>WNGH01009410.1_pt1 | contig 13075 bp, 13 predicted proteins | sample 5400631 | NCBI WGS metagenome assembly WNGH01 (sample SAMN13153373, study PRJNA577476) | soil metagenome | isolation source: 115 cm soil or saprolite under Garry oak tree replicate 1 | place: USA:California | collected 2016-06-15
ACCGGATGCGTGGGAAAGAACCTGTTGCATTAACTTCTTCCAAATCTGAAGGTTCAGCATCTTCAGAGCAGGTGTGAGGTCAAATGTCTCTGCCGACTTTTAGGCTGGAGTTGTTCCTACTTGACAACCGTAATTTACACTGGCCTCAGCGGTAGAATTTGTTGAGGCGTTTACCCTTGTCCTGGTGGCTGGGATCACGGTGAACTGGCGCAGTGCCATAGTGGGAGCCTTAGCTGCCGTCGCGACGCTCGCGGTGATCGTTGCCACCCTGGGCGTCGCCTTGGTCACTTTGATCCCCCTGAAGGTCTTACGCTTCGTGATTAGCTTCTTGCTCTTGTTGTTTGGCCTCAAATGGCTCAAGAATGCCATTCAACGCTACAGTGGGCTCAAGTTCCTGCACGACGAAGAGGCCATTTATACCGCCAACCTGGCACAGGCACGCGCACGAGGGGAACCCGTCAAGACCGGCCTCGATACGTTCGGGGTGCTCCTCTCCTACAAGTCGGTGTTACTGGAAGGGCTTGAAGTCGCCTTCATCGTCATTTCCTTTGGCGGCAGCGGTGCGGGTGGCCTTGGCCTGGCTGCCCTGGGTGCGGCGGCAGCCGGACTGCTGGTGATCGGGGTCGGTGCCCTGGTGCAGGCCCCTCTCCAACGCATCCCGGAGAACACCTTGAAGTTTATCGTCGGTATCATGCTCACCACCTTTGGCACCTTCTGGTCGGGGGAGAGCTTCGGCATCACCTGGCCCTTCTCCGACCTGTTTCTGCTCCTGCTGGCTGCCCTCTACCTGGTCGCATCGGTACTGCTGATCACGGCTATCAAGCGGCGAAAGCCGCGTGAGGCATTGGCAACCACGACATCGCAGGCTAGCATGCTCTCTCAAAAGAAGGAGGTTCGATCATGAACATCATCCTGAAAGTTATCCTGGCCGTCTACAATTTTTTCGTCGGCGACCTGGTGATCCTGCTTGGCGTGACCCTCTTGATGGCCGTCCTCGCCCTGATCCACTTCCTGGGCGTGTTGGCCCCGCTGCGAGGAGGATCAGGCATGATCCTGATCGTCGGCGTGCTGGCGACGCTTGTGGCCACCCTGGGCCGTGAGGTCATGAGGCCCGAGAACAAGCAAAAGGCGTAACCTTTCCCTCTTGTGGGTCTTGCGAAACCGAGCATTTTCGTGTACGCTCGTATCGTCCACCTGCACAGAGCATTGATGAGTGAAATGTAACACGTTTTCCTCTCGAGGAATCAACAGAAAGAAGAAAGGGACACAACCATGGGATTTGACCAGTACCACGAACCGCCGAACGAACTGCCACAAGAGACACGTACCTTTGCACGCATGATGGTTTCGCTCACCGAATAAGCCGAAGCCATCGGCTGGTACGAGCAGCGCTTAGCCGTGGAGCCAAACGCCCAGGCGCGAGCCATCATGGCCAATGCCCAGGGGGAAGAATTCAAGCACTAGATATTCTGACAACCTGATACACCATTCTAGAAAGGACACTCAGCATGACAATTTACTCAGTACTTTTTCTCGTTTTGGTCTTCACGACCTTTTTCCTCAACGGCATCCAGGCGTACATCCATCTGGAAGCGTATCCACTTTTCGCCTTCGTCGGGACTGAAGAGTTCCCAGCTTATCTCAAGGAATATGAGCGACGTTTATCATTGCCACTCATCTTGCCATCCGGTGCGCAGGTGTTAAGCAACCTCGTTCTCCTTTTTATACGACCCGCCCAACTGTCCCTTGTCTGGCTCATTGTCGCTCTTGTTTTCAATATAGCCGTGACGGTTGTGACCGTTGTGCTGGCGACACCCGTGTATAATCGATACAAACAAGCAGGCAAAATCACCTCGGATGGTATGCGTGAACTTTTGCGCATAAACTTCCTGCGCCTGGCTTTGTCAACGTTGAGCAGCATCGTCGTCCTCTACCTGCTCATTGGCGTATTAATCATCTGATCAAAAGGGGGATGGACCGCGGAGGCGAGGATGAGCAGGGATCCTTGCGCCATCATCCCTGCTCAGTAGGATACTTCTGCAGATTTCGCTAGCAAAATGGCTGATCCCACGGGATGCGCAACGAGCTGCACTTTGAGCTCAAATGACTCCATTGACGGTTTTTTCCGTCTCTTCCCACCCGTCATCGCCTTCACCTTTGCCAGGTGAAGAGCAGGTCAGTTGGCGGGTCAGCCAGCGCCTCCTGCAAAGCAGGAGTTCACCGTGGAGCAGCTGCAGCAGTCGGACCTGCACCTGGGTGATCCCCGCTTGCTGGCAGGTTGCGGCAAACAGTGGTCAGAAGATACTGTTGGCGAACCTCCCGGCGCGGCTTGCTAAAGGAGTGCGCAGAGAACGAGCCGAAATTGCCCGAACGGGAAGAAAGCCAGGCTTCGTTGTGTCCCTGCAATTTCTGCACGGTAACACATCTTCGCCCAACTGTTCGAGCCAGAAAAACGGCCTCCCTGGAGTTCACATCGAAGCTGCACTTTGTGCGCTGCGTCGTTTCTTCGTTTTCGAGGGTTTGCCAGCAGTATCTTCTGACCACCTTTTACCGTGGTCATACGGAGTGGTGCGCTTGCAGCGCATGACGTTTCAATTTTGGTGAATTAGGTATTGCAGAGCTATAGACACGCATCAAGAAATCGCTGCTGGAGGGGATGAATGTATCCTGAATGCCATCCTGATGAGTTTGAATCACCAAAATTGAGGAAGACCTGATTATTCATGAGGCATCCTCTTCTGTCAAGGTAAGATTCTCCCTTGAGGCAATGCGGGTCCTAAATAGTTGACATTTAACGCTGGTCATCCGTTTTGATTGGGGCTATATTTTCTGCCATTTCATCAAAAGGTAAAGAAGAGTAAACAAGAGCAAATAGCGATGAACACAGACACTCAACATCCTGAGCCAGAATCTACACAAGGAGAAACATTGGCACGTCATAACTGGTGAGAGTTAGTCAACGGTCCTTCTAGGGGGAAGGCAAGCGGATGAAGAAGAGAGTGGCCCAGACTACTTCATGGGATTAGCTCAGATAAAGCTCGGCGAGCAGGGTAGGCCGTGGAGATGGCGACGGAGGCTCATCGCCTCTGGTGGCGCCGCGCTCCGCTGAGATGGCCTGCCAGCTGGGCACCTCATAGAGACCAATCCACAAGATGATTAGGGAAACCACCGATAGGACTTTCATGAGGCCAATACACCAGGCAAAGGGGGCAGCTTCTGCCAATGCAGCTCGCACTGAACAACAGGGAATTGCTCCTGTTCATGAGCACATGCGTTCCTCCGCTGCTTGAAGAACAACGATCTCTGGCTTCCAGGTATGCTTGGAGCCATCCAGATTCAGCTCAGCCTGCTAATGGCTCCGGTAAGGCGTTTTAACGGAAATGGCTGGCTCAGAATGTCCTGGACGCCTAAAACATTTGGATCTGGGTGGCGGCAATGTGGAGTGATAAGGATGAGAGGAGGCAGGGAGATCTCCCAGTCGATAAACAGACCCTTCAATCGCTGCCTGATGTCGCCCCCTGCTTCATTTCCTCGAAGTACTATATGATCCAAAATAATGGCGACGGGGGCAATCCCTGACGGGAGGACCATACATAGCCAGTTCAGCGCATCGGAGCCTTTAGGGACTGCAATTGGGCAGTAGCCCTCAAGCTCAAGAGCCAACCTGTGTAGCTCCCGGAGACCATCCTTCTCCTCTATTAGAAGCACAAAGCATTCTTTTCCCCTGCTCTCCGGCAGTGGGAGTGTTCTCATCTCATGCAGCTGATCCTTTGATAGACGTCTGTCTGGCATTGGTACCTTCCCTTTCCAGGCCTATTCGACAACCTGCCTGGTCTCTTGCTTCGCCTCCTGCTGACCGCCCAGAGCAACACGTGTGAGTGCGAAGCTGAACGTGCTCCCCTCTCCGCTACCTGCGCTCTGCATCCAGATCTGACCTCCCATAGCCTCTACCAGCCGTTTGCTGATGTAGAGACCCAACCCCGCCCCCCGTACCGGGCTATTCAAATCACGATCCAGGCGTACAAAACGTTCAAATAACCTGGTTTGATCCTCCTTTGCGATTCCCAGGCCATAATCGCGAATGTGGATAGTAGCCCGATCATGTTCCCAGATGCAAGAAATGTCGACTCTGGTATCAGGCGGCGAATACTTGAGGGCATTGCCGACCAGGTTCAGCAATACCTGGCGCAGACGCAGTTCATCAGCCATGACATAGATGTGCGCGGCAATGTCAATGCGTATGGTACGCTTCTGTTTCCGCGTCACCCCTTCAAGGATCTCGCTGACATGCCGGACCGCTTCCACCAGGTGTACCTGTTGGAGATTGATGGAGTCGGCGTCGACCTGTACGCGACTGGCATCCATAATGTTCTCTATCAGCAGGACCAGTTCGTCACAGCCGCGCTCCGCCTTCGTGATAAATTCAGCCCGCCTCTCTGGAGAGAGGGTCTCCCCGTAGCCAGCCAGCAATTCGATATAGCCATGAATGGCGGTCAGCGGGGTGCGCAGTTCGTGCGAGGCGGTCATGATGAACTGGTCTTTCAACCGGTCCAGTGCTTGCTGCCGCTCTACAGCGGCCCGCAGCTCTCTGTTGATCCGTTCCTGTTGCTGTTGTTCCTGCTGGTGCAAACGTGCCACCTCCAGCACTGGTGAAAAACGGTCGATGACCAGTTGAATGACCTCGAAATCGGTGCCAGCATACCGCTGTCCTTCACCCCTCTCGCCTAAAATCATCATGCCTAGAAGCTTGCCCTGGAAATGCAATGGGGCTACCAATGGATCATATTGCCCTTGTGGGGACGTTGTGGCTATGAATCGGGCCATGGCGCCAGGAGTCTGCCGGTTGAGTTCACTGAGGTAGCAAGGCCGCGAGGTAGAGGACAGGACATGTATCCTATCCTGGTCCACTTCCAACCAGTATATCCGTTCCGCTTCATCATCTTGCTTCAAGTCTGCTTGATGCACAGCAATCAGGGTGTTTTCGCTTTGCTTCAGGCGTTCTAACAGCAGTCGTCGCGGAGTATTATCTGGTTGACCATCATCAATGAGAGGTGGGTAGAGACGGTAACGTCCGGACTCGTCGAGCACGAACAGGCAAGCCTCCTCAGTTTCGAGTATATCGATGACCGCTACAGTGATCAGCCGAGCTGACCTGTTGACATCCAATGACTCACGCGTCAGGAGGGCTGGCCGTTCGATGAGCCGGCGATAGTGCGCGATCTCGCTAAAAAAGAGACGTTCCGTCGACCGTTGCGCTCCCCGCCAGACCAGCGGTCCCAAAACGACCAGGGCAGTGGTGATGGCGAGGGCAAAGGCAACTGTATGACTGGACAACAAGACGCTGCCAACTGCAAGGACCAGGTAGCCTAGCACGGCAAGCCCTGTGCAGCCCACCAACCAGGCTGCTGCCTTTTGCACGTAGCGGTCGAATACCAGGATCTGGTAGCGCAGGATGGAATACCCCAACCCGATGGGTATGAGCACCAGGGTCACAGCGCTGATCTGGCTGTCGACGACAAAAGGGGAATTGAGCGTTAATGGCACTACTGTGAAGACGAGGAATGGGCAAAGGGCAAGAATAACCCCACCCATGAGAATACGCCGCTGCTGGCGTATGCGCAAGGAGGTCGCCCGCCGGTAGGAGATGCCAACGGTAGTCAGGCAACCGAGCAACGCTAGCACGTAGTAACCATCTTGCAGCGTATGCAACCAGGTTGCAAATTTGCCATGATAGGCGAAATCCAGCAAGGCATATGCAACGATCAAGATACTTGAAAAGAGTAGGACAGCCAGGTATCCGCGCAACAGAAGGCGGGTATTCCGACTTCGGCCTGTCGACAGGAGAAGGTTGTAGGGGAAGACCAGCAGGAGTATGGCAAGGAGCGTCAGGGACAAAGCTGAACTGGCGTGGCTGAAAGCAGAGATCAGTGAGGTATCATTCACGTCGGAAGCCGCCATGGTTTGCACGGCAAAGATCGACATCATGAAATAACAAAATCCAAAGAGGGTTCGTGCCACCAGACGATCGCGCGCGTAGAGCCAGACCAGGGTGCCGACAGCGAGAAATAAGAGGGCCACGAACTCGCTGAACCCGAAGCGAGCCCAGGGAAGGATGCCAGGGCGTTGCGTTGGGAAAAAGAGTACCCCATCCACGATTAACAGTCCAAGGTAGCTAGTAACAGCGATCAGGATGGTAAGGAGGCGCCCCGGTTTGACATTCAGCCGGTAGAGCTGTTTCATCTGCACATAGTGATGCGGGTGCTGTTCGTGCTTATCCACAGGAACAACTTGCATCCCCTCCTTTCCCAATGTAGATATGCCAGGAATGCCTTGCCCTTCCCTGATGGCTTCCATCTGTGAAGGCAAAGGCAAACAAGAGCTGACATAGGCATCTGGATACAGAAGGTACAGACCGGACTGGCAGAAAGCTGGCCGCTTTCCCACCAGAAAAAGTCGGGTAAGGCTACTCGCCATCCAGTTCCCCGGCACACGCTTGTGCGAATAAATACGCAAGAGCAGGCCCAAGAGGCCTGGTGAGCGCTTCAAACTCCTGCAGGCGTTCACGAAAGCGTTCGCGATAGAGTAGACACAGACCCGAGGTTACGGCTATACCTTCGTGCAAGGAACGAAGATATTCCCCCTTCTCCTGCTCGACTGGCAGCGTTTCTCCCTGGAACGATGCTCCATAGATGTCCGCTGCGAGCACGATGGGTAGCGTTTTCTTTCCTCGTGCCAGGTCTGATTTCACCCCCCCTGTGGGTATAGGAGAAGAGACAGTGTCTTGTAAGAGATCATACAGGTCGTGTGCGTCATTGTCAAGTTGGTGGGCGATGCCCAGCAATTCCCCTAGCTCGGCGACCCTGTTACATATCTCCTCGGGAGCTCCAGCGGCCAGGGCGCCCAGCAAGCACGCCAGGCGCATGAGGGCGCCCGATTTGGCGGTGAGAATCTCCAGACAGTCTTGGGGGGTGAGCGAAGCGACGGCTTGCTGTTCGGTCAGCAGATCGCGGTGCTGCCCGCACATAGCGGTCAGTGAGGTGTCATTCAAGGCGGCAAGCAGCCGGAGCGTGCCGGCCCCCTCGAGGTGGGCAGCCGTGTCGAGTAAGGCCTGGTTCGCCAGGGACAGCAGGGTTGTCGCCACCGGCAGGGCACGTGCCACCCCGAGCGCCTGGATCGTCGGGGTGACATCGCCATCCTCGACATCGTCGAACAGGTCCAGTGCGCAGATGTAGCACTCGGTCGCGACCGCGACATTTGTTGCAACAAGCAGGTTCATGTCCGGAGAGATCTGCTGCGCGATGAGGAAGGTAAGCAATGGCCACACACCTGCAGGAAGCACTGAATGCACTCCACTTCCGTCTAAGGACTGGTCGGACAGCAGCTTGCCTCGACTATGCAAAGCCTGTGTCACATCAGGCGCTAGATCTTGCGAGACCCCTGTGAGCAAACGAGCTAGCTGTTCGCGCAAGAGTTGCTGAGCTTCGTGTAATGCGGGGTTTAACAATGCGTGGTGTCCCTCACATAGGTGTGTTCGAGATGCAGTAGAGCACGTTGTACAATTTGGGGAAATAGAGATGGGCGCTCCCTATAGTGTGCAGAAGTTTTTCATGAGAGCCTGCTTCCCCAGCAGGCTCCTCTACTTGAAGGCAAGGCGGGATCACCTTTGTCAGGTCTGACTCACTTCCGCTGCTCCCAAATGCCTTTACCACCAGGTGAACGCCGGGGGCTGGGGCTCACCGAACGCCAGTTGGGGTACCATCCGCCTTATGACGCGGACAACGCGCGGCGTAAAGTTCTCACGCGCAATGGTGCTTTCGGGATCAGTGGCCAGTCCCTTACGCAACTGCTCGTCTCTCCAGACACGATGAATAAAATCCCGAATCAGATCTTCTTCCATGAAAATGTTCTTCCTTCCCTGATCTCTGGTTGTATAACCTATGCACTCACAAACACTACGGAAACATGTTACACAAGCTAACTACGATCTTCCCTCCTGCAAGACTTTTTTGTGCAGAAGCAATTTGAGGAGGCTTTCCCTAGAGTAAACGGAGACGATACAACAATTTCGGCATGCAGAAGGTGCGTGGAATAGGCACCTACGGGGAAACCTGGCGACATTACCGCACTACTATTTCAACTTGTGTCTATCAAGCGATACAAATGTACTGGAAACTATGATGTAATTGCAAAAGATATAAGGGACTGCGGGATAGCTTGCTGGAACATGTGTTTAAAGAATGCCTGGTACAGCCATTGGATATGGTGGATAATTCGATCAGCCCCTGCGAACTCATTCCAGACTGGTTTTACCCTCATTCGACTCTACAGATAGGGTACTTCATCCTGTAGACCCATGCGCCAGTACCTGCTTTTCGCTTCATCATGCCGCCTCCTGCCATTTCACGTGGCGCCTCCTCACTTCATTCACACTCAACATGTGAAGTGTGGCACCGGTGGCAAGGGAGAACAGAGCACATCCCGCGCTGTCCATCGTCGATTGGTTCTTCCCGCTGCCATGGCTGGGGTGCGCTGTCGGTAGCATTGCGCCATCAGCTTGCCACCTCGCGCTCGTGGTTGCACGAGTGCCACTCGGAGCGATGCATGGGGACGCACACAGTGTTAGTAGGCTCGCCACCATTCCAGGTGGACTAAGAGGTGTGGAGCGAGCTTCGCCGTGGCCCAGGTGCGGCGTGCCAACGCTGCCAATTCATGACGGACGGTCAGATTCACTCGCTCGATGAAAGCGGTGTTCAGCCGTCCAGAGAAGCCCAGTCCCTGCAAAACGACCTTGAGAGCGGCCTCTGTCCCAAGGCGCATCATGTGTGTGACCCGCACCAGCTTGCGCCGCCGGTAGCTTTTTTACCTGGCCATAGATCAGGCCCGCCACCACCTGCCACTGGCGTACGTGCTGACCTCGACTTCCCACTTCTCGCCACTGGCCAAAATGGGCCGTGAGGGCATAAAAGTACACATGGAAGCCATCACTGGTGAAGAGTGGGAGACAGTCAGAGGCTAAGACCTGTCGCAAGGAGTGGATGAGCAGATGTGCCACGTTTTGCGTGCGGGGACTCAAATGGAGGACGGGAAGAATCTTCGCGCAGGGGTCGATAGCGAGCCACAGCCAAAGTACTTGTTGATAACTGCGTAGCCTGGTGCGCAGTTCGTCCAGCTGGAGATGTGGGAGCCGGAGATGGGAGAAGAAACGCTTATGCAAGATCTGTGCGTGCTCACCAGCACGAGTCAGCCAGGTAGTGATCGTGGAATCACGATAGCCGAAGACCTGCTCGGCGGCGGAAGCATCCAGCCCTGAGGCTCGCGCCGTCAGCACTACTGTGACCCGGCACGGAAGGGGGTTTTCAAACGGTACAAAGGGGTATGGCGCCGGGCACTGAACGTGGTGCGGCAGGCCTGAAAGCAGAACGTCTGGACGCGCTCAGTACGGCCATGTATGCCATCCCCAACGAAGGCATGAACCTGAGCGTCTGTGATCCCGGAGTACGGGCATTGCTGGTTGGGACAGGCGAAGCCCTCGGTGTTCACCCGCTTGGATGCTCCCCGCCGACTTTTCACCTCGCGCCAGGGGCGTACAGGCGTAGGGGCAGGTCTCACACCCGACGAGGGGGGCAGCAGAGGCGACAAGCGGGGCAATCAAGTGGAGTGCGTGGCTTGAGAAGGCGTTGGACCGTGGTGCGCATGGCCTCTGCTTTTGAGTGGGAAGGTGGATGATGGGTCCAGTACAGATGACTAAGCTGTGCCAGCAAGAGCATGAGGAAGGACAAAAGCAGGAGCAAAAACACATGAAGCGTCATAAGGATCCTCACTGCTTGAAATGAAGATCATGGGAAGTCTATAAGGAAGGATACGCAGGGTCGAGAGGGATTGTCAAACAGTGAGGAGAGCAGGCGCAATTATCCACCACCGAGAGGGGCAGTACCAGTAGTTCGGCGTGTCCGGCGTGAGCAATTTTCATGTCTTGACTCCCTCCTCGAGCATATGATGCACGTAGTACGGCATTTTCCTGGCTCTTCGTTTAGAGCCTGGCACTCCTGACTAGAATAGTGCGAATGATACATGTGGAGAGTAGCCTGATGCTCTCACATTACGTACCTCAAATTTAGTGGTGCATTCGCTAAATATGTTATAGAATAGAGAGAAAGGAGACAGAACCAAGGAAGGAGTCGGCGATGCGAGGTCCATTGCGCTTACGCCCTGTAACGTCAGAAGAAGAGCGGGTGATCAGCAAACTGGCACGTTCTCAGAGCGCCTCAAAACGGCTGGTGGAGCGGGCCAAGATTATTCAGTTGGGCCAAGAGGGACGGACGATCCCCCAGATTATGCAGCAGCTTCACCTGAGCGAACATATGGTGCGCAAGTGGTGGAAGCGCTTTGAGCAGCAGGGACTGGCCGGTTTAGAGGATGCGCCCAGGCCAGGAGCACCTTCGCGCTACACCCCCGACAACAAGGCCCGCGTGCTGGAAGCCGCACTCAGCCGACCCAGCGACCTGGACTTAGGGTTCAACTGTTGGACCTTTGAGCGGCTGGCGGCTTATGTCCATGAGCATCTGGGGATACACATGCAGAAGACGCGCATCTTCGAGATCCTCCACGAGGAAGGCTTGCGGTGGCGCAAGCAGGAGACCTGGTTTGGAAAGCGACTCGACCCCGAGTTCGCTGAAAAAAGGGGGCTATCGAAGCTCTCAGAAAAGAGTCTCCAGCCCACAGCGCGGTCCTAGACATTGATGAGATGGGTCCGGTCAGCGCCAAGAGCTATCCCGGCCAGCAGGCGATCAAGGTGAACGTCCGTCCGGCCCAGCGCGCCACCCAAGAGATCGATTATGGGCGCAGGGCCTTTGGCTATGTCTATGGGGCGTTGTGGGAGACCACAGGGCAGTGCTGGACGCAGTGCTACCTGAACCGCTGCGCCGTGCATTTTGTCGACTTCCTCTGCTCTGTGGACGAACAGATCCCAGAAGACACAGAGCGCATCTACGCCATCATGGACAATCTGGAGATGCATCATTGCCGCGACCTGCTGCTGTTCATGATCCATCATCCGCGCTGGGAGTTCGTCTATCAGCCGACGTATGCGGCCTACCTCAACCTCATCGAACCCTGGTGGAAGGTCTTGCGCTCGTTGGCGCTCAAAGGCAGGCGTTTTGAGACCTGGCAGCAGATCATCGAGGCCGTCGAGGCGGCCACGGCCTATGCCCATAAACATCCCTTTGTGTGGGGGCGCCGCCGCCGGCATCAACCACCTCGGTGTTCCCAGAAGTTTTCCTTCAAGGTGAAGGTACTCCGTATTTAGCGAATGCACCATTTAGAGTGCAGTCAATATAATTGTTCGGCATAGACGAACAATAAGGCCAACTATATTCGGGATCAGGACGATGTAATGGTTGAGGTGCTGGAGCGACCCAGGAAGCGCAAAGCATTTTGTCCAAGCATGGCCTCTCGCTCCTCGGAACGAATGTCACGCATGGCATCGATCACGACACCGGGTGGTACTTCTCGCAGTGGAAAGGGATAATCAGTTCCCATAATGAGTCGGTCAACACCTACGCGCTCAATGAGAAGACCTAGATTGTTGGTGTCGTAAGTGAGGGTATCGTATGTAAGCATTTTTGCAGTTTCAGAAGGCTTACGAGGTGTTCCGGCTTTGACATCGTCGAAGACATTCCAGGTTTGGTCGAGCCTGGGCAAAAGCCAGGGGAAGGTACCTCCACCATGAGCGAAACAGATACGAAGTTTGGGATGCCGGTCGAGTAATCCACTCATCACAATCGCCGCTGCTGCGATACCCGTTTCGGTTGTATAGCCCACCGAATAGAGCATGCGATACTTACTTGTTCGTTCTGGAGCGAGTACGGCTGCCGGGTGAACGAAGATGGCAGCACCAACATGCTCACAGGTTTGCCAGAATGGCTCTAAAGCGGGGTCGTCGAGGTTTTTCCCCTCGATGGCTGTGCCGATCTCGACGCCCGCGAGACCAAGCTCGGTGACAGCCCTGCGAACTTCGCCTGACGCAAGCTCGGGATCTTGAAGCGGGACAGTGCCAAGGCCAATGAAGCGTTCGGGCGAGACCTGGGCTGCCCCGGCTATCTCGTCGTTCTGGTATTGCGACAGTTCGAGCACGGCATGCGCAGAGAAGCGGTAGGCGAAGGTTACCGGAATGGGTGAGAGCACCTGAATATCAATCCCCTCAGCATCCATATCCTTGAGGCGGCGTTCAGGCTCCCAACTGCGATCATCAATGCTGCGGTAATGTTTCCCGGCGTTGTAGATATCGGCCTGACATAGCCCGGTATGAAGAAGGGTTGGCCAGCCCAGGTCGCCATACTTCTCAGCCATGTCAGGAAAATGCTTTGGGATATAGTGGGTGTGAAAATCCACTCGCATATGATCTCGAAGTCCCTAACTTGTCGTTCCGCGCAGTGGCTCAGATTCGATCGCGGCATCAGAGAGCGTGCCCGCCGGTTGCTCGCGGCGGAGAGGCGCGTGGGCCTGACCATCTCTTGCCAGTTCGAGTGCCACATCTAAAATCCAATCCTCCTGGCCGGCCACCGCCTGACGCCTGCCCAATTCCGTGAGAATGTCGCGTGGGTCTATCCCGTAACGCTCTCCCGCGCGTCGTGCGTGGAGCAAGAAGGTCGAGTACACGCCAGCGTACCCGATACTGATCGCATCTCGATTAGGAAATGGCTGGAAAGGCATCATGGGGGCGATCACAAACTCGGCGGCGTCCATCAACTTGTAGACATTCAGCCCGGCATTGAGCTGTAATTTGTCCAGGGCTGCGGCGAGAAGCTCTGTCGGGGCATTTCCGGCACCAGCACCCAGGCCGCGCAAGCAGCCATCCAATTGATCTGCGCCAGCTTCTAAGGCGGCCATACTGTTGCCAATTGCTACCCCGAGGTTGTTGTGCGCATGAAAACCAACCTGGCAAGAGAGCGCTTCTTTGAGCGCTTTGACTCGCCTATATGCGTCCTGAGGGAGCATAGCACCCGCCGAGTCTACAATGTAAACGCATTGTGCGCCATAGGATTCCATCAACTTTGCCTGGACGATGAGATCCTCA
>WNGH01004646.1_pt1 | contig 13070 bp, 4 predicted proteins | sample 5400631 | NCBI WGS metagenome assembly WNGH01 (sample SAMN13153373, study PRJNA577476) | soil metagenome | isolation source: 115 cm soil or saprolite under Garry oak tree replicate 1 | place: USA:California | collected 2016-06-15
CAGCTTTCAAGATAGCTTTTAAATTATTCGTTCGCATCGTTGTCATCCCTCTTCGTCAGTTGGACTCGTCAATCTGAAATTCACGGGAATCGACCAGCATCATCATCAACATCCCACCTGGGAAAATATTGTTGGTGGTTACCTGTGCGCCCGGCGCGGCTGCTACGACAGCTTGTCCAACGCCTGGTACAGCGTATCCGGCTGTGGCCGCTACAACGACTACTGCAGCGGTTCCGGCCGTGACCTACGGTGCGGAGGCTAATCTACTCTTCAGCGAAATCGACCCGGTGCAGAACAACGCCGTACAGGCGGCTGTTAACACCGTTGGCTTCAGCGAGACGAAGGTGTGGTCCGGCCAGCCCGGTGGCTGCGGAAACCCGTCCTCCGGCGCTGGCGTCTACCAGACCTGCTATCCGCCGGCTGTCAACTATTCGCCGTTGTATTACCTGATCAATGGCGTAGCGTTTGACAAGACGCATGCTGCGGCCTCCGTGTTCAACGCGGCGGCCGGCACTGACGCAACCACGGGTCTCCCTGTCACGACCGGAATTACCGGAACGGTTTTGCTGCGCCTGGTGAATGCCGGTCTGCGCATGCACGTACCTTCGGTCGTCGGATCGCAAACGGGGACTGCGGTTGCTCCAGCGCTTCCTCCAGGCGGTTTCTCGCTGATTGCTGAGGATGGCAACCCCTTGCCGGGCGTTCCCCGCGTGCAGAGTGAAGTATTCATGGCCGCGGGCAAAACTTACGACGTGATGATCAACCCACCGGCTGCTGGCGCTTCGGCTCTTCCAGTTTATGACCGCCAGTTGAGCCTGTCGGCCAATGCGACGGCGCGCGACTCCGGTATGTTGGCCTACGTCAGCGTCAACGGCGCTGGGCTCCCAGCCCCGACTGGCACCGCCAGCGGTGTCTTCGCCAATGCGATAGCCAGGGCGGATTCTTATAGCTCTTTGGTGGGGGTGGCGGGCCAGCCGTTTACCGTCTCGGATCCCGGTAAAGGCGTGGTCGCCAACGACACCAATGTGTACGGCGTGCAGCTCCTGGCAGCACCAACCAGCGGTACCGTGACTTTGAACGCCGACGGTACCTTTACTTACGTTCCGACTGGGACGGGCACCTCAGATAGCTTTACGTATTGTGCGAACGGCACAGTTACGGCGGGAGTATGTTCCTCCGGGTTGACTGCCACGGTCACGCTGGGTGCAGGAACCCTGGGCGGCATCACCGTTCACAACCGCGCCTATACCTCACACACAGCCACATCGTTTGCCCTTAAGAGTCCCGGTGTCCTGGGAACTCAGTACGATACGACGACTAATTCGCTGCCTGACACAGACTCACAGAACTATCCGCTTACGGTTGTTCCGGTGACGACCCCGACCTCGTGCGGATCGGGAACGTATGTTCTGGACGCGAATGGCGGGTTCACCGTTTCGGTGCCGTCGACCCCAGGGACGACGCCGGCAGCGGGCATCTGTACTTTCCAGTATACGGCGAAGAACTCACAGGGCACGACGAGCAGCCCCGCGACCGTTACAGTCAGCTTCCCAGCAGGAAGCGGTCTGCAGGTCAAAGTTTTGGATGGCGCTGACAAGAAGACCGAGATTACCGACTATCGCTGGGTAATTGAGGAAGATCGCACGTTCTACGTCGACCCCAACTGCACAACGAACACGGCCACTCCGCCAGCAGGCTGCCCAGTTCAAACCGGCACCACAGTTCCGCCAACCTTTGGTGTGAATTTTCACACCAGCTATATGCCCTTGGTGGCAGCAGGCTGCACCGGTCCAGTCTCTTGCGAGGGTGGTCAGACGATAGTCACGCCCACGGGAACTCACGTGAATGCCGTGTGCGACATCGGCAATGGCGTTTGCCGTCCCGATACCACGGGGAACGGGTTTGCTCCTGCTTACCCCAACTCGATTGTTCTCGATCCGACCAAGCGCTACTTCATTTCCGTCCTGCCAGGCGACGCGGCCAATCCTTTTATAAACGCCTATGGAGGTGCGCCTGACTGTTCCGCAGCAGGAGTCGCGGCTGGAAGCTGCGGCCACGGCATGGGCGGCGCTGCGATTCCCGCGCTTCCCGCAGGCACCACTGCATATCCAACGACGCCTTACACGATTCTGACGCAGCCCACTCCATTCCCGCCGGCACAACTCTCGGTGTTTGTGTTCGAGGATGACTTCCCGCTGAACGGCGAGCAGGATGGCGGTGGTGGAATCCCGGGCGCCGGCGTGAATACGAACAACGAGCCGGGTCTGGGTGGCTTCGAGATCACTCTCTTTGACGATGCCGGCGGCACTGGTGATGCTACCGGACAATTGACCCACGACATGTTCAACCAGCCACTTTCCAACACGCTGGCGGGAACGATCGACCCCCTCACCGGGCAGGACGCCTGCCCGATAACGAAGAAACCGTTGGTCGGTATGGATAGCTCGAACGGCAACGCACCCGGTTCTTTAGGCACGATCGGCATTACGGGCAGAATTGTGACCTGCCCGGAGTACGAATCGGACGGCATAACTGCCTCCCCGCTTGCCGGCCAAGCCCTGGTTCCGAACATGATGCAGGGACGGTACGGCGTCGTGGCTACTCCGGCGGCTGACCGGATTGCGAGAGGAGAAGAGTGGCTGCAAACCAACACCCTGGACGGCCAAAAGGCGCACGATTCCTTCCTGCGAATCGGTGAACCAACCTACTTCCAGGAGTACGGTCCAGCCGGCTGGCACGTGGCCATCGGCTTTGCCAATCCCGCTATCATCAATAGCCGCTTGGCGGGCGTCTGCGGCGGCACCGACCCGAACATCACTGGCAGTAATTGCCACAACACAGTGACGGGCATGGTCACTACCGAACGCATGAGCCGTACACCCGATGAGAGACTCTTCGGCAGCGGCACAAACGACAGTTTCGCCTTCACCCAGTGCTACGTAAGCGTTGGCGATTCGGACGGCGAAGACTTCGCCTTTACCAAGTGCAACTCCGATGGAACGTTTACTCTCACGGGTCTTCCCGATGGGGTCTGGAGACTGACCGTCTTTGACCAGTGGAACGATATGCTGGTGGATGGCCTTTCGACCCCGGTCGGCCTGAGCGGCGGCGCAACCAAGGATCTGGGCCAGATTGCCACGAGCCAGTGGCAGGCAAATATCATCACTGCGACCTTCTTCGACCAGAACGGGGATGGTGTTCGTCAAGACACCGAACCAGGGCTCTCGCTGGTTCCGACGAACATTCGGTTCCGCGACGGCAGCTATTCCAACTTCAACAATACCGACCTGGACGGGAACGCCGGGTTTAACGAAATATTCCCGCTGTTCAGCTGGTATGTGATTGAAACGGATTCCACCCGTTACAAGACCACGGGGATCCACGTGGTGTACGACGCGGGCGGACCGGCCGACGGCACACCCTGCGGCACACCGTACCCGAACTGCGGCACTTCGACCATCGCCGCGAACATGGCGAATACTTATGAGGCAGTTCCACTACCGGCCAATCTTCACGTCCCTGGCGCGGTCTACTGCTCAAACGCGGACTGCACTGGGACTAAGAGCACCACGGGGGTCTACAACAGCACGGGCCGGATCGATCCGCCGTGGGTCGCGAGCGAAGGCTGGCAAGGATTCTCCGGACAGAACAGTTTCATTGAGTTCGGCAAGAAGCCTTTTGCCGTGGGCGAGACCGGGGGCATCCGAGGCGAAGTGAACTACGCTTCGACGCGCCCATTTGACGATCCACAACTCTTGCTGCACGTGAGCTGGACGCCGGACGTGCCGAACGTACCGGTAAACTTGTACAAAGAAGGGTTTGCGGCGGACGGGGTGACTCCCACCCTCACGTTGGTGGACCATACCACGACCACCAGTTGGGACGACTGGGCGCAGGGTTTCAACCCCGTCAGCGGTCTCCCGAATATGAACTGCCCCGGGCAATCCACCAGCGATCTGTTCTTCTTCTCGCTGCAGAACCAGCCGGACTACCTGGATGTGTACAATAGCCACCACGGCGGGCCAGCGGCGCACACGATTCCGAACAGTTCCCAGTTCAAATGCTATGACGGCATGCACAACTGGAACCAGATACAGCCTGCACCTTACGACGGCTTTTATCAGTTCCCCAGCGTCACGGGCATAAACCCGACAAACGGCAAGCCCCTTGGGACTAACTGCACAGGTTGTGTGTCGAATCCCGACACAACCGATCCCTACCGGTTCAATTCTCCAATGTTGCCCCCCGGCAAGTATGTGGTGGAAGTGGTTGTGCCTCCGGGTTACGAGCTGGTTAAGGAAGAGGACAAGAACATCCTCATCGGCGACAATTACATCGCACCGGTCACGCAACAGTTCGGCGCACTCGGCTCCATTTACATTATGCCGGACCAGGCCGCGGTGGCTGCCACCTACAATGCCAACAATGCCCAGAACCAAACGACGGATCTGGGTAGTTCGCCGCGACACGAGGGTGATACGGGAAGCGTAGAGCAGTTCTGGCCTTGCGTAGGCGAGCAGCGTGTCGTGCCTGACTTCATGAGCATCTTCCCGCAGGCCCAGGAAGTAGCGGCCTTCGCTGGGGCGACACGGCCTCTGTGCGACCGCAAGGAAATCGACTTGCAGGAACAGATGTCGGCGTTGGCGAAGTTCTACATCTTCAGCTCCGCCCACGTCGCCGCCCACTTCACCGGAGTCATCACGGACGACTACACTTCAGAATTCGATCCCTTCTCGCCGCAATTCGGGGAGAAGTTTTCTCCGCCGGACATGCCAATCTCTATCAAGGATTGGGCCGGAAACGAAATCAACCGCGTGTATTCCGATCATTGGGGCACCTACGACGGCTTGACGTATTCGAGCTGGGAAGTTAACCCGCCCAACCCGACCGGCTATGGGCCCACGATGATGGTCACCTGCATGAACGATCCTGGAACGGGAGCGACGCCCGATCCGTTGTTCAACCCGCAATACAGCCAGTTCTGCTACGAGATCCCGTTCATGCCGGGACAGACACAGTACATGGACACCCCCGTTGTGCCCACGTCCGCTTTCGCGGGTGCGGGATACAACAATGTGGATTGCTCTTATCCGGATGCCACGCCAGCGGTTGCTGAAGTCGACGGCGACGGGCTTGGACCCTGGGTGAGCGCAGCGGGTCATACGCTGACGATCCACTCGTTGGGCGACCAGATGGTGCCCAACAACGCGTACGCCGGACCCAGCGCTACAACAGTTCCGTACAACCAGAAGTTCATAAAGCGCCACTTTGGCTTTGGGACTGCGGCGGGAACTGTCACGATCGGCGGCGTAGCCGCGACCGTTGGCACTTGGAGCGACTCGCTCCTCACGGTCACCGTGCCGAGCGGAGTGCAACCGTGCCCCGTTCAGCAGCAAGCGCAATACGGCGGCTCGACGGCCCTCTGCGGTGAGTTGATCATCACCACCGGGAACGTCGGCACCGCAGCTGCTCCCATTCATAGGCAGTCGATTGACACGGTCACCGTGACGATTGGCGGCAAAACACCGACGCACGTTACGGCATCGCAGTCGATCCAGGCTGCAATTGATGCCGCTACTCCAGGTGACATGATCATGGTCGACCCCGCGTTTACGCCAGCTGCGACTGCACCAGCCGGAACCTCGTGCGCCACGGCAACTGCGCCGAGTCCCACGTGCGTCGAAACAACCTCCAACCACTCCGAAATGTTGATCATGTGGAAGCCCGTCCGACTGCAAGGTGTCGGAGGTGCGACCAGCATTATCAACGCCAATGCTCACCCCGCAGGCAAATTGGACACCTGGCGGCAGCAGGTCGTTTGTCTCTTCGGCTTGGGGATCAATGGCGCGCCAATCAACACCAACCCAGGTGCAACTGACGTCAATCAAATTCCAAATCAATTTAATGCAAACGGCGTACTTAATCCCGCAACTGGCGCGCCCGCCAGTTGCCCGGGAGCCGGATGGAACTACTTCAACGCGTTCGACGAGAGCAGCACCGGAGCCGGCGGCAAGAACGCCCAAGTGGATCGTTTCCCACTAGAGGCCACTGTCGGATGGAGCGCCGAACTCAACGGCAACCTGGCAGAACTCCTGCAAGAGCCGTCCTTGATGGGCGCTCTTGAAGGCGGGGGCATTACCGTGCTCTCGAAGGGCGTGGTATTCCCATCGGATCCCTACGACGCTACGTTACTCGCAGGGTTCCCGGCCGGGACACTACTTCTGCAAAACGTTCCGGGCGTCTCGACCGACCATTGCACGGACAATCCCAATCCGTACCCCAGCAACTTTATGTGCAACCCGTCGAGCATCGACGGACTGGGTATCACGAACAGCTCCCAGGGCGGCGGAGGCATCCACATCCACGGCTGGGGACATAACCTGCAAATCGCCAACAACCGGATCTACAACAACGCCGGAACGCTCTCGGGCGGCATCAACCTCGGCCAGGGTGAATATCCTCCCGCGTACGTCCAGGGAAGCGCCACAAACGCGGCTCCGGGTTCGTGCGAGGACAGCCCCGTCCCTGGTGCGGTGCTGCCATACTGCCAGAACGTGAATGTGAACATTCATAACAATTACATCGCGTCGAACTCTTCCACGGGTGATGAATTGTTCTCCGCCACGCCGGCGGGGTCAGGCGGCATCAGCATCTGCACTGGCTCCGACTACTACAAGTTCAACTGGAACTGGGTGTGCGGCAACCTGACCGGTGGAGATGGCGGCGGTGTCGGTCACCTTGGTTTCAGCTTCAACGGTGACATCGAACACAACACCATCATCTTCAACCAGAGCACCAACCCCACGATCCCGGCCAACGGCGGCGGTCTCGTGGTCATGGGCGCGCCGGATCAGGACCTCGTTTGCAGTGCCATTGCTGCCCTCGACCAGGATTGCGCCCCTACTGCCGCAGTTGGCGGCGCGGCCAGCGTGGGGCCAAGCGATGGTGTTGGTCCGGGTCTGGTGGTCAATGCCAACCTGATTATGGGCAACGCAGCGGAGAGTGGCACCGGAGCCGGCATCGCCTTCAATGCCGTCAACGGTTCGGATATGGTTGCCTTCCCGACGGATCCCGGTCAGTGGAATACAGTGACCGTAACCAACAACATCATCGTCGACAACGTCGGCGGTTGGGATGGAGCCGGCATCTCGCTGGCGGATTCTCCCAGTGTCAACATCATCAACAACACCGTCGCTTACAACAACAGCACTGCCTCGTCAGGTATCCTGTTCAACACCCTTGGGGCTCCCCTTGCCAGCCAGGGTGGAAGCAGTTGCTCGAGTACGGCGACGACAACGTGTCCTCAGCCTGCGGGTTTGGTGGCCATCCAGCACAGCGCGGTCTTGGCGGCGAATCTCCCCTCGACTCTCACTGTGGTTTGCCCGGCGGGCCATTTCCAGACGACGGCAGCGAACGGGTCTTGCAAGAGCGTTTCTTATCCAAAGTTGGAGAACAATATCTTCTGGCGCAACGGCACGTTCTACATCGGTGTGGGCGCGCTCAGCCCGACGTACCAGCAGAATATTGTCTCCATCTTTAACTCCTTCACACACAGTGCGGTGGCGAGCCAGTCGAGGACCGATGCCATCACGACGACAAGCGGGAGCGCGACCATCACTGGTGGAACCGGGGCTTGTGTAACCGGTACTCAGTATTGGGACATCGGTGTGCGGGGTGACACGGGACAGACCAACCATGCTTCCGGGGTCCAACTCCGCGCGACGGATTCGGTGTTAACGCCTGGTGGGTCTGCTGTTATAGCCGCCGGCAACTCAACAGCGGATCCGCGCTTCCTCCAGCAGTACTGCGATGGTTCACGCATGCCCCCGGAAACCCCGGGACTCCTTGCGGCGGGCTGGCAAGTACCTCCGGGTATTTCGGATGCGACTGTGCCCAACCCGATCTTCAACCTGGCTCCGGCCGCTACGGTGGACGAAGGCAACAACTGGGTCAACCTCAACTGGGGCCCGTTGTCGATGACCAATCCGACCGTTGTGGGCGGACCTAACCTAAACTATGGCGGCGGTCCTGCGCTTGGCAACTACGGCATTGCGACCGGATCCTCGGCCCAGGGTAGGGTCGCTGGAGGCAGCGCCAACTACACTGACGCTCCTAACTTCGACTTCTACGACAACCCGAGGAAGCCCGGTCCAATCGACGCCGGCGCGGTGCAACGCACCGGGACTGGCTCGAACACGGACTTCACTGTCTCACCGGCATTGCTGGACTTTGGTTTCGTGCCGCACGGCAGTCCGACAACTGTGGATCAGGACGTCCAGGTCATCAACACAGGCAGCGTCGCGCTGTTCTTCCCCCCCGGAAACGGCATCACATTCTCGTGCACGGGCGTCGCTGGCTGCAATCTGGCAAGCTTCAGCTTCGCGCCTCCCGCCGATGGCCCTGGCTGCGCCGGCGCCACGATCGCTCCGGGACAAAGCTGCGACATCAACGTGGTCTTTAACCCCACCAGCGGGTCGCAAGCAGCGAGGAATGCCAACTTGGTCATCAACCCCGCCGGTGTCGGTGCTGGTGAGATCGTTTCGCTCACCGGGCACGACACGATTGCAACCCTAAGCATCTCGCCGCTCGCGCCAGCACTGACCACAGCTCCGGCCAACGCCACTGCAAAGACCGGAACCGTAACGATCACCAACACTCTCCATCTATGCCTCGCGGCACCCTGCCCGGCGGGTTCGAGCATTGATGCTGGGCCCTTTGTCCCGACATCAATTACAATCACACGGGTGAGCGGTGCACCTCAGACTGCTTGGGCGCTCGGTGGCACGTGCGCGGTTGGCACTGCGCTTTCCGCCGTGCCTCCGGGACAGGTCTCGAGTTGCACGATCACGGTAACCTATACGCCGCCTGCGGGAGCAACAGGGGCGGCGCTGAACGGGAGCGCACGCCTCACGGTAATGGGGTACGGCACCGCCGGAGCTACGCAACCTGCAACCATAATCAACACTACGTACAACGCGAACTAACTGAAACAACCTTCCGGCAGCAGGGCGGGCATCCTCTAGGGTGCCCGCCCTGTTCCGCTAAGAGAACCTATAGATAAGGATATGGCTACGATGCTTGACCGTAATGCAATCTTGAGAACAAAGTTGACGCTGCTTGCGGGAGTTCTTGCCGGTGGGCTTCTTGTTTTGTCGGCGGGGGCCCAAACGGCTTCGCAGGTTGCGAGTTCTAAACCAGCAGCATCTGCTCCGATGCACTACCATCCCGATCGGTTCGCGGGACGCGCTGGCAAGTACTACGCGCTTGTTTGGGGAGTGAACTCTCTCAGCGTGAAGTGGACCGAGTCAGGCGAAGTGATTCGCTTCGCCTACTATGTGGTGGATGCTGAGAAAGCCAAAGCGCTGAACGACAAGAAAGCCCAACCGGTTCTGATTGACCCAAAGGCAGGGGTTCAGTTGGTGGTTCCTTCGCTCGAAAAAGTCGGCCAGTTGCGCCAAAGCGCCACACCGGAGGCAGGGAAGTCTTACTGGATGGCTTTCTCGAACAAGGGGCGGTTAGTTAAACGCGGAGATCACGTGGATGTGGTGATCGGACCGTTCCGAGCGCAAGGACTTGTGGTGGATTAGCTTGGCGTTAGAACGGCCATAACCCTTACGCCGCTCTTGGGCACGGGGCTTTTGCGCTCGGCACACGTGCGTGGTCGGCACTCCGATCAACCCAGGCGGAACGTTGGTACCGCCTGCAGCCGGTTCGAGTTCGACGATCACGATGACCTAATACACTACCGGCAGGAGCAACCGGGGCGGGCAGCTGATGCAAACCTCGGACACTTCGGGCCGCCAAGATTCCTAAGGACTCCTATTCGCAAAGCGCAGTGAAGTATTTTACTGGTGTTTGAATGCCTCGTGTCTCGTAGACCTGGCAGCGTCTCGCAACACCGTCAGTCTTCGGGTTCCTGGGTCACGATGTGGACGTCCACGGCGGGAGACTCGCGGAGGAAGCGGTGCACGGCGGAGAGATAAAGGTATTTCCTCCAGTCACGCAGGGGAGCCCGTCCAAAGATGACTTGCGTAATGTGCTTGGAGCGAACAAAAGCGGCCACGGCGTCCGCAACGCTTTTTCCTTTCAGGCGAATCACTTTCGCGCCCAGGCTTTCTGCGAAACGCAAGTTGGCCGCCAGCGCGTTTGGGTTGGACTCGCGATGGAGGGTAGCAAGCTCGCGGTCGACGTGGACCACGTATAGCTCGGCGTCCATGCGCCGCGCCATTCTGGCGCCGCGGGCAATCAGATACTGGCCGGCGGGATTCGAGGAAATGCACACGGCCATGCGCTCCCGCACTCCCCAATTTTTTCGAATGTCCTGCGCTTCCATGTAGGATTCGAGGCTGCGATCCACCTGCTCGGCGACTTGCCGCAAAGCCAGCTCGCGCAAGGCGATCAAATTGCCGCGCCGGAAAAAATTCTTCAAGGAACGTTCGACTTTATCGGTGCTGTAAACGTCGCCGCGCTTCATGCGGGCGTGCAGGGCTTCGGGCGTGAGGTCCACCATGACGGTTTCCGAGGCGGTCAGCGGCACCCAGTCGGGCACCGTCTCGCGCACAACAATCCCGGTGATGGACCGCACCACGGGCGCGATGCTCTCGATATGCTGAATATTCAGCGTGGAGAGCACGTCGATATTTGCAGCGAGCAGTTCCTGCACGTCTTCGTAGCGCTTGCGGTGCTTGCTCCCGGGAATATTTGTATGCGCGAGTTCATCGACGAGCACGACGGCGGGGCGTCGCGCGAGAATGGCATCTACATCCATTTCTTCAAAAATCGTGCCTTTGTATTCGATTTTCTTGAGCGGGACGCGCTCCAACTGCTGGGCCAGCTCTTCAATCCCTTGACGCCCGTGTGTTTCCACTACGCCGATGACCACGTCTTCGCCGCGGCTGCGCCGCCGCAAGGCTTCGCTGAGCATGCTGAACGTTTTTCCTACGCCGGGAGCGTAGCCCAGAAAAAGCTTAAAGACGCCGCGGGTTTTCTGCGGCGGCGAGACAGCTTCCAGCCATTCTTCAGGTTTTTTGGGCAACGCCAACTCTCCATCGAGCGGGAGCCTGAGCTAGAATGTACCCATGCAGAGATTCCTCGGCGGACGCCTCCTGGGAGCGGTGGTGTCCCTACTCGTCGTCGGCGGCATTGTGCTTGCTTATCGTCACGTTTTAAGGGTAAACCAAACCACGGTCGCACTGTCTTTTCTGCTAGTCATTTTAGCAGTTTCGGCTGTATGGGGAATGCTGGTTTCGGCCATCATGTCGGTGGTGGCCATGCTGGCCTTCAACTATTACTTTTTGCCTCCCGTGAGAACGCTCACGATTGCCGACCCGCAGAATTGGGTGGCGTTGCTTGCGTTTCTGATTACCTCGATTACCGGGAGCCGGCTCTCGTCGCGCATCCGCAAGGAGGCCGACGAAGCGCATCAGCGTAGGCGCGAAGTGGAGCGGTTGTACGGCTTCAGCCGGCACTTGCTGGGGGAAGGCAACGTGATCCAGTTGATGAATGCCATTCCCGACTACATTGTCGAGAGCTTTGAAGCAGGCGCGGCGGAATTGTTCCTTCCGCAAAAAGACAAATTCTATCGCTCCGGATTCGGCGCCTCCCATCTCGACGAACAAAAGATGAAAATTGCATTTCTGAACGATGAACTTACTTTGGATGCGGAACATGCTCAATATTTCATCCCCGTGCGAATGGGAGTGCGCCCCATCGCCAGCCTGGGTATTTCCGGGGCGCTGCTTTCGCGTCAGACCGTGGATGCGATCAGCACCATGGTCGCCATCGCGATCGAACGCGCGCGAGCGGTGGAACAACTCGGGCAAACGGAAGCGGAAAGACAGGGCGAGCGGTTGAAATCCGCCCTGCTCGATTCCATCACGCATGACTTCCGCACGCCGCTGACCTCCATGAAGGCCGCGGTAACCGGTCTGTTAACATCAAAAGCCTCGAATTTGGCGCAATCTCGTGAACTCTTAAGCATCATCAACGAAGAGTGCGACCGGTTGAATCACCTTGTCGAAGAGGCTGCGGAAATGGCCAAGCTGGAGGCTGGCGAAGTTAGGCTCGATTTGGCTCCAACTTCGGTTGAGGAAATCATCGATGCGGCGCTGGCGCACTGCAAGAGTGCGCTGGCCGGCCGCCGCGTGAACGTGCGTGTGGCGGACGGACTTCCTCCGGTGCGCGCCGATCTGGAGCGCGCGAAGGAAGCGCTCGTGCAGTTGATCGAGAACGCCAATCTCTATTCACCAAAAGAGGAGCCAATTACCATTACCTCCGAGCTTACCGGAGACACGGTGACGACCAGCGTTGCCGACCACGGTCCCGGGATCGACGATTTTGAGCAGACCATGATCTTTGACAAATTCTATCGGGGAAAAGATCAGCGATACCTCGTGCGCGGTACGGGTATGGGCCTGCCCATTGCAAGAGCTATCATTGCCGCACAGCATGGAACGATTAGCGTGACGAGCCAGTTGGGCCATGGCTCGGTGTTTTCCTTTACCCTGCCGGTGGATCTGCAGCCCGTGGACCGCGTGCAAAAGGATCTCCGATGAGTGCAGTGAGCATTCTTGTGGTTGACGACGAACCGCAAATCCGCCGGGTGCTGCGATCCACGCTCTCAACGCGCGGTTATGAGATTGTGGAGGCCAAGACCGGCGAAGAGGCTCTGGAATGGATGCGCAAGGAAGCGCCCGATCTGGTGCTGCTCGACATGAACATGCCGGGAATGGGCGGAGTTGAAGCATGCCGCGAGATTCGGCGGGCGTCCGATGCGGCCATCATCATGCTCACGGTGCGCAGCGCGGAGCGCGACAAGGTTGCTGCCCTGGACGCCGGCGCCGACGATTACGTCGTCAAGCCCTTTGGCATCGAAGAATTGCTTGCGCGCATTCGCGCTGCACTTCGCCGGTATTCTCCGGGCGACGCCCTTCCGCCGTTTGCCTCGAAAGATTTGAGCATTGATTTCGAGGCACGTCAGGTAAGGGTGCGGGATCACGACGTGCATCTCACGCCCAAGGAGTACGAGGTCCTCAGACACTTGGTTGCCAATCAGGGAAAGCCGCTGACCC
>WNGH01012193.1_pt1 | contig 13060 bp, 14 predicted proteins | sample 5400631 | NCBI WGS metagenome assembly WNGH01 (sample SAMN13153373, study PRJNA577476) | soil metagenome | isolation source: 115 cm soil or saprolite under Garry oak tree replicate 1 | place: USA:California | collected 2016-06-15
TCCTGACCGTCATTTTTCACTTTCCGCGACCTTTCTCTTGTGCGGGTTTGAAATTGTAGCCGCGCGGAAAGCTCGTGGCCAGTCGCAACTACGCGTTTGAGTTGTTGGGTTGCCAGCATCGCAGTCTGGCGCGTCTGTGTACTAGGATTTGTGCTAGAATGAACGGTTTTCTACTCGCCATTCGTGTTCGAATCAATTTCTTGGAAAACGCGCGTTTTCCTCTCTTAAAACGACTCTTTTTTGAAACGTAAAGCGATGCTTTGAAATCGCTGATTTCGGAATCCTAAGTCTGGCGCGTCTGCCAATTTCGCCACCCTGGTGCGACCGGAGAATGTATTCCTAACTACGGGCTGTGCCAGTTCTTGTGCCATACCCCGCCGTATGCGAGACGCGGAGTTAAGCAGGGGACAAATGGAGGGAAACGCAGAAGTCATTCTTTCAAGGAATCAATCCGGTCGAACCTGAGGTTGCTGCTTCCCTGGCCGCGCCCGGTTTCGCGATAACGTCCGATCCACAAAAACGTGCTGCCATTGTACCAGCGTGTGCGCTGGTAACTTTCCAGCACGCGCCGGGCTACGAGAGTTTTCCCCCCGATTGTTTTCAGCTTCTGATACTGGACGGTTTTCAAAAATCGGGTGCATAACTCGCCCAAAGTGAGCTTGCCTTGTGATCGGTCGATGTGCTTCTGCTCTTCACGCAGCCGGGCGAGCTCGCGTTTGGCCATGTCTCGGTCGCTGGTTCTGAGGCTGCGTCGGATCTCCTTGCCGTTTACTTTCAAGCGGGCATAGTAGACGCCGTTTTCATAGGTAAACGGGCTGTGGCTCAGCTTGGTAGAGCGCCTGGTTCGGGACCAGGAGGCCGTGGGTTCAAATCCCACCAGCCCGATGAAAACTGTCTGAGCTGCAAGAACGGGTGACATTGAGCAATAAAAGCTCCGTGACTTTCCAGGTGAATGGCCCTTATTCACCGAGGCGTCTTTCTGGGCGAAATAGCATTCGTTCGCGAGAAGCCTGCTCATGACAAGAAGCGAGTTGAAATCTGACCCGCTCCGTGGTTGGATCGGCAACGGCAGAATGCAAATTCGTTATGGGCTCCCTCAAGAAAAGACGTAAGGCGAAAATCTCAAAACATAAGCGCCGCAAGCGTATGCGGGCGAATCGCCACAAAAAGCGCTTACGATACAAAGCATAGTTTTCCACTCGTTAGGCCGCGCTCGAACGTTTGCGTGCAAGCTTTCGCACGACTACAATCGGGCAACATGATGGAGCCCAATGGCCGGCTTGATCGGATTCTCCATCGCCTGATTTTGGCAACATTTTTCCTGACTCTATCCACGCCTCTTTTGGCTCGACCGCGTTCTGCCGCGCCAGGTCCCCAAGTTTCTCCCAGCGCAGTGGCGACAAAAAAGTCGCCTCGGCAAGAGGACTCCGTGTTCACAGTCCCGCCTAAAGACCTCTTACTTCGCGCCGAAGGCGAGCATAAAGCCGACGCCTTCGCGCACTTTGTTGAAGGGATGTCGTTTGAAGAGAATGGAGAAATGGACAAAGCGCTGGCCGCATATCGCAAAGTGCTGGATGTCGATCCAGGGCGGGCGGATTTGGCTTCACGCGTCGCGGTACTGCTTACGCGGCAGGACGATTTTCCGCAGGCGATCGACGTTTTGAAAGACGCCATCAAAGCGAACCCGAGTGCTTCTGAACCTTTGCTGCAGCTTGCGTTCATCTACGCAAAATATCTTCGACGGACCGATCAAGCCATTGATTACGTTAATCGTGCTATCGCGCTCGAACCGCATAACATCGACGCTTACGAACAGCTTTGTGAAATTGCGCTCGCGGCTGGAGATGAGAAAAGAGCCCTGCAGTCGCTGGACCGGGCCGCCGCGACCCCCAATGATGATGCCGTCTTTTGGGCGCGTCTCGGAAAACTTTACGCGTCGATTGTTTTCAAGCCGGATCGTCGGCCCAAGCCGGATGAAACGGCGCGGGTGAATGAAGTCTTTAAAAAGGCGGCCGATCATGCCGGCGACGATCCGGCCGTTCTTAAAGACGTCGCCGATTATTATGCCTCCACCCGGCAAGTTAAGGAGGCCATCCCGCTTTACCTGCATCTGCTAGAGCTCGAGCCGGACGATACCAATGCGCGAGAAAAGCTCGCCACTGGTTTCGTTCTGACGAACCAACGTGATAAAGCTGTGGAGATGCTCGAGGAAATCATCAAGGAACATCCCGAAAAATATCAGCCGTACGACTTACTCGCTGGGTTGCTGGATGACGCTGCCCGCGCGTGGGAGCGGGAAAAAAAGACCGAGCAAGCAAAAGCGGCGTTTTCCAAAGCCGCTGCCAATTATGAGCAGAGTCTCATCATTAATCCCGGTCGCGCCAGTCCGTATCTCCATTTAGCCGAGCTGCTTCTTGGCCCGTTAAAGGAGAACGATCGCGCGGTCAAAGTCCTCGACGAAGCACGGCAACACTTTCCCCAAACGCCGGAAATCGTTTACTACCTCGCCATCGCTCAACGCGAAGCAAAACATTTTCAGGAAGCGGTCGCCACATTCAAAGAAGCTTTACATGAGGCGGAAACCGAAGGCGCCGAAATTGCAAACGCGCGATTTTATTTCGACTACGGCGCGGCCGCGGAGCAAGCGGGTCTTTACGATAAAGCAGCTGACCTCTTTAGAAAATCGATTGCGGTCGATCCGGCCAATGCCGCTGATGCTTACAATTATCTGGCCTACATGTGGGCCGAGCACAACGCGCATCTGGATGAAGCCGAGCAAATGATAAAGCTGGCTTTGCAAGCCGACCCAAACAATGGCGCATACATCGACACCTTGGGATGGCTCGAGTTCCGGCAGGGTAAATTCGACCAGGCATTGGCCGATCTCTTGCGTGCTGCGCAAAAGTTAACCCGCGACGATCCGGTTGTGCTGGAACACATAGGAGATACTTTCGCGAAATTGGACAAATCTGCGCAAGCCTTAGATGCGTGGCAAAAGGCGCTCAACCTCGACCCGAAAAATAAAAAACTCGCCGATAAGATCGACAATGCGAAAACCAAAATGAGCAAGGGTGAGCCCCTGAATGCAAACTCGATTCATTAAAGTTCCTTTAGTTGAAAGCTTCTCGCCGACGGGCAACGGCGCGGATTAAATTGCTGTCGGCATGAGCGCATATCCAACTCCGTGGCAAAAAAGAACGATGTGGGCTGCCCTCACCGCCCTGTTTGTCGTTCTCCTCATCGTCATCGCGGGCGCCGTCGTCTACGTCGGCGCAAATTTGATCAGTTTTCTCCAGCCATTCTAATTCCCGTGGCGATCGCGGTCATCCTTGCCTACTTGCTCGATCCGCTTGTGACCGAGCTCTGTCGTCGCAAGATGGGACGTGGCTGGGCCATCATCGTAATTTTTATCAGTGTTATCATTGCCCTGGCCGGTTTAGTCGCGTGGGTTGCGCCAACCATTTCAATGCAAAGCGCGAACTTTGCCCGGGAGCTTCCCAGTTACACCCAAAAAGCGCGCGACCGCATTGTCGATCTTATCGTTCAGTACAATCGCATGGCCGGCGGTACTGCCGGTCGCGGGAAATCTGCGTCGTCGAGCCTAGTGAATTTCTTGCTCGGAACACCTGCGCCGCACCCACCATCGCCAACCCCTGCTGCGCCTGCGCCGACTCCACTGCCGGAAGCTACCGCGTCAGCCGTTGAAACGATTTCGGCTGCGCCGGCCAAAATCAGTTCGGCCGAGCGGCAGCAACTTGAAACGAAAGCCGAGAAAATTATTCCGAACCTGGAGCGGTATTTGCCCACGTTAGCCGAAAAAATTTGGAATATTGTAAAAAAGAGTATTGGCGGATTTCTCGGCGTGACCGGCTTCTTGCTCAGTTTGATCATGGTTCCGATTTACCTCTTTTTCCTTTTGAAGGAACGGCCGCGGATCGAAAAGAGATGGAAAGATTACCTTCCGCTCCGGGCTTCCCCTTTGAAGGACGAGATCGCAGCGGCGCTATCAGAGATCAACAACTACATCATTGCGTATTTTCGGGGCCAATTGCTCGTTTGCCTCGTCGACGGAACACTCATTGGAAGCGCGCTCACCCTGCTCGGGTTAAGTTTTGCGCCGTTGATCGGCCTTTTGGTCGTGGTTCTGACGATGATTCCGTACATTGGAATTGTGATTTGCTGGGTACCGGCGGTCCTGATCGCGGCACTTCAGTGGGGTGATTGGACGCATCCGCTCATCGTCACCGTTATATTCATCGCTATCCAAAATCTCGAAGGGATGTTTTACGCGCCGCGCATCGTCGGGAAATCGGTGGGTCTGCATCCGATGACTGTCATCGTCTCAATCTTTGTCTGGGGACTGTTAATTGGCGGTTTGCTCGGACCGATTCTCGCCGTGCCATTAACGGCGACGATCAAAGTGCTCTTAACGCGTTATGTTTGGGGACCGCGCGTGCGCGAACGGGTTCGCGATCAATTCGAGAGTGTTCCTGTTGTCCGCGAAGCGGAGCAGACCTAACCCTTCCGACCGGACTTTGTCCACCCGTCAGTTGCATTCCGGCGACCGCGAACGCATAGAGAATAGATGCCGGAAAAAATCAGACGCGTGCGGCGCAAAAGACGCAGCCGATCGTTGCCGGGCGTCGAATCGTTTCCAAGCTTCCGGCTTCATCTACCGCCAGTCCGAGTTGCGCTTTACGTTGCGGCCGCCGCCGTGGCCGTGCTGTTGATTGCCCTTTTTGGAACTTACAGCTCCAAGCTTTACACCGGCTGGCGCGAATCACGTTTACTCAAGCGCGCAACCGCGATGTTGGAGAAAAAAGATTTCGTCGGCGCGAATCGATTGGCCCGCCAGGTCCTCGAACGCCGTCGCGATTCACTTCCCGCTTTTTACATCCTTGCCGAAGCCACCGAAAAACAAAACTCGGAGGACACGGTTTCCTGGCGGGCGCAGATTGCCCGTTTGCAGGCTGACAACATCGACAGTCAGCTCAATCTCGCTTCGGCCGCATTGCGGTTTGGTCAGATCGATCTTGCGCGAAAAACATTGGAGCACGTCGCGCCCAGGGCGCAGGATCTGGCGGCCTTCCATGTCGTAGCGGGCTGGTTGGCGCGAGCCGAAGGAAATCTCGCCGAGCAAGAGCAGCAGTTCGCCATCGCGGTAAACAAAGATCCCCAAAACGATCTTTATAAATTTAATCTCGCCGCGCTCCAGATCCGTTCGCAAGAGCCGGGGAAAAGCTCTCAGGCGCGCGACAGTCTGGAGCATCTCACTCAAGTTCCGGAGTTTCGCACCGGCGCTCTCCGGGCATTGCTCAATGACGCGGTCGATCACAATGATCTCCAAGCCGCTGATCGATTCGCGCAACAATTGCAAATGTCGCCCGAGGTCAGCTTCGGCGATTATTTACTCTGCTTGAATTTCTACCGGAAGCTGGACGCGGAAAAATTCGATGTGCTTTTGGAAAAAGTGAAACCAGTCGCATCTCGCAACCCCGGCGACCTCGGCCTTCTCATGGATTGGATGAACGAAAACGGCCTGGCGTCTGAGGTTGTGAAGTGGATGGACAAATTGCCTGAGGCGACCACCGCGAAACCGCCGGCCGCCATCGCTATCGCGGCCGCCTTTGCCGAACAAAAGAACTGGTCCCGCTTGCGGCGGTGGACACGAAGCGGGTCCTGGGGGGACGAAGATTATCTCCGGCTCGCCTATCAGGGCTTTGCCTGGCGGCAATCACGTCAATCCAGCGCCGATGCCGAGTTTGACACCCTCTGGCGCGCTGCGCTCCGTGCCGCTGCCGATCAACCCGATCGCGAAATCAAACTCGCGCGCCTTGCCAGCAAATGGAATTTGCCGATTGAGAGCGAAGAACTTTGGTCGCGGCTCTCGCGGACTCCCCCCAGCCGGCGCGAAGCACTCGACGCCCTTTATCGGCTTTATCGCGGAAATAAAGACGTCAAAAAACTTTACGATGTGCTCCAGCGTTTACACGACGCTTCGCCTAACGAAATTGGGATCACGACCAATCTCGCGCGGCTTGGGTTAAACATCGATCAGAACACAAAACAAGCGCAGGAGCTGGCCAAACAAGCTTACGATCTCGCGCCCGACGACGTGAACTGCGCAGTGACTTATGCATTCTCACTTTACGCGCAGGGTCGCACCACCGAGGGACTCGAGATTCTCCAAAAGCTGCCGCCTGAATCGTTGCACGAATCGCATACCGCTGTTTACGCTGCCGTTTTGCTTCTCGATGCAAATCAGACTGACGGCGCCAAGGAATACATCCAGGTGGCGAAACGCGGTCCCATCTACGCCGAAGAAAAACGGCTCCTCGAAGATGAGCTCACGAAAATCTCCGGCGCATCCCCCAGTCCAACGCCAACGCCGTCGCCAGCTCCAACGCCTGCACCGTCGGCAACATCGACATCTACGTCTGCGACGCCAATTCCTGAACTTTCTGCAGGCGCGACCCCATGACCGCTTCGATCGCGTTCAGTCTTTAAAAGGATCGACAATATCGCGCCCGGCCATTGCTACACCGAGCGGCCGCAACGTGTGCAGCACGCGGATAGTGCCCGCGTGCGCTTGTAAGACATCAGGCAAACGCCGGTACGCTTGCGGTGCTTCGTCCAAATCGCCACCGCGTAAAACAATTCCGCGGTCGTGCAACCATTTCATCATCTCATCGTGCCGGACGAGTCCGTCCTGGCGGATTCGTTTGTTGCCGACCTTCACAAATCTTCCTTTCGCTGCCGTGCGCGACATGATTCGTCCGGCGCCATGAATGGTTGAAAAAAGCGCTTCGCGGGAAGTCGGCGAATCGAGTCCTTCGATAATCACCGCGTCGTCGCCCATGCTTCCGCCCACAAAACCTTTTTGTCCGGGAAATGCGGGCGTGGCGCCTTTGCGCACGACCCAGAACTCTTCGTCATCGTGTTTTTCGCGCCAGGCGAAGTTGTGATGGTTGTGCACTTCATCGACAATCCGCGCGCCCAAAATGTTTTGGACTACGTATCGTGCAACCGCTTCGCGTCCGGCGTAGGCATAGCGCCCGGCCAGATGCATTCCTGCAAGATAATCGTGACCGATCTCTGATTTTTCATCGACCACCGTGGGCGGCACATCCATTCCGTCTTTTCCGCCGGCGGCCTTCAAAAAATGAGTGGCCGTCTTGTGGCCAAGTCCGCGCGAGCCGAAATGGACGCCGACCCAGATCCGATCCTCCTCGTCCGCGAAAATATCGACGTAATGATTGCCGCCACCAACCGTCCCGAGTTGCGCGGCCGCCATCGATCTCAAATCACCGATCGGTTTTAATTGCCACGCCGGATCCTCGAACAATTCGTGTTCGACGCGCGTTTTGCTCTTGCGCCCAATCCCGAACGAAATTTCCCGCACCACCTCGTCCATGATCTTGCCGGTCTTCGGCGCAATCTCTTCGCGTTTGGCGTCGGTCAGGATTGCGAGATTGCCACAAGCGATGTCGAACCCGACGCCGCTGAGTGAAATCTTGTCTTTGTAGGCAACGACGCCGCCGATTGGCTGGGCGTAACCTTTGTGACCGTCGGCGCAAAGCACGCCGCGCTCGCCGCCCGTTGCCACGCAGGTTTCAATTTGCCTGATCGTCGCCGGGTCGTGCTTGCCGAAAATCTTCGTTTTCGGATCCATCGGTAGATAAAGCTCGAACCGATGAAGAAGATTTCAATCCACTATCGGCACAGCGGTCTTTTGGCCAGAATCTTCCACGCCTCAACATCGGCCTTAGTCCGCGATGGTGAAGCGCACCGCACCGCCGCGATCGAATCGAAAACAACAGTGCGAAGCGGCAATTTCATCACTGCCGCCAGTTCCTTCTTCGTCGTGCGCGGCAGTTTTTTGTAAAGCAAACTTAGGTGCGGCTCTTTAGGAGCCTTTGCCAGTGATTTGGTTGCGCGGCCGAGGTCGGCCACCAGCTTGCGCAGCGCGTCGCTCGATTTAAACCGGACAAAAAGTGTTTTCGTGAACTCAGATGAAAAACTGACGCTGCGGGTGGTCAGCCGAATCCGTCGCATTGATATCCGCCGCAAAACTTTCTTCGGTGATTGTCGATCTTTGGTTGTTGAAAAAAGTGTTAAGTGAGATTGAGCTCCACCGTCCGTTTGACCTGCGGCCCAGGTTAAGGAATTGAGTTGGCCGCCCACAAGACAAAAGACGACGTCGATCCTAAGGTGCCCGGGAATAAACTGGCGCGTCGCTGCGCATGGAGCAGATTATCCCATGCACAAAGCGGCCACTAGTCGCGTGGATTGGTCCGTGCTCCGCGAAGATTTTCCGATTCTGCAGGAGCGCGTGAACGGTCGTCCGCTGATTTACTTCGACAACGCGGCCAGCTCGCAGAAACCGCGCGCGGTGTTGGACGTCGTTCGAAACTATTACGAACACGAAAACGCCAATGTGCATCGCGGCCTGCACACATTGAGCGCACGCGCGACCGAGCATTACGAAAAGTCACGACAGCACGTGGCTGATTTTATCGGCGCAAAGAGCGCGGACGAAATCGTGTTCACCCGCGGCACCACTGAAAGCATCAATCTGGTCGCGCAAGCGTGGGGCGGAAAATATCTCCGCACTAGCGACGTGATTTTGCTTACCGAGATGGAGCATCACAGCAATCTCGTGCCCTGGCAGCTGCTCGCCGAAAGAATTGGCGCGCAATTGCGTTTCATTCCGGTCCGAGACGACGGCACACTTGAGCTGGAAAAACTTCCGTCACTGCTGACGGCCGAAGTGAAAATCTTTGCCTTCACCCACGTTTCCAATTCGCTCGGCACGATTAATCCCGTCGCCGATCTTTGCCACAAAGGGCGCGCTGTTGGCGCAGTTACCCTGGTCGATGCAGCGCAAAGTATTGGGCACATGCCGCTCAATGTTCAGGAACTCGGCTGCGATTTTCTGGCTTTTTCCGGCCACAAAATGTGCGGGCCGACCGGGATCGGCGTTCTCTATGGGCGATCGGAAATTCTCGAGGCGACGCCGCCGTGGCACGGCGGCGGGGAAATGATCACGAGCGTGACGTTGGAAAAAAGCTCGTTCAAGAAACCGCCGCACCGTTTCGAAGCCGGCACCCCGAACATTGCCGGCGCAATCGGGCTGGCTGCGGCAATTGATTACATCGAAGGAATCGGGCGCGCCGAGATTTTTGAACACGATGTCGATCTTGCCGGTTACGCCTTGAAAGGAATGGCCGAATTGCCCGGACTTCGAGTGATTGGAACGGCGCAAGAACGCGGCGGAGTTATTAGTTTCGTGATGGATGCAGCGCATCCGCATGATCTCACCACGTTTGCCGATCGCTATGGTCTCGCCATGCGCGGCGGGCATCATTGCAACCAACCTCTCATGCGCCGGTTCGACGTAACCGGAACCTCGCGCGCCAGTTTCTATTTCTACAGTACCCGCGAGGAAATCGATCGCATGATCGACATTCTTCGGAAAGCGGTCCGTTTTTTCAAATGAACCCGGAACTTGGCGATCTGGAAGAGCTTTATCAGGACGTGATCCTGGATCATTCGCGTCGCCCGCGAAATTTTGGCGAACTTCCTGATGCTGCGGTTCGAGTTCACGGCGATAATCCCGCCTGCGGCGACGAAATTCATCTGGCCGTGAAATTCGACGGGGGCGGCGGATTACAGGACGTCAAGTTCACTGGTCACGGCTGCGCCATCAGTCAGGCATCGGCCTCGTTGATGACAATGAAATTGAAAGGGAAAAGCCGCGAAGAAGTCGGCGAAATGCTTAGCGCATTTCACAATTTAGTAACGACCGAAAATAACGATGCGCCAAAAGAGCTCGGCGATCTTCGCGTGATGCGCGGCGTCCGAAAATTTCCGCAGCGCGTGAAATGCGCCATGCTTCCATGGCGAGCGGTCGAGCAAGCGCTAAGGCAAACCGAAGGCGAAGCCACCGTTTCGACTGAAGAACCGGAATTTGCCTGATTTATGCCGACCAACGTCCTCGGGACCGAATTAAAATGTTGTTGCCGCGATCCGATGACCGGATTTTTTCGTGACGGCTTTTGTCGAACCGCACCCGAGGATGTCGGTTTGCACACCGTCTGTGTGAAAGTGACCCGCGACTTTCTGGATTTCTCCGTTCTCGACGGCAACGATCTGGTCACCCCGGTTCCGGAATGGGGATTTCCCGGACTCAAACCTGGTGACAAATGGTGCGTTTGCGTTACGCGCTGGAAATCCGCGCTCGAACACAATCGCGCCGCGCCCATCGATCTCGAAGCAACCCACGCTTCCGCCCTCGAATTCGTTACCCTCGAAGACCTAAAAGCGAACGCCCTCAAATAAATGGCCTGAAAGCAGCTTCTTAGGCGATGCGTGTCACAGCCCCGTAGGGTAATTTCGCCTAACTACTGGCCAGTTTGTTTCGTGGCTAGTGCGCTTCTCTTCCTCTTCGTTTGTTCTTCCCACGCGCAATCCTGGCGGACCCGCGAAACTGTCTACTCGGCGCAAACCGCCGATGGCGTACCGCTTCAGCCGTTTTCATTTGATCGACAACCTGCGCGTGCGCAGGCAATTCAAGTTGCCTATTACACGCCACGAGCGATTCGCCATGCGGAACCGATCCAACGTGACGAATACGATTCGGAAGCACCGCCGCCGGGATTCGATCTCGGCGGTTCGCGTCCGATGGTCCCCGGAAATCGCGCGGTGTTGCGAAACGGAATCGCCTACGCGCCGGCGAACGCGCCCGACGCAGTCAAACATGCAATCTGGGCGATCAACACGATTCGCAATCGCCCGTACGTTTGGGGCGGCGGACATGGATCGTTCCACGATTACGGTTACGATTGTTCCGGCACCGTGTCGTTCGCGCTTCATTATGCCGGGATGCTCGAGCAACCGTTGCCTTCGAGCGATTTTCTTCGTTACGGCGAACGCGGCCGCGGTCGCTGGTTCACGATCTATTCACGACACGGTCACGTGTTCGCGATGATCGCCGGTCTGCGTCTCGACACCACTGATCTGCGCTACGGGAGCGATGCTGGTCCGCGCTGGCACGTCGATGGTCGCGACGCGTGGAGTTTTCAAGCGCGGCATCCCGCTGGGTTGTAAACGGTCGCGTTCGCAGCCAACATAACGGCAACTTGAAACTGCCGTTCAGTCTTTTTCTCGCGCTGCGTTATCTCAAACCGAAACGTACATTTCTGTCCATCATCACTTTGATTTCGATCATCGGTGTCACGCTTGGCGTGACTGTGCTGATTCTCGTGATTTCGGTGATGACCGGTTTCGATCGCGAGCTGCGGCAAAAAATAATCGATTTTGACGCGCACATTCTTGTGAAAAGCGAGGACGTGATGCGCGACTGGCGAACACTTCAGCAGAAGATCGACGACACGCCGCACGTGGTCGCGACCGCGCCGTTCGTTCAAGGCCCGGTCATTGTTGAATTCCAAAACCAGCGATTGGCGCCGGTGATGCGAGGGATCGACCCGGCCCAGGAAGAAAAAGTGATTCCGATTCGCAAGTTCATTAAAGAAGGTCAGCTCGATCTCGACGGCGAATCGGCCGTGCTCGGCAGTGATCTCGCCCGCATCTTGCGCATCAATGTTGGCGACAAGCTGACCGTTTATTCCCCCGGAAACCTCGGACAGATTCTCGATGAGATTAAGAATCTCGAAAACGCGAAGGGCGCAGACGAAAAGAAAGCGCTCGATAAATTGCGCGAGGTTGTTCTGCCAAAAGATTTGACCGTCACCGGCATTTTTGAGACCGGGCGCTATCAATATGACTCCGAGTTTGTGCTCGTGCCGATCTACATCGGACAGGAGCTTTATAATCTGAGCGACGCGCTCCACGGCCTCACCATTCGGACCGACGATCCTTACGGCGCCGATCGCGTGAAGGAATCACTTCATTGTCGTGGTCGCCGCGTTCGGAATCATGAGCACGCTCATCACCGTCACGGTTCAGAAACGGCGCGAGATCGGAATTGTAAAAGCGTTGGGCGCGAATATTTCCCAGATCATCTGGGTTTTTCTGGGGCAGGGGACCGTGGTCGGACTTTTTGGAACGCTGACCGGCTTAGGTCTCGGCATGACGCTGATTCGTTATCGCAACGAATTCAGTCATTGGCTTGCGTCGACATTGCACATCGAAATTTTTCCGCGCGAAGTTTACCAGTTCTCCGAGATTCCCGCCCAAGTCGTCCCTCACGACGTGACCATCATTTGCGTCAGCGCGTTTTTGATTTGCTCATTTGCCGCGCTCATCCCCGCTTACTTCGCCGCGCGGCTCGACCCGGTGAAAGCGCTTCGCTACGAGTAGCGGCTGCTTAATATCTCAAGCGCGAAAGCAAAATATCCACCGCGCGATAGGCGTAGGCGTAGCCGCCGACCCATTCGCTCTCCCGCGGGCCAGCCACGTTGAGGATGTCGATCTCGTGGTCGCAAACAAAGGAAACCATCAACGTCGCCGCGTCTTCCGGCGAATACTTCGCCGCATCGATCAAGCGATGTGATTGTCGATCTTCAATGCAGCATCCCACCGTGTATGCGGTTCCGCCGCTCAACTCATGAAAGTAAATCACGATCGTTCCTTGAGATTCCTGGACGTTCCGCAGCGTGCGCTCCTCGGGTCCGCCCTTCTTTAACTCTTTTAGCGGATAACGATCCGGAATTTTCCCGGATTCATCGAGGCGTCCGGCCGGACACCAGCCGCCGCACTTGACCCGATGCTTGAGCGCCACATCGAGCGCCGCCCGATCGACTCCCGTCTGTCCGCCGGAAATAATTTTCAATCGCCTGTAGGAACGATATCCGCTCGTTCGACCATAAGAATGACCGTGCGTTCCGGCGCGCGCGTGCGATGTCGAACCCCTTTTGGAACAACAAAGCCCTGACGCGGTCCAAGATCGACAACCTTGTCTTCAAGGTCGATCAGGAAATGGCCGTCGAGCACAAAGAAGAATTCGTCAATGTCGTTATGTTCGTGCCAGTGATATTCGCCCTCCAACACGCCAAGCCGCACGACCGAGTCATTCACCTGGCAAAGCGTTTGATTG
>WNGH01004653.1_pt1 | contig 13059 bp, 8 predicted proteins | sample 5400631 | NCBI WGS metagenome assembly WNGH01 (sample SAMN13153373, study PRJNA577476) | soil metagenome | isolation source: 115 cm soil or saprolite under Garry oak tree replicate 1 | place: USA:California | collected 2016-06-15
AGTGCGCGAAGCCCGTTTTTCCCGGCTTCTCGTTCTTCGATCCCACGTGATACCAAGTGTTCACCGCCACGATGGGAGCCTTGTGGTCCTCGTGAACCAGCACGGTCAAGCCATTCGCCAGCATGAACTTCGAGTACGAAATGTCCGGGATGGGAATTTTCGTGCTGGCCGCAGCGGCCACCCTCGGAACAGAGTCGGACTGCGCGTATGCCCGAACGAAACCCAAGCTCGCCGGCCCCCACACGACGAAGAAACTCGCCAGCACACGCAAACTCCTGTTTTTCATGGTTTGCCTCCAGGTGTAGTATCCACAGCCCACCGCAGCCAATCGGAAAGCAGCATACCTTCTATTTTTCTGCCAGTGCATGGTCGCAGCCGCCGCAGTATTCTACATTCGCCCCCGCACGAATCAAAGCCACTGGCCAATGCATCTGAATTCTCCTTGTTTATCGGGACTTATTGTAAATCAGTTCGCAAACGATCAAGGCAGCCGGCGACGGCAACCAACCTCCGATATCCAGTGTCGGCTAGGTGTCGGCACCAATCCGCTGAGGCCAAACGAATCTCGATGTATAAGCCACGCCAATACTTGTCCATTTCCGCTGGGTTGATTTTCGCATACCTCTAAGGCTGGTTTTCAAAGTACGGATCAAGTGTGAAGAGCTTCCGGAAATAGCTGTGCCTCCATTTGGGGCGCAAGCGGTCGAGGAGCAAGCCTTCGGAAGCGCCAAACGAATAGACCACGGTTCGCTTCCAGGTGGCGAGATCGGCCTTTTTCAATTCACTAAGAGTATCGGAGCGGGCCTCCCGCGCATAGGTTTCGAATGATTGGTAATCCGGAAGAGCGGCGTACTCCGGCGATGGCTGATAGTGCTCAGCCGCTTCGGCGGACTTGATCTGGACATAGCGCGCTATTCCTTCCTTCCATAGCTGGAAGCTCAGATACTTGCGATCGTCCGGAGAGAGGTGCCGAAAGAACTCTTTGCGATCGACGATGTACTGGCGTGTGAAAGCTTTGAATTTCCTGCGTTCGCTCTCGTTGAGCGCTGTCAACAACAGATCGCGCAGATGTCTGAATGACTCTCCGAGCTCAGGGTTGTCGTAGGGGAAGCCATAATTCAGCATCCACATCCCGGTATTGTCTCCGTGAGCCAAGCCGAGACCCTTCACGGCTTGGTAATAGCCGGGCCTGCCGTCCTGCAACTGATGAAAGTGCTCGTGCATGACAGTGAAGAGCCAAGGTGTGCTGGTCTTGGCCTCGGTATTTTCGGGTTCGCCGATCACAATGACCGAAGGCGGGCCGAACGCAGGAAAGGTCGCTAGGAGCCCAGTGGGGAACTGACGCGGACGGGCATACAGGTCACCCCCGATCCTGAGAAATTCTTTGGGCGGCGATGGATGATGAGTAAGGAACTCAGCGTCTCGCGTGATAAGCAGGAGTGGCGCACTGGTACCGCTCCAACTGGGCCAAACGCGGTCCTGAAGCTGAGCGGCCAGGCGATCGAACTCCCGGATGCGCACCGCATCGCTGGGCGGAATTTCAGGCGCAGAAGTCTGTGCAAAGACCACCGCTGCCAGCAGGAGAGGGACGAAGAGGTTTGGCATGCTGACGCTAGAGCACTCAAGTCGGAGTCGCTTTACCGGCCATCAACTTAAATTTTACCATGTGGGCTCACTAGCCTCGGGGGCTTCGGTTGGGGATAGGGGACCCTCTTGAGACGCCTCGTCAATCTGCGCCAGTGGAGCGTTTCGCCTTGAGATAGGTGATTGACAGGAGCAATGCGTAAGACTATGTTAGTCTACGCCTAGTAGTGACAAGTGTAGGACGGGAGCCGACCGCCCAATCATGAGCAAGGACAAGCGGCCAGACCGCTTTCCCGGCGCGCTGCAGATGATGGTTCTTCGAACGCTGAAACGACAGCCCCTGCACGGCTACACCCTCGAGCGAACCTCGCGCGATTTGCTGCAGATCGAAGAGCACCTGGAAAGGGAGGTGTCGAGTTTCAAGCGAATGCCCGAAGGAATTACGCGAGTCTTGGGGGCGGGTGAATCATGAACTGGCTCAAGCAACTGATCTCGCGGCGAAAGCTCTGTGGCGAACTCTCGGAAGAGATTCGAGAACACCTGGAGGAAAAGATCGAGGAGCTGGTTGCGTGCGGCGTGTCTAGGAAGGAAGCCGCAGCGGCTGCTCGTCGCGAGTTTGGAAACGTAACTTTGATTGAAGAGGACAGCCACAAGGTCTGGCGCTGGCCATCCGTCGAGGAATTTCTCACCGATGTTCGCTACGGTCTGCGGATGCTGCGCAAGAATCCGAGCTTCACCGCCATCGCTATTCTCACTCTGGCGCTCGGCATCGGCGCCAACACCGCGATTTTCTCCGTCGTCCATGTCGTCCTGCTTCAGCGCCTGCCCTATCCCCACGCTGATCGTCTGGTAATGGTGTGGGAAAAAGTTCGTCTGCCGTTCTATGAAAAGGACCAAAACGAGCCCGCGCCCGGGAATTTCGCCGACTGGCAGACCCAGAACTCCGTTTTTGAGGCTATGAGTGCCATCCAAGACCGCAGTTTCAATCTGACTGGCGGCAGCGAACCGGCGCGCGTCGAGGGCGAAGCCGTTTCGGCAAATCTGTTTTCCCTGCTGCAGGTCAATGCTGCTCTCGGACGTGTGTTCACCGCCGACGAGGACGTCCCCGGCCGTGCGCATGTGGTGGTAATGGGCCACGGCCTGTGGGTCAGCCGCTTTGGCGCAGACCCCGAAATCGTGAACAAGAAGATTCTTCTTGATGGGGTCAGCTACACCGTCGTCGGCGTTATGCCCCGCGATTTCCTGTTCCCAGATCCCGCGAACTTTCACGTCTCTGGTCCAGAAGACCAGCTCTGGGTTCCACTGGCCCTCAGCCCGTCACAGCTTGCCAATCACGGGAGCCACAATCTGAACGTCATCGCTCGACTGAAATCTCGTGTGACGCTGGCGCAGGCCCAGACCCAAATGGATGGGGTAGCGCGCCACCTCGCCGAAGAGTATCCCCAGTCAAACACGGGTGTTGGTGTCAATCTGGTTTCGCTGCACGATCAGATCGTCGGGAACGTGCGCACTGCTCTTTTAGTTCTTCTTGGTGCGGTCGGTTTTGTCCTTCTCATGGTTTGCGCCAACGTCGCGAATCTGTTGATGGCCCGCGCTTCCGCACGCAGCCGTGAAATTGCTGTGCGTGTGGCGCTCGGGGCCCACCGTATGCGCATTCTCCGCCAGCTGCTGACGGAAAACATGCTTCTTGCGTTCCTAGGTGGTGGCTCGGGCCTGCTGCTAGCGTTCTGGAGCATGAAGGCCCTGCAGGCGATCAGCCCGCATGACCTTCCTCTCTTCGGCGATATCGGCGTCAATGGAACAGTGCTTGCGTTTACCCTGGCGATTTCGCTCTTCGCCGCCTTGCTCTTTGGAATCGCGCCCGCCCTCGCCGCGACGCGGAGTAATTTGCGCGACTCATTAAAAGAGGCAGCCCGCGAATCCCCAGCCGGTTCGGGCCTGAGGGTACGCCACCTGCTGATCGTAGCGGAAACCGCGCTGGGTGTTGTCGTACTGGTCGGCGGCGGGCTTCTTCTCCGCAGCTTCCTGGCTCTTGAGCGAGTTCCGTTGGGATTCCAGCCAGAAGGTGTGCTGACGTTCCGCGTCATTCCGCGAGGCGAAAAGTACACCCAATTGTCGCAACGAGCGGCTTACTACCAGCTGGCTTTGGACAAAATTGGAACTCTCCCCGGCGTGCAACACGCCGCTGCCATCTCATTTTTGCCGCTGACTCTTTATCGGGCGAGCAAAGGTTTCCGCATCGACGGCCGTCCCGTGGCACTACCCGGGGAAATACCTATGGCCGACTATGACATCGTTTCTCCCGGATACTTCGAAACGATGGCGATTCCCTTGATTGCGGGAAGGGACGTCTCCTGGGCCGACACGCCAGGAACCCAGCAGGTGGTGGTAATCAATCAGAGCATGGCGCGTACTTACTGGCCGAACGAAGATCCGCTCGGCAAGCGCATCAACGAGGGCTCGCCCGATGAACATACGCCCTGGCTGCAAGTCGTGGGAGTCATCGGAGACCTTCGCGAATTCGACGTCGCCAGTCGTCCCCGGCCAACGATGTATTTCTCGGTTTCGCAATTCGAGGGGAACGGTTTGTTGCGTGACTGGGTGGTCCGCTCAGCGGGCAACCTTGTTTCGGTGTCCTCGGAGGTGCGCGATGCCATTTGGAGCATCGACAAGGATCTGCCGATTTCGCGGATGTGGACCATGTCGCAGGTACGTTCCGCTTCAGTGGCCGCGCAGGCGTTCAACGTCCTCCTGCTTGGTCTCTTCGCGGGTCTTGCTCTCATCTTGGCCACCGTGGGGCTCTACGGAGTCACCGCCTATTCCGTGGCCCAGCGCACACGCGAGATTGGAATTCGCGTCGCGCTCGGTGCACAACATCAAGACGTGCTAAGCCTGGTGCTGCGCCAGGGAACTACACTGGCCCTCGGCGGGGTGGCCATCGGCGTGGTCGCCGCTGTGGGATTGACACGGCTGATGACCGGCCTGCTCTACGGCGTTCCGGCAAACGACCCGCTGACCTTCGCGGGCGTCACGATTCTTTTGTTGCTCGTGGCCCTTGCCGCGTCCTACGTGCCGGCACGCCGCGCCATGCGTGTCGACCCCATGGTCGCCCTTCGTTACGAGTAAATCATGGCCCCTTCGGGGTCAGAACGAAAAATGAAAGTAGCCGTGAGCAGCAGAGCTAGTATTTGCGATGGGCGGTCGGCGCCAACGATGCCCAAGTGACAAGTTGCGGCGCCAGTAAAGGATTCTTAAAGCAGAAGTCGCAAACCAGCCTTCCGTCTCAAGAACCCCAGCGAGCAGGTAGTATGACATGACACCTAGTCCGTTTTGCGACCGGTACTGGAGACCATTACGAGCTGTGGAGAAGCGACAATGCCGTGGAATTCCTTACCGTGGTGCACAATCACAATGTCGATCACCACGGGAAAAGGGAGCCCCGGGACGATAAGCGTGTTCGAGGCCTCACTACAGCCACCCTTCTCAAGAGTCATATCAAGCAGCAGAAGAAGCCGCGCTGACGTTTTAAGGAGCCTTATATTCCCGCCCTGAAGTCCGGGGCTTTACGGCCCCGGGGTAAGGAAATCATTTGACTTGCGCACCAGAAGGGCATAAAAACACAAGCAAACTCGCTTCTGCTACCGACGAGTTGATGTCTCCGGTAGCGCTTTCCTGCTGACGAACGATTTGCCAGGTCCTCGCAGACTGTCCGCCAGCGTGTGACAACGCTGCCTGCGCCCGGTCAGGAGGACAGTTGATTCGCAATATACCCAGGTCTCGCCTCGGTCTTTTTATCTTACTTCGCCGGCGAAGTGCCGGCGCGATTACTCGGAGCGCCATGCTGACGCTGATTGTGGCGCTCCTCGCTGCTAGTCCCCTACCGGTGTCGGCTGCCACGCCTGACCCGGTACTGGAGTGGATCGGGGTCATGAACACAGCCGTCCTTGCGGGCGGTACCAGTCCGCTGGCAACCAGTCGCGTGGTCGCGCTCGTGTCTGCGTCAGTTTTCGACGCCGTTAACGGCATTGAGCCACGCTTTCAACCGCTGCATGTGAAGCCAAACGCACCGCACCATGCTTCGCAACACGCCGCGGCGATTCAAGCAGCGTACGCGATCTTGGTTAAAATGTATCCGGCGCAAACCGGAACCCTTACTGCACAACGCGACGCCTCGCTTGCCGCACTGTCCCCCAACGAAAAAGCAGAATCGATTAACTCCGGTATGGCCTGGGGACAGACCGTGGCGGACGCCATTTGGGCATGGCGACTGACCGATGGAATCGCGCCTGCGCCGCCGCCGTTCGTCGGCGTCGCGGTAGTCGGCGCCTGGCGGCCCACACCGTTGGCCAACGCGCCCGGAGCAGGACCGCAGTTCGCCTCCATGACGCCGTGGGTACTGAGCAGGCCATCGCAGTTCCGTCTGCCGCCACCACTGGCCCTCAACAGCCCGGAGTACGCTGCAGATCTAAACGAACTGAAGGTTATGGGCATTTTCTCCGGGTCGGCGCGCACGCCGGATCAATCGGAGCTCGCGTTGTTTTGGGCAGGGAACACTCCACTTTACTGGAACCGTATTGCCGCGCAGATTTCCGCTGCACGCGGGCTTACGTTGACCGAGAATGCGCACCTATTTGCTTTGCTAAATGTCGCCATGGCGGACGCGGGCATCGCGTGCTGGGATGGCAAGTACCGCTACGTTTTCTGGCGGCCCATCACCGCCATCCGGACCGGTCTCACCCCCGCGGACGCGGACCCGACCTGGGTGCCATGGCTGGACTTTTTTCCGACCGGCACTCCACCGCATCCCGAGTATCCGTCGGGCCATTCCACCGTGAGTGGTTCGGCCGCGTTCATCCTCGCCGCCGCGTTTGGAGAGACCACCGCGTTTAGCGTTACCTCGGATGCGCGTCCGGGCACTCGTGCGTTTTCGAGTTTCTCGGACGCGGTAGCGGAAATCGCCGATGCGCGCGTCTTTGGCGGCATTCACTTCCGAACCTCGTGCGTGCGCGCAAATACGCTGGGTAGAGCGGTGGCGGATTACGTGTCCAGACACGCGATGCGCGCGCGAGGCGACGACCTAGGCGATGGAGAAGATTAGACTCGGTTATTCGCTGGGGATAACTGTTCCGCTATTCGCGACGCGTGGCCATCACTGGGGTGACCCTCGAGGCGCGGACGGCCGGAGTCCAGCGAAGAGACCCGACCAACATCCGGCTCCGTAGGAATCGTCTCCCTTTAGGGAGAGGAGGATGTCAAGCAGACTTTGTCGCTAGCCATTTTAGGCCGTCGTAAGCCGCACTGTACCTAAACTACCTTTTGAAAAAGGTAGTCTCTCCTGTCGGCGGTCTGCCGTTTGGCAAGCCGAAGTGCCAGCTCATTACTATTTACTCGTCTTTGAATGCAATTCCTTGCCGTGCGTGTCGGCAGTCCCTCATTACATCATGCGGATGGAAGCGAACCCCGTTTCTGGACCAGGATTGGCCGGCGGTCTAACCGGCCTCTCCAAGGTCCAGTGCGATGAAATCGAGAAACCGCATAAGCGCCACGAGGACGACGACAAGGAGCGCAAAAAGGCGAGGACACTAACGCCACGATCACAGCTCGCCCTTGAAGAGAGCTTCCCGCCGCGGCCGCCGTGCCGGGAGGCGCTCCGGCTTCTCGCGAGGATCATGTTTAGGGAAAGCCACAGTTCCGAGGTCCTCACGCGATTGACTTGTTCCAGCTGGCGACCTAACATGACACCCACTCGTCCTGGGAAACACACCGCGTGCTGAACGTAGTGGCTGCTACGAAACCCGCTCCATCTTCGAAAAAGGAGACAGCAAGATGCTGAGCCGTCCTGCTGGCACACTTCTCCGCCGAGCGTGTGGCGCGCTTGCGCTCTTGTTGCTGGCTCTCGGTCTCCTCTGTTCGAACTCCGCGAAAAGCACCGACAAGCCACCGGAACGGTTGATCGCTATAGGCGACGTGCACGGTGATTTTGATGATTTTTGCCTCCTCCTCAAAAAGGTTGGCTTAATAGACGCCCAGCACCATTGGACCGGCGATAACACCGCGCTGGTTCAAACAGGAGACCTCGTCGACCGCGGCCCCCAGGGACGTGAGGCCATGGACCTACTCATGGGGCTCGAGAAAGAAGCCCCAAAAACGGGAGGGCAAGTCGTGGCCTTGCTGGGCAACCACGAGGTAATGAACCTTTTGGGCGACCTGCGCTACGTCACGCCCCAGAACTACGCCATTTTCGCGGACCGCGAGTCCGAGAAGCGGCGCAGCGCCGCCTATCAGGAATACGCAGCTTGGTACACCAGCCACGCGCAATTGTTGGCGGCTCTCAAACACCCTGCGTTGCCCGTCACGGAAGAAGAGTGGATGTCGAAACATCCGGCTGGCTTTCTGGAGTATCGCGATGCCTTGAGTCCCGAGGGAAAGTACGGGAAGTGGCTGCGACACCATGCCGCGGTCGCCAAAATCGAGGGAGTCATCTTCTTGCACGGCGGAATCTCACCCCATGTGATCTCCATGAAACTCGATCAGATAAACTCCCAAGCACAAGAAGAAATCGAAGAATTCGACAAGACAAGGGAATATTTGATTTCGCGTAAGCTGATTCTGTCGTTCTTCACCGTCCAGGAAGTGGCCATGGCGGTACAAGCGCAATTGATTGCAGACCGAGCGGGGGATACGGCGCCCGACGCGGAATATCAAGCCGGGCTGGTGCGCCTCCTCGGTTTTGACCAATGGCTGTGCATGCGTGACGACGGCCCTTTGTGGTTTCGCGGCTACGACCAATGGAGCGAGGAGGAAGGCGCCCTGCAAGTCGACAAAGTACTCGCGGCCTACGATGCAACGCACATCGTCGTCGGCCACACGGTACAGAAGGCGGCACACATCCGATGCCGCTTCGGAGGAAAGGTCTTCCTCATCGACACCGGCATGCTCTCAACGTATTGGAGGGGCGGCCAGGCCTCGGCGCTCGAAGTCCGCGCCGGCCGAAAATTCACTGCCGAGTACTTGGGCGGACAGGAGGTGCTGTTCGAGGAAAAACCTCTGCAGTCCGCTGGGACAGAGCACTAAGGTTAGCCGGGGGGCCGCGCGTGAGAAAGGGTTCTAGAGATGAACCGCTGGATTGAGCGGGCTCTGAATATTCATCCGGGGGATTTGCGCCGCGGCGTCCTCCTGAGCTCTTGTCTGTTTCTCACCATCAGCGCCAGCGTCATCGGTAAAGTAGCTAGCAACGCCTTGTTTCTCGCGCAATTCCCGGCCGTTCGGCTGCCCTATGCGGACATCGCTAGCGGCGTACTAGTTGGCTTCGTCGTTGTCGTCTACTTGCGATTGGGGCGCCGTACCTCACTCGGTAGTTTGCTCGTGGGCAGCCCTTTGTTCTTTGCCGCCGTCTGCGCGTTGATGTGGGTCCTCGCTCACTACTACCATCCGGCATGGCTTTATCCGGCCTTCTATATATGGGTGGGCATCTTCGCAGTCCTCGCGCCGACTCAGGTATGGACTCTCGCCAATTATCTCCTCACCACCCGCGAGGCAAAACGCATTTTCGGAATGGTGGGTGGCGGTGGCATCTGCGGTTGGATTTTCGCCGGCTACTTCTCAAAAATTGTCACCAAAGCCTTCGGCACCGAGAGTCTCCTGCTGGGCATGACCGTTCTCCTGCTCATTTGCTCCGTGCTCATGGCCGTACTTTCGAGAGGCGGCCAGCCCCAGATGGATCTCAGAAAGGATCCTGCTGCAGGTGTAGCGGGAACCGGCCAAAAGGATCTGCGGGACAGCATGCGTTCCGTTTTTTCGTCCTCCTTTCTCCGAGCCATCGCCGCTGTCATCTGCATTTCCTCGTTCGCAACCACTCTAACCGGCTGGCAATTCAAAGCTCTGGCCAAGCAGTCTAGTGTGGGCAAAGACGCCCTAGCGATCTTCTTCGGTGATTTTTATTTTTACGCCGGCCTCCTCGCGTTGCTGCTTCAATTGCTGCTGACCACGCGCCTGCTCCGCCGCTTCGGCATCGGCCCCATGCTTTTCGTTCTTCCCATTGTGGTGCTGGCGGGCTCCGCTGGCCTGCTCGTTTTGGGAACCCTCGGCGCCGCCTTGTTCCTGAAGGGCGGTGATCAAGTTCTTCGCTATTCCATCGACCGCTCCACGATCGAATTACTCTACTTGCCGCTTCCGCACGGTGTGAAACTCCGGGCAAAATGGTTTATTGACACGGTAGTCTGGCGCCTGGGAGACGGCTTGGCCGGCGTCGTGGTGCTGATCTTTGCCGCACAGCTCCACTGGGCGCCCCAGCAAATCAGCCGGATCGTCATGCTGTTGACAGTGGGCTGGCTCGGCGCCGTTTACGTGGCGGGGAAGCAGTACGTCGCCCTTCTGAAAGATTCCATCAGCCAGCACCGCCTTGATGCCGAACAAGCCTCCACGCTGGCCCTCGACCGCTCCACGGCGGATTTCTTAGCCAGCAAAATCCTGGCCTCCGGCCCAGAAGAAATTCTCTATGCGCTCAGCCTCTTCGAAGTCGAGCGTCAGCGCGCCGCTCATCCTGTGATTCGTGGTCTCCTGAGCCATCCCGCGCCGGAAGTCCGCCAGAAGGCCATCTCTGTTCTCTCCGCCGTCGGCGACAAGTCTGTTGTCCCATCGATCGAACTTCTGCTGAAAGACCCTGACCACAGCGTTCGAACCGAAGCAATGCTCTATCTCGCTTACCACGCCCACGTTGATCCCCTCACGCTGCTCGCAGAACTTGGAGACTACGCCGATTTTTCCGTCCGCTCCGCGGTAGCTGCCTACCTTGCGCGTCCCGGTGAAGCCCAAAGCCTCGAAACCGCCCGTCAAATCCTCAATGAAATGTCGCGCGAGGGCGGCCAGGAGGGTCAACGCACCCGCCTGGAAGTCGCGCGCCTCCTCGGCGAACTCTCCGATTCCTTCGATCCCTTGCTCGCGACGCTCCTCCGCGATCCCGCCAGTCTGGTGGTGCGCCAAGCCGTCCGCTCCGTCGGGGCGCTCAGAAAATTCTCCCTAGCTCCAACGCTATTGGGACATCTTTCCAACCACGAACTTTCCGGCGACGCCGCGTCGGCCCTGGCCAAATTCGGCGACCAGGTCGTCGCCCTCCTCGGCGGCCATCTCGGCGATTCTACCTCTCCAATTGACGTCCGGCGGGCGATCCCGCCCATTCTCGTAAGCATCGGCACCCCTGCCGCGGCACATGCGCTCTTAGACAACCTCCTCGAAAGAGACACGACAGTTCGTTTTCAAATCATCAGTGCTCTAAACAAAATCCACCAGTTTCATCCGGAAATCGAACTTGACACGCAATTGCTCGAAACCGTTCTCGCCGCTGAAATCATGGGCCACTATCGTTCTTATCAAATCTTGGAATCGCTCCGCATCCCTGGGAACTCCGATGAACCTGTCATGCGCGCGCTCGGTGAATCCATTCAACAGGAGCTCGAAAGAATTTTCCGTCTCCTCGGGCTTTTGTATCCGCATCTGGATTTGCACTCGGTGTATTTTGGACTGCAATCGAGCGACGTGACCGTCTACGACAATGCGTTGGAATTTCTGGAGAACGTCCTGAGATCCCAATTGCGCGGCATGCTCGTGCCGCTCCTGGACGGCAAGGTGAGCCCCAAGGAGAGAGCCGGGATCGCGGAGCGCCTGGTGCGCGCAAAAGTGGAAAATCGCGAACAGGCCGTTGCAGAACTAGTGGCCAGCGATGATCCGTGGCTTAAATCCTGCGGCGCTTATGCCATTGGAACACTCGGAATGAAATCCCTAGAAGCGGAATTGAATCGCTGCCTCGAGCATCCGGATCCGTTGCTGCGCGAAACGGCGCGCACGGCGAAACTCCGCCTCGAAGCTCTCGCCGCGAATTCCTGATCCTTGGCGGCCCTGTGCAAAATCCCCCCACCCTTCGTTCGGAACTGCCAATGGGTGCAGATCAAGCGAACCCCGCTGTCCAAGCGGACAGGGCCCCGGGACGGCACATCTCAAGAAAAGTTATCGTGGCAGCCGCAGGTCAATGCGAGCGGCGTGCAGCACGCCCTTATCGTCTACCTTGCCCAGCACAATTACAAACGAGCCTTCCTTGACTTCGTCCTGTTGCCCGGGCTTTCCAAGCTTGGTCCATTCCGTGGAGTTGCCGTAGGCGACCTTCCTGGATTGCACCGAGGGGGCGGGGCCGCCCTGGATGTCCATCATCGACTCGTCCTTGTAAATTCTGATGACCTTGCCCTGCCACTTCTTCTCTTTCTTCACAGCCGTTGCTTCTTTCTTATCGGCTGCGGCCTGGTTGGCGCCCGCGGGCATGGCAACAAATACCGCTCCTGCAAGCACCAAGGAAAATAAAGTTGCCGGAACCTTCATTGGACCTCCATATTCGAATAGCAGTTAATGCGTGACCGACTGCGAGGGGTTAGATTTCGTTGCCAGAGGATAGTCCCGCGCCGGGGAATAGTAAAGAAAAATCTGCCGAAAACGACTTCCGAGCAGCGATAGGTGTTGTCTCCGCGCGTGCCCTGGGGGTACAGTGTAAGGCAATTTCCGGAGGACACCTCCCATGCAAGAATATCTCAGGCCCTTGACGAGACCTCTCCTGGCGGTTCTCGCTTGCGTCATCCTCCCCATCGCTGGGCGCGCTGCCGACAACACCCCGCTAACCAAAGAACAGGTCAAGCAGTTTCTCCAGACCGCCGAAGTCATCAAGAGCAAACCCTCCAGCAAGGGCATCACTCATCCATGGCGGCTCACCCTCAGCAACGGCACCATCACGCACGACGCCTCGTTCCAGTCAATCGACGAGCACAAATCCGAGATGAAGCTCGCAAGCGGCAAGGTGGAAATCGATTTCGTGGATTCCTACAAGTACAATATCGCGGCCTACCAGCTAGCCGAACTCGTGGGCCTCGACGACATGCTGCCGGTCTATGTCGAACGCAAATGGCAAGGCAAAACCGGTTCGCTCAGCTGGTGGCTCCCCGTCAAGATGGACGATGTCGAGCGCGTCGAAAAGAAAATCGAGCCCCCTGATCCCGACAAGTGGAACAAGCAGATGTACCGCATCCGCCTTTTCGACGAGTTGGTCTACGATACCGATCCCAATCTCACCAACGTACTAATTGGCGAAGATTGGACCGTTTGGCGCGTCGATTTCAGCCGCGCCTTCCGCAAGAACAAGGACCTGCGCGCCCCGAAAAACCTGGTGAAATGCGACCGCCAGCTCCTCGAAAAACTGAAAGCCCTCAAGGCTGATGAACTGGCGGGAGAAACCAAAGGCTATCTGACCAAGGATGAAGTGAACGCCGTCATGGCCCGCCGCGACAAAATCGTCGCCACCTTCCAATCCCTTATCGCGGAAAAAGGCGAAAAAGAAATCCTGTACTAGCCCCGGCTCCCCCCGCGGTACTGCGAATGTGGAAGCCCGGCATCGCTTCGCCCCTCAATTGCTACTTCGTTTAAAATTGGAAACGGGGA
>WNGH01032044.1_pt1 | contig 13057 bp, 11 predicted proteins | sample 5400631 | NCBI WGS metagenome assembly WNGH01 (sample SAMN13153373, study PRJNA577476) | soil metagenome | isolation source: 115 cm soil or saprolite under Garry oak tree replicate 1 | place: USA:California | collected 2016-06-15
AGTGATTGTTGTGGCCCAGCAGGCTGCTTACGCGGGAGTTGATCAGCTTTCCCGGCGCGCGGTGCTGTCGGTGCTGTCGGCTGCCATCCCGCGAGCGATGGTTTAGCCACCGGTGTGTCCGGAACCTGGGCAGGGCTTGAGAGTGAGGAAGAGCGCAACATAGGGATTTCAGATGTAGTAGGCTGCTCTATCAGCCAGGATGGGAGATCACCACGCTGGCTTACCGGTGTCTTGCGCACAGGAGAGGGTGTGATCTTCGCCGCGGCGGGAAGCGGCAAATCCTCAGGAGCAGGTTTTTCGCTTGAAGCATCCTTGCCTGGTTGAACATTCCTATAGCTCTTGCTCAAATCCGGCATTTTTGCTGGCTGCTTGCTCCTTTGCCACCATTCCGTCCCTTCATTCCTCTCAGTACTCCCGTTGCGTCCCTCGCTGCCATTACTACTGTTGACCATCTCTTCATTCCCTCAAAAGCATTATCCTGCGCAGCCGCAAGTGTGATAAAAGGGCTATCTTCATCTACAACGTGTGGTAGAGATAATGAGTGCTGAGGAATAGCCTCATGTTCGCCAGTTGGCTGTCGCAAAGCTGCGTACTTCGCTCGATACTGAAGAGCCTGGAAAATCAGGCGAGAGAGCGGCTGAGTGACATTTGGGGTAATCTGATCATGCCAAAGTTGATGCGTCACGGTACCGTTTTTATGTGCGGCCAGGGCAAAAAAAGCTTCCTCGCCCCTCAAGGTACCATATTCGGCCCAGATCAACTCTCCCCCTTGAAAACGTAATATTCCCCGTTCCTCCAGGCCAATACTCACCAGAAGGGCAATATTCTTGCGGCTCATGGTAATGATTTGAATGACATCTAGCAGGTCAAAAGAGTCCAGGCTAGCGGAAAAGCCCGTTTGCAGAAGTAAGCGACGCAACTCTTCTTTGAGTTGATGGAGGTTTATGGGCTTTGCCAGGTAGCTGACGACGCCGGCCTCTAATGCCTGAGTACGTTCTGAAGGAGAAGCCAATGCGGTAACCATTATCATACGTGTTTTTGGGCGAAAGGTCCTGAGCCATTGAAGCATTTCAAAGCCATCAGCCCCTGGTGTTTTGAGGTCACCAATAACCACGTCGTATTCTTCCGACCAGACCAGGCGTATTGCTTCAATCCCACTCCTGACGCCTTGCACAACATAGCCGTCTTTGCGGAGTGAGTTGACAATACTCCGGTTGAGAGTGTCATCATCCTCGACCAGGAGGATGCGCCATAGCTCGGACATCGCTGCTTCCACCTCAAATGGTTTTGCTCGCCGCCCACCGATACACCAGGTATGTGCCATCGTAGCGCACAACCACAAATGGCAACAATGCGCTTATGCTTGCGGTATTGGGTGGTTGTATTTTACTTGCAAAGTGTATCACGATGCCACCAGGATGACAAGTATATAGGACGGACTGGGTTGTCCCTCAATTTGATGTTCTTTCCTCAAAAATGCTATACTCGAAGCAGGTTAAATGGAAGGCGAGAGCCGCCGAAAAAGGTCTTTCGCCAGGAGGAAGTATGATTCAAGAGAATGCTCAGCAAGATAACTGGAAACGATTAGCAGGTGAGGCTGCTGCTCAACTCGTTGAAGATGGTATGGTCCTCGGACTGGGGTCAGGCTCAACAGCAACGCACCTGTTGTATGCCCTTGCCCAACGCATCCAGCAAGGCCTGAGAATTATTGGAGGCGTTCCTACATCAAAGGCTACCGAGGAACTTGCCCGTAAACTCGGCATACCTCTCACGACTCTTGATGCTCATCCTGAGCTTGACCTGGCTATCGATGGGGCGGACGAAATTGATAGTCAATTATGCTTGATTAAAGGTGGAGGTGGAGCGTTATTGCGCGAGAAGATTGTGGCTTCGGCGGCCCACCGCTTCGTGGTTATCGGAGATACGGCAAAACTGGTTCCAATGTTAGGTGTCCATTTTCCCTTACCTATCGAAGTCGTGCCCTTCGCGTCGACTCCCGTACACAGACGTTTGGAGTCACTGGGAGCAAAAGCCCAGGTGCGACAGCGGGATGGTGAGACGTTCATCACCGATAACGGGAATATGATTTTCGATTGTGCTTTTGCGGGCGGGATAAAAGACGCGGTGGATCTACAAGCACGCCTCAAGGAAATTGTTGGTGTGGTTGAAACGGGCTTGTTTCTGCACATGGTGGAACGAGCGATTATCGGTGGATCAGAAGGGGTAAAGACGCTCAGGCGCGAATATTGAAATCCATCGCTGCAACGAAGCTCTTGCTTCTACCTACAGTCTGCAAGCGACTCAAAGAAGTAATTGCATAGTTTTAGTGCGAATGATATACTTGGTACCATTCACAGACCTGGCGATGTACTCCTGATAAATCAAAGTTGAGTGTCCTGTCGCTACAGGAGCAGGTGCACAAGGATGCAAATAGTCACTTCAATACAAGAGATGTTGAGCGCACGCGCGAAATTGGCCGGTTCTAGCAAGGTCGGCCTGGTGCCAACGATGGGCTTTCTTCACGAGGGACATCTTTCGCTCGTTCGCCGGGCTCGCGCAGAAAACGATGTGCTCATTGTGAGTATCTTTGTTAATCCAACACAATTTGGTCCGCACGAAGACCTGGAGCGTTACCCTCGTGATGTACCTCGCGATTTGCAAATGCTAGAAGCGGCGGAAGTAGATTATGTTTTTATTCCCACAGCGGATGAAATCTACCCTCCAGGTTTCGTTACGTATGTTGAGCCTACGGGGGTGCTGGCCAGCGAGGGTGAGGGGGCCCACCGACCGGGACATTTCCGGGGCGTAGCTACAGTTGTACTGAAATTATTTCAGATTGTACAGCCTCACCTGGCTTACTTTGGGCAGAAAGATGCACAGCAGGCCGCAGTGATCACTCACATGGTAAGCGATCTCAATCTTGCAATAACTCTGCGCATCTTAGCTACAATACGCGAAGCCGATGGACTGGCGATCAGTAGTCGCAATGCGTATCTTCAAACAGAGGATCGGCTGGCGGCAAGAGTGCTCTACCAGGCCTTGCTGGCAGGGCAACAAGCGTTTGAATCCCGGCCAGCTGATGGCCCTCCGGCTGTGGTTCGGGCAATGGTTGAAGCGGTAGCCAGGGAGCCGCGGGCACACCTGGACTACGCGGAGGTTAGAGACTCTCATAGTTTCGAGGTATCGAAGACGCTTCGTGCCCCGGCTCTACTTGTCATTGCGGCGAGAGTTGGCCCGGCCCGCCTGATTGACAATTTTTCACTGCGTTCAGATGGAAGTTGGGATACAGGCATTCTTATCCCAAAGTAAGGAATCAGGATGATACCCGAGCCGGGAGGGCGACCACAAGGATTGACCCTACAATGAACGATTTTTCCCAGAGGGGAGAGAAAGGAACTACCATGCGGGACAAAATGACGGTACCCGCCATCCAGGCGCGCAAGCGCGGGACAAAGCTTACAATGATGACGGCTTACGATGCTCCAACGGCACATATTGCTGACCGGGCAGGGGTGGATATTATCCTGGTAGGCGACTCAGTGGCCAATAACGTGTTGGGTTTCGAAGATACACTCTCTGTGACGCTTGATAACATGATTTACCATACAGCCGCGGTAACGCGCACGAAACCCAGCGCGCTGGTAGTGGGAGATATGCCATGGCTGAGCTATCATATATCGGTGGAAGAGACGGTGCGCAATGCGGGACGTTTAATGCGCGAGGCTGGGGCCGGAGCTGTCAAATTAGAAGGCGGACGCAAACGACTGAAAATGGTTGAAGCGCTGATCTCCAGCGAGATTCCTGTGATGGGACACCTGGGATTGACGCCACAGTCCGTACACGCGATGGGTGGCTACCGGGTTCAGGGGAAGAGGGTCGAAGCAGCACGCGAACTGCTAGATGATGCACGCGCTCTGGCCAACGCGGGCGTGTTTGCCATCGTTTTAGAGGGCATTCCCGATGTCCTGGCAGAAGTCGTGACGAAAGAAATAGCGATTCCAACGATTGGCATTGGGGCCGGCCCACACTGCGATGGCCAGGTGCTCGTGTTTCACGATGTACTGGGCTTCAACGATATAAAGCCACCAAAATTTGTGCGGCAGTACGCGCACCTGGCCGATACAGCCACCGAAGCCCTGCAGCACTTTTTCGCAGATATCCGGGCTGGCAAGTTTCCCGCCGACGAGGAGACATACCACATTGACGAGGAGACCGCACGGGCCTTTCATGCGCTTACGCAACATGAGGAGTAAATCAGGCAAATCGAGCGAGAGGCAGAGAGATTGTGGCAAGGCTACGACGTAATGCATAAAGAGGCAGATGATAAAGAGAGGCTTCGGCCATGTTGAATTGGAATGCAAGGCCACTCATGGGACGACCAGGTCTCGGCACATCCAGCTGCGTCTTTATCCAGTGGACCAACGTTTCAGGTAAATGCAGGGTTCAATGGACGCTTCAGGGATGGGAATTGGGTACCTTTGCAGATAGCGTTCAGTAATAACGGGGCAGATTTTAGTGGAACGCTTTCGATTGAAGACCCGGCTCCCTATAATGGAGCAGCTTTAACCTCTCTATACAAAGAGCCTATCAGTTTAGCCAATGGCGCCCAAAAACAAATCACAACATACATTCCGATTACTCTTGAAAGTCAGCTCGCCTATCAAATCACGGTCAAATTGCTCGATAGTTATGGGAATGTCGTTCGCATGCAAACGGGCACTATAACGGCGTTTGGATCAAGGGATGTTTTTGTGGGGATACTTTCCGATCAGAGCTCAGGCTTTAATCCCCTCTACAGTGTCGCGCTGCCCAGCCAGGGAGGCTCGATGATCGTCGAAACATTGAACGCCAGTACCATGCCTGACACAATGGTCGTGCTGAAAAATTTTGACCTGATCGTGCTGGATAACTTTACAACGAGCAGCCTCGACAGTAACCAGCTTATTGCATTACAAACCTGGGTCAACCAGGGAGGAGCGCTGATTGAAGTAGGGGGACCTGAATGGAAACGCACGCTTAGCGCTCTGCCTGACAGTCTCATGCCGGTAATAGTAAACGGGACTGGCACACTGCCAGCGGGAACGCAACTCTTGCCCGTGGGAGCGCCGCCCAAAGCAGGGCAAGGCCTGATCCCAATGTCAGTTAATGCCACTGTAACGGTGAGCACGGCGACGATCCGCCAGGAGGCCCTTGGGATGGTACAAAGCACAACCGTCCTGGCAGCCGGCAAGATACCCCTGATCGTACAAGAACGCGTGGGACAGGGCGCCATCTGCTACATGGCTTTTGATCCAACACTGAACCCGGTGGTTAACTGGGTCGCAGCAAGTACGCTGTGGAGGAGCCTTGTCCAACGAACATTGGGAGATAAATTGCTCTATTCCAACAATGGTTTCTCTCCCGCCACCACGAGCACCTTCCAAACGGCAGGCCTGGGCGGGTTATTACAAAATCTGCTAACAAACGTCTTCCCCTCGCCATGGCTGCTGGTAGTACTGGTACTTGGGTATCTTGTCATTCTTGGGCCGGTGCGTTTCCTTATCATACGCTGGCGCAAGAGACGTGATTGGAACTGGCGCATTTTGTTATGTAGCATTGTCGTCTTCTCCCTCCTCACGTACGGGCTTGCCATTCAACAGAAAGGCTCTTCTATTCTGAGCAATAGCGTCTCGATCGTTCAACTGAACAACGGCGGCTCCTCGTGTTCGCAATCCATCGGCGTGCTGGATAATTCCGCTCTCTACAATGTAGGCCCCGATTTATCGAGAGGCTACATTGTAGGCCCCGATTTATCGAGGGACGAGCACGAGCGAAGCGTGCAACGCTGTACGGAGGCCCACATTACCTCGTATGTGGGAGTCTTTGTTTTGAACCAGGGCGATTACCAGGTACATATTCCCGGCAATGGCCTGGTCCAACCAGTGGTAGACCAGAACGACCCCGGGCTTACCACGCAAAGTGGACCGCTGGCTACAATTGCCCCTGGACAAAATGGCACTGAGGTAAGCTTACCAGGAGTAAGCTTTTCGACGACTCGTTCGCTGCTCTCGGACCGCGATAGCCAGGTACAAGGCGGTATCAATTCGCAACTGACGCTACAGAATGGCATGCTCAACGGTACAGTGACTAACACACTCAGCTATGGTCTCAGCGATGTCTATGTGTTAATGACCAATAGCTTTGCTCGTATTGGACATCTCGCGGCAGGCCAGAGCAAACAAATCAGCCTGCGCATAAACAACGCTTCCAACAACCCTGGAATGACACTTGCCGATCAGCTCGCCGCGAGCAACGGCCTATCTACCCCGTATGTGACGGGTAATACTGGCACAACGCCGCAGACCGATTTGCAGCGGCACATGGCAATTTTGGCGGCACTGAGTGGTGAAGCGGGAAATTATGGCTTCTGTGGCGGAGGTCCATGCAGGGTAATATCCGCGCCAAGTGGAAACACCTACAACGTTTATGGGAGCCCTGGGCAGAGTATTGTAGACGGCAGTGATCCACTGTTAGTAGCAGGATCACCCGCCACGTTGCTTGGTTGGGCAGATATACCACGCGGGACAAATGGTGTGGTCGTCAATGGCACAACCCCCGCAGGTTTGCAAGAGACCCTGGTGCAGTCGCCTCTCAACATGACATTTTCCGGTATTTTACATCTGCCGGCAAACTTTATCAGTGGTCAGTTAATCGATGTACAGGGCACCAATGTACAATATCAGTATGGAGGCGCCTACATAATGACCACCGGCAGTATGACTTTTGAGTTCCCCGTTCATTTTGGAGCAAAACAGCAGGTGAGCAGTTTACGGTTCTCAGAACCCCTCAATCTTTCGCAAAAAGTGAGTCTGTCAACCTCACCGATCTCAGGCACGATAGCCGCAGCGAACCGGCTGCAGGTGCACCTGTACAACTGGCAGACATACTCGTGGGACGCCATCCCGCTCAATGGGTTCACTTTTGCAACATCAAACACCAGGGCGTACGTCAGTTCAGATGGGCGCATTCTTTTGCAATTATCAAACCAGGATAGCACAGTAGGTACCATTCTCTTTGGCAGGCCTTCGCTGGACCTGCAAGGCACAGTCTCTTAAGAAAAAGGGCAAAATGATCAAAATACAGCATGTTTCTAAAAGCTATCGCAGAGTTGACGCGCTTAAAGACCTCAGCCTGGAGATACCACAAGGCTCCATCTATGGCCTGATCGGGCCAAATGGAGCAGGAAAAACAACGCTGATTCGTATCCTGGCGGCACTACTCATCCCAAATGCAGGCCTGGTCTGGTTTGACGGGGAAGAGGTAAGCAAGACGCCGGCGCTCATCCAAAGAAAGGTTGGCTATATGCCGGATTTCTTCGGCGTCTATCCCGACCTGACCTCGGTTGAATATCTCGAATTTTATGCTGGCATCCATGGTATACCACGCAAGAAGCAGGCCAGTACCGTCAACGATTTGCTCGAACTGGTTGACCTTACCTCGAAGCGGGATGCGCTCGTGGAGACGCTCTCGCGTGGTATGAAGCAGCGACTCTGCCTGGCACGCGCACTGGTACACGATCCAGAGGTGCTGCTGCTCGATGAGCCAGCGTCGGGACTGGATCCGCGCGCCCGTGTGGAGCTACGCGAACTCCTGCGCACACTACAGGGTATGGGGAAAACGATCATTATCAGCTCGCATATCTTGCTTGAACTGGCGGAAATGTGCACAGATATCGCCATTATCCAGGGAGGGCAACTGGTGTTGGCAGGGGACGTTGAGCAGGTGACACGACGGTTGGATGGCGGGCTGCACATTGAAATTCGCGTACTGGAGTGCGTGCCCGAGACAACTGAGGCGCTCAAAGAAATCGAGGGCATCAGCAACGTCACAAGCGAGAATGGAGACGTTATACAGGCCGAGTTCATTGGAGATGAACGGGCCTTGCATAGGGTACTTGCCACATTGATCACCAAAGGCATACCTGTTGTTTCTTTCGCGCCACGCAGTAGCGGTGGTCGTCTTGAAGAAGTTTTCATGAGTATAACGGAAGGAGGTAGCCCATCATGACCTTCGCAGCCTTGCTCACCAAAGAATTACGCCTGCGCCTGCGCCGCGAACGTACCATCTGGGTGCTCATTACATACCTGCTGGTGATGACGCTGCTGGGGTTTCTCTTTATCAGCCGGACGAGTGCTTACAACAGCAACTCAGTGAGTACCCTGGGGCTTGGTCTTTACACCCTGCTCGTGTTCGTGCAGCTTTTTCTGATTATGTTTATCACGCCTGCCTTTACCGCTACATCGATCAACGGAGAAAAGGAGCGGCAGACCTTTGACCTGCTGTTGTGTTCGCGGCTCTCCGCTTTTGAACTGGTGGCAGGCAAACTGGTGGCGCCGCGTCCATACCACTCTTCAGCCTGGTTTTCTTTTTCGGAGGAGTGGGACCGGCGCAAGTCTTTCAGGCGACGCTGGTTTTTGTGGTCACCGCCATTGTGGTGGGTACATTCGGCCTTTTCTGCTCAACGCTTTTGAAGCGCCCGCCGGTCTCCATCGCCATAGCATATATGTTTTGTGTTATCTGGGTGATCACGCCGTGGTTACTGAGTTTCCTGCTGCAACTTAGCGCGCCATTTAATGGGAGCGTGCAAGGGTCTTACATTTTCCTTGGCAATCCCATTCTCGCAATGATCAGTACATTTACATTTGGAGTGGGACCTCCAATTGGGACCGTCTCACTCTTTGGCACAAGCCTGGCGCCGTGGATCACCTACGCCATCATCAACCTCCTGCTGACCATCGTATTGCTTCTTCTTAGCACATGGCTTGTGAAACCCTATCCCATTAGCCGCCTCTCGCGATTGATGGAGAAACGCCCGCGCAAAGGTAAGGTAGCGGCGACGGTTTAAAGAAAGAGGGTGAGAAAAATGAGTAGCGCAGCACCGCAAGGCCAGGCCAGGATTCGTTTGGGCACAGCTCGCATCGATGGCGAGCCGTTGTTAGCGCAACTGCGTCCCTGGCGCAGGCGGCTGATACTACAGCAGGTCCTGACCTGGACGGGGCGAGGCGCCATCGTCGGGTTTTCCCTGGCGTTACTAGTGCTGTCGACCGCACGTCTCCTGCCATGGGCAGCTGCTCCGTACTGGGCATTCGGTATCGGGGTAACTTGTATAGTTGTTACATTTGGCGCTGCCTTATGGTTTCGCCCCTCGCTGGCCCGTACCACGCGGCTGGTAGACACCCTGCTGTCATTGCATGATCGTTTGAGCACAGCATGGGAGATGCGCAACGAAAACGCACCACTTTTCGGCTTACAGCGACGCGACGCGCTCAAGCAATTGGGGAAACACTCGCCACGAACAGCTATTTCACTGCGACCTCAGCGTTCCAACCTGATTATCGCCGGTATTGTCGTTGTTCTGCTGGCTTTACTGCTACTTCTGCCAAATCCCATGACGGCGCTATTGCAACAACAGGCGGCATTTCAGGCACGGATCGCGAAACAAATTGCCGCAATTGAACACGTACGGTCAGTGACCCTGCAACAGGCAAACATGCCGGCGACAGAACGTGCGCAAATCGATCAGATTTTGCGCGAACTACAGACAAAACTGCAAAATGCGCAGAATCAGGCGCAGGCACAGCAGGCAATCGCCGAAGCACAGGCACAACTCAACCAACTGCGCGATCCTCAGGCGGCCAATAAAGCACAGGCACAACTGGCCGCCAGTTCAGCGCTGCAGGACAGCCACAATACTAATTTGAGCGCAATAGGTCAGGCACTGGCCAAAAATGATAGCAAAGGCCTGGCCGACGCGCTAAAGAACCTGGCCGCGCAAGTGAGCAAGATGACGCCGGCACAACGGGCGCAGCTTGCGCAGCAGTTGGAACAGGCGGCGAACCAGGCACAACAGAACCCAAATCTCAGTGCGGCACTACACCAGCTTGCCCGCTCGGTTGCCGGCGGCAGCACAAGCGAGATCTCCGACGCGAGCAAAGCCATACAGGCAGCCGCGGCGCAGGACGCCGCAACGCAAGCCCAGAACAATACCATTAACCAGGTCTCACAAAGTCTGCAACAGGCGGCCAACGCTCTCACCTCAGCCACAGATGGGACCACCGCGCAGAATCAGAACCAGGCACAACAACAGGCGCAGGGACAACAACAGGCACAGGGACAACAACAGGGAAAGGGTCAAGGGCAGGCATTACAACCGGGGCAAGGCAGCAAAGGTGGATTGGGAAATGGCGGCAAAGGGAACAATCCCGGCAGTAAAACAGGGAAGAACGAAACGGTCACTGTGCCAGGGCAGATTGGCTCAGGCACCAGCACACAAAGCAATGATGGCAGCAACGGCGTCGTGCAGAACGGTAGTACCGTCCCATATTCTCAAGTCATCCAGCAGTATAGTCAGATGGCACACGACGCCATTGATAATAGCAGCATATCACCATCGCTCAAAGATCTTGTTCACAGCTATTTCAATACATTAGAAGGGCAATAGGAAGCAATGGCAAATACAAGTGAAAATACTGCTCCCCAGGTTGGCACTCAGATACCAGATGACCGTCTGCAGAAAGGAAATGATGCACGATCTGCTGTCAGCGATGCTCAATACGAAGGGCCGAGTGAGGCCGACATTACAGAGTTCATCGATATCGCGCAGCAGCTGGAAAAAGAACTGACTTCCATCGTGATCGGTCAGGAGCGGGTTGTGCGCGAGTTACTGTTAGCATTGCTCTCGGGTGGACATGTGCTGCTGGAGGGCGTGCCGGGGCTGGGCAAGACATTGCTGGTGCGAACGCTGTCAGAGGCGCTCTCGCTCAAATTCGCGCGCATTCAATTTACACCGGACTTGATGCCAGCCGATATTGTCGGTACAACGATCGTCAGCGAGCAGTCAGATAATAATTCGAAGGGGAGTAAACGTGTTTTCAGCTTCCAGGCTGGCCCTATCTTCGCCAATATAGTACTGGCCGACGAGATCAACCGCGCGACGCCCAAGACACAATCGGCTCTGCTGGAAGGGATGCAGGAGCGAACTGTGAGCGTTGGCGATACCACGCGCCCTTTGCCGAAACCCTTCTTCGTGCTGGCCACGCAGAATCCACTGGAAATGGAGGGGACGTATGCCCTGCCGGAGGCCCAGCTTGATCGCTTCCTCCTCAAAATTATGGTGCGTTTCCCCAATCCCAGTGACCTGCTGCAGATTATTGATTCGACGGTGGGCATACAGACAAACCAGGCAAAACAGGTCGCCTCGGGCGAGCAGCTACTGAAACTGATTGAGACAGCGAAGGCGGTCCCGGTGGCAACGCACCTGAAGGAGTACGCGGTGCGCCTGTTGCTGGCAACCCATCCTGAGCGGGAGGAGGCACCCGAGAAGGTGCGGAGTTTTGTGCGTTACGGGGCTAGCCCACGCGGCTTACAGGCGATGATTATGACGGCGAAGGTGCGGGCGCTGCTCGAGAGCCGCTTTAATGTGTCCCAGGAGGATATCAGGGAAGTAGCGCTGCCGGCGCTGCGGCACCGCTTGATTTTGAATTTTGATGGCTTAGCGGAGGGGATTACGCCGGAAGAGGTGATTGAAGGGGTTATTGGGGAGATATAATCAAGGATAGAAAATAGGAAAACAACATGGTGAATGAACGTGCAACTTCACGTTTTCCATTGGATTCCGGGGTACTGCAAAGGTTGGATAGCCTGGCGCTTTTGACGCGGAGGCCGATGGCAACGGGAAGGCCAGGGAGGCGGCGCTCGCCGCTGGCTGGCTCATCGATGGAGTTCGCGGACTTCCGGCGTTACACACCGGGAGACGACTTTCGGCGCATCGATTGGCGGGCTTATGCACGGCTGGAGCGGCTCTTCCTGCGCGTTTTCGAGGCCGAGGAAAATCTGACGGTGACAGTGCTGGTGGATTGTTCCGACTCTATGTCTTACGGCCTTCCAACGAAGGCATCGCTGGCGATGGAACTGGCGGCCGCGCTGGCCTATGTGGCGCTGAAGTGCGAGGATAGTGTGATAGTGGGGGCGTTGACGGATAAACTGACGACATACCGGCGCGTGGGAAGCGGCAAGAACGCGGTGTGGAGCGTTGGCGAATTCTTGCAACGTTTGCCGCGTTCAGGTACCACCGATTTGAATCGCGCGCTGTATGATTTGGGAAGGATTGTGAACAGGCCGGGACTGACGATCGTCATCTCTGATTTCCTGGCTCCTGGCGGCTACCAAACGGGGATACAGGCGCTGCGACAATTACGGCAGGAAGTGGCGCTGCTACAAATCCTGGCACCGGATGAACTGGAACCGGACATACAGGGCGACTGGCAGCTACAAGATAGCGAAGGCGCAGGGAATGTCGATGTGAGCGTGTCACCGGCAGTCTTGCAGGCATATCGAGCGCGCCTGGCGACGTTTACGCAGGAGCTGGCTGCATTTGCCCATAGCTACGCTATAACATATACATTGATTTCGAGTGACACCACTGTGATTGACGTTGTACAGCGCATATTACGGCAGGTTGAACTTGTCAAATGAGAGATAGCGGCCGTCCTGGCGACTGCCAAAGAAAGAGATGTCATGAGTTTACTCGTCCCTGCGGCCCTGGCCTTTGGCATCATCATTCCCATCATACTCTTGCTCTATTTCATGCGACCGAAGCGGCAGAACAGGGTCGTCGGCAGCACGCTGCTGTGGCAACAGGCGCTGCAAGACCTGCAGGCCAGCCGACCGTGGCAGCGACTGCGTATCACGCCGCTGTTACTGCTCCAATTACTGGCGGCGCTGGTAATTGTGCTGATACTTGCGCGGCCAGCGATTTTCCTGCCCAGCCCTATTAGCGGCGACACGATCATCATTTTGCAGACCTCGGCGAGTATGCAGGCCACCGACGTGACGCCCAATAGATTTGAAGCGGATAAAAGTCAGATAACCGATCTCGTTGATGGTCTTGGGCCCAATGATCACCTCTCTCTGATCAGCATGGCACACACGCCACAGGTATTGATTGCCTCGTCACAGGACAAAGGCCAGATTACAGCGGCACTGCAACGGGCGAAAGTGACAAATCAGGATGCCGATC
>WNGH01004658.1_pt1 | contig 13049 bp, 9 predicted proteins | sample 5400631 | NCBI WGS metagenome assembly WNGH01 (sample SAMN13153373, study PRJNA577476) | soil metagenome | isolation source: 115 cm soil or saprolite under Garry oak tree replicate 1 | place: USA:California | collected 2016-06-15
CGGCCTGGCCCGGGTGAGCGGCCGGTCGGACATTGACGTGTGGAACAACCTGGTGGACTTCGGCGGCCCCGTTCGCAGGCTCACCGGGTACGAGGCCGCGTGCCTGCTGGCCTTCGCGGTCGCGGCACTGGTGGCCGCGTTCTTCCTTATCGGCCAGTCCGTTGCCCGTTACACGTCGGCGACCATGGCCGACCTCCAGGTCTTGCAGGCGGTGGGCCTGACGCCCCGGCAGGCCGTCGCGTCGGCCGCGGCCGCGCCGGTGCTGGCCGCCGCCGCGGGGGGAACGCTTGGCGTCGCGGCCGCGGTCGTGGCGTCGCGGTGGATGCCGATCGGCGCCGCATCGTTTGTGGAGCCGCATCCGGGAATCGACGTGGACTGGCTGATCCTCGGCCCCGGCTGGGTCATGGCGCCGCTCCTGGTCGCGGCCGGGTCGGCCGCCACCGCGGCGATGGCGCTCAGCGCCGGCCGGCGGCGGGCGGCCCCGCGGCGGTCCGCCGTCGTGGCGGCCGCGGCGGGGGCGGGGCTGCCCGTGTCCGTGGTGGTGGGCACCCGGTTCGCGCTCGAGCCAGGACGTGGCCGTTCGGCGGTGCCGGTCCGTCCGGCCCTGGCAGGCGCGATCGCGGGCGTCCTGGGCGTGCTTGCCGCCTTCACCTTCTCCGCCGGGGTCTCCGACGCCGCCGCCAATCCGGCGCGCTTCGGGCAAACCTGGCAGCTCGGCGCGTTCTTCGGCCTCAACGGGCATGACTTCGGGCCGGCGGGCCGGGTCCTTCGCGCGGTTGCCGCCGACCGCGATGTCACCGGCGTGGACGATGCGCGCTTCGCCGGGGCGCAATCCGGTCAGGTCTCCGTCGAGAGCTTCACCTATGCCCCCGTCGCCGGCAAGCGGGTGCCGGTCGTGCTCACCGCCGGGCGCATGCCCGCCGGGCCGGACGAAATCGCGCTGGCCCCGGTGACCGCGAGCGATCTGCACGCCGTCACGGGCTCCACGGTCCGGCTCACCGGCGGCACCACCCCGAAGGCCGTCACGGTGACGGGTATCGGCTTCGTCCCTTCGGGGCCGCACAACAGCTATTCCGAGGGCGCGTGGCTCACCCCGGGCGGCTACGACCGGATTTTCCGCGGCGCGCACTACGCCTTCAAGTTCCACGCCGCGACGGTGGCGCTGCGGCCAGGCGCGGACGTCCAGGCGGTGGCACGCCGGCTGGACGCGGCGGCGGCGGCCGTCAAGGGCGGGCGCGTCTTCGCCTTCGTGCCCCCGTCCCCGCTGACGGAGGTCCAGCAGATCAGGGACGTGGCTGTGCTGCCGCTGGCGCTGAGCGCCTTCCTGGCGCTGCTGGCGCTGGGAGCGGTCGGGCATGCCCTGTCGATTGCCGTGCGCCGCCGCCGCCGGGAACTGGCGGTGCTGCGGTCGCTCGGGCTGACCCGCCGGCAAGCGCGGATGGTGATAGCCACGCAGGCGAGCGTGCTCGCGGTGATCGCGCTGGTGTTCGGGGTCCCGCTGGGGATCGCGCTGGGCCGCACCCTGTGGCGCGTCACCGCCGGCATGACGCCGCTGGCATATCACCCGCCGGTTGCCTTGTGGGCGCTGCTGCTGATCGGCCCGCTGACCTTGCTGGCCGCCAACCTGCTCGCCGCCTGGCCGGGCCGGCGCGCGGCCCGGCTGCGCACCGGCCAGATTCTCCGCACCGAGTGAGCCCGGCGGCGCCCCGGTGGCCATGACCACTGGGCCCGCCAGCCGTCACGCTACGATCACTGCTCAATGGGAACCATCCGGGTCGTGCTGGCCGAGGACAACGTCCTGCTGCGGGAGGGCATGTCCCGGCTGGTCGGTGCGAATGAGGATTTCGAGCTGGCCGGGACCGCGTCCGACCTGCCGGAGTTGCTCGCGCTCATCGAGCAAGCCGAGCCGGACGTTGTGGTGACCGATATCCGGATGCCCCCCACCAGCCGCGACGAGGGCATCCAGGCCGCGGCCTGGCTCCGGGAGCACCGGCCCGAGGTAGGCGTCGTCGTGCTCAGCCAGTACACGGCTCCCGGCTACGCCGTGGCACTGCTCGAGCACGGCTCCGCGGGCCGCGCCTACCTGCTCAAGGAGCGGGTGGCCAGCGTGGAGGAACTGGTGCGGGCGATCCGGGCCGTGGCACGCGGCGGATCGGTGATCGACCCGCTCGTGGTGGACGAACTCGTGAAGTCGCGCTCCCACCCGCGCGCCTCCAGCCTGGACTCGCTGTCGCCGCGGGAGACGCAGATCCTGGCGGAGATGGCCCAGGGCAAGAACAACGCCGCGATCGCCGCGGCGCTTGCGGTGACCGAGCGCGCGGTGGAGAAACACACCAACGCCATCTTCGCCAAGCTGGGGCTGAGCGAGGAAAAGGATGTGAACCGCCGGGTCAAGGCGGTGCTGCTGTTCCTGAGCGCGGGACAGGGAGGCTGACCCCACCATGGTCAGGGTGGCAGCACCCTCCGCACCCGCACCGGCCTGTGCCAGGCTGAACGTGTGACCAGTCCGCACTCCGTGCTCGTCGTGGATGACCAGGCACCTTTCCGTTCTGCGGTCAAGGCGGTGCTCAGGCGGCTGGAGTGTTTCCAGTTCGCGGGCGAGGCGTCGAGCGGCCCCGAGGCCATCGCGCTCGTCGATGAGCTGCAACCGGCGCTGGTACTGATGGACATCAACATGCCCGACATGAACGGCATCGAGGCCACCAAGCGCATCGTGTCGGCACACCCGGACGTGGTGGTCTTCCTCTGCTCGACCTACGACGTGTCGGACCTCCCCCCTAGCGCGGCCGCGAGCGGCGCCAGCGCCTACGTGCACAAGGAACACTTCGGCGCCGAGACGCTGCGGCGGCTGTGGCGGGACCGGGATTGCGGCGGTTTCGCCGCATCGTGATGCCCCGGCCGGCGTGAGCCGGGACTCTCCGGCATGCGGCTGATGACTTGCCCCGTTCAGGGAACGAGCGGGACCGATCCGCTGATCTTGGCGCCGTGCCCGGGCCGTGAGTCCCAGCGGATGGTCCCGCCGATGGCGCCGAGCCGGTCCGCCATGTTGGCGAAGCCATGACCGCCGCGGGCCGCCGCCGGATCGAACCCCGGGCCGTCGTCGGCGACCGAGAACAGCAGCCCGCCCGACTCGGTCCACAGCCGCAGTTCCACCGTCGCGCCCCCGGCGTGCTTGGCGGCGTTCTGCAGTGCCTCCAGGCAGGAGAAATAGATCGCGGCTTCCACCTCAGCGGGATACCTGCCGACGTCGTCCGCCACCGCCACGCGGACCGTCAGCGGGTGACGGCTCGCGGCGGCGCGCAATGCGTCACCAAGCCCGTTGTCGGCCAGCAGCGGCGGGTAGATGCCATGCGCGAGCTCACGCAGTTCCTTGATGGTTAGCTGCACGTCGTCGGCCATCTGGCTGAGCATCTCGCCAGCACCCGCCGGATCGTCAGCGACGACGTCACGGGCCAGCCGAAGGCTGATGGCAAGCGCCACCAGGTGCTGCTGGGCACCGTCGTGTAGGTCACGTTCTACCCGCCGGCGTTCCGCATCGCCGCTCGCGACGATCCGGGCCCGCGATTCGCGCAGCTCGTCCGCCTGCCTGCGCAGCGCGTCCAGCGTGGTCTGCAGCGCGGAGTCAAGCGATGCGTTATGGAAGGCGAGACCGGCCTGGCGGGCCAGTTCGGTCAGCACCCGGTCATCTTCGTCGGTGAAAGCATCCGCGCGAGACGGCCGCTCCACCACGATGAGCCCGAGCAGTTCACCCGCATGGCTGATCGGCGCCACCCGTAGCTGAGCCTGCTCGCGCCCGCTGAGCAGGGCAGGCAACCAGACCGAGGCCCATGCACTCCCCGACACCCCGGCTCTGGCCACGACCGGGCGCTCGCGGTCGGCCAGCACGATCGACCTGGGGCCCGCGTCAGGTACCGACACCGTTCGATCCAGCACGCCCCCCGCGCACGTGTAGATCTCGGCGCAGGCCAGGCCCATCGTCTTCCGCAGCGATTCGGCGAGCTGCAACAGCAGTTCGTCCATGGCCACGGCGCGGGTCATCCTGCTGCCGAACGTGCGGAGCGCCTCATCCGGCGCGTCGCGGGTGCCGTAGACGAATGTGGTGGCGAACGCCGCCAGCCGGGCCCTGACCGGCAGGTAACCGATCGCCGCCACCGCGGCCGCGAGAATGGAAAGTCCCAGGATCTCGCGGTCGGCGGAGTTGGCTGGCGCCTTTCCGAGGCCGAGCACGAACAGGAGGTAGATGGCCGCGACGACGGCGATGGAGCCCGCGGCCGACAGCGCGTGCACGAACACCCGCCCGCCGTGCGGCGCGAGCGGCGGGAATTCCGCCAGGGCCAGGCACAGCGGCACCGCCGCCGTCGCGCTGGCCGCCACCGCGCCGACCGGCCCGGGCCAGCCTACGAGCAGGTGAAGGACCTCGCAGATCAGGGCCACGCTGGCGGCGACCACCAGGCCGGTTCCCAGCCACTGCAGCCGTTCCTTGTCGTGGCCTGCCGCGCGAAGGTAGCGTAGCCGGGTGGCCGGCAGGGCGCACAGGACCGCGAGCGGCCAGATCAGCGCCCCGGCAGCGAGCGGAAACGGCTCGGCCGTGATCGCGAGCCCGAGCCCGGTACCAATGGCAGTGGCATAGCCAAGGCCCACCACGATGCGCCGGGCCGACCGCCCCAGCCTGCCGTCTGGCAGGGCGATCAGGAGGTGGAAACAGATCGCGATGACCAGCGGCCCGGCCAGGGTGGCCACCACGCGCGCCGCCTCATGCTGATCTCCCGTGGGCCCGGCCGGCTGCTGGCCGGCGATCCGGGCCGCGGTCAGCGCAACCGCGCCCGCCAGCGCCCCCACGGCGATCAGCCGGTGCGCGGTGGGTTCCGCCGCCCGGGCGGCGACCACTCCGGCGGCCGCCCAGGCGATCGTGAGCGCAAAGGCGACCGCCACCGCCGCTGGCAAGCCACCGGCGGCTACCCGCAGCCCTGCCGCCGCGACGGCAACCGTGGCCGCCGGCGCCAGCAGCCTTGGCGCCAGGTGCCGAGCGCTGTTCCGGCCGGGTGCCCTGGCGGTGACCACGGGATCCATTGTCAGCGGGCCTCGATGAAGGCGCCCTCGCCCAGCACCGGCTCGGAGTCCACGATGCGCCCGTCCCGCATCCGTATCACCCGTTCCGCTGCCGCGGCCACGTCCGGGTCGTGAGTGACCATGACGATGGTCTGGCCGCCGTGATGCAGCCGCCTCATCAGCTCGATCACCTCATCCCCTCCTTCGGAGTCGAGTGCCCCGGTCGGCTCGTCCGCCAGCAACAGGGTGGGTTCATTGGCCAGGGCGCGGGCGATGGCGAGCCGCTGCCGCTGGCCGCCGGACAGCACGCCGGGGACGGCCGCGGCCTTGTCGCCGATGCCGAGCAGATCGAGCAGGTCCCTGGCCCTGGTTTCCGCCATCTTGCGCTTGCGGCCTGCGATGACCGCGGGAAGTGCCACGTTCTCCAGCACGGTCATGCCTTCCAGCAGGTTGAAGAACTGGAAGACCATGCCGATGTGGCGGCGGCGCATCCTTGCCAGCTCATCCTCGCTTCGCCCGGTCACCGGGTCACCCGCGACCGCGATGTCCCCTTCATCGGGCATCTCGAGCCCGGCCACCAGGTTCAGCAGGGTGGACTTGCCGCAGCCCGAGGGGCCCATCAAGGCCACGAACTCACGTTCCCCGACGGTCAGGTTCACTCCGCGCAGCGCGCGGACCGGCGCGTTCTCGGCCTCGAATGTCTTGCGCACGCCACGCATGGCCAGCGCCGGATGGCTCTCGCTCATCGTCCCCCCATTCCGCTTGCCGTGCCGGTGCCTGGGCTGGCCCCTGAGCCAGGGTCCGGGCCGGCGCCTGTGATGCCAGCGCCGCAGGCCGCACGGACCGCCGGATCCCCCGCGGGATCGGCATGGTTGAGAATCTTGTAAGCGATCACCGGAGTCTCCCGCCCCTTGACCCGCTGCGCGCCGAGCGCGACGGCTGGTATCTCGGTGTGCAACGTCTTCAGCGTGGCCTCAGACAGCACAGTCTCACCGGGCTCGGCCAGCTGCTGCAACCGCTGCGACAGGTTGACGGTATCTCCTACCAGCGTATATTCGAGCCGCTCGGCCGACCCGAGCAGCGCCGCGGCCGCCTCACCGCTCGACAGCCCGAGCCCGAGGCCGAAGGCGGGCAGGCCATCGGCGAGCCAGCGGCTGTTGATCTCCGCTTGCCGGGCGTGCATCGCCAGTGCCGCGGCCACCGCGCGGTCCGCGTGGTCGGGCTGCGGGAACGGCGCTCCGAAGACGGCCATCACCGCGTCGCCGACGAACTGCATCACGGTGCCCGCCTGGCCAAGGATGGCCTGGTTCATCGCAGCGCGATGCGTGTTGAGCTGGCCCGCGAGCTGGCTCGGGTCAGCGTACTCAGCGATGGCCGAGTACGACCTGATGTCGCTCATCAGCACGGTCACCACCACGCGCTCTGTCTCCCCGATGGCCCGCCGGTCGCGGCGGAGCTTCTCGGCCAGGCCGCCCGGCAGCAGGCGTGACAGGGTCTCACCCTGCTCCTCCCGGTCCACGATGGCCTGGTGAAGCATGCGGAGCCGCCGCAGGGCGCTCTGGCTTCCCGCGGACACCCCCCGTGCCAGCTTGACGAAAACAGCTTCCACCTCCGCGGCGACCGCCTCCGGCGGGACGCGGCGTGCCGCCGCGATCGCCTTGATCGTTCTGCCCTCCGCCACCATGCCGAGAAGCTCCTCCTCCGCGGGCATCAAGCCTCCCGCGGGGACAACGGGAGCCACCAGCGCCTCGACGATCGCCGGATCGAGGGCCGTGCCGCCGGTGGCCACGGTCCGGATGGCGTCCACGAGCTGGCTCCCCTCGGCGACGTGGTCTTTCAGCAGGTAGCCGTAGCCCGCCGATCCCTCGGCCAGCAGCGAGACCGCGTACTCGGGATCCTCGTACTGCGACAGCACCACGACCCCCGTCCCCGGATGGCGCTTGCGCACTTCCCTGGCGGCGTCGATCCCCTCGCGCTGAAACGACGGCGGCATCCGGATGTCGGTGACGAGCACCTGCGGCTGGGTGGCCTCGGCTCCGGCCACGAGCTCGTCGAAGTCAGCGGCCACGCCCACCACCCGCAGGTCGTCATGCCTGTCAATGAGAGCGCGGACGCCTTCGCGCACAATCAGGTTGTCGTCCGCAAGGAAGACGCTGATCGGGCCGTGGAAGCCGGCATCATGGTGATCCATCTACCCAGTTGTCGCACACTGACCTGGGGTCTTGCCAGTGGGCAGGCACGCATAACGGAGGTGGTAGTAGCACAACAAGAAAGCGGCGGCCAGCACCCTGTCGCACCGCCGGGCACGGGCCGAGCATCGTTGCTATGCGATACGAAAGCTCTGTCACATCACTGTCGTGGATCCCGTCAGAAGCAGTCACTGGGGCCGCCCGGGCCGCTTTCAGTTCGGGATTCAGCCATTACGACGAGCCGCCCCCGGCGCAGCTCGGTGACATCGACGAGTTGCGGGCCGCGGACAGGTTCCGTTTTGCGAATCTGCTGCGGGCCTGGATTGACGTCGACGCCGCCGGGCGGATCACCGGCGGCGGCTACGAGGGCGGAGGGCTGATGGGCGCAACGACCATCAGACTGGCAGGCCGGACCCACACCTTCCAGGCCGTCGCGCTCCCGGATATCCAGCGCCCGCCGGAGCGAGGGGAGTCATGGATGCGCTTCGTCCAAACTGCCGGTGGCCGGACCGCTCTGCCCGCGCCGCGGCCGGTGCGGCGGCGGCCCTTTATCCAGTGGCAGGCGCCGCTGGTGTGGACCACCTTGTCGCTCACCTTGCACGCCGATGGCCGGGCCGAGTACGCGGTGGCGGGTGCCAGCCGGTTCCCCAGGCACTGGATCTATGACGTCGGCGGCCACCTGGCACACAAGTCCGGCCTGACCGATTTCGCCGACTGGGGCCGGGTGTCGTTCGGCCGTCACACCCCATGGGGGGATGAGGACTCTCCGGCCCTGGTGACCGCCGTCGAGACCGCGCTGGAGCGCACCTTGTCGGTACAGCTCATGCACGGCGCCGCCAAGCCGCTGATCAGCAGTGTTGCGGCCGGCACCGAGCTGGTGCGGCAAGGCCAGCCCGGCAGCGAGATCTACCTGGTTCTCGACGGCGTGGTCCGGGTGGAACGAGACGGGAACCGGCTGGCAGAGTACGGACCGGGTGCCCTGCTTGGCGAGCGGGCCCTGCTCGAGCAGGGAGCCAGGACAGCCACGCTGGTCGCGGTCACCCCATGCCGGCTCGCGTCGGTGCCCGCCGGCCACCTTGACCCGTCCGCTCTTGCCGAACTGGCGGCAGGGCACCGGCGTGAAGACGCCGCGCAGGGCTGAGCGTGCGCATCCACCTGTGTGGCGTCCGCGGCTCAACCCCCGCTCCCGGCGCGGAGTTCATCCGATACGGTGGCCACACCTCGTGTGTGGCCATCGCCCATGACGGCGCCGCCACGCCAGCGCTCATCCTGGACGCAGGCACCGGCCTGCGGCGGGCCACCCCATTGCTGCGCGGCGGGCCCTTCACCGGCACGATCATGCTCACGCACCTGCACTGGGATCACGTCCATGGGCTGCCCTTCTTCGCGGCGGGCGACCGTGACGACGCCCGGGTCACGCTGCTGCTGCCAGGTAACGGGAGCGCTGGCGCCGAGGAGCTGCTGGCCCGGGGGATGTCGCCGCCGCACTTCCCGATCGCGCCAAGCGGCCTGCGCGGCAACTGGTCTTTCCACACCCTGGCACCGGGCATGTTCAAGACCGAGGGCTTCACAGTCGAGGCGCAGGAGGTTCCGCACAAGGGCGGCCGGACCTTCGGGTACCGGGTCAGCGATGGTCATTCGGTGATCGCCTACATTCCCGATCACTGCCCCACGGTGCTCGGCCCCGGGCCGGAAGGATGGGGTGAGTACCATTCCGCTGCCATCGGCCTTGCTGCCGGTGTGGACCTGCTGATCCACGATTCGTTCCTGCTACCGGACGAGGTTGCCGCCGAGGCGTCGTTCGGTCACGCGGCGGCGGACTACGCAGTGGGCCTTGCCCGGCATGCGGGTGCGCGACGCGTCCTGCTTGCCCACCACAAGCCGGAACGCACCGACGATGCGCTTGACATGCTCGCCGACCGCTTCCGTGGCAGTCCGGGCGTTGCCGTCGCGGCTGAGGGCACGGTCATCGATCAGTGAGCCCGCTGGCTCACCTCGGTGGTGGCCCCGGCGATGATTCCCCGCCGGGCCGGGGACCGGGTCAAGGCCGGACCCGGGATGCGGCCCGGCTGGCGGGAGAGACTGGCACTGCTGCGGCCTTGCGCAGGTGTAACGAAACAGGTCGCGCAACCGTTTCCCAACCGAGATGTCACCTCCCGCTCATCGGAACCCTTACCCGAGGCCGCCCTCCCACGCCCGGCCGGCAGTCCCCGACCCCGCAGGGACCAGCGCGCGCCAGAACGGTTACCCCGGGCCGCCCCGTCACGCGCGGCCGGTAGTCCCCGGCCCCGCAGGGACCCGCGCGCGCCAGAACGCTTACCCGGGACCGCAGGCCCGCGGCCGGCCGGTGTTCACCGACCCCTCGGGCCGCCGCGTGCGCCGGATGCGGCTCGTTGGCATGTGTGCGGGCGGCGCGCTGGTGGCCTGCCTGATCGTGATGTTGGTGGGTTTGCTGGGCGGGCCCGGAGCCTCGTTCATCCCGTGGGACGGCCATAACGGTGGCGGTGCCGCGGACGCGGCGGGCGCCGGCCGGGCGAGGTCCACCGGCCCCGGGCCCGCTCCTGGGACCACGCCCGCCACGCCCATCTCCTCCGGCCGGTCCGGCGCGACGCGGGGCGGCTCGTCCGCGCCTTCGCCGTCGGCGGCCCCGAGCCCGTCACCGGCCGCGACGAACCGGGCAGGCAAGAAGCCGCCGGGCCGCAACCGCACGCCGATGCCTTCCTCTCCGCCGTCCCATGGGCCCTGACCGGGCAGTCTCGCCCCAGGAATCCAGGCACCGGCCGGCCAGGCCGCCCCGCGGCCACTGGCTCGTGGTGGGCCTGCTGCTACTGGTGTTCACGCTGGGCCTGCTGGTGGAGGGATACGCCCACGGCGTTCTCGGCGAGAGCGCCGTCGGCATCGCCCAGGCCGGGGCGGGCGGCACGGCCGCGCCCGCGGCCGTGCTGCACGGGGGGCCCGTCATCAACGCGGCCGGCCCGGGGGTGCGCAGCTACCGGATGCCGCGGCGGACCGTCGCGCTCACCTTCGACGACGGTCCCGACCCGGTCTGGACCCCGCGCATCCTCACCGTTCTCCGCCACTACCGGGTGCCCGCCACGTTCTTCGTGGTGGGGGCGCATGTCGCGGGCTATCCCGGGCTCGTCCGCCAGGAACTGAGCGACGGTGGGGAGGTGGGGGCACACACCTACACCCACATCAACCTGGCTGGCGGCTGGCAGGAGCAGTTTCAGCTCACGCTGACCCAGAACGCGCTGGCGGGCGCGGCGGGGATACGCACGGGGCTGCTGCGCCCGCCGTACAGCAGCGAGCCGGACGCGGTGACCGCGGCGCAGTGGCGCGCCTGGCAGCAGGCCGGCCGGGACGGTTACCTGATCGTGCTGGCCAGCACCGACACCCGCGACTGGGCCCGCCCGGGAGTCGCCAAGATCGTCGCGGCGGCGATGCCCAGGCACGGCCGGGGCGCGATCATCATGATGCACGACTCCGGCGGGAACCGGAGCCAGACCGTCAGCGCACTGCCGCAGATCATCACCCGGCTGAGGGCGAAGGGGTACCGGTTCGCGACGGTCACCGGCGCCCTCGGGCTGCCGGATGCGGACGTCCCCGTCTCCACCGGTGGGCGGCTGGCCGGCCACGCGCTGGTCCTCACCCAGCAGGCCGCCGATCACGTGGTGGCGGTGCTGGCGATCATGCTGATCGCGGCCATCGTGCTGACCGTGGCCCACACCCTGGCGCTGGTGGTGCTTGCCCGGGCGCACCGGCGCCGCGTTGACCGCTCGTGGCGCTCCGGCTCCGACTGGTGGTACGCGCCCCCCGTCTCGATAGTGGTACCCGCCTACAACGAGGAGCTGGGCATCGCCGCGACCGTGATCTCCTTGCTGGATAGCGACTACGACGGCCGCTTCGAGGTGATCGTGGTCGACGATGGCTCCACCGACGCCACCGCTGCCATCGTGCGGCGGCTCGGGCTGCCCGGCGTCCGGCTGGTCAGGCAGCGCAACGCGGGCAAGCCCGCGGCCCTGAACCACGGCATCGCCGTGGCACGGCACGACATCCTGGTGCTGGTGGACGGCGATACGGTGTTCCAGCCCGACACCCTTGCCACGCTGGTCGACCGGATGCGGGACCCGCGCGTCGGCGCGGTCAGCGGCAACACCAAGGTCGGCAACCGTAACGGGATCCTCGGCCGGTGGCAGCACCTCGAGTACGTGATGGGCTTCAACCTGGACCGGCGGATGTTCGACATGATCCGGGCGATGCCCACCGTGCCGGGTGCCATCGGCGCCTTCCGCCGCCGGGCGCTGGTGATGGCCGGTGGGGTGAGCCGCGAGACCCTGGCCGAGGACACCGACCTGACCATGGCGATCTGCCGCCGCGGCTGGACCGTCACCTACGAGGAATACGCGATCGCCTGGACCGAGGCCCCCGCCAGCCTTCGCCAGCTCTGGCGGCAGCGCTACCGGTGGTGCTACGGGACCATGCAGTCCATGTGGAAGCACCGGCGGGCGGTCATCGAGCGCGGCGCCTCCGGCAGGTTCGGCCGCCGCTGCCTGATCTACCTGGTGCTGTTCCACGTGCTGCTGCCGCTGTTCGCGCCCATCGTCGACGTCGCCGTGATCTACAGCCTGCTGTTCGGCAGCCCGGTGCGGGCCGTGGAGTTCTGGCTCGGGTTCGCCTGCCTGCAGGCGCTGATCTGCGCATATGCCCTGCGGCTGGACCGCGAGCGGCTGACCACGCTGTGGGCGCTGCCGCTCCAGCAGGTGGTCTACCGGCAACTGCTGTACCTGGTCACCGTGCAGTCGCTGATCACCGCCCTGCTGGGCAGCCACCAGCGCTGGCAGCCGATCCGCCGGGCGGGCGTCTTCGCCGACGCCGGCCCGGCCGATGACGAACTCGAGGTCCAGTACCAGCCGTAACTCGGGGGCCTGTGCCGGGCGCCTTGGTGGGCATGGGGTGCCGGATCGCGTTGGCCTGTTCGAGCAGGGCGACGGTCTGGCGGATCTGCTCCAGGTAGGCGGTGCAGCCGTCGCAGGCGTTCAGGTGATCGTCGATGCTGGCTCGCCAATCTGGCGGCAGGTCTCCGTCGAGGTAGTCACTGACGAGTCGGACGAGGTCGCGGCAGGCGAGGTCGTCCGGCGGCGGGGTCAGCAGGGGGCGCGGGTCGCCGCCGAGGGCCTCGTCGCCGGTCGCCGCGGCCAGGGCCTCGAGGGCCTCGACTTCGGCAGGGGCGGCCCGGGCGGCGCGGGCGGACAGGATCAGCAACGTGGCGAGGGCGGCGCTGGTGCCGACGATGATCCACCCGGCCGTGTACACGCCGTGGCTGCGGGCCAGGGCGCCGAAGCCGAGCGAGAACGGCAGGAACAGCATCCAGGAGAACGTGCCGGCGCCCGAAGAGACACCGGCGCGGATGTGGGACGGGACGGCGTCGTGCAGCAGTCGCCCGGCATAGATCCCGGTCACCGCAAGGGCCAGTTGCAGCACGGTTTGGGCGGCCGCGACCGCGACCACCGCGTGGCTGGTGGCCAGCAGGATAGGCGTGCCGGCGAGGACTGCGGCGACTGCGAGGGCGGTGGAACGGCGGCCGAGGTGCAACCGTGCGGCGAGGTAGCCGCCGGCGCCCAGGGTCGCGACGAGCACCGCCCAGTAGGGTCCGAACGCGGCGGCGGGGGCGTGCAGGGCGACCAGCCATAGCGGTCCGAACTCGAATACCGCCTGGGACAACAGGGCGGCGAGCGCGGCGAGCAGGAGCACGCGGCGCACGCTGGGGATCCGGGTCATGGCGCCGAACGTGGTGGCGACGTGGCGGCGGAG
>WNGH01005463.1_pt1 | contig 13049 bp, 20 predicted proteins | sample 5400631 | NCBI WGS metagenome assembly WNGH01 (sample SAMN13153373, study PRJNA577476) | soil metagenome | isolation source: 115 cm soil or saprolite under Garry oak tree replicate 1 | place: USA:California | collected 2016-06-15
CAATCCAGGCCGTGTACCAGGGCTGAGTTCCGGGAGCTAAGGTTCTGAAGTCTAGCTCGACTGTTCGGTCCGAGGAGAATACTTCTGTGGATATGATCTTTGGCGATAAGGTTCCGTTGACGCCACTCCCGTCGAGAAGTCCATCCTTCAACGTCCAAACCGGACTGTCGATCGCCCAGTCTAGGGAGCTGGGATCATTGCTGAGGAATGTCGTTGTGATCTGGCCGACAACATTCACCGTTACGCTAGTCGCGTTCTCCAGGGGGCCGCTGAAGGCTATGACAGGTATTGTATGTAACCCAATCAAAGTGCCCACGGGGATCGTGATATTCATTGTTTCGAATGCTTCACCACCGGGCGCTAGAAAGACGGTGGATGGTGTGAATGTAACTATTGGGCAGAAGCTGATGGTGCTGTTGAAGTTGCATAGAAAGGCGATGGGCGTAATCGTGATGCTTCCGGAGAAACCCAGTTCGCTGACCAGTGTGATGGTGCTGCTGTTGGAGCCGCCTCCTTGGATCGTCAATGAGTTGGGTTCTGCGCTGATTCCGAATCCGATCTGAGGAACCGGGCTCCAAATGCTTGTCTCCACGAGACTCGCGGAGAGCGATGCGGATCCTGTGGGCGTTGTTACTCGATAGTCGATGAGGAGTAGGATGCCTGTAGCCTGGTCCCACCAGACGTTGACAAACAGTACCACGCCGGGCGTGGGAATTTGTGTTATATTAAGCGCGTCGACGGTTCTTGGTGCGCCCGCGAAGGTTTGTGTAAAGGTCTGATTGATGACAGGTGTGTTTGGCGTTGTGTAGATCGGATCACCTGCCGTCAAGTTCGCGGCTATGAACCAGAACGTGATGTTGCCCGAGTCGGTGGCCACGCTGCCGAGAATCGTGTCGGATACGCTCGTCTTGTTGGCATAGACGAACGTCTGGGCGGCCGTCACATTCTCTCCGGTTACACTGGTGACCTGAAGTGTTGTATAGTTGAGGTCGATGAACTGGGAGAAGGGTGGTTGCGGCGGACCTCCAAGGCCCCACGACCCAGAGGCGCGGGCATAGACGGCCATATCCCCAGGTTTGACTCCGGGAGTATAGGTAGGGGCCGCGTGCGCCCCCTGCATGGCGGGGGCCAGCAAGAGGCTGGCAAGGGTCAGAGCGAACAATATGATCGGCCGCATGTGACTTCTCATGAAATAATGACCGAGAGCCCATCTCTCGGTTGATGTTTAAACATGCCGGTTGCATTCTACCTCAATTGAAGAGATTCCCTCATGCCGGCTATCCCACGATTGCTGGTCGGGGTATATCCCAGTCTTTCCCTGGACTGTCGAGGCTTGCCCAAACGGGTATACACGCTCGGCCGAGAATCCTCGGATTCTAATTCGTAGATTTCCTCTTCGTCGTGTCGGAATGCGTGCACCTCGGAGAGTCACAGCTGCCATGAGTAGGGGCTTCCCATGTTGTGGATTCATATATTGGGGTTGGAGTTGGGTGTCCGTCTCGAGATCGGCTAGGATAGTTCAAGTGTTTCCTTGAGAATCGCTTCTGTGCTCTGTTCTTGGGCGAGCCGGAGGAGTTTGCGTCTGCTGATCTTGATGTTTGCGAGTATCTGTCTAATGTCTTCTCGATCCTTGAAGCTTCTCTCCGCCGGGCGGGTTGCCTTGATCATCAGCAGCTTTGCGAGAATGAGCGCTTCTGGAGATTGATAGAAGGACTTTAGTCCGGGCGCGCTTCCGGGGCGTCGCTCGATCTCCCCTGTTGCCTGGATGATGAAGTCAGCTCTGTTCTGGGAGGCCTTGTCTCTGAAAGTGACGATGTTGTATCCTTCTCTCAATTGTCTCTTGATCCTGGTCCTGTCCACTTCGAGCCCGAACCTAGCGAGCCTGTCCAGGAAAGGGTCGAGTTGCTCGTCGGAGAGTTGGACGATGAAGGCCACATCCACCGTTGTTCGGGGCAGACCGTAGTAGCTGGCTGCCATGGCACCCGTTATCGCGTATTCGTAGCCGGCTTTGTTGAGGAGGGAGACGAGGGCTTTGAAGAACTCAGTGAAAGACCGCGTCTTCAGCGGGCCCTACGTCCCTGCTCGAGTCTCTTGTGAGCCAGCTTCACCAGTCTCGCCTTTGATATTCCAGGGTTGCGGTCTAGAATGGAGTCAATCATGATGGCTGATACGGCCGAGCTCATCTCGGCGGCAAGTTTGACGCGGGCTTCACCACTCAACGTTCGAACCGTCCGACCCGCCGAATTGACAGTCTCTACCTTCCGCTTGCGCTGGGACATTCTCAACCTTCCCGGACTTGTTATGATTATGTTGGTGAGAATAAAAACTGACCGTCAACACATAGAGAAAGAAATCCCGATAATGATGAATATCCAGGGTCAACGGGACCAATTATGGTCGAGAACTTTTTCCGGGTGTCTTAAGTATCGACGGGAGTCGGACATTCTTCATGGTCGGCTGGGGTTTTGCGTTCGGTAGAGGCATCGTCATATTTCTCTGGAGCATTGTCTGGGCGATGGTCGCGGGAATAGTCGCAGTATTAATCACTGGTGGCACTCTTGCAGGGGTTATTTCTAATCCGGCCGCTGTAGCGTCGAATCCCGTGGCTTTTCTCGCCGCGTTTTTCATCGGGATCTTTCTCAGCGTCCTAATCGCGACCATTGGCCTCTACGCGAGCATCGTGAAGGTAACCGTTGACGGAGCAATCTCTCAACTGGAGAAGTCGGGACTGACAGCGAGATCCTCCTATTCGATAGGGTCGCAGCCAACATTGACAGCGGCTCCCGTGCTGAGGAAATACTGTCCGAACTGCGGCAACAGCATCCCCGGAGGGACGATGAAGTGTCCCAGCTGCGGAGCAAGTCTCTGAAAAAGCTGAATTTGACAGGGAACCCTCTAAGTTTCGGCGTGAAGTCACTTTTTCTTGTAGCGTATTTTCTTCGTGGGGGCCTGTCCTTGCCATTCGATCATGTCTGACGGTTTGACCCAGTGTGGGGTGCCGTACAGGTACGGCATTGTTGGGGCTCAGGGTCTCGTGCTGCTCGGGCCGCTTTTCTTCTGGTTTGATGTGGACTATCTCGAAGTTTCCTGCAGTGTCGAGTACGCCGTAGTTGAGCAGATGTCTTGTGTAGAGGAATTTGTGGAGTAGAAACTTGATCTTCTTGTTGGTGAGGCCGGTGACTTCGACGATCTTCTTGTGCCGAGCTATTTGGCCGCCTGACATGGCTGTCATGTATTCCACTAAGGAGGAGACTTCGTCGTCGTGGAGGTCGTCGGCCACAACCTTCGTCAGGCCGTTCGCCCTGTTTCCTTAGTTGGGCGGGCTTAGTTTCTTGTCTAGGAACTCGACGACTGCCTTGTACTGGCGCGCCAGATTCTCTGTCTTCTGGAATCCATGGCCCTCGTCCCAGACCACGTTCATCTCGTAGTCCTTGCCGAGCACGTTGAGCCGGTCGGCGAACTTCTGGACTGGCTGTAGTGGGCAGCGGCTGTCGTTTCCCCGGTGCCAGATCAGTAGTGGGGCTTTGATGTTGTCGGCGAAGTTGATGGGTGAGCGGTCTGCGTAGAGCTGGGGGTTGTCTTCGGGCTTGCCGAAGTATCGTTCGATGAAGCTGCGGAAGGCCGCGTCTGATAGATCGTACATTTCTCTCCAGTCGGTGATTCCGACGATTGCCGCGGCTGCGGCCCAGTAGTCGGGGAGTTTTGTGGTCGCGAGGAATGTCATGAATCCTCCATAGCTTGCGCCGACGATGGCGATCTTCGACGGGTCCACGTCGGGTCGTGTCTTGAGATACTTGGCGGCTTCTTCGACGTCTTTGAGGTCTGCGCCTCCGCAGTCGTGTATGTTGAGGTTCTGGAACTCGACGCCGTAGCCGGTGCTGCCGCGTATGTTCGGAGCGAAGAGCGTGTAGCCTGCGACTAGGAAGGATTGGATGGCCGGGTTCCAAGCGTCGGCCACCTCCCATGCGGGTCCTCCGTGTATCCAGAGGACGCAGGGGCGGCGGCCTTCCATTTGTGCGGGTCGGAGGAACCATCCGTGTATGGGACGGCCGTCGAATGAGCCGTAGACTACAGGCTCGGCGCGTCCGAGTGGGAGGTCTGTGTAGTGCTCGTGGAGCGTCTCGACTCTCCCGGTAGCTGTGTTCAATCTGGACAGGGTGGGCGGCGTGGAGAGTGAGGACCAGGAGAAGACGAAATAGTCGCCAGACCGGGCGGCCTTTACCGAGCTGCCGAAGAAGCCGGCATGGTAGCCGTCGGGGAGCGGAACCTCTCTCGGTTGTTCTGACGTGTCGACGGGTTCGATGTAGAGCCGGGTCCGTCCCTTGTTCGCGGCGAGGTAGTAGACTGATCCTCCGTCCGGCATCCAGGAGAAGACTGGAAAGTCGAGGCCGAGATCGCCACCCTTAAGATAGCTTAGCTCTTGCGTCTCTGTCTTGTAGAGTGCGAGTTCGTACCGGCCTCTAGCGTCTGTCTTGAACAGGACAGTGGGCTGTGAGGGGTGCCATCCGCCGTTCGTATTCTCCGAGCCAGGCTTTGGAGTGTAGACCAGTGGCTCTTGTCCTCCTTCAGGGAAGAGGAAGACGAGTTCCGCGGCTGTGGGGTGTTCCGTCGTCTTGGCGGAGACGCATATGCGTGAGTCGTCCCGTGACCATTCGGGGCTGAAGACCCAATGCCGGTTCTGGTAGACTTGCGTGTGAATACCGTTGCTCGAGTCGACGATCCAGAGCCCGTTCGCTTCCTTCGTCGCGCCTGCGAAGGTTAGCCGGTCGTCGCCGTTGGACCAGTTGAAGTCGAATACCCTGGTCGAGGTCAGTTGTGTAAGCTGTTCCTCTTCTTCGCCATCTTCTAGGGCTATCGTGAAGAGCTGGTGTTCTTCTTTTCCGCCAAAGTCTCTCGAGAAGCAGACGGTCTCCGAATCGTTGGAGATGCGGGCCCATGCCACTCGCTCTTTTCCGTGGGAGACGGGGCGTAGTGGGCCTCCTCTCGTATCGACCGCAGCTAGCTGGTATGAGCCGGTCCTGTTAGACAGTCCGAGCGCCGTCTTACCATCCTTTGAAAGGTCGAACAGCTCAATGTCTGGAATCCCGATAACGCGTTCAACATAGGACACCCGAGGCGAGACAAGCAGAGGCTCTGTCAAGGCAAGCCCAGACTACTACAGAGCAGGTATTAGATTTTTGCAGCCCTCCCGGGGCTAACGGTCTCTTTCGCTCCTATCCTAGGAATTTCTCGTAGACCAGGATCTTTCCGGTCTTCTCAAAGCTCGAACGTTGCAGGGCTCGAATCAAGGGCGATTTCGCGGGGAGGAGGACCCGGAGCTTTCTGCGCCTCTTCTGAAGCATCAAGAACCGTGACATTCGCATCAGCCTTCCAACCTCACTCGGCTCTCCCGCAACAAATCCCACCGTCAAGACTTCGTCCTCGGCTAGGAGGATGCAGCAGGCTCTCGGCTGTTTGCTTCTTGATGTGAGAAGGACGCGGCCGTGGGCCGCATGTTTTCTGAAAGCTTGAGCTGTCAGAGGATGCCAGGTCCACCCGTCAGAATACATTGCACGATTCTCGGCAAACTCGGGACCCAAGCTCAGCCAGTTCCAGAGAGCCTTTGTCGAACGTTTTGGTTTCGTGACACTTGCAGGTTTGGCGTGGAGTCCTCTTGTCGAGTCGAGCCGTTGGAAGGTCTGGAGGAGAGGGAACCGTATCTTCTCCAAGTGTTTCTTGGAGGCTAGGTTTGAGCTGCCTGTGCAGAGGCGTGCAACACGCGCTCGTCTCCGTCTAGCCCATCGTACGAGTGCCCTGTTCAGCTTTCCAGCGATTCCGAGGCCCCGATATTGCTCGTGGACTCTCACGCCTTCGAGCCAAGCGACGTCGGGGGTCTGGAGGCTGGCATGGGCGACGCCTACCGTTCTTCCCTTGACAATCGCGACGACGAGTCTGCCGTCCTTGTCGGCGAGCCATTCGTCCCAGACCCCGGGCAGATAGTCGTGGCCGTTCCAGATGTTCTTGCAAATCTCTAGAATCGGAGCCTTGTCGGCCGCGGTTGCGTTCCGTATCTTGACACGATCAGATTTCGGATTCTTTAACGAATCTCGTCCGGGCTGCAAAATCTGTAGAGCCAGCGAAGCAGGAAGACTCAACTCACTTGTATGTACTTTTTCACCTATGGGCCCGCAGTTTCGCTCTCGTGCATGACCAATGAGCCTTTAGGCGCGTATAACTAGGTCGAACGTTCACAAGATCATTTTGGAAGTACTGCCGGAGGATCTGTAACAGTCGTCCGATAACACTTGAAGAAAATCAGGTATCTTTCCAGCGAGGAGGTAGAGTGGTTCCATGATCGAATCCTTGAATTGACGGGAGGTGAGCGCGGCGATCTGGCGAAGGCCAATCTTGAGTTCGTTCTGGAAAGGGTAAAGAACGTTGGAGAAAGGCTGGATCGCGACAAGCCTATCGTGAAGAAAGCGGCCTTTCTACTCTACAGCCTCGTGATTCACCATCCTTTCATAAACGGGAATAAGAGGACGGCATTCGAAGTTGTAGAAGCGTTTCTAGAACTGAATGGGTACGTTCTTCGAGCCAAGACGGATGAGACATACAGTCTATTGTCCGATTTGGGGGCTGGCATAGCATCCCAAGCGCAGGCCGAGGACTGGATAGCAACGAATTTAGCCAGGAGAAGACAGGGGTCTAAGACAGAGTCATGACCCAACGGCCTAAGAAGAAGAAGGGCGTCGAAAAGGTCAGTATAGATCAGGAGTTCAGGAGAATCGCGGAGAAGAATCTCCGTAAAGATCGCGAACTCCTGGAAAAGCTTGCAAAAATCTAGGCTCTAGAAGAGACCATCTTGAGGAAGACCTGGCGTGCGTCGCAAGAGGCTAGAGAGACTCTGGCGGCTGTCAGAAAGAAGATCCGGGAGCTGAATGTCACGCGTGAGGTCGTTTCTAGGGAGATTCGGGGGGTGAGGAAGGAGGGAGCCAGGCGGGCCCGTTGAACCCGCGAGTAGTAGTCGACACTAGAGTTTCGCCCTTGGGAACCAAGCTAGGAGGGTTGACTTTGAAGACGCCGGCGAGTTGCGAGGAAGAAGCGCTCGCGGCGGTCTTAAATAATACGTGTATTATCAGTAATATTGGCGGTTGATGGAATGGCTCGCAGGGGCTCAGGTTCGGGGAAGATGACCCGTACGAGTATTAGCCTGCCAGGTGCGCTGAAGCGGCAGATGGATGCTGCGGGAGTGAACTGGAGTGCCTACCTGAGAGAAGTCATTTCCCAGCGGATCAAGCAGGAAGGGGAGAGGAATGTGGCCGAGGCTGTTCTCTTGAACGAGAAGCTCCGGAGAAAGGCTCCGAGCGGCTGGGAGAGTGGGAGGGTGATCCGGGAGTGGAGAGGCAGAAGGCGGTAGTGGACGCTTCGGTCTGCGCGAAGTGGTTCCTGGACGAAGACTACTCCGAGAATGCTAGACTTCTCCGAGACTCGTTTGTAACCGGAAGACTCGGTATATCCGTCCCCTCCCTCCTCTTCTACGAGACGCTGAACGCGCTCAGATACAGCAGGCTCTACGACGCGAGAGAGCTAGGACTAGCGGCCGAGTCCTTGTCCAAGTATGGCTTCGACGTATGGAGCCCAAGGGGACAGGTCTACAGCGAGACCGCTCACGTGAGCGTGGGGCATGATGTTTCCGTCTATGATGCATCTTATGTCGCATTGTCCATGCTTCTCCATGCTACCTTCTACACCGTGGATCGTGAGCTGCTGGAAAAGTTTCCACGGGTAGCACGACACGTAAAGAGTTTCCAGTAACTACGAGGAGGTCGAGCAGTTTAAAGTGCCATTTTTGCCGGGGACCGCTAGGCCGGACGACTGTCCCCTATACGGTTCACAGGAACGGATACCATCTCATCGTCGACTCCGTCCCCGGATCGCTCTGCAAGCAGTGCGGTGAGACGTATTTTGAGGAGGATGCGGTCAATAGGATCCAGAAGGCGGCCAGGACACTTGAAGCGAAGGTTCCTAGGCTCTATGTTCAGAGAACGGAAAGACGCGCTTCTGTGAAGCGCTAAACCTCCAGCCAATGCCGACACGAGCAGGTTCACGAGGATGGCGCGGCCTTGGGACCGATTCGATTCTACCATGGCTTGGCTCTTATAGATTCCTGAGTTATTGTTAGGCCGGACAAGTGGACGAGTGCGGCGCTAGAGTTTCTTCTTTGGGAACGTATGCTAGGAGGGGTCTGTTCTGTGGGTGAGACTTCTTGGCTCGCTTGTAGACTTCGAGAGGGCTCTTGCCAGAGGCGACGATCCGGTCCCTGATTATGGCGACATGTTTGCCGGCGTAGCGCTTGTTGATCTCGGGAGCTTTTGGACACGTAGAACCGAAACTCTCTGCTGCCCGCAGTCACAGGTTCCCTAGGCGGGCGCTGTCTTGATGCCAACACGCGATTCCGCTGATCAAAGTCGACTTCCTATTTGTAACCATTGAGATGGGATGGGACGAGGATCCTATCGAGGCGCTGTCAGATGGGCAGGAGTGTCTTGAGGTCTCGACCTAGCGTTGGGAGACCCTCGCTCTTACGGTAGGCGTTCAGAAGACCTCTCGATCTTGAAAGAGCTTCCTTTGTGAGTGTAGCGTGTGGGGCTGTGCCTCTTCCGGTTCTCTTGATCTCGATGCGAATGATGCCTTCGCTCTTCAACTCTTCATTTCCTTCGCTGATTAAATGTCTCCATTTTGGAGGGTAGCCTTGCGACAGGAAGGCGACGGGCACGTGGCTGCCGCCAAACCGCTTCTGCTCGTAGAGCTTGTTTATCACGAAACCCTTCGCGTGGCTGAGCGTGCCGAGCTTAGTCGCCATTGGAGATTATTCCAATCGTCTTGGAGTTTCTTCCATAACCCTTATTATGGACTTGGCAGCAAATCTATCCTGATCAGGATTGAGAGGCGTAAAAGAGGGTGTTTTGACACAGGTCTTCGGGGGGCCGGTAGCGAAGGTTCTCGACCAGTCCGTGTATGTGGGCGTCATGGAACAGACGATTCCTATGCTGGCCGAGTCGACCGGCTTGTCATTTAAGACTGCTCAGAAAGCCGTTCTGAAACTGAACAAGTTGGGCCTGGTGAAGCAGTCGAGAAGAATTGGAAACACCCAGACCTACAGGTTTGAGGTTCGGAACGATCTACACGGGCTGATAGACTGGGCGGAGAAGCTGAAGATCAGTCGTCTGCGCCGTTAAGATATCGATCTGGAAGAACCAACGCAAATACTCGACCGGGAGATTTGAACAGTCCTTAATTCTGATCTTAGGAATCTCAGGAGGAGGGGTGCTGTGTGGCCAAAGCGTTGACCGTGTCCAAGGTAGAAGAGCTGGACGTCGACTATGATAAGGAGACTGATGTGCTCTACATCAGTTTCGGCCCGCCGAAGGCTGCCTCTGATAGTACCGTACTCAACAATGACATAATACTGCACTACAAAGGCGATAGAATCATCGGCATAACTGTACCCAGCTTCCGAAAAAGAGTCAAATGAAAGTGCTGTCCCTTGAAGGAGAGCGAGCGTTGAAGCGACCAGAAGGCAGAACAGCTAAGGCGCTGGCGATGATTCGAGAAGGGCGGTGGACCATCCGTCGGGCGGCTAGCTTTGCTGGGCTCACATGCGGCGAGATGCTTGAAAGGATGGCAGAGGTGGGAGTCGGCTCGGGACCAACCCTCAAAGAGTTGAGGGAAGACCTTGATAAGCCCTGAGTGTAATCGAACAACTCGATGTGAAAGAGGAGGCTGACGACCTCTTCGACCATACGAGTTCCGCACTGCGGGTCTTACACCGTCCAGAGGGATTGCGACCCCACATCAGTTAGTTAGAGAACTTTTCGAGGCCTCTTTACCACAACTATCATCACGGCGAGCGTAGCAACAGCGAAGTAGGCACCTAGGACGTATGGCCAGTTTCGCATGATCAGTCCAATCAGAGCCGAGATAGCACTCGACGTGGATCCTGCCAGGCCAGACGGGTTTGGCGTCGGACCTGGATTTGATGGCGAGCTCTCCATAACGATCATGGAGCGTTGCAGGACCAGGGGTTGTGTGTCACACCAAAGATTTACTGGATTGTTGTAGATTACGATCGTCCCTTGGTATTGCCAGCCGACTGTGACTGTGAATGTGTGATTTCCCGGGTGAGCGTTCTGGGGGATCGTCAGGTTTAGTGAGCGAGAGTTCTGGCCGTTTATGACATCAATCGTTCCAGTATACCCCAGCCCACAGAGAGTGGGACCGCCCGCGTGTGCCGAGAAGAGTGTGAAGGTTCCAAAGTCTGACGTCAGAGTAACACTTACTATTCTGATGGGGAGCTCCCCCTCGTTCTGGAACGTGTTCTGGAGGCTAATCTTTTCACCTTGGCCGGCTTGGAGCGGGTATTGCATCTCGTATAGGAGGTACACTTCAGGGACGACTACGGAAATCGATGTAGAGTTGTAGGCAGCCCCGCTCGTGCCTACGATATTCACTGTGTAGGATCCTGGATAGGATCCCCGCGATATCGCGCTGGAGACGACAACCGAGAAGGTCGCCGGAGTGGCCGGGTCTAACCTGACTTGAGCAGGCTGTAGGGAGACGTTGAGAAAGTAGGAGGCGAGAGATGGAACCGTTGCGGTCAGACTTACCATTCCTGAGAATCCGTTCAGGCTGTTCACGGTGACGAGTGTCTGGTTGGTTCCCGAGAGCGGGACGATGAGGAATGGTGCCTGAGAGAACTCGAACTGTCCCGGCTGCCCGTACACTCCCGGAACGGTGGTGTGAGTTACTGGGAGGTTTGTGGCGCTGTCGATTATCGTATCGTTGAACGGTTGAATGAACGCGCCTGGAGCGTTCTTGACCTTGAAGGTCACGGTGAACAGTTGACCCTGCCATGGGGAGTCGATCGGTGGAGGCCAACTTGACACCAGAGCGGAGTGTGCGATTCCGGGACCGTCGGAGGAGGTGCAGCCAAGCCCAACGCCGTTGACGCAGTCTGCGAGTGTTGTGGTGAGGACGGTGAGTATCGCGCTGGTGTTGTTGATGCTTTCTGGTTCTAGGATGTTAGGGTCGACTCTGACGTAAATGTCCCAGCTCTTGAAGTGATCCATGCCGGTCACCATTATGGCGAAGGTGACGTTGGTGCCCGTCTGCTGAACCGGCTGGCTGGAAGGACCGATGTACACTACGCCCGCAGCCTTGACTTGGGGAACAGCACAGCCCAGGAGGGCTAGTCCCGTGATCAGAATGACTAGCAGAGAGGAGAGACGGAGAGAGTAGCGCCGTTCATCCCACATGATCTCGACACGCCACCCTGGCTTTGTTAAGACGCCCGAGATAGTTTAGCATTGCTGATTTTCACGGTCCTTACGCCAAGGTTCTGCTCAGACTCGTTCAAGAGTAGGCTTGTTTAGGAATGTGATGCGGCGAGCTTAGGATCATACGGGCCTAGGTCGCCGAATAACGCCAGTCCTCTCCTAGCCTGCGGGGCACAAATCAATAGCTTCCTTCTCGTGTCTGAGCAACACCCGATAGATTGCTCAACATTAGGGGTGTCGGATCAGTGGAGCAGCTGGCGCGAACGGTTGCGCGCCAACTCCTCATGAATGGAACAGGGACTATCGTTAACTTTCTCAGCTGCACGCGGACCCTCAGACATGAAATTGGAACTGGCGATTAACACGGAAAAACGACCGGACATGATATCAGACATTTAAGAGCAGGAGAAGCCGTGACGGGTTCTGTGGCCGGTCCTAGATCCTGACGGTCTCTCGTTGATCTTGCGATGGTTACGTTCACTTTCATCTTGATCTTCGCCTCAAAACGTTAAATTGTGCCCAATCCGCGTATTGATTCAAGAATGAGTTTTGCAGCGGCCGAGAGGGCTGCGAATCGAGTAATAACGAACGTGGACACGCATTTCAAGGAGCTGAAAGCGAAGGCCGACAGACTTGATCAGCAGCTTACCGACATTAGCGCGAGAGTAACTAAGATCAGCGATCAACTGAAAGAGATTGAGAAGTCGATCAAAGCGATCAAGGAACGCGTGGTCTAATGACGCCTAAGGCTAGGCTGCTCTCCAAGATTTCAATCCAGGCTGTCAAGAAGGATACGATGAACTCCAACAATCCCCAATCAGCTCTCTATATGGCGAAGGTTAGAAGGTTGGCCGAACGAGCAGACCATCTTGAGCGGAGTTTCGAGCCTTTGGATAGCCTCTCGGTCCAGTTAGACCAAGTGCGGAAACAGTTCGATCGGTTCGAGAATTCTTTTCGCAAAATGGAACGAAAGTTCGAAGACATCTAGTGGTAGACGACAGTTTCGCTCTCGTGTCTGAGAAATAGCCGAAACGTAGCTCAACAGTACAGATGTCGAGTCAGCGGAGCGACTGGCGCGAACGACTACACGCCAACCCCTCACGAATGGAACAAGAACTAGCAATCAAGCTACAAGACAACCAAATAACGTACCAAACACAAGTCGAAATATCGGTAACCACGGCCGACTTCTACTTCCGTCTGGAAACTAGACCATTGATCGTGTTCATAGACGGCCCGGTCCACCTCAAAACAAGCCAGATGACCAAAGACGAAGAAGTACGAACTCTCCTACGAAAGAGAGGATACAGCATCCTAGAACAACAATACGACAACTATAGCGGCAAGAAAGAGACCAACCATACCAAGAAATACTCGACAACTTGGGATAGGATATCCGGGTCTGATAGATAATCGACTCCGGGCTGAATGGGTTGGGAGAAGAGAATGTTTTTCTTGTAAGTCGGCTGGCCTAGAAGGGTGGAGAGGATTCTGGATGGATAAGAACGGGTCCTCGTTCGATGACTGGACGGATAACCATGCTTGGTTTAGGACGAACTATGCCCGCCTTGCACGCCGGTTCGATCACCAGAACGTTGCCGTGTATGGGAAGAAGGTGGTCGATCATGATAGTAGCTTGTCCAAGCTTCTGAATAGGGTTGGAAGGAGCTACCCGAGGGACAGGGTCGTGGTCGAGTACGTTACTCGTAAGAAGCGAGAACTAATACTGTGAAG
>WNGH01004667.1_pt1 | contig 13040 bp, 10 predicted proteins | sample 5400631 | NCBI WGS metagenome assembly WNGH01 (sample SAMN13153373, study PRJNA577476) | soil metagenome | isolation source: 115 cm soil or saprolite under Garry oak tree replicate 1 | place: USA:California | collected 2016-06-15
CTCGCGCCGCCAAATATCCAAACACCACGATCAGAATCGACCACCCCGGGGTCAGTAGCGTCAGATGATACGTCTCCAGCCAACGCGGCACACGCGGCAGCACAAACCTCGCCAATCGCCGTTCAAGAGGTACCAGCAAACCTGAATTCGTCTTCCCCGCCCCGGCAAATTCCTGTTGGCCGTACACACGCACGGACCAATCTCCCGGTTCAGTCTCGACTAATGAGCCAGCCATCATTTCCCTTTGCATTTCGTTCACCTCAGCTTCATTGAACAATCTCAGGGCGAGTGAGCAATCATCGCGCCACAGCGGTGCAGACTGCGATCAGTGGTTTCGATCAGTTCTTAGCGCGAAGAAAAAGCTGACAGTTGATAGGTTAGTCCGTCTCAGAAGTCTAGATTAGATGAACACCACCGACTGCGAGCTTGGAATATCGAAGCGTTTGCGGCAAGCTCGGCAGGCGAGCACGTCGTCTATGCGCACCATGTAGTCGCGTGATTTTTCGAATCGAGCCCGATCCTGTTCGTTAGCTCCGCGCATCAGCGACTGTTTCTTGGTGCGGCGAAGCCAGCGCACTTCGTACTCGGCGCGCTCGCGACAATGCGGACATGAGAACGTCGCGCGCTTTACTTCCTGCTTCTCGTTGAAAAAATCTCGTTCATTCATAGTTGGAGCACCGACATCCTGGTTGGCGGTTCGCGGGCATCATGCCCGCTCTTACCGCTCGCTACTGCCAGCGGTTCTGTACCGATTCTCGTTCATCTATTGGCTTCTAATTCGGCATCGCCGTTCGCGGCGGCTGCGGTTTTGGCCTTTTCCTGATATAGCAAACGCTCCACAGCAGAAACGAGACGCGTCGCATCGATGGGTTTTGGTTCGTAGGCGTCGGCGCCTTGCGACAGCGCAAGCGTAGGCTGACCGGTGCCCCACTCGGCGATAGTCAGCACGAAAGTCTCGCTGAGCTTCGGCGTGGCGCGCACGCGTCCCACGAATTCTGCCCCGCAGTCCGGTTGGGCAAGATCGACTACGACAAGATCAAAGGGCGATTCGAGTAATGTAGCATACCCGGTTCGGCGATCGCCCGCGTTGGTCACCGAAAATCCGCGCTCTTCAAGAGCGCCGCGGATCACGCGTGAAGGCGCTTCGTCACTTACTATCAAGATTCGCTGTGATCGAAACATCCGGTAACGAATACTCTGGTTTCCACCCTGCCTCTTCGGGTTACCACCGATGACCCGATACCTGCGATATTTAAACGGCGCGACAAGTCCCTCGTCTGAGCGATCATTCCCGCTCGCACAAATCGCGCAGGTATTGAAAACTATAAATCCCAGTTTCGTGCCCGTCGCTCCAGCGGAAATTCAGCGCATAGCGGCCGACGACTGTGACATCCTTAATCTCGACCTCATCTGAAATCGCTTCCGGTTTCAGTGTCCGCTCTCCCGTCCATTCGTTGACGCACTGGGCGCAGGGGCACGCCTGCCGCAGGGCCACCGCATCATAGTTGCACACGCGGCCATCCGCCCACGTGATCCGCATCTGAGAATTGCTCTCCTGCGAAATCTCTCGTGGCTCGATCTCATCACGTCCGCGTCTCCCTGTTAAACTATCCATCTTAGCGCTGCGCTCGTCTAACTCGCCTGCACATCTTAAACCTCAGCGTAAGATCTCACAATGACCGAGCGCTTAGCGAGATTACATAACAAAGGCCGGCCCTGGAAGGCCGGCCTAAGCTAATACTAACGCCAGGTTCGCCGTATCACCACTTAGGCGTGACGCCGAGGTTGTAGAAGATAAACGAATAGATGTCCGCAGTCTGCTCCAGTTGCTTCGTAGTGCTGCTGGCGCCGTGGCCTGATTTGGTGTCGATGCGAATCAGGATGGGATTGTCACCAGCCTGGGCTGCTTGTAGCGCTGCGGCATATTTGAATGAGTGCGCGGGCACCACCCGATCGTCATGATCCGCCGTCGTCACCAGAATCGCCGGATATTTCGTTCCCGGCTTGATGTTGTGAACGGGCGAGTAGGCATAGAGCGCTTTGAACTCAGCTTCGTTGGCGTCGCTCCGGCCATAATCCGCCGCCCAATTCCAGCCGATCGTGAAAGTGTGATAGCGCAGCATATCCATCACACCGGCATGCTGATGCACCGCCCTGAAAAGATCGGGCCGTTGATTGGCAACGGCGCCCACCAACAGGCCGCCATTCGAAGCGCCATCAATCGCCAGTTTGGCAGGTGAAGTGTATTTCTCCGTAATCAGATACCCAGCCGCCGCGATGAAGTCATCAAACACATTCTGCTTCTTCAACTTGGTTCCGGCTTCGTGCCACTTCTCGCCGTATTCGCCGCCGCCCCGCATGTTCGCGGAAGCGTAAACGACTCCCTGCTCCAGCAACGCCAGGCGTAACGAACTAAACGATGGATTCGTGGTGATGTTGAAGCCGCCGTAACCATACAGCAACGTCGGATTATTTCCATCCAGCTTAATTCCCTTTTTGTAAGTCAAAAACATCGGCACGCGGGTGCCGTCTTTGCTGTTGTAGAAGACCTGCTTCACTTCGTAATCATAAGGGTGGAAGTCAGGAACCTCCACCGTGCGAAATACGAACGAATTCTTGCTGGCGATATCGTATTGAAAAATGGTCGGAGGATAGTTGAATGACGTGAAACTATAGAAAACGAACTTGTCGTCGTTACGCCCGCCGAAGCCATTCGCGGTACCCAGACCCGGTAGCTTGATTTCATTCTCGAGCTTGCCTTCGAGACTGTAGACGTAGGCGCGCGTGGTTACGTCCTTCAAATAAGTCGCGAAGAGTTTGCCACCGGCTGTGCCCGAACTCTCCAGAGGTTCGGGACGTTCCGGCAAAACGTCCTTCCAGGTCTTCGTCGCCGGATCGTAAAGCATAACCTTTCCGTTGGGCGCGCCGTGATTTGTGCGGATTAAGAACTTACTACCGAGGTCATCGAGCACGCCGTAGCTATCATTCGTGATCTCAGAAACAATCGGCGTGAATGTCTTATCCGCTTTTGATAGGTCGCGGAAGAAGAGTGCATTTCCATCCTTGCCCTTGCCTCGCTCGGAAACCGAAAGAATCGCGAAGCGCTGATCTTCAGTAACACCGACACCCTGAAAGCGTTGCGAATGTTCTTTGTCCTCGTAAATGAGTTGATCTTCGGATTGAGGCGTATCGAGCTTATGATAATAGACAGTCTGAAATTCATTCTTCGAGTACAGCTCTTTGCCCTTCTCAGGCTCCGGATAACGACTGTAGAAAAACCCTTCATCGCCGAGCCACGAACCGCCGCCGTTCTTGATCCACTGCAAATGATCGCTCAGCGGCTTCTTGCTCACGACATCCAGGACGTAGAGGTCGTTCCAGTCTGAACCTCCCTGCGAAATTCCGTAGAGCACATATTTCCCTTTGGGCGACCATGAGAAGGCCCCCAAACGCGAAGTCCCATCCGCGGAAAACTTATTCGGATCGAGCAACAGTTCCGGCGCGCCATCAAGGCCCTTCGATATGTAATAGACGTTTTGATTCTGGAGACCATCGTTCTTTGAGAAGACGAACCACTCACCACGCCGGCTGGGCGACGTGTACTTCGGATAGTTCAGTAGCTTAGTCAAACGATCTTTGAGTTGATTGCGATAAGGGATTTTGTCGAGATATGCGAAAGTGACTTTGTTCTCAGCTTCGACCCAGGCGGCGACTTCGGGCGAATCGTTGTTCTCGAGCCAGCGATAAGGATCGGGAACCTTTGTGCCGAAGTAGTCGTCAACCACGTCGACTTTCTTCGTCGCCGGATAGGTGAGCCGCCCGCCACTGCCATCACCGTCGCCACTCTTTTGGGCACTTACATGGCGAAGCGGTGGCGAAAACAACATCGCCAGAAACACAACTGTGGCCAGCGATCGAAAAGCAAATTTGATCTTTCTCATTTTGGATTGGTCCTCCGGGAAATCTTTCGGAAACTGCCTTGTCGGCGGAGATACTCTAGTCGAGCGAAAGGAAAAATTCCACTCAGAAAGAGTAAAGGGAGCGCAAGTATTAGTCGATTGTCTCCCTCTCCCTTTGGGAGAGGACCGGGAGAGGTTTTACCTACTGCCGATTTTTCAATTCTTTCCTCTCCGCGAAAGGGCTTCCTTAGAACAAGAAAGAAGTCATTTTCTTAACTCTTCTCAGCCAGGCCCTCACCCCAGCCCTCTCCCATGGAAGAGGGAGCTACCGGAATGAATTGCAAAATTGCCTGAGCGGCGCGCCGGGAAGCACCGGGTTCGCCCAATTTATCGGCGACAGCGTGTAGTTCCTCGCGCATCGATTGGTTGCGAGTGGGATCAAGCAAAGCGAGTAATTCTCGGGCCAAAGCTTCGGCATTCAGGTTATCCTGGATTAGCTCTGTCGCCAGTCGTCGTCCGGCGATTAGATTCACCAGGCCATAATGTTCGGCAGTAATCAAACGCCCAAGTATGTGCCAATTCAGAAATGATTCTTTGTAAACAATCACCAGCGGCGTCTCGAGCAAAGCAGCCTCTAGAGTCGCGGTCCCGCTGGCAACCGCTGCGGCGTCAGCAGCCGTCAAAGCTTCGCGCGTTTCGTGATGAACTACGGGCAAAGAGTTTTTAAACGACGAATCATACGCCCCGCAAAGTATTTCGTCAGCTTCTTTGGGATCACGATTCGGAGCGACGACAACGACAAATTGCACTTCGGGGCGTTGTTTCGAAATCACCAAAGCTGCGTCGAGCATCGGCGGCAGAATTCGAATTAATTCTTTGTGCCGGCTACCCGGCAGCAGCGCGATAATCGGTCGCGACGCATCGAGATCGTGGCGACCACAGAACTCTTCGCGATTGTCGCGCGTGCGAACTTCGCCAACCAGCGGATGCCCCACGTACTCAACGTGGGTCATGCCACGGTTGGCGTACCAGTCTTTCTCGAACGGCAGAAGCGACAGGAGCAGGTCGACATCGCGTCTCATGTTTCGCACGCGATATGAACGCCAAGCCCACAACTGTGGACTGACGTAATAAACGACCTTGATCCCTCGACGATGCAGCCACCGCGCGAGACGCAAATTGAAGTCGGGCCAATCAACCAGAATCGCCGCATCGGGTTTTCGTTCCGTCGCTGTGTGTTTCAATTCTCCAAAGGCGCTCCAGAATTTCGGCAAAGCCCGCGCGATCTCCCAAAGCCCTAGGATCGAAAGTTCATCTGCGCGAACCACCGAATCGACGCCGGCCGCGCGCATCTGCCGTCCCGTCGCCCCGAAAAACTCAAACTGAGTCTCCGGGGCGATCGCGCGCAACGCGTCGACAAGGGCAGCGGCATGCGCATCGCCCGAGGCTTCACCGGCGACGATCATTAAGCAAAGACGCTTGGTCGAGTCAGGACTCATTGTAACTTTCACCACGAGCAGCAAAAGAGGAGAATCTTATATTGTTTCTAAGCTATTGACCCTCACCCAGCCCTCTCTCAAAGGGAGAGGGTTCTCGTCTCACCTCGTTATCACACCTTCTGACATCAATGCTAAAATGCCGCCATGATGTTGAATATGCTTTGCCGTGCCCGATTTTTCCTCTCGCTCACCATCTTGTTGACTTGTGCCATCGGTTCTGTAGCGCAATCGGGCCGCCGCTCGACTGGCGGGTCGACGACGACGGCACCCTCAGTTTCTGGCCCGAAGGCCGTTGAGAAGAAGCCGGAAAAACCTCCATCGATTCAATTGTTAGTGGGCGTTGCAGACCCCGACGCTTTCACGAACATCCCTTATTACTTGTCAGACACGGTCCTCGATAATTGCTTGCGGCGCTTAGGCGATGCCTCGGATGTAATGGCCACTTCGGCGGGACGCGGCATGAATCGGGCCGACGCAATCCGGCACGCCAAAGAGGAGAAAAACAGATACGTTGTGTGGCTGCAAATCGGAAGCGACCTCACAGATTCAAGCAAGCAATCAAAGAATGGTCCGGATCAGTTGTACGTGAATTACACGATATTCGAACCGGAGACGGCCAAGATCAGACAATCGGGTCGGACCCACCAATCAATCTATAAGACCGGAAGAGTCGGAGTTTCGGGGCCTTCGAAAAATAGTCCAGTCTATTCCGAGTATGCGCTGAAGCAAGCCGCGCGAGAAACCGCCGAGCGTATCCTGGAAGCGTTCGATATCAAACTTCGCGACGAGCGTATGTTACAGCCTCGGCATAAATCCGATCAATCACGTCTCGATATTTCTCATTAACCACGCGCCGTTTTACTTTCAACGTCGGCGTCAGCTCGCCACCTTCGGCCGTCAATTCTTCATCCAGCAGCGCGATGCGTTTGATTTTTTCGAACTGCGCGAGGTCCTGCGTGCGTGCTGCTATCTGACGCTCAAATAGATTGATGATGCGCGGATCGCTACAGAATTCCTCATGCGTGCGCAGGTCGAGCCCTTTGAGTTTGGCATACGACTCAAGCTGCTCCCATTCAGGTACAATCAATGCCGCCGGAAATCTTCTTTCGCTGCCGATTACCACTACCTGATTGACGAAGCGCGAACTCTTGATGAGTTGTTCGATCGGTTGCGGCGAGATGTACTTGCCCCCGGAAGTCTTGAACAGCTCTTTTTTTCTGTCAGTGACGCTTAGGAATCCCTCCGCATCGAAACTGCCGATATCTCCCGTCTTAAACCAGCCATCTTCCGTGAACACTGCGCGTGTTTCTTCGGGCTTGTTCCAGTAGCCCAGCATGATGTGCGGGCCGCGACTCTCGATTTCGCCATCAGGGGCGATGCGCACTTCGACGTTCGGAATCGGTTTGCCGGCGGTGCCCACTCGGTTTTCGTCAAGCTGGCCCGCACTGATCACCGGTGAAGTTTCCGTCAGACCGTAACCTTGTACGATCGGCAAGCCCGCTCCGGCCAAAGCGAGGGCCACGTCCGGCGACAACGGCGCGGCTCCGGAAACGAAGATGCGAATGCGTCCGCCCAATGCCTCGCGCAGTTTCGCAAACACTAATCGATCGGCGATCTCGTGGCGCCGCGAAAGCCAAAATGGGATCGGTTTATGAGCCAGCGCGAGTCGCGCCCAACGCTTTCCAGTCTCGATGGCCCAATCGAAAAGCAAGCCATCGGTTCTTCCCTTCTCGGCAGCTCTCTCTTTCGCCTTCGCCAAGATCTTTTCATAAATTCGCGGCACGCCTACGAAGACCGTCGGATGAACTTCGCGTAGATTGACTGCGATCTTGTCCAGAGACTCGCCGAAATAAACGCTCATGCCGTGATGGAGATACATGTTCATTGCCTGTCGTTCGAATCCATGCGACAGCGGCAACACGGACAGGGCGGAGTCATTTTCGCCGAACTCAAAATGGTTCGATGAAGCAAGCAGGTTCGAAATCATATTCGCATGCGATAACATCACACCCTTTGGCTCGCCCGTCGTTCCCGACGTGTAAATGATCGTCGCGAGATCGCCTGGCTTTGCCGCGCGAGTCAATTCATCAGCCAACTGGGGGCGTTCGTTATCCAATTCCCGCCCACGCGTTTCCAACTGGGCCAGGCTCAGATGATTTTTTTCCTGCGGCGCCTCTGGGTACGCAGGCATCCCTGCCTGCTGTGTAGGGTACGCGCGCGAAGAATCACGCTGGACGCATGCGTACCCAGACGAGTCTGCGTCAAAGACCACCACATTTTCGACGTCCCCACATTCGCTCAAGGCGACTTCAATCTCCGCAAGTTTCGCCGGTGTCGAAACGAACAACGCGCGCGCGCCGCTATCCTTAAGAATGTATGCGACCTGCGGCGGCGTCAGCGTCGGATAAACCGGCACGCCGACCGCGCCGGCAAAGATGCAACCCTGATCGGCCAGCACCCACTCGACGCGACTCTCAGAAAGCAACGCAACGCGATCGCCTCTGCGAATTCCCAATGAATACAGTCCCAGAGCAATCGAGAGCGCGTGTCGCAGCATCTCGTCCGCCGACATCGAATGCCACACGCCCTCGCGTTTGTAATTCAGCATGTCCGGTTTGGGATGCGCGCGAGCCACGCCCTCGTAGATGTCGACCAGCGTCCGCGGCTCGGTATCCGCGCGCGCCTCGACAATCTCTGATTTCTCAGCTATCTCAATCATCGATAACTTTTCAAAAGGAATCTCTCTGTGAACCTCTGTGGATTCTCTGTGCCTCTGTGGTGAAACTCCTTTAAGAAGAATTCACCACAGAGACACCGAGATCGCACAGAGAACCACCGAGAATAGCCTCAGGCGCTCACCCCATTTAGAAAAACATCCATGACGACATCGGCCATCGGTTCCAGCTTGTAATTGCGCTTTGAGATGATCCAATTCGTCGCCATCTCGTCGAGCGCGCCAAAGAGAATTTTTGCCGCAACGGTCGCGTTCAATTCCTTCCGAAACGCGCCAACGCGTTGTCCTTCTTCAAAAGTGCGACGCAATAACGCCAGGTATTCGGCAAAGCCTGCGGCCGAGAATTCTTCCATGAACTTTGTCGAGCCGCGCAATTCAACCTGAAACACCACGGCGAGATCGCGATCGGCCCCCAAACGCTCAAGATGCAGCTTAGCGATCCGTCGCAGTTTCTCGCGCGGATCATCGAGATTCTCGATCAGCTTGCGGCCCGCCGCGATCGCTTCAGCCATGTTCTGATCGAAAATCGAATGCAGGATCTCTTCTTTGCTTTTGAAATAAAGATAGACCGTGCCGTCAGCAACCTCTGCCGCGCGCGCGATGTCTGCAACCTTGGAATTGAAATACCCATTGCGAGCAAACACGTGTGTCGCCGCCCGCAGGATCATCGCCCGCTTGTCGCCGATGGAATTGCGGGATGACACCCGCTGCTTGGAAAGCCGCGCCATGAATGAATGAATGAATCGTCACTCAGTGACGCCCTAGCCTAACTTGACTTGATGATTGTCGCAAGCCTGAGGACCGTGCAATGCCCCGCCTAGCGCGCAAGAAGAGACTTTGTGCAGGAGTCAACCGCCGGCAACCGCACGGGTTTTCGGAAATCTGCATACTTCTGATTACATTGGTGGAGAGCGCATCTCCGCGATTTAGTCGTCGGCAGCAGAAACATCGCCATCATCATTGTAGGAATCAACCTCTCCAGTCCCGGCAGGCTCATCGCTCGATTCCAACTTTTCAGCTTTGTTTGCTTTCTGTCTCGCCATCAGCTTGCCACCAGTATCGAATTGCACTGCCCCGTCGCGGATTCTTACCTGGGTTAGCGGGAAGGCGGTTTTGAGGCCTGATTCACTGAAAAGTTGCTCAATTCGATAATTGATGTCGCTGCGAATCTGCACATGGCGGCGCGGTCGATTGGTCCATACGAGCAGGCGAAAGTCGTTCGACCAATCGGCGAAATCCATGAACTGCACTTTTGGTGGCGGGTCCTCCAAAACGTTATCAATGCCATCAGCCGCTTTCAGCAGAGTCTCGGTCACCAGTTGGACATCGCAAGTGGTATCAACCTTAAGCGGAATGGAGATGCGCGCGCGCGGGTCACCGTAGGACCAATTGATCAAGCGATCTTTCACCATTTTTGAATTCGGTACGATGATCGAGATGCGATTATTCGTCATGATGATCGTCGTGCGCAGGTTGATGCTTTGCACGTCGCCTTCGTCGCTGCCGATGGTGATGCGATCGCCGACGCGCACCGGTCTTTCAAACAACAGAATGAAGCCCCCGGCTAAATCGGAAGCGATGTCCCGCAAGCCGAAACCAATGCCTACCGACAGCGCACTGAAGAGCACTGCGATCGAAGTAAGATCGGGGTTGAAGGTGAATTTGAACGCCCATACCACGCCAAGGGCGATAGTTATGTACTGAATGAGCCGCGCCAACGTGTAGCGCAATCCCGGTTCCAGATAAGCTTTCTTGGTAATCTGGCGTTCTATCAACCTGCTCAGGGTCCTCGAAAGGAACACTGCAATGATGAGAATGAGCAGACCGCCCGTCACCGTGGTCACGGAAATCTCTGCGTTGCCGACGGGGAATTTGTGATTCAGGTAGTACCAGACGCGGACAAGAACGCCCTTCCAGCTTTCCCAGAATTCTCTTATGCCGATTACGACCGCAACGAAATTTGTTTCTCCGATAATCATGACAAAGCGTGAGATCGAACTAGCCTCTCCGGTCGAAGATTAAATGTCGAGCCAACACCGTCACCATTGCCTGAATCGACAATGTTCTCGCCGGCAAAATCAAGAAAGCCGCCGCGGTCGCTTTGGGGAACGCACGAACGGCCTTTGAAATACATCGCCACAAATCAGTGGCGGAGACACTCAAACTGCAAGCCCTTAGCGAGTTACTGGCTCTTCCAAAATGTAAAGGGGCTTGAACCTATACTACATTAGCGATTGCCAATATTAAACTTGGTGACTGTTTATCAAGGATTGTAGGTAAGTCTCTCCCTCTCCTCCACAATCACGTAGTGGTTGAATGTTTATAGCTGAATCAAGAAATTTGGTCTCCGCACTCCTTTAGGAGTGCAATGCGGGCAAACACTTCGAGCCACAGTCGCACATTGCGCTCTTAAAGGAGTTCTGGGGTGCCTCGCGAGCTTACGATCTATAAACATTCGACTCCTGGCGGAGTTTCTTCGCGTATGAAAATGTCCACCGTTAAGTCTCTCTCCCAAAGTTCGCGTTAAGGTTTGAATCCAACGCTCTCCCACAGCTTGGCCGAATCAAACAATCGTCCTTGCGTCACCACAAACCTAACCCTCCGGATGTTGCTTATATTGTCCAGTGGATTTGCGTCCAAAACAATAACGTCGGCGCGCTTGCCGGCTTCAATCATTCCCACTTCATTCGGAATCAAACGTGGCAAGTGCCAACGCTTGAAATCAAGTGGACGCAGACATTTATTGATGACCTCAGCCAAAGCAGCGACCCACGTTTAAAATATATTCCGCAATCTGAGCAGCAATGGTGGAGCCCGCAGAAAAACTTCTTCGCGCGTTACCGCACACCTGAGCATCGTTTTCAAGAAGAGACTTTTTCAAAAAGAGCTGGAACTGGTGGGCGCGATGCACCGCGCGGGCGTTCCGTTCATGACCGGAACCGATCTAAGCGGCGCGTATATATTCGCAGGTTTTAGTTTGCATCATCAGTTGGAGATGTACGTGCAGGCGGGCTTTTCACCAATGGAGGCGCTACAGGCGGCCACGCGCAAGCCCGCAATCTTTCTCGACGAGCTGAGTTCGCAAGGCACCGTTGAGATTGGGAAGATTGCCAATCTGGTCTTGCTTGACGCGAGCCCACTCGACAACATCAGTAATATCAAACGCATTGATGCGGTGATACTAAACGGAAAATTCTTTCCGAAAACCGCCTTGCAGCTGATGCTGGCAAACGTAGAAAAGGCTGCGAACGCAAAAATGAACTGAAGCCATGAGCGCAGTCAGCCGCCTGCCGAGTAATTGAACCTTGACCACAAAGCGTGTGCGCTCACTTGTTTGAAAAACGCTTTACCTCCGGAGGCAAACGTGTGATAGCGAACGCAACGCCGCTGCTTTCACTGCCGGCAAGGACTTTAATTGAAAGCGAACCACGTACAGATCGGGTTTGATCCGGAAGTGTTTTTTCGTCCACCAGCACCACGTGTTCACCGGGCGGCAGATCGCCGATCAGAAAGTAGCCGTTCGCATCGGTCATGGTGTCCCGGCCGCTGCCGGTGACGATCCGCACGTCGGCCAAAGGCTGTTCGCCTTCGTCAAGCCTGCCGTTCTCGTTCAGATCCAGCCAGACTACGCCGCTGATGCGGCCCGTACGAACCAGTCGGAAATCAACCACTGAGTCTCGTTTGGAGACCAAAGCGACCCCCTGCTGCGCGCCATCCAGCAGCGTCAGGTCGGCGCGAACTGACAGGAGATCCAAGTAGACTGAATGCTCTCCTGTCTGGACAGTGTCGATGCGAAAATTGCCATCCGCGCCGGTCACAACATACCGGTTGCCGTCCACGCGCACTTTCACATTCGCCTGGGGCAGGTCGATACCGGGATCGAAGCGACCGTTGAGGTTTAGGTCCTGATACACGCGTCCATAGACCGCTCCGTAGGAATTTACTTCCGCCACTGGTCCGCTAATCGCGCGCTCGGCCCGGTGCGACGAGAACAGGAACCCACGCAAACTGAGCAGCAGCGTCGGACCTGTCTGAGTTCGCAGATAGCTGAATTGCAAGGTGCTCTGTCGCGGCAAACGCACGGATACCGACGCGTTCTCCGTCGTCCGCAAAGATGACGTTGCGCTACGCATATAACCCAGACCGCCGCTGATGCTTAAATGCTTGCGCAGCAGGTTCGACAACTGCCACGCCGCCGTTCCACTGACTAAACCACGACTGCCAATCCCCTGACTGATCTCGAATGTGTTCGATTCGTTGATCCGAATGTTGGCGCCGGCCTGTACGTTTAATGAAGCCGGGCCGAACGTCTTAACGCGCGTGGCGTTCACAAACAGGCGCCAACGCGAAAATTGTTTGGCGGCGCTGGCTAAGGTGAAAGCTGCCTTCTTCAATTGCGGGGTACTGCTCTGCGTGTGTGAAAAGAACACCGTGGGCCATCGAACGCTCGGGGTTAGATTCAGGGAAGCCGTCTCGAACCGATTGAACTCACCAGCTCGGCCAGGCTTCGTTGCGGTGCTGCCGCCAAGTGAAGCGGTGATCCACTTTCTTGGATGCCACGTTACATCCCCGGCGACAAGGTTGGTTGGCTCGAGCAATCCACTCTGCGCGCTGAGAAAGTTTCGGCCTACATATGTGTATCTTCCTTGCACAATCAGTTGATCAGTCAACGGCAAAGACCCGGAAAGATTAACGGCTCCGGCTGCACCGTCGACGTAAACCCCATCGCGACTGAGTCCGGAGAATTCACCCGCTCCGAGATCGGCTTGAAAGCGTTTGCCGCCGGAAGCGAAGCGAACGCTGCCGGTGGCCAGTTCGCCACGCCGACTCGGTCCGGCAAAATGCATGGCGCCTGACGAGAAAAGCAAATCGTGTCCAGCGGGAACTTTTGCGTAAGAGCCCGCAGTC
>WNGH01011646.1_pt1 | contig 13039 bp, 7 predicted proteins | sample 5400631 | NCBI WGS metagenome assembly WNGH01 (sample SAMN13153373, study PRJNA577476) | soil metagenome | isolation source: 115 cm soil or saprolite under Garry oak tree replicate 1 | place: USA:California | collected 2016-06-15
TTGAAGTCACGGCCGAGACGGCGCTTATCGCCGAATCGTCACCGACTATCGGGCAGGTGCTCGCGGAAAAACAGGTTCGTGACCTTCCCCTGGTGAGTAACAACGTTCTCGATCTGATGCAGACAATGGCGGGAGTACGTGGCGCGACTCTCGGCGAATCCACAACGTTTGCCGGCATCAGCACAGGTATGGTCAATACGGTGCGCGACGGGCTGAGTGTTCAGGATGGCCGGTATGCGAATGGTGTGGGCGCGACGACGCAAATTCATCCGGACATGGTCGGTGAATTCCGCGTCATCCTCACACCCGTGGACGCGGAGCTGGGCCGCGGGAACGGCCAAGTGCAAATCCTCACACGTTCGGGAACCAATCAATTTCACGGCAGCGGGGTTTGGACTATTCGCAATTCAGCACTTGACGCGAATACCTGGAGCAACAATAAACAGGTTGTCAACGGCGTTTGGACTCCGGGTCAATCCACCTGGATCAATCGCAATCAGCTCACGGGGAGCCTGGGCGGGCCGATTGTCAAGAATAAGACGTTTTTCTTTGCTCTGTGGGACAAGCAGTTCGAACGAGAGCGCGTGACTGTGAGACCGGTCGTACTCACACCCTGCGCTCGCAATGGCATTTTCCGTTACTGGGAAGGATGGGGAAACGGGAATACCCTTACACCCACAACGACAACAGGCGTCCCGACGATAGCGTCAGTGGATTCTTTTGGCAACCCTGTGCGTCCGGCGACAAATACGAACGGTACTCCCTATACCGGGCAGCTTCGATACTTCAGCGTGTTCGGCCCACTCGCGAACACACCCACGACACCCGATTGTTCCGACGCAGTCACACCGGGCAATCCCTGGGATGCAAACCGCACAAGAATGGATCCCGTTGGAGTCACGCAGAAATACCTGAGCGCGATGCCGCTCCCAAATATTTACGACGGCGGAGATGGTCTGAATACCGCGGTGTATCAATGGGTCTATCGCGGCCACAACAACGGGAACTACGGACAGGCCACAGGAACCAGTACGGATACAGACCGGAAGGAAATCAATCTCAAAATCGACCACAACATTAATTCGCGCAACAAACTTGCTCTCAACGGCAGCTATGAATTGCTCGATGGCGACTATCTACAGAATGTCCAAAACCAATGGCCGAATGGATTCACGTCCCAGATAATCCGCCGTCCGAGAGTATTCACGGCTAATTTCACATCTACGATACGGCCGACACTGCTGAATGAGGCGCGGTTCGGTTATCACGCGAACAAGCATATTATCTGGGCGCCATAAGAAGTGACGGATCCCGACAAGCGAAAACTCCCTGCATCGTACCTTCTGCAAGGAGGCCAGGGATTCCCGATCGCATACGCTCCGGCAAACGTGCAAGGGAGCGCGGCGCAAACGGTACTTCTGCGTGACGAATTGTGCTCAACAAGGTAACCGGACGCCTCTTTCGGATTATTCCGATACCGTCAGTTGGACCAAAGGCAAACACGCATTCAGAGGAGGAGTGGACTTTCGTTTCGGCTACACGCGACGATCTGAAACGCCGACTGCTCCGATACCGAAGGCGAACGTGTCCGGCTCCGGCGCCGGATTAAACCCAGTGCAGGCGTTTACGAATGCGGCCAACTTCCCGGGTCTCGTCAGCAACAACCAGTCGATGGCAAACAGCCTTTTATATTTTCTTGCCGGTTCGGTCGGCAGCGCGCAGCAGTATTACTTCATTCAATCCCCCAACCATAACAATCAATGGATGAGTTATCTCGACCGCAACAGGAAAATCAATGAACCGCATCAAAATGAATTTGCCCTGTTCTTCAAAGACGATTGGAGAGTGCGTCCGTCCCTGACACTCAATCTCGGACTCCGGTACGAATATTACGGAGTTCCGTACGAAGGCCAGGGGCTGACGATAGTTCCCAAGAACGGTGCTGGTCTCGCTTTATTCGGAGTTTCCGGCCGCAGCTTCGATCGTTGGATGCGTCCCGACAATGGAGTGGACCTGAGCCTTGTTACAGACCTTCAATTCGTCGGACCGAAAACCTCGCAGCCCGACAAAACCATTTGGCCGGATGATTGGAAAAACTTCGGTCCCGCTGTGGGTTTCGCCTGGGCGCTCCCGTGGTTTGGCAAAGACAAAACAAATGTGCGCGGCGGATATCAAATCACCTATCCCGGAGGCGGCCACTTCGGGAATCTTGTCAATTACATTTTTGCAGCTCCCGGCTTCGTCAATCTCGCGCAAACTTCGGGACCAACCGATGGCAGCTACTTCGATCTTCGCAACCTGCCGAGCTTAATTCCGATACCGCCCAATTCGCTGCCGATGCAGCCGATACCCATTCAGAAACAGAATCAAAACGCGCACGCGTTCGATCCAAACTATGTGACGCCCTATATCCAGAACCTGACGCTCTCAGTGACGCGCGAGATTTCGCGGAACCTCACGCTGGATGTCCGGTATGTCGGAACCCGCGGTCTGAAGCTGACCGGATTCTTCGATCTCAACTCACCCGACGTGTTTTACAATCCAACGCTGTTCGATGCTCTCCAGCGAACAAGAAGAGGTGAAGACGTACCGCTCTTCGACCAGATGTTTTTAGGATTGAGCCTCGTTCCCGGAACGCCGGCCGTAAACGGCACCACGCAGCGAGGCTCACAGCAACTGCGGCTGAACACGACTTTCAGAGATGCTCTTGCCAACGGAGACTTTGTGACCGTGGCCAACAGTCTCAACACCTACTACAATATCGGATCCGGCCCAACCGGCACAGTTGTAGGCGCTCCCGGTGAACGCGGCACAGTGCTGCGCAGGGCGAATAAAGGATTCAACATCGCAGGAGGAACGACAATAGCTGGTGGACCCATCGTACCCGCTGGCTTATTTCCGGAAAACTGGATAGCTGCGAATCCGCAGTTTAATCAGGCGAACTACTGGACGAATTCGGGCAAATCGAACTACCACTCCCTTCAGGTGCAGGGCACGTTGCGGCCGACCGAAGGCCTGAGTTTGCAAGGAACCTATATGTGGTCGCGGGCTTTGGAACTTCCAGGCGTGGGATCAAGTCTAGCCAGTGGCCTGCAAACTGCGCCATCGTGGACCGATCCCACGGACAGAGATAAGGACTATGCGCTCAGCGCAAACCACGTCACGCATGATTTCCGGTCTTATGGCACATTTGCATTACCCATCGGGCCGAATAAACTGCTCCTCGGCAAAAGTTCGGGATGGGTTGCCGGGCTCGTCGAAGGTTGGCAGACAAGTTTCATTCTGAACTTGAGCACAGGAAACGCGGCGAGTGTAACTTCCACTTATCTTAATGGTGCGATCTTGACTGCCGGGGCAGCGACCGTGGAGCCCACCGGACTATATGGCAATTCCGCTCCGGACATCGTCGGACCGTTTCCGATAAAGGATTTCGGAAAAGTTCAGTGGAATGGCGATTATGGCAGCTATTTCGGTTCGCACTTTGCGAGAGTCAGCGATCCGCAATGCGGGCAGGTCGCCGGCAATCTGAAGCAGTATTGCACACTGCAGGCAGTGACAGATGCGAACACCGGCCAGCTTCTTCTCCAAAATCCTCAGCCCGGAAAAAGAGGCACGCTTGGCCGGCAAACCATGGAGCTACCCGGAATCTGGGCATTCGACGCGGCGATGAGCAAGAGCGTCCGCATCTCGGAAAACAAGAGTATTCTCGTGCGCATGGACGCCACGAACGTGTTGAATCATCCGAATGTGGGTAACTGCCCCACCACGACGGGACCTCAGTGCACTCCAGTACTGAACATCAACGGCACGAACCCGTTTGGATTCATCCAAACCAAAGGGGATCAGACTCGACAGTTCAAAGGAACAGTGCGGTTCAATTTTTGACGGAAAACGCGGGTTACTTGCCACCGAACAGCGGACGATAGTCGCGATTGTTTTCGCAGATGATTCGTCGATTTGATTCAAGCTCATCATTACCGGAAAGTGCCAGTGCCTAGCGGCTTGACCGCAGAAGCCTGCACTTCTGCAGCGGCCGGTCTGCCAATTGTCCAAGAATTGCTGACCGTGGCATTCTCAGAAGATTTCCGGTAGCGAAAACACCAGAACACCCTGATTGCGCATGTCGGAGATAATCACTTCCTTATTTTTCGGATTCAAGACCACACCGAAGGGCTTTTTGAGCTTGGTCCGATCATTTGCTGGAATCTTCCACTTTGGCGGGACGTCACCGTTATCGTCGTAGCTCCAGACTCCTAAGAAGGCGCCGTCCGGCTCCATGTTATCGATGATTCCTGGCATAGCCCCTACAATCAGCTTGCGCTGCGGATAGAGTTGCATCTGGTTAATCCGAATAATTCCCGATTTCGGCCCGCGGATGACGCCACGCGGTTTCACGTTGCCACTGTCCGTCCGATTGAACACGAGAATTGCGCCCTTCTCCAGGCTCTCGCTGTCCTCTAGCGTAATTGGTTCGTCAGATCCGAAATTGCTATTTAACCCGATGACCAGGATATCGTTGATCGGATCCACAGCGATCCCGTACGGGCGCTTCAACTGGGTATCCGGACCTCTAATGACACGGATGGGCGCGACGTCACCATTGGCTTCGCGCGGGTAAACCGTCACAGTGTTGCCGGTATACGTGAAAATCTCGTTGTGAATCGGGTCTACGTCTAACCGGCTGCCGATCGCTCCGGTCTTGGGACCCTGGATGATTCGAATGGGGCCTTCCTGTCCATCGGCTGCTCCGCGGAACGTCAGGATTGCCTGAGCGTAGGGAACGGGTACAACAATTTCATCATGCACGGCGTCGTAGCGGACGTCATGCATTGTTCGAGACAGTTTGCTGGCTTGACCATATAGTGCTCGAACTGGGGCTTGTCCTCCGTTCGCCAACCTGGCGAATATCGCAATCTGCGGATGAGCCACTCAGTTGGGCACGAGAATCTGTTCGCGTTTGGTGTCGTAGCCGACGGCTCCAGGATTCCCGATCATGAGACCCACGGCGCCAGCGGGCCCTCCTCGAATTGTTCGAGCCGGAGCGACATCCCCATTGGCTGCCACTGGGAAAACCGTTATCGAAGGTGTTCCCATATTCGCCACATACAGTTCTCCCAATTTCGCGTCCAGCGCGATTCCCGGCGGACTTTTGATCCCGGTTTTGGGACCCTTGATGACTCGGATCGGGGCCGCATCGCCCTCATCGCTCGCGCGAAATACCACGATGGAATTGTCGGCATCATTGGCAACGAACAGTTCCTGGCGTTCTTCGTGAAAGGCCATGTGTGCAGGCCAATTCATCAATGTCTTCGGTCCTTCAATGATACGTACAGGTTTGATATTCCCTGAACCTTCCATCGGATAAACCGTAATCGAGGGCGGATCAAACTTTCCATATCGTCCTGAGCCGGCTTCCCCCCTCAAGTTGGCATTGCCAAAATTGCTCACGAAGATGAGCTTGTTTTTAAAATCCAGTGCAATTCCGTGCGGGTCCTCCAGGTGTGTGTCATTGCCCTGAATCGTCCGCAGGGGTTTTTCTCCCCCGGAAGCTTGTTTACGATAAACCACGATCTTGTTGTCGCTCTGGATGGTCATGTAGAGGAGCTGCTTCTCCTCGTCCGCCGCCATTTGGAAAGGGTGACCGGGAATATTCAGCGCCCGGTTCGGCGCCACATTTCCGCGAGCATCTGTAGAAAAAATCGGCATCCAGTTCTGTGTGTCCCCGTTGAGGGCATAGATCTCTTTCGTCTTGGGGTCGATATAGACTCCGCATATCATCTCGGCCTTGGTGTTTGTTCCCGAAATGATCCGCTTGGGTTCTGTGAGACGAGCTCGGGGAGGAGTACTTTCTCGACGGTCGTACTCCATGATTCGAAACATATTTTCGTCCGAGACCACAAGCATGTTGCTGTCGGAATCGACGGCCACGGCGCTAAAGCTAGGATTGGGATCTTTGATGAAACGCAGCGGGGGCCGCTCGATGACCACGGGTTTTCTATCCACTTGGCCCTGCGCGAGAATTGCTTGAGCCAGCCAGACGGTGAAACCCAATAACAACAACTGAAACGGCCAAACTGTTTTATAACGAGAAATTTTACCCATTACTGAGCCTCCTTATGATCACCGGTTCCCGGCAACGCTGGAGTCCGGAACGAGCATCCGCTTCACAAAACGAGAGTATCCTTCAAAAGATTTCGGGCACCGAAAACGTCAACACGCCATTCAGGCGCATATTGGAAATGATGACCTCTTTATTCTTCGGGTGCAAGACAACTCCCGAATGGTTTCTTGAGTGTCGTTTTGGGCCGATCGGGATCTTCCATTTCGGAGGAAACCAAAATTGAACATTCGAATCTGCAGGTCTGTCGCGGGGCACTTCTTGAAGAGATCAAATTTCGTCCAGTCCTTCCTAAAGATCAACTACGTCGCACCCACTGACCTCCCTTGGTTAAGAATCGCCGGGAGAGTCAACCGCCGAAATATCGCGTCCGCTTCGGCCGGCGACAATTTCGATCTCTCATCGAGCCACCAAGTGATGACGGACATCAGAGCGCCAACGACAAACTGAATGACAGCATTTCTAGGAAGTTCTGAGGAGCGCTCGTTTGGCGAAAGCGTTTTCAAATCATTTCGCACCAGGTCCGCGAGCAGCGCCCGCAACTCGCTCATAACAACCGTGCCGCTTTGCCGGCCCACGATTGCGTGATAGACATTCCGGTGGGAATGCACGTGCTCAAACAGAGCAAGACTGAATCCGAAGCCCCTCTCTCGAAAACTCCCCTTCTGCGCAAGCGCGGCACGCTGATGTGCGACCAAATGCTTGCTCAAATTCTTCAAACCGCTGATCAGTAGATCCTGTTTGCCGACGTAGTGAGTATAAAACGTCGATCTCCCCACATTTGCTCGGTCGATGATGTCCTGAACGCTGATGACTTCGTAGCCTTTCTCGATCATCAGTGAGATCAGGGCCTGATGCAGCACGTGTCGGGTCCGTTGTACGCGACGATCCACACGGTCCTCCAAGTTTTTCTCTGGACAAATCGACGCCGAATGTCCAGTAACGAACATTTCGGCATTGATAGTCATAGTTCGATTGTAGGCCATCGCGTACGTTACTGAACATGATGTTCATTACGTTCACGAATCGAATTTGAATCCCACGAAAGGAGCGGAATATGAAAACCGTTACCCCATCCGACAGCGATGACCACAAGCAATCGTCAACCAAGCGACACTGGAAGATTGGCGGATCAACTCCACCGCGGGCTGTGACATGGCTCACATGGCCGATCTTGTTCACCTTCAATATCGGCCTTGCCATGCGCGCGATCATGCAGCATGGGAATTATTCGAGCGTGCTAACGACGCTTTTGATCACGGATGTCGTCGTTCTCGTGACGCTGGAGTCTTTGTTTCCCGTTCAACGCCAGTGGAAGATGACATGGCGATCTTTCCGTCGTGATCTCAAATACATCGTGGCCGGGGGCGCAACCTTTGCCGTCATCGACGGCGTCTTCGGTTTGGCGTCGATTCGACTCAATACAGGTCACGTCGGACCCATTACTAATTGGCCACTGTATCTCTCTGTACCAGTGGCCCTGCTGGTTGTCGAGTTTCTCAACTACTGGCAACACCGATGGAGTCATGAATTGAGCGGTAGCCTTGGGAGTTTCCTGTGGCGGAGCCATGCAGCGCATCATCTCCCCGAGCAAGTGTACGTTTTAATGCACCCGGCGTCTCATCCGATTAACGGATTCGTCGTCCGAGGCTTAGTGACCCTGCTGCCCCTGTACTATCTCGGGGCAAGTCCAGAAACGGTGCTTTTGTTCAGCACCATCGTCACTTTTCAAGCGTTGATTTCGCACTGCAATGTGGACATACGCGCCGGATGGTTCAACTATGTCTTTGTTGGGACGGAGCTACATCGCTTTCACCACAGTGCGAGTCTTTCCGAGTCGAAGAACTACGCTGTCACGCTGTCGTTCCTCGACATCATATTTGGCACTTTCTATTACCGGCCGGGGAGCTTGCCAGAGAGGCTCGGGGTAGTCGATCCGAGTGCCTATCCCAACTCCAACGAGTTCTGGCAGGTCATGAGGCTTCCGTTCGAGGGGGAGCTTGAGCAGGGGTTCAGCATTGCTCCTGTTGCCGATTTGCGGTGAGGTACGACGCGCTTCACGGGTTCCGTGGGCGCGTTGACATCGGGCTTGCGGGTGTTTCTGAAATGGCGTACTTAGGGTTAAGCGATGCCGCTCGCAGCGGCAACAGCAGCATCTTCATTTAGTGAACAACCAGATCCAACTTAACCGCCGGCATCCACGAAATGAGGGAAGATGACTGGGGCAGACGATCCCTGAGTGAGTTCGTCGACGGGTGGCACGGTCGAGATCAGAAAGTCGGACCGTTCGTTGATACGGCCGCGCAAACCTGCGAGAGAAAGCGTGTTGGACGAACTTATCCGAAGAATCCCTTGGAAATCGCTTGATAAAGACGGAAAGATCTCATTGGCGAATTTCGCAACCTTGCCGCCAACAGGAATCGTTAATGAACTGGTCAGGCCTGTAGAAGTCCCATCCAGCCGGAACACTTCAAGGCGGACAGTGGCCGCCGTCGGGTCCGCATTTGCAATGGCCAACCCGCTCTGAATAGATCCAACCGAACCCAGAACGCCAGAATTTTGGATGTATGTTCGAAATTGGGTTCCGCGGGTCCCGGTGATCGCCGCTTCGGAAACCCTAACGCCACCAGAAGTGAATGAAAAAATGCCCAGGGGTATCGGTGTTCGATCCCCTGTTGTGGGGGTGATACGGACGGATCCTGTCTGTACTGTTGGTCCGGCATTGGGTAACAGGAATTTGAGGGTTCTTCTTCCCGGAATGGAATAATCCACGCTGGTCGCCGTCACGGTCCCGACTGGTACCGTTACCGGGTTCCCGAGGCCATCCATAAACGACAACGTACCCGTTACTGGAGCATCCACCGTATTGACAAGAACCAGTTCCGTTCTCCAACCCCCACCCACCGCAAAGTGAGGCAGATAAGCCGGCAGAATAGACGCTGGAACAGATGGGTCGATAACCGGCAGGGTCGATACCAGAAACTCACCACGTTCGTTTGTGAAGCCGCGCAGGACTGTGACTCCGATAGGAGCGCTGGCCGTAAATGTGAGCGTTCCTTCAAGCGGCCGGAGGGCGAATGGCGGCTCATTCAAGAACTTGGCAATTTGGCTGTTGGCGGAAATGGTGACCGACCCGGTAACAAAGCTCCGGACATTACTCGAATCGGTGACGACGTAGTCGACGGTAACGTCCTCATTGTTGGGATTCGCGATGGCGATCCCCGTATTCACCGGACCGCTCATCTCAACGTAGTGCAAGCCGGTGGTTATCAGACGAGAGATGGAAACCCCTGTTTCGGACACGAGCGTCCCGTTCTGTCTCAACCCAAAAATCGCCACTCCGTCCGGAGCTAAACTTGCCGCATCCGGCTGAATGAGCGCGTATCCGACGGTTAGCGCCGAGTCACCGCCAGCGCTCTGGAATGACACTCCTCCTTTGTCCTTAATTGAGAAGGTCTTCGACCCCTTGGATCCATGACAGAAATTCCGCGGGGAAGCGCTATTGCGTGGCAGAGGAGTAACGCGTGAAAAATCGGAAGAATTGCTGTCGTTGTCCGTGCACCCTCCGCTTTTTCGCACGTACGCTACAAGGTCCAAATCGCCTAGCGGCCTCAGTGCGCGTGATTCGTAACATGACGTACTTCCGTACCCTACAAGGTCCAGAACTTTTGTGTCTGACGAGCAACCGGTATCCAGCGCGGCGGTATCGCTCACCAGCGCGACCTTCCCGGCCTGGAGTGGAAGCGTGAGACTAATTGTGCGATCGGCCTGCGGAAGGCTGACATTGCCGCCGGTGGCGTCCGCATAAATCAGATAATACTGCCCCGGCCCAATGCTGCCGGAAAGCGGGAAAACCTGCTGCCAGGTGTTGGAGTTCTCCTGCGAATACTGGAGCGTGATCCCCGGGAGAGCGACAGCCGTGGTTCCCCTATTGAACAACTCGATATATTGGTAGCGTAGTTTCAACTCGCTTTGCCCGGTTCCAAGATACAGTTGGCTGATGACCAGGTTTGAAGACGTCGCCCCCGCCGGACTCGGCGAAACCGCGGCGAGCAGGCTCAGGAGCACGAGCAGTCGAATCGAAATTTTCATTTTGCACTCCTTGCAGTCCCTACAAGCGAAGCACAGTATATCGATAGTCGGCGAGTTTGCAAGAATTTGATTCCCCCTATCTGCGATGTATTCGGGAGAGATCGCATTGGCAGCAGACGGCAGCGTGCCGGGAACGTGCGATCCTGCTATGACGAACTGAACATCTGGAAAATGTGGCGCGATTTCACTCAGCCGAAAATCCGCTGCCTCCACGTTTCGAGCATGTCGAAAATTGCCGAGGAACAGAACTTCAACGGGCCGGTCACAACCCGGTCAGCCAGCCTGCCAGGCCTGCACAACCGTGCATAATGCCCCTACTGCGCGACATTACTGGACAATCGCCTCCGGTTTGTGAGATAGGCTAAGTTCAATCCACCTGACTGAGGACGGTTACTCATGGCGCGCAGACCACTGATCGGTTTTGTGTTGGTGTTGTTGCTTGCAGGCTCGGCGGAAGCTCAATCGCGGCTGAACTTCCCGAGGGTGCTTCCGTTACAGGAACTAAGGACGACTGGTTTTGGCTTGGTGAACACCGCGTCTTCGCCGGTCGTGGCCAACTTCACCTTTTATGGTATCGATGGTCAGATTGCAGGTTCGTCAAGTCTGAGTGTTCAGGCGGGAGGTCAAGTCGCCAAACTGGGTTCCGAGATTTTCACTTCTGCCAATGCGAGTGGCTGGGTCCAAGTGACGAGCTCCAGCTCCGAACTACAAGGTTTCGAGCTGGTTGGTGATTTTGCGACCGTTTCTGAGGGAACCGGCCCTGCTGCGGAATCTACGCAACTCGCTGTGATCGATTTTTCGCGCGAAGACGTGATTCATATTGTGAACACGGCCTCCCAGGCCGGAACCGTCCAGATCACTCTTCACGACGCTAATGGTGGAACACTCGACACACGCTCGGTAGCGCTGGCGCGGTTTCAACCGTTCTCGCTTCGTTTGGGTGATGCCAATGACGACGATAACATCGACCTCGTGACGCTCAGCGCCGATGTCCAGATCAGCGCGTCCATCACTTCCAAGTTGTCCGGCGGGCGGGATATTGCCGTGACGAATGCTGTTCCGATACTGGGTGCTCCTTCGGATCTCTTGTTCCCCTTCGCACCAATCGGACCTCAGGGAAGTTCGAATTGGACGACCTTCATCGGTGTTTCAAACCTCGCGGCGGCATCGCAAACAGTATCGATCGCTTTCACGCCAGATGGCGGTGCGCCCGTAACGATCCAGCGAACTCTGGCTCCACGTGCCTCCCTGGGGGATTCTGTCGGCCGCCTCTTTGCGCTTTCGGCAAACGTCCTTACTGCCGGATGGATTCGGGTTTACGGCTCCGGGCCTTTGGCGGGCGTGGTGGCGTATCAAGATTCGGCGACCGGATCGTTGGCCACTGTGCCGTCGCAGTCGGTGGGCGCCAATCGTTTCTTCTTCGGCCATATTGCGAGTCTTGCACCTTGGTACACCGGTATCGCTCTCCTGAACACAAATCCGGTCGCGGCCAGTGTCGAGGTGTTTGCGATCGATTCCAGCGGGCAACTGGTGGGTTCCCCCGCGGCGTTTTCGTTAGCTGGCGGCAGTCGAAGGTCGGCTCTGTTGTCCGAACTGGTGCCCCAAGTCCTGCAACGCTCCGTTGATGGCGGTTTTGTGTTCGTTAGGACCACCAACGGTATTTCGCTGTACGGTTTTGAGCTCTTCGGCCATTCCATCTTCCCGATACTAGCGAACGTGCAGGGATTTGCGCTGTCATCCACCAGTACATTTGCACCTCCGTCGGGTGGCGGAACGACTGCGCCAATAACTCTGGATCGCGTCACTTTTACCGATGGAACGAATTCCAAAGGACAGTTTAGGCCTCAGGACACTATTGTCTATGTTGCGACGGTTACAAATTCCTCTGGCGCATCCGTATCGGGGCAAATGACGTATGACGTGAAAGATCCTCGAGGACAGGTCATGCTGACTACGTCGACCTCCTTGACATTGCCAGTCGGCTCCATCGACTTGCCGTTCTCCAGTTTCATTCCATCCAATGCATTGAACGGCCAGTACACGTCAACTGCCACGCTCCGCTATCAGAAACAGACAGTCACCAAGTCCGCTGTCTTTGATGTGAGCGGCGGTACGACAACGCCAAGCTTGGCACAAGAGGTTCCATTTTCGACGTCCACGCTCGATGTTTTCCGGATTGCCTTTCGGCCTGGAGAGGTTGCGCGTTTCGTGTTACCAACATCGAATTTCATGAGTCCGGTTGCCGATGCTGCGCTGAACTACCAACTCATCGGTCCCGGCGGCTTCATTGCCGGAATCGGATCGCTGAGTTATGCCGTACCGAGTGGACTTTCCAGCCGTACTATCGACGTTACTCTACCGGCTTCTGCGCCGCTCGGAATCTATGCCTTCTTGGCGAGATTGACTGCGGGAGGGACCACGTCGACCAAGGGGACCGCTATTACCATCGCTCCTACAAGCTCAACCGAGACCGCGGACATCGATACCGTTTTCGTTACGGACAGCGACGGAATTCCGAGAGCCGGATTCACACCCGGGAGTAACATCCGGCTGGTTGTCTCCCGGCTCAGTTTTTTTGGCGTAACAATACCGGCGACCATACGCTATACAGTGACCGGTCCAAACTCATCTACCGTCGCCGATCAACCGTTAGCAGTAAACCTTGCGACTGGACAGTCCCTCGGTTTCCTCCCGTTAGGCCTGAGCTCAAGTGCGGTCACTGGAACCTACACCTTTCAAGCCACTCTAACCTATCTGGACAATACCAACACGACAAAGACGTCAACACTCAGCACACAGTTCACCATAGCCAATACCCCTCCCAGTCTC
>WNGH01004669.1_pt1 | contig 13038 bp, 15 predicted proteins | sample 5400631 | NCBI WGS metagenome assembly WNGH01 (sample SAMN13153373, study PRJNA577476) | soil metagenome | isolation source: 115 cm soil or saprolite under Garry oak tree replicate 1 | place: USA:California | collected 2016-06-15
CGCCCAGCCAGCCGATCGAGCGCATGGTGGTCCGGCACACACACGAGCTGCCATGGACGGTGCGCTTCCTCCTGCGAGGCATCGGCGCGATGAACCGCAACGGATCGAACCTCGCGAGCTATCTGCTCTTCGAAAGCGGGTACTGCCGGGCGCTGATCGATCTGGGCTATCAGGACACCATGGCGCGGCGCGCCGAGGTGCTGGAGTTTTTGGGGCCCCGACAATAAACTGAAGGCTGCTCTCACCTCGGGCCCACCTCATGGAACAGCCTCCCGATCCGTTCGAATTCCTGAAAAATCTTTGGGGTCCGATGGGCCTACCGCTGGCGGGAGTGTTGGCCCCGACGCTTATCCACGATGAGCTCGGCAGGCGCATTACAGAGCTGAAATCGGTGGAGAACTGGCTCAACATGAACCTCAACGTTCTGCGCATGACCATTCAGGGCCTGGAAATGCAGAAAGCCGGTCTTGCCGCGATGCAGAACGCTGCGGCTAACGTGCCTCCAGGCCCTGCGGAACCGGCCGGAGGTCGCGAAGATCCTCCGAAAAAATAATCCCTGCGCCCGATGGGCGCCAGGCGACCCATGGCACACACCGTTGACTCGAGGAGAAGCAATGCCTAAAGCGATTCGAATCCAACAACAAGGCGGGCCCGAAGTTCTGAAATGGGAAGACGTCCAGGTCGGGGACCCCGGGCCGGGCGAGGCGCGGGTGCGCCACAAGGCCTGCGGACTCAATTTTGTCGACGTCTACCAGCGCTCCGGGCTGTACAAGATCGCCCTTCCTTCGGGAATGGGCAACGAAGGGGCCGGCGTGGTGGAGGCCGTTGGGGCGGGAGTCACGCAGGTCAAAGCGGGTGATCGCGTCGCTTATGCCGGTGGCGCTCCCGGCGCCTATTCCGAGGTGCGCATCATGCCGGCCGACCGCTTGGTCGTCCTTCCGGAGGGTATTTCCTTCGAAACCGCAGCGGCGATGATGTTGAAAGGCATGACCGCCCAGTATCTGCTGAGGCGCACCTACAAGGTTCAATCGGGCGAGACCATCCTGTTCCATGCGACTGCGGGCGGAGTCGGATTGATCGCCTGTCAGTGGTTGAAGGCGCTCGGCGCAACTGTGATCGGCACCGCCGGTTCGGAGGAGAAATGCGCGCTCGCCAAGGCGCATGGCGCCGACCACTGCATCAACTACCGCAAGGAGAATTTTGTCGAGCGCGTCAGGGCCCTCACCGGCGGCAAGGGCGTGCCGGTCGTGTACGACTCGGTCGGAAAAGACACCTTCACCGGATCCCTCGACTGCCTGCAGCCGCGCGGGTTGATGGTGAGCTTCGGCAATTCGTCTGGGGCGGTACCCCCATTCGAACTTGCGGTGCTTTCACAAAAGGGATCGCTTTACGTCACGCGTCCGACGCTGGCGACCCACACGTCCAAGCGCGACGACCTGGTCGCTACCGCCAAGGATCTGTTTGACGTCGTCCTCTCGCGGAAGGTGAAGATCGAAGTGAATCATCGTTATGCGCTCAAGGACGCCGCTCAGGCGCAGCGCGACCTCGAAGCGCGCAAGACGACCGGGTCGACGATCCTGATCCCCTAGCGAATCCTCGGATGGGTGAGCTCGCGAGTTTGGCGGTCCCCGGTCTTTTCCCCGAAATCGAGCCGCGGGCGAGCGGCCTGCTGCGCCTGGATGCCGTGCACTCGATGTACTGGGAGGAGAGCGGCGATCCGGGCGGGATCCCCGCGGTTTTCCTGCACGGAGGCCCGGGTGCGGGGAGCACGCCGAAGCACCGGCGTTTTTTCGACCCCGGCGCGTATCGCATCATCGTGTACGACCAGCGCGGGGCGGGGCGTTCTACCCCTCTGGGGGAGCTGCGCGACAACACCACGCCGCATCTAGTTGCCGATCTGGAGACTTTGCGCATGCATCTGCGCGTGGAACGCTGGGTCGTGTTCGGGGGCTCCTGGGGCAGTACGCTCGCGATCGCCTACGCGGAGGCGCACCCGGAGCGTTGCCTCGCGCTGATTCTGCGCGGAATCTTCCTTTGCCGCAGAAGCGAGATCGAGTGGTTTCTCTACGGTCTGCGCGGGGTCTTCCCGGAGCCTTGGGAGAAATTCGCGGGATTCCTCCCTAGTGAGGAGCGCGGCGATCTGCTCCGAAATTACCACCGCCGATTGATCGACCCCGATCCCGCAATCCACATGCCTGCTGCGCGCGCCTGGAGCGTCTACGAGGGATCCTGCTCGACTCTGCTACCCAGTCCCGAGACGGTGGCGTATTTTGCCGGGGATGTCGTTGCCCTGGGTCTTGCGCGGATCGAGGCGCATTATTTCATGAACGACATTTTTCTGGAACGAAACTCCCTGCTCGAGAACGCGCACCGGCTCCGCGACACCCCGGGAGTGATCGTGCAGGGGCGCTATGACATGGTTTGCCCGTTCGTATCCGCGCACGAGCTGCATCGGGCCTGGCCCCAGGCCGAGTTCCGGATCGTGCCTGACGCCGGGCATTCCGCGTGGGAGCCGGGGATTCTCGGCGCGCTGGTAGACGCCACTCAACGCTTCAAGCGCACGCCTTCGTTTACGGGCTGACTCGGGGAGGACAAAGGAAAACGCCGCGGCAAGCCGCGGCGTTTTCGCATTTCAGGAACGTAGATCAAATACCCAGGATCTTCATCGCCTTGGCCAGCGTATCGACGGATTCCTGGTGCTTGCCCGCCTTGTGCAGGGCTTCACCATCGGCGCGGAATTTCTTGACATCGGTCATCTGCTGCGCCGACAGCGTCGGGTTCTTTTCCAGCGCCGCGTCGATCTTCTTCATGTCCGCGGGGCAGTGGAAGGCAAACGCGGAGGCACTGGCGAGCATGAGCGCGCCAAACAATGTTGCAAAACGAATCTTCATCGGTTCTCCTTGAAAAGGTCCTGATTCCGGGCCTCCCGCCTCCCGCGGTTGCCCGTCTTGTAAACGCAAACACCCGCGCCGGAGAATCTATTCCGGCGGCCGGTAGAATAGCTCCCGCCGCGGTCGAATGCAATTCCTCCTCCCGCGGTGATCGCGGCAGCGGCTGCCGCGTAGAATAAGGGCCCGGAAGTTTGCGTTTAGTCAAATGAATTCACCCGTCTCGGCGCCTGAGGAACTCTGGCTGCGCTCGCGTTTTGCCGAGCCCAGAACGGTCAAGCCGGTGACTTCGGGAGACGGCCACCTTTGGCGCAGTGATCGGGAAATCCGGCTCGCCGCGGTGCTCGTGCCATTGGTGAGACGCGAGAACGGGCTCACGGTTCTGTTTACACGGCGTACTGCGCACCTCAACGACCACGCCGGACAGATCAGTTTTCCCGGCGGCCGCTGCGAACCCGGCGACGCGTACGCCGCGGAGACTGCCTTGAGGGAGGCCGCAGAGGAGATCGGTCTTGCAGCGGCGCGGGTGGAAGTGCTCGGAGAACTGCACAAGTATGTGACGGTGACCGGCTACCGGGTAACCCCGGTGGTCGGCCTCGTGACCCCGCCGCTCGAGCTGCGGCCCGACGATTTCGAGGTGGCCGAAGTGTTCGAAGTGCCCCTCGAGTTCCTGCTCGATCCCGCGAACCATCAGCGCAACACCGTCGTACACGAAGGCCGCGAGCGTCATTACTACGCGATTCCGTATCAGCAGTACTACATCTGGGGAGCCACGGCGGGGATGCTCATGAACTTGCATTCTTTCCTGAAAGGCTGATTGTCGGGCCCGTCACGATTCTAAAGCCATGAGCTTGCTTTCCCTCGTCGCGGCGCTCCTGCTCGAGCAGTGGCGTCCGCTTGCCGACCGCCGCTATTTGTACGCACTCCTGGCGCGTTATGCGACATTCCTCGAGGGGCTATTCAATTCCGGCGAAACGCGTCAAGGCGCCATCGCCTGGGTGATTGCGGTGGTGCCTGCAGTGCTGGGGGCGTGGCTCGTCTACATGGCCGCGTACGGCGCAAGCCCGCTCCTAGCCCTCGTCCTCAACGTCGCCGCGCTCTATCTCACGATGGGATTTCGTCAGCGCAGCCATTTTTTCACCGACATTCACCTCGCCCTCAAGGAGAACGATCTCGCAAAGGCGCGCGACACCCTTTCGGTCTGGCGGCAGACGACCTGCGCCGGTCTGGACCGCGAGGCGATCACGCGCCTGGCCATCGAAGAGGCATTGGTCTCGTCGCACCGCTATGTCTTCGCGGTGGTTTTCTGGTTCGTGCTCCTGCCGGGGCCGACTGGGGCGATTTTGTATCGGCTCTCGATGTTCCTAAACAACCGGTGGGGCGAAACGACCTCGCCGGAGCTGGAACGCTTCAGCCATTTTGCGCGCCGCGCGTTCGCCGCACTCGACTGGCTGCCGGTGCGTTTCACTGCGGCCGCCTTCGCCGTCGTGGGCGACTTCGAGGATGCGGTGTACTGCTGGCGCACGCAGGCCGCAAATTGGCCGGATCCCGCGCTCGGCACCGTCCTTGCGAGCGGAGCCGGGGCGATCGGGGTGAGGCTCGGGATGCCGATCCTCGCGGGAGGAGCAGTCGTCGACCGGCCGGAGCTGGGCTTGGGCGACCCGGCCGATACCGGCCACCTGGACAGCGCGATCGGCTTGGTTTGGCGAGCGCTGGTGGTGTGGCTGCTCCTATTGCTGCTGATCGCGCTCGCCGGCGCGTCGACCTAGCGACGCGAGGGTGCTTTAGCGGTTGCCGCCGCACTTCCAACAGGCTGTGAACTGCCCTTCGATCGTTTCGTCGCAGCCGTGGCAGCGCCAGGGCTGGGTCGTCCGCGGCTGAGGCCGCAGGAAATCGCGCACCACAATTTCGGCGGCCGAGTGGTCTTCTGTGCGCTCGACCACGAGCTGTAAGGCGCACTCGGGAAACGGCACCTCGCCGGCAAGGCGTACCAGGTCTTCGTTTCTGATGCGGCAGCGTATGCCCGCCGATTGAAGGAGGTTCTTGAGATGGTGCACCTCGACGAGATTGAGGGAAGAATAGATCGTCTTCATCAAATCGACCCGAGGGCTTCGATCTTTGCCGCGCAGATAAAATCGTTCTCGGAGATTCCCCCTATCGAGTGCGTACTGAACTCGACCCGGCAGCGGTTATAGCCGACGCTCATGTCAGGGTGATGGTCCTCGCGATGCACGAGCCAGGCGACCGCGTTCACGAACGCAAGGGTTTCGTAGTAGTTCTTGAACGACCAGCTCTTCGCGATGACCTTCCCGTCGTATGCCCAGCCGCGCACTTCCTTGAGGAGTGTGTCGATCTGAGCTCGAGTGAGAGCCGGCGTTCCGGCGGGCAGCGGCCGGCATTTCTTTGCGGCGAGCGTCGACATGTTTTCGCCTCCTAGGTCTGCTGGGTCTGCAGCCGCGCGATGCGCAGCAACGCCGGCGGGTGCGAGTCGTAAAAAGCCGAGTGCAAGGGGTCGGGCGTAAGGGTCGCCGCGTTGTCCTCGTAGAGCTTGACCAGAGCGCGCACGAGGTCGCCGGCATCGGCGTGTCGCGCCGCGTAGGCGTCGGCCTCGAATTCGTGCAGGCGCGAATACAGACTCGCGAGCGGGTGCAGCAGAAACGTGAACACCGGGGCGACCATGAAGAAGAGCACGAGAGCCATGGCCGTCCCCTGCGTGTGCACGCCCAGCGCCGTAAAGAACCAGTCCCGCTCGATCAGCCACCCCAGCACCCATAGGAACGCGAGACTCGCGCCAAGGAGCAGCGCCATGCGCTTCCACACATGACGACGCGAGAAATGCCCCAGCTCGTGGGCGAGCACCGCCTCGATCTCGGGCGGGGCGAGGCGCGATACCAGCGTGTCGAAGAGCACGATGCGCTTGGCCGCCCCGAAGCCGGTGAAATAGGCGTTGCCGTGACTCGAACGCTTTGAGCCGTCCATCACGAACAGGCCCCGGGAGCGGAATCCACACTTGGTGAGCAAGCCCTCGATGCGGTTGCGCAGGCTCGCATCCTCGAGCGGTGCAAATTTATTGAACCAGCGCACGAAAACCGTCGGGTAAAGAAATTGAACGACCAGGCTGAATGCAACCCAGGTGGCCCACGCGTACAGCCACCACATGGCACCCATTCTCGCCATGAGCCATAGGAAGCAGAAAACGAGCGGGACCAGCAACAAGGCCCCCAGCGCCGCCTGCTTCGCCAAGTCGGCGAAAAACAGCGCCAGGCTGGTGCGATTGAAACCGAAGCGCGCTTCGATCACGAAGGTGCGATAGAGAGCAAAAGGGAGATCGATCACGCTGGAAATGAGCGCCACCGAAATGATCAATGCGATGCCGTGCGCGTAGCCGCCCGCCTCGAATATCCGTTCCCCCGCGTCGGAGAGAAGCTGCAGGCCGCCGCCGAGGGTGAACCCCAGCAGCAGCGCGGCGGCGGCGAGCGTCTCGAGCATTCCAAGCCGCGTTTTCGCGGCCGTGTAATCCGCCGCCTTCTGGTGCGCCGCGAGCGAAACGCGTCCCTCAAACTCTGCTGGAACGGCGTTGCGGTTTGCCAAGACGTGCCCGATATGGCGCCGCGAAAGCCACAGACGCACGACCGTGGTGAGCGCGAGCGCAGCGAGAAAAACGGCGGTGAACCAATGCATTGAACGAAAGCGGTTATGCGACAATGTCATTCTACACAGAGGCTCGCGGAAAAGCCGTATGGCGCAAGACCAGAACAACCTTCTCTGGTTGGACATGGAAATGACCGGACTCGATCCGGACAGGGACCGCATCATCGAGATCGCGATCGTCGTAACCGATTCGCAGCTGAACACCGTCTCGGAGGCTCCAGTCTTGGTCGTGCGCCAGCCCGATGAAGTGCTTGCGGCAATGGATGAGTGGAATAAAAGCACCCATGCGCGCACCGGGCTCATCGACAAGGTCAAGTCTTCGCCATTGGACGAGGCCGCAGTAGAGGAGCAAATGCTCGCGTTCCTGGCGCAACACGTTCCCGGCAGGACTTCGCCCATGTGCGGCAACACGATCTGCCAGGACCGCCGCTTCCTCGCGCGCTACATGCCGCGTCTGGAAGCCTATTTTCACTATCGCAACCTGGATGTCAGCACCTTGAAGGAGCTGGCGCGGCGCTGGAAGCCCGAAATCGCAAAGGGGCTCGTCAAGCAGGGCAAGCACGAGGCGCTCGCAGACATCTACGAGTCGATCGAGGAACTCAAGTACTACCGCGAGAACTTTCTGAAGCTCTAAAGGGCGACGACCTTTCCGGGATTCATCAGGTTTTCCGGGTCGATGGCGCGTTTCAAGCTCGCCATGAGATCGACCGCTTCTCCCAGCTCCTTGCGCAGAGACCGCATCTTGCCGAAGCCGATGCCGTGCTCGCCGGTGCAGGTGCCCTCCATGGCAAGCGCGCGGTTCACGACGCGCTCGTTGAACTGTTTTGCCTCTTCAAGCTCGGCTTCGTTATCGGGCCGGATGAGAATTTCGCAGTGAAAGTTGCCGTCGCCCACATGACCGAAAAGCGGTATCGGCATCGTAGCGCGGGAAATGTCCTTCGAAGTCTCGACGATGCACTCCGTGAGGCGTGAAATCGGGACGCACACGTCGGTCGAAACGGCGCGCGATCCGGGCCGCAGCTGCAGGCAGGCGAAATAGGCCTGGTGGCGCGCCGACCACAGACGGTTGCGGTCCTCGGCCTTGGTCGCCCACTCGAAGTCCATCCCGCCGTTCTCCCGCGCAATCTCCTGGACCAAACCGGCCTGCTCTTCAACGCCTGCCTGCGTTCCGTGGAATTCGAGGAACAGCGTCGGCTGCTCGCGGTAGCTCGTCTTCGAGTAAGCGTTGATGGCCTTCATGGTCGTCGCGCACAGCGCTTCGCTGCGGGCGATCGGGATGCCCGATTGCAGCGTCTGTATCACTGTGCTCACCGCGCCGGCCATCTCCGGAAACGAGCAAACGGCGGCCGATATCGCCTCCGGCACGGCATACAGGCGCACCGTGACTTCCGTGACGATGCCGAGCGTTCCCTCGGAGCCGACGAACAGCCGCGTCAGGTCGTAGCCCGCGGCCGATTTTCTCGAGCGGCGCGAAGTCGTGATGACGCGGCCGTCGGCGAGCACGACGGTCAGCGCAAGCACGTTCTCGCGCATGGTGCCGTAGCGCACGGCATTCGTGCCCGATGCGCGCGTTGCGGCCATGCCGCCCAGCGTCGCGTCCGCTCCGGGATCGACGGGGAAGAAAAGACCCGTATGCCGGATGTGCTCGTTCAATTGCTTGCGCGTCACGCCCGCCTGAACCACCGCGTCCAAGTCGGCTTCGTGCACGGTGAGCACCTTGTTCATGCGTGAAAGATCGATGCACACCCCGCCGTGGATGGCGAGCACGTGGCCCTCGAGCGAGGTGCCGACGCCGTAAGGGATCATCGGCGTCTTGTGGCGCCGGCAGAGATCGACGATGTCGCGCACTTCCTCGGTGGATTCGGGAAATACCACCGCGTCGGGCGGCGCGTAAGGGAAGTACGACTCATCCTTGCCGTGATGCTCGCGCACGCCCCGCGAGGTCGTGACGCGATCGCCGAGCAGCGCCCGCATCTCCTCGAGCAGCGCAGCGTCGAATTCGCGGGGCTTGTTCAAGACGCCTCCTCGGGCTTATTCGAGTTCGATCTTCCCGTCGAACCGTACCGAGAGCCTGAGGCCGGGTACATCGAGCGTGACCGAGGCGGGGAACTTCTCGTCGCCCTTGATTGCACCCCCCGCGCGCGCCTTCGCCACCGCCTGCTCGATCTCCCTCTGGGAACTCACCCCGACCATCTTCAGGAATTTTCGGATGCTGAGGTTGAAGGCGTCTTCGTTCATGATGATCTCCGTTTGCACCAGCGTAAGTCCCGCCGCGGCCCGAGTCAATCGCGTTTTCGCAGCCGCGCGAACAGGCCCCGTGTGGAGGCGTCGAGTCCGGCTGTGTCTCCGCCCTCGAGCAGCTTGGGCAGCAGCGTGCGGGCGAGGTTCTTGCCGTGCTCCACCCCCCATTGGTCGAAACTGTTCAGGTTCCAGATAAGGCCCTCGGCGAACACCTTGTGCTCATAGAGCGCAATGAGCGCGCCGAGCGCGCGGGGGGTGAGGCGCTCGAGAAGCAAGGTGCTCGAGGGGCGATTGCCGGGGAGGGCCTTGTGCGGCGCGCCCGGCGCGGGGTTGCCGAAGGCAAGCGCTGCGCCCTGGGCGAGCGCATTGGCCACGAGCGCCGCGTGCCCGGCGGACGATTCCCCGTCCCGCCCGATCACGATGAAATCCACCGGGATGAAATGGGTCCCTTGGTGCAGCAGCTGGTGAAAGGAGTGCTGGCTGGGCGTCCCTGATGCACCCCAGACGACGGGAGCAGTGGCGTAGTCGACCTCGTTCCCGTCGCGGTCGACCCGTTTCCCGTTCGATTCCATCTCGAGCTGCTGAAGGTAGGCCGGCAAGTCGCGCAGATCCTCGCTGTAGGGGATCACGGCGCGGGTCTGGGCGCCGAAGAAGTTCACGCACCAGATCTCGAGCAGCGCGAGCACCACCGGCATGTTGCGCTCGGGCGGCTCGTTGCGGAAATGGGCGTCCATCGCGCGCGCGCCTTCCAGCAGCTCTTCGAAGGCGTTCATGCCGGCCGCCAACGCGACCGGCAGACCCACCACGGACCAGACCGAATAGCGCCCTCCGACCCAGTCCCACATCGGAAGCACGTGCTCGGGCGGAACCCCGAGCGCCTCGGCGCCGGCGGCGTTTGCCGTGACCGCGGCGAAATGGCGCGAGAGCGCGTCCGATTTTCCGAGCGCCGCCTCGAGCCAGGCACGAGCGCGGGCCGCATTGGCCAGGGTCTCGGCGGTCGTGAACGTCTTCGACGCGACGATGAAGAAAGTCGTTCCCGGCGTCAGACCCGCGAGTGCGGTCTCGAGGTCGGCCGGGTCGATGTTGGAAACGAAATGCAAGCTCGGGCCGGCCTTGCGGAACTTGCGCATCGCCCGCACGAGCATCCGGGGTCCGAGGTCCGACCCGCCGATCCCGATATTGACGATGTCGGTTACGGCTCGGCCGTCGGCTCCTTTTAGAGCGCCGCGTTGTGCCTCGTCGACGAAACGGCGCATGCGCTCGCGAGCGCCGCGCACGGCGGGCATCACGTCGCGGCCCTCGGGAAACGTCGTGTCCTCGGAGCGAAGGGCTACGTGGAGCACGGCACGCGCCTCGGTGCTGTTGATGGTGTCGCCCCCGAACATGCGCGCGATCCACCTGGACAGCTGCACCTGGGCGGCGAGCCCCCCGAGCAGCCGCATCGCCTCGGCATCGACCCAGTGCTTGGAATAGTCGAGCATGAGGTCGCCCGCTTCGATCGAGAATCGCTCGGCGCGCGAAGGGTCCGCAGCGAACAGTTCGGCGAGGCTTGTGGCCGCGATCTTTTTCCGGTGCGCGGCCAGCGCTCTCCATGCGGGCGATAGAGTCAGCTTGCTCACGGTTGGCGCTGGTAAAGGCGGAAGCGTTCGCGGTCGCGTGGCCGCCTGCCTTCCCACAAGAGCTTCCACCCGGGGCCGATGTCATCGGATTCTCCCTCGCGGGCTTCGACCAGCAGCACCGGGCAGCGGGCCTCTGCGACGCGCTCGAGGCGCTGTGTGACGACCTCCGCGTGATAGTCGAATACGGCACGCTGGGCTTCGCCGAGGTCACGGCTCTCGATGCAGCGGGTTCCAGCGGGGATGTTCTTTTTCAGCGCCTGCGCGACCGTCCGGTAGCTCTTCCCGTAGTCGATCCAAGAGAGAATCAAGGTCATGGCAAGACCCCAGAGCAGCGTGATGCCGGCCGCCCAGAAGCTCACGCCGCGGAATACCGAGCGCTCGCCTCTAAGGATCAACCAAAGCCAGCCCAGCGTAAATGCCAGGGCGACCGCGAGCACCGCCCAAGAAAACTGCGGTACATGCCCGGGCTCGAGCTTGGCGAAATTACGCGCGATGGTTGGCGGAAATCCCGTCATCATTGCAAACCAGCCCAACCACATGAGCGCACCGAGCAAGCCCGCGCTCATGGCGCCGAACCAGGCGAGCGCGTTGGCGGCGCCGCGACGCAAGCTCGGCACGCCGGCGCCGGCAAGAAGCGCAAGCGGCAGAAGCAGCGGCAGCGCGTACACCTCGCGCGGATCGCTCAGAAACAGGAGCACCGCAAAGGTGACGGCGACGGCCGCGATCAGCACGCGCGTGCCCCGCTCGACTGTCCGGCGGCGTCCTTCCCACAGGGTCCATAGCGCAAGCGGCCATACCGGCCACAGGGCCCAAGCTAGGGTTTGTCCCCAATAGCCGAAAACAGCCGCGGGAGGAGGCGCGGCGAATTGCGTCGCGTTCGCGTGCCACCACGCGAGCGCGAACCCGCCGGTGCGGTTTTCCGCGAGCGCGAGCCAGCCGCCGCAGAGCACGACAGTCGTGAGCAGTGCCGGAATCAGGCAGATCAGGTGCTCGCGCCGGCGCCACGCCGAAGAAACGAGTGGCGCGGCGAGCGCGACGGTAAACGGAGCGACCACGGCGGGGACTCCTTTGCTCAGTACGGCGACGACGAGCCCTGCGCCGAGGAGCCAACCGGCAAGGTGCGGTTTGCGCGGGGCGAGCGCGATGCCGTACCAGGCGAGCGCCTGTCCCGCGAGCATGCTGATCTCGCCGAGTGTTTCGTGGGCATGGACGAGCAGGCCGAGGCAGCCGAGCAGGGCAAGCACCGCCGCTATCCCCTCGGTCCTGCTGTAGAGCTCGCGGCCTGCGAGGTGAACGAAGGCGAGCACCGCTGCCATCATGACACCGCTTGCCAGGCGCGCGCCGTCGTGGGGGGCGAGCACCAGTCCGAACAGCTTCGCGGTCAGCGCCGCGATCCAGTAATGGAACGGTCCGTCCTCCAGGTACGCTTCGCCCGCCAGATACGGCACGATCCATCGCCCGTGCTCGAGCATCTGGTGCACGATGCCGATGCCGATGGCGTCTTCGGTTTTCCAGGGATCGTGCCCGACCAGGCCGGGCAGCAGGTAGGCGAGCAGAAACGTCGCGAACAGCACTGGCACCCGGGGAAGAGTAGTCATGGCGTTCACCTTAACCCCCTCTATCGCCCGCCGCCCGAATGAAAAAAGGCAGCCGAAGCTGCCTTTCCCGGAGCGCGCAGTGCGACACGCCTATGCGGAGGCTTGCTTGGCGGGCTTCGCCGCCGCCTTCTTCGTGTATTTCTGGCGGAATTTCTCCACCCGGCCTGCCGTATCGACGATCTTTTGCTTGCCCGTGTAGAAGGGGTGGCAGGACGAGCAGACTTCCACGTGCAGGGCCTTGCCCAGCGTGGATCGGGTCGTGAACGTGTTTCCGCAGCTGCAGGTTACGGTGATTTCCTTGTATTCGGGATGGATTTTGGGTTTCATGGCGTCGTCCTTGCCTGCGCGGTCCATTGAGTGGGGCGGAATTATCCAGCAAATGAGGCGCCCGGACAAGTTTTTCAACCCCTGCGCATCGAGTCGAAGAACTCCCCGTTGTTCTTGGTTGCGCGGATCTTGTCGACCAGAAACTCCGCCGCCTCGAGGTCGTCCATGGGGTAGAGGAGCTTCCTCAGCACCCACACCTTCTGCAGGATCTCTTTCTCGATCAGGAGCTCTTCGCGGCGGGTGCCCGACCGGTTGACGTTGATCGCCGGAAAGATGCGCTTCTCGTACATGCGCCGGTCGAGGTGAATTTCCATGTTGCCGGTGCCCTTGAACTCCTCGTAGATCACGTCGTCCATGCGCGAGCCTGTGTCGATCAGCGCGGTGGCGAGGATGGTGAGCGAACCGCCTTCTTCGATGTTTCTCGCCGCGCCGAAAAAGCGCTTCGGCCGCTGCAGCGCGTTCGCATCGACTCCGCCCGTGAGCACTTTGCCGGAGGCGGGCACCACGGTGTTGTAAGCGCGCGCGAGCCGCGTGATCGAGTCGAGCAGGATCACGACGTCCTTCTTGTGCTCGACCAGGCGCTTCGCCTTTTCGATCACCATTTCGGCGACCTGCACGTGGCGCGACGCGGGCTCGTCGAAAGTCGAGGCGACGACCTCGCCCTTGACGGTGCGCGTCATCTCGGTCACTTCCTCGGGCCGCTCGTCGATCAAA
>WNGH01005531.1_pt1 | contig 13038 bp, 13 predicted proteins | sample 5400631 | NCBI WGS metagenome assembly WNGH01 (sample SAMN13153373, study PRJNA577476) | soil metagenome | isolation source: 115 cm soil or saprolite under Garry oak tree replicate 1 | place: USA:California | collected 2016-06-15
ATGGAGCCCATGAGTCCGGCCGTATAGGGGTGACGCGGCGCGTGGATCACCTCGCGCACCGGGCCGATCTCGACGATGCGACCGGCGTACATCACCGCTACCCGGTCGCAGGTCTCGGCAATCACCCCCATGTCGTGCGTGATCAGCATTACGGCGGTGCCGCGGGCGCGCGCCAAGCCTTTGAGCAGGGAGATGATCTGCGCCTGGATCGACACGTCCAGCGCAGTCGTCGGCTCGTCGGCAATCACCAGGCTCGGCTCCGCGCACAACGCGAGCGCGATCACCACTCGCTGGCGCATTCCGCCGGAGAACTGGTGCGGGTAATTCCCGAAACGCGCTTCCGGCGCCGGAATGCCGACCTCGCGCAGCAGGGAAAGCGCGCGGCTACGGGCCGCGGCCCGCGTCAGTTCCAGGTGGGTGAGGATCGTCTCCTCGAGCTGCTGGCCGATCGTGTACAGCGGATTGAGCGAGGTCAGCGGGTCCTGGAACACGACGCCGATCCTGCGCCCGCGGATGCGGCGCATCTGCTCATGGGGCAGGTTGTCGATGCGCCTGCCTTCGAGACGCACTTCGCCGGCCGCGATCCGCCCCGGCGGCTCGAGCAGGCCGATGACGGCGAGCCCGGTGAGCGTTTTGCCCGCGCCCGATTCGCCGACCACGCCGAGCACTTCCCCCGGCGCGATAGAGAAGCTCGCTCTATCGACGGCAACCAGTGTCCCGAGCCGGGTGGGAAATTCAACTGTTAGATTCTCGACTTGCAGAATCATCTGAGTTTGGGATTCAGCGCGTCGCGCAGCCAGTCGCCGAGCAGATTGACCGAGAGCACGAGGATGACGAGCGCGGCGCCGGGGAACACCGTGATCCACCACTCGCCGGAATAGAGGAACTCATTGCCGACGCGGATCAGGGTGCCGAGCGACGGCGTCGTCGCGGAAACGCCGACGCCGAGGAAGGACAGCGTCGCCTCGGTGATGATGGCGGTGGCGATGTGGATGGTCCCGATCACCAGCACCGGCCCCATCACGTTGGGCAGCACGTGCGCCAGCATGATGGCGAGCGGCCGCCGGCCGATGACACGCGCCGCCTGCACGTATTCCTTTTCTTTCTCCACCATCGTCGTGCCGCGCACGGTTCGCGCGTACTGCACCCAGCCGGCGAAGCCGATGGCGAGGACCAGCACCGGGACGGCGATCTCGTCGTGGCGCTCACCGGCGAGCGCGACGCGCGCCATGCCGTCGATCAGCAGCGCGATCAGGATCGCCGGGAACGACAGCTGCACGTCGGCGATGCGCATGATGACGGCGTCGATGCGACCGCCGAAGTAGCCGGCGAGCAGGCCGGCCGACACGCCGAGCACCAGCGCGAACAGCACCGCGGCGAGGCCGACGACGAGCGAGATGCGCGTGCCGTACATGATGGTGGACAGGACGTCGCGCCCCTGGTTGTCGCTGCCCAGCGGATACGCGCCGCGGCCCCCATCGCTCCAGGCGGGCGGCAGGAAGGCCTCGTTCAGGTCAAGGGCGGCGAGGTCGAACGGGTTCTGGGGCGCGAGCCACGGCGCGGCGAGCGCCGCGCCGATGCAGGCGAAGGCGACGAGCGCCGCGGCGACGGTGACCGGCGACCTGCGGAAGCTCCAGGCGAGGTCGTGATCCCAGAGCGCGCGCAGGCTCAATCCACTCGCGTGAAGCGCGCGTGGTGCTGGTCGAGGAGGTCGTAGCTCGCGTTCACGTTCTTCTTCATCGCCCAGGGCCGGAGCTGATGGTGCAGCGGCACGTAGTAGTACTGGTCGCGCGTGCGCACCAGGCCTTCGCGCAGCAGTGCGTCGCGACCTTTTTCCGGCGTGGCGAATTTCAGCGTGTCGATGATGCTGTCGAGCTTCGGGTCGCTGACCCGGCCCAGGTTGAAGCTGCCGTCGGCGCCGGTGGTCTTGGTGTGCAGCAGCGACTGGAGCGTGAAGTTCGCATCCAGGGTCGCCACGCCCCAACCGAGCATGTAGGCGCTCGAGTCGAAGTTGAGGATCTTCGGGATGAAGTTGGCGAACGGCACCGAGTTCAGCTTGGCGTTGATTCCCGCCTTCGCCCACATGCCGACGATGGCCTGGCACACCTTCTCGTCGTTCACGTAGCGATTGTTCGGGCAGTCGAGCGTGAACTCGAGGCCGTTGGGATAGCCGGCCTCGGTGAGCAGCTTCTTGGCGAGGGCGATGTCGTACTTCTCCGGGACGTCGATCTCCTTCGACCAGCCCTGCACGCCGGGCGGCACCATGATGCCGGCCGGGATGGAAAGCCCGCGCATGGTGACGCGCTTGATCGCCTCGCGGTCGATCGCGGCGTTGAGCGCCTTGCGCACGCGCACGTCCTTGAAGGGATTCTTGTCCTTGACGCTCGAGTACTTGAGCTCGTCGTTGTGCTGGTCCATGGCGAGGAAGATCGTCCGCGCCTCGTTGCCGTCCAGCACCTTCAGCTTCGGGTCCTTGCGCAGGCGCTCGACGTCCTGCGTCGGCAGGTCGGTGACGAGGTCCACGTCGCCGGAGAGCAGCGCCGAGACGCGCGTGGCGTCCGACTTGATCGGCGTATACACCATCTCGGTGATGTTGCCCTCGACCTTGCCCCAGTAGCCCTTATAGGCCTCGAAGACGATGCGCTTGTCCGGCTCCCAGCTCTTGATGATGAACGGGCCGGTCCCGTTGGTGTTGCGCGAGGCGAAGGTCTCCTCCTTCTTCGCGTAGTCCTGCACGTTCTGCGAGCGGTTCTTTTCCGCCCACGTCTTGCTCATGATGCGGAAGTAGACGAGGTTGCGCAGGAGGATCGGCGCCGGACCCTCGAGAATGAAGTCGACCGTGTGGTCGTCGATTTTCTTCACCTCCGTGACGCCGACCACATAGACCTGCTGCGTGCCCTGCGGCTGCTTGATCCGATGGTAGGAGAAGACCACGTCGTCGGCGGTGAAGGGCGAGCCGTCGTGGAACTTCACGTTCTTGCGCAGGTTGAAACGGACCTGCGTGGGCGAGATTTCCTTCCACGACTCGGCGAGCGCCGGCTGGAGCTTGTAGTCCTTGGAATAGCGCGTCAGGCCCTCGTACGCGTGCTGCTGGACGGCGATGGACGTGGTGTGGTTCTGCGAGTGCGGATCGAGGCTCAGGATGTCGTTCTGCGCCGCCCATCGCAGGCTGGCGCCGTGGACCGCAGAGGCCGCCAGCAGCAACGAAGCGAGAATGATTCTTTTCATCGGCTCCTCCTCGAGGCAAAGCTTATTCGACGGGCAAGCCCTGTTCCACCAGCGCGGCGAGATAGCCGGCGCCCAGCGGGATCACTTCGTCGTTGAAGTCGTAGTTGGGATTGTGCAGGAAACAGTTGTGCGGGCCGCCGCCCTGGCCCAGGAACACATAGGCCCCCGGACGCTCGAGCAGCATGTACGAGAAATCCTCGCCTCCCATCACCGGCTCATGGTCGGTGATCACGTTGCCCTTGCCGAACACCCGCTCGCCGACGCGGGCGGCGAATTCCGACTCGCGCACGCTGTTGACGGTGGCGGGATAGCCGCGGATGTACTCGACCTCGGCTGAGGCGCCGAAAGCCTCGGCGACTTTCGAGACGATCTCCTTGACCCGCTTCTCGGCGAGATCGCGCGTCTGCGGCCTGAAGGTGCGCACCGTGCCGACGAGCTGCACCGCCTCGGGGATGACGTTGAAGGCGCCGATCTGGCTGGTCGCCATGGAGCAGACGCTGACCACCAACGCATCGATCGGGTCGACATTGCGGCTGGCGATGGTCTGCAGCGCGGTGACGACGTGCGCCGCAGCGACCACCGGATCGACGGTGAGATGCGGGAAGGCGCCGTGGCCTCCGGTGCCGCGGATGGCGATCTTGAGCTCGTCGGTGGCCGCCATCATCGGGCCGGCGCGCACCGCGATCTTGCCCGGCGCCAGGCCGGGATAATTGTGCAGGGCGTAGATCTCGTTCGCCGGGAATTTCTTGAACAGGCCTTCCTTCACCATGACCTGGCCGCCGCCGCCGCCTTCCTCCGCCGGCTGGAAGATGAGATAGGCGGTGCCGTCGAAGTTGCGCGTCTGCGCCAAGTAACGCGCCGCGCCGAGGAGCATGGTGGTGTGGCCGTCATGGCCGCAGGCGTGCGCGCGGCCTTCGTGCTGCGACCGATATGGAACGCTTCCCGTTTCATGCATCGGCAGGCAGTCCATGTCGGCGCGCAGGCCAACAGCTTTTCCAGACGCGGTTTTCTTCCCTTTGATGACGCCGACGACGCCTGTTTTTGCCAGTCCGCGATGGACCTCGATACCCCACGACTCGAGAGCCTTGGCGACGATGGACGAAGTACGGCTCTCCTCGAAGGCGAGCTCCGGGTGGGCGTGCAGGTCGCGGCGGATGCCGGTCAGCTCGGCGTGGTAGCCGCGGATGTGTTCGACGGGGGTGGTCATAGTGGCTCGATGCGAAGTCGGGGATCGACCGCATAGTAGAGCAGATCGACCGTCAGGTTGATGATCACGAAGAAAAGCGCGATCAGGCAGAGATAGGCCGCCATGACGGGCACATCGGCAACGGTCACCGCCTGGATGAAAAGCAGTCCCATGCCGGGCCACTGGAACACGGTCTCGGTGATGATGGCGAAGGCGATGATGGCGCCGAGCTGCAGCCCGGTGATGGTGATCACCGGCACCAGTGTATTGCGCAGGGCGTGGCCGAAATGCACCGCGCGGTCGCTGAGCCCGCGCGCCCGCGCGAAGCGGATATAGTCGGTGCGCAGCACTTCCAGCATCTCGGAGCGCACCAGGCGCTGGATCAGCGTCATCTGGAACAGGCCCAGCGTGATCGACGGCAGGATCAGCGCCTTGAGGCCGGACGCGGTGAGAAAGCCCGTGGTCCACCAGCCGATCGCCACCGTGTCGCCGCGGCCGAACGAGGGCAGCCAGCCCAGCTGCACCGAGAACACCAGGATCAGCAGGATGCCGATGAGAAATGTCGGCAGCGACACGCCGGCGAGCGACACCGCGAGGAGCAGGTGCGACAGCCAGGAGCGCCGGTGCAGCGCGGTGTAGATCCCCATCGGAATGCCGGCGGCGAGCGCGAGGAACGCCGCCACCAACGAGAGCTCGAGGGTCGCCGGCAGGCGCTCGGCGATGAGCTTCGAAACCGGCTGCACCTGGCGCAGGCTCAGGCCGAACTCGCCCTGTACCGCATGGGCGAGGAAGTTCGCGTACTGCACGTAGAACGGCCGGTCCAGGCCCAGGTCGCGCGTCACCTGCGCGCGCTGCTCGTCGGTCGCGTCCTGCCCGAGCATGAACATGACCGGGTCGCCGACGAAGCGGAACAGCGAAAAGGCGATCAGGCCGACCGTCAGCATCACCAGAATCGCCTGTGCCAGCCGCCGCAGGATGAATGCCAGCATGATTTTGAGAGAATGTTACCGTATGCCTAAGGGAGGGTCCTTCTCCAAAACGCTCGTTGCTTGGCAGCGCCGCCACGGCAGAAAGGACCTGCCTTGGCAGGGCAGGCGCGATCCTTATCGCATCTGGCTGTCCGAGGTCATGCTGCAGCAGACCCAGGTCGCCGCCGTGAAACCCTATTACGAACGGTTTCTGGCGCGTTTTCCCGATGTTGTCTCGCTCGCGGGCGCGTTACAGGAGGAGGTGTTGAAACTCTGGAGCGGCCTCGGCTATTACGCCCGCGCCCGCAACCTGCATGCCGCTTCCCGGAAAATAGTTTCTGAATCGGGCGGCAGGTTTCCGGATCGCGCCGAGGAAATCGAGCGCCTCCCGGGAATAGGGCGCTCGACCGCGGGCGCGATCGCGGCGTTTGCATTCGGCGAGCGCGTCGCGATCCTCGACGGCAATGTGAAGCGCGTGCTCGCGCGCTGCTACGGCATCGAGGGCTGGCCGGGAGAGCGCGCGGTCGAAACGCGCTTGTGGCAATTGGCGGAAAAACTCTTACCAAAAAGAAGTATCGAGATCTACACCCAGGCGCTCATGGATCTCGGGGCGACGGTGTGCACGAAAACAAAACCTGACTGCAATGCTTGCCCACTGAGACGAACTTGCATCGCAAGAAAAAAGAGCCGCGTGGAAGACATACCGGCACCGCGTCCAAAGAAAGCTCTACCGACCAGACGCACCACATGGCTGCTGCTGCTCCACAAGGGCAGCATCCTCCTGGAGCGCCGGCCCTCGGCCGGGCTCTGGGGCGGGTTGTGGACGTTTCCGGAAGCCGGGCCGAAGAACGTCGAGCGCGCGTTTGGATGTGAAATCACGGGCGTGAAAAAGCTGAAAATCCTCGAGCATGGCTTCAGCCACTTCAAGCTGCGCATTCGCCCGATCCTGTGCGAAGTGAGCCGGATCTCGCCGCGCGCGGAAGAGTCGGGACGCATGTGGATCGACATCGAGGACGCCAAAGGCGCCGCAGTGCCCGCGCCCGTAAGGAAGCTACTGGAAAGGATCCGTTGAACTCAAGCCGCGCCTTTGAACCGGTACCAGGCAATGCCTAGCAGCTCGCGCAACGCGGTCCGGGTCGCGTAGAGTCCTTCGGCGGTGGGAAGCCAATCAGCCGCCACCCATTGACGGCGCGGCAGGTAGCTCGTCGGGGCCGCAACGACCTCAAATCCTGCTCGGCTGAACGCTTGGCGAGCACGCGGCATATGCGACGCCGTCGTTACGAGAACTATCCGGCTGCGGCCTTCCGGCCGCAGTATCTCGAACGAGCGCGACGCGTTCTCCGCCGTGGTGGCGGAACGGCCCTCCATCCAGCGCGCCGGCACATTCAAATCCTGCTGCAGGATGCGCGCCATGGCCTCGCCTTCGGAGAGCTTGCCGCCGCGCGGATTGCCGCCCGCAACGAGGATCGGGATCCCGCTGGTGCGCGCCAGGCGCGCGGCGTAACGCAGCCGCGCCACCGTTTCGGCGCCCACGACGTCTTCGCCATACTCCGGCGAATCGTTAACTAGGCCGCCGCCGAGGACCACAATCGCCCCCGCGCCCGCGAGCTCCTTTTTCGCGGCGGGCGGCGCTTCGAGCGCCCTGAGCATAGAAATGCCGACGATTTCGAGACTGGAAAGCCACAGCGCCGCGAACCCAAGCAGGCCGATCGTCCAACCGAGGCGCGTTCGCTTCCCGCGCTGCACGATCACTCCGGCAATCAGCAGCAACAGCAGCGGTCCGGCGGGCGGCAGGACCAGCAACGCCGACAAGTCGGTGAACGTCATTCCGGCTCTCGCGTGAGGAAACCGTTCAGCCTCTCGAGGCGCGAGCGCCCATCGGCGGTCTCCAGCAGAAGCTGCTTGACGGCGAGCGGCAGGGGGAGAATCTCGGCGAGGCGCGAGCTGACCCAGGCGCTCGATTCGAGGCGGTGCGGCGCCTCGAACAGGGCGCTCTGCTGGTCGATGACGCGCTCGAGCAGCCGAACGCAGCTGACGCAGCTTTGCGGGATCTCCGAGTCCTCGTCTTCGGGCAGGATCTGGATCGAGGCGCGCAGCAGACCGTCGGCCTGCACGCGCCGCTCGACCACGCGGAAGCGCCGCTCGCCGCGCGCGATCACCTGCAGCACGCCGAGCTGCTCCATGTCCCACTCGGCGATGCGCGCCAGGCAGCCGATGTCCGCCGGCACGGCCGGCGCGCCCGCCGCGTGCAGAACTTCGGCGCCCACGCGGATCAGGCAGACGCCGAAAGGCGCGCCGTCGCGCAGGCAGGCTTTCGCCATCTCCATGTAGCGCTGCTCGAAGATGCGCAGCGGCAGCCGGCCGCCGGGGAACAGCACCGTGTTCAGCGGGAACAGAGGAAGGTCGTCCATCGGGGGACTTGCCCCGCTATTGCGCATCGTCCTTCGCCAGTCCGCGGTGGCGCACCAGCACCCGCCAGCCGGCGCGGAACGATTCGGCCAGCCGCTCTGCCAGGTACACCGAGCGGTGGCGCCCGCCGGTGCAGCCGATGGCGACGGTCACGTAGCTGCGGTTCTCGCGCACCATCTCCGGCAGCCATCGGCCGAGCAGGGCCTGGACGTCCGCCAGCCAGCGCTGCACGCTTTCGTCGCGGCCGAGGTGCTCGATGATCGCGCTGTCCTTGCCGGTGAACGGGCGCAGCCGGGGGTCGTAGTGGGGGTTGGGCAGCATGCGCGCGTCGAGCACCCAGTCGGCATCCAGGGGCAGGCCGTCGCGAAAGGCGAACGACTCGAACAGCAGGGTGAGCGATTCGGCACCGACCCCGAGCAGGTCCCGGATCCAGTTCTGCAGCACGCGCGGCTGCAGTTCGCTCGTATCGATGCGCTGGCCGAGGGCGGCGAGCCCGGCGAGCAGCGCGCGCTCGCGCTCGATCGCCTCGGACAGCGTCAACCCGGCGCTGGCGAGCGGATGCCGGCGCCGCGTTTCCGAGAAGCGCCGCAGCAGCGCCGGCGCGCTCGCCTCCAGATAAAGCACGCGGCAATCGACGCCGCGCTTGGCGAGCCGCGCGAGGTGCTCGGGGACCGCCGCCAGGGCCGCGCTGCGCGCATCGATGCTGACCGCGACGCGCTCGTGCCCCGCCTCGGCAAGAAAGTCCACCACCTCCAGCAGCAGCGTCGCCGGAAGGTTGTCGACGCAGTAGTAGCCCCCATCCTCCAGCACGTTTAGCGCAATGCTTTTCCCCGATCCGGATAGCCCGCTAACGAGGATCAGCTGCACTTAGTCGTCGCTCTCGGGCTCGCTGTGGATCGCGCCGCCGTCGAACTTGCCGCCTTCCAGCTCGCGGTTCTGGCGCGCCATGAACTCGTCGGTCGAATTCACCCCGCGCAGCTGGAGGATGTGGTTGCGCACGGCGGCCTCGATCAGCACCGCGAGGTTGCGTCCGGCGGCGACCGGGATCACGACCTTGCGCACCGTCACCCCGAGAACCTCCTCGGACATGTCGGCGAGCGGCAGCCGCTCCGCGGGATCGCGCCCGCCCGGCTGCGGCCCGGCCAGATGCGCCACGAGCTTCAGCCTCATCTTGGGGCGCACCGCGGTCTCGCCGAAAATGGTGCGGATATTGAGCAGCCCCAGGCCGCGCACCTCGAGAAAATCCTTCAGCAGCGGCGGGCAGCGCCCTTCGAGAGTGCTGGCGGCGATGCGGGAGATCTCGACGACGTCATCGGCCACCAGGCCGTGGCCGCGGCTGATGAGCTCCAGGCCGAGCTCGCTCTTGCCGACGCCCGACTCGCCGGTGATCAGCACGCCCAGGCCGAGGACGTCCATGAACACGCCATGGCGCTCGGTCGTTTCGGCGAGCGCCTTGGCCAGGTAGCGCGCGAGCTTCTCGATTACCCGCGCGGCGGGGTAGGGCGAAGTGAAAAGCGGCGTCTGCGCCCGCGCCGCGCCTTCGAGCAGCGCCGGCGGCGGCGCCACGCCGTCGGCGACGATGACCGCAGCCGGCGCCGCCGCGAACAGCCGCTCGGCGACGCCGGCGACGCTGCCGGCTTCGAACGCGCCGATGACCTGGATGCTGTTGGGGTGAGTGAGGTTGAGGTGGCCGATCAGCGAAGCGGACGCCGCCGCCTCGCGCCGCACCGTCGCGGCGTTGCCGCGCCCGGCGACCCACGCGAGCGACAGCGCCTCGCGATTGTCGTCATGCAGCTGCGCGACTTCGACCTGCAGCATCCGGCCGCCATGCGGTGATCAGGTCGTGGAGTGTGGCGGCATCCGCCGCCGCGCCCATGGCTTCGCGCAGCGCCTTGTCGCTGAACATCTGCGCGAGCTCGGAGAGTATCTGCAGGTGCTTCTCGGTCGCCTGCTCGGGCACCAGCAGCACGAACACAAGGCTCACCGGGTTGCCGTCCGGCGCGTCGAATGGCACCGGCTGGGCGAGGCGCAGAAAGGCGCACAGCGAATCCTTCAGCCCCTTGATGCGCCCGTGCGGGATGGCGACGCCCTGGCCGAGGCCCGTCGAGCCGAGCTTTTCACGGGCGAACAGGCTGTCGAACACCAGGCTGCGCGCGACGCCGTGCAGGTTTTCGAACAGCAGCCCCGCCTGTTCGAACAGGCGCTTCTTGCTCGACACCTGCAGATCGACGATGATGTTGCTCGCAGGCAGGAGTTTGGCGATCAGGCTCATCCGTGGCCTTATGCTGAAGTTACAAGGCGCAACTGCAGGGGCGCGGATTATAGCGCGCGATCAGGACGGCGGCTCCTGGTGCTTGAGGGCGTCGTTCGGCTTGTCCTGCAGCTTGTCCTTGTAGCGGATCACCTGGCGATCGAGCTTGTCGGCGAGCAGGTCTATGGCGGCGTACAGGTCGTCTTCCTCGCTCTCGCAGTGCAGGTCCTTGCCGGGCACGTGCAGCGTGACCTCTGCTTTCTGCCTTAGCTTTTCCACCGTGAGGATCACATGGGCGTCGATCACATGGTCGAAATGCCGCGTCACGCGCTGCAGCTTGGAGCGTACATAGGTGCGGATCGCCGGAGTCACTTCCACATGATGGCCGCTCACGTTGAGGTTCATGCGTGTCTCCTCGAGGCTCTTACAGGGACTTCCTCTGGTTGACGGGCGGAATCTGCAGGGATTCCCGGTATTTTGCGATCGTGCGCCGCGCCACCACAATACCCTGCTCGGCAAGAATTTGTGAAATGCGCGCGTCGGAGAGCGGCGCGCGCGCGTCCTCGGCGGCGACCAGCTGCTTGATGAGCGCCCGGATCGCGGTCGAGGAGGCCGAGCCGCCGGCCTCGGTCGCGACATGGCTGCCGAAGAAGTACTTCAGTTCGTAGGTGCCGCGCGGCGTCGCCATGTACTTCTGCGTGGTGACGCGCGAGATCGTGCTCTCGTGCAGCCCCAGCGTCTCGGCGATTTCACGCAGCACCAAGGGCCGCATCGCGACTTCGCCGTGCTCGAAGAAGTAGCGCTGCCGGTCGACGATCGCCTGCGAGACGCGCAGGATCGTCTCGAAGCGCTGCTGCACGTTCTTGATCAGCCAGCGCGCCTCCTGCAGCTGCGAAGCGAGCGCGTTGCCGCCGCCTTTTCCCAATCCCCGCGAGCCGGCGAGCTCGGCGTACAGGCGGTTGATGCGCAGCTTCGGCATCGCATCCGGATTGAGGCTCGCGCGCCAGACGTTGCGCGTCTTCCTGACGATCACATCGGGAATCACGTAGCGCGCCTCGACCTTGGCGAAGGCCGCTCCCGGGCGCGGATTGAGCGCCTGGATGAGCCGCTGCGCGGCGCGCAGCGCCTCCTCGCCCGCGCCGGTCGCGCTCTTCAGCCGGGTGTAGTCGCGGCTCGCCAGCAACTCGAGATGCTTCTCGGCGATCTCGAGCGCGAGATCGCGCGTAACATCCTTTGATTGGACTTTTAACTGTAAACACAAACATTCCCCCGGCGAGCGGGCGCCGACGCCGGCGGGTTCCATGTTCTGCAGGTGGCGCAGCGCGGTCGAGAGCTCCTCGAGCAGGGAAAGCTCGTCGGGGTCGGCCTCCGCTTCCGCAGGCAACATCGCGGCGATCTCCGCGAGCGGCTGCGTGAGGTAGCCGTCGTCGTCGAGCGCGTCGATCAGGAGCTGCACGAATACCCGGTCGCGGTTGCCGAGATTGGTGAGCGACAGCTGCGTGCGCAGGTGCTCGCGCAGCGTCGGCGTATCGGCGGCGGCGAACGACCGGTCGCCGTCCTCCTCGTCGTCGCCGCGCCAGCTGACCGGGACGTCCACCGGCCAGTCGGTATCCGTCGGCGCTTCCGCCGGCCCGGGCGCGCCGGCCGCGGGCGAGGCGAGGGGTGGGGCGGCCGCGGCTGCCGGAGTCGTTTCGTGCTCCTCATGGCTGTCCTCGCGCTCGAGGACCGGGTTCTCCATGAGGACGCGCTCGATCTCCTGATTGAGCTCGATGGTCGAGAGCTGCAGCAGCCGGATGGACTGCTGCAGCTGAGGCGTCAGCGTGAGATGCTGCGAAAGGCGAAATTGCAGGGACGGCTTCATGGTTCGGAGCATGCCGCCGTAGCGTTACATACGGAAATTCTCACCAAGGTAGACGCGACGGACGCTGTCATTATAGACAATCTCTTCGGGGTGGCCCGACGCGAGCACCGCGCCTTCGTTGATGAAAGGGCTCGTCGAGCAGAATGAAGGCCGGCTTGGTGCCGAGCGCTCGCGCGATCTCGAGGCGGCGGCGCTCGCCGCCCGACAGCGAGATCGCCGCGTGCTTGCGCAGGTGCGCGATATTCAGGTCCTTGAGGAGCTCCGTCATGCGCGTCTCGATGTCCTCGGCGGTGAGGCCCTGCAGCTCGAGAATCGCCTTCACGTTCTCCTCCACCGTGAGCCTGCGGAACACCGAGTTCTCCTGCGGCAGGTAGGAGATGCCCAGGCGCGCGCGGCGATGGATCGGCAGGTGCGTGAGCTCGACGCCGTCGAGATGGATCGCGCCGGCGTCCACCGGCACCAGGCCGACGATCATGTAGAAGCAGGTGGTCTTGCCGGCGCCGTTGGGGCCGAGCAGCCCCACCACCTCGCCGCTCGAGACCTCGAGCGATACGTCTTGCACCACGGTTCGGGACTTGTAGCGCTTGCGCAGGCTCTGCGAGCGCAACCGGCTCATTGCGTGGGGCGGGGCGTTCATCGCAGCGGCATTCTCCGCCTATTTAGGCGGCTCGGCCGCGGAGCCCTTGGGCGACTCTGTCGACGCCTTGGGCTGGATGGTCGCCCGCACCCGGCCGCCCGGCGAATCCTTGCCGGCGCTCACCGAGAAGAAATCCGAGCGCTGGTCGACGAAGATATAGTCGCCCTGGACCTCGTCGCCGCCGCGGGTAACGCGCGCCTTCTCGTGCAGCTCGATCGTGCTCTTGCGGTCGTCGACCTCGATGCGCAGCGCCTCGCCGTCCATCCACTGCGCCTCCTTGCCGTCCTTCGGATCCTCGCGCTGGCGAAAGCGGACCGGCGCACCGGTGGCGGTGGCGTACTGGTAGCCTTCGTCGTCCTGGCGAACCACGATGCGGTCGGCGCGCACCGTCAGCGTGCCCTTGGTGAGCAGCACCTTGCCCTCGAAGATGGTGAGGCGCCGCGTCTCGTCCGAGCTCATGCGGCCGGCCTCGATCTGCGTGGGCTTCTCCTTGTCGGC
>WNGH01004670.1_pt1 | contig 13037 bp, 9 predicted proteins | sample 5400631 | NCBI WGS metagenome assembly WNGH01 (sample SAMN13153373, study PRJNA577476) | soil metagenome | isolation source: 115 cm soil or saprolite under Garry oak tree replicate 1 | place: USA:California | collected 2016-06-15
CTTTCAGCGCGGCAAACTCATCTATAAGGGATAGAGCGGCTGAGACCGTCGAAAGAGTATCTTCGGATCTCCGGTCTAGCATAAAGCCGCATGCCTCTATGGACTTGGTCTTGTGGGAGCCCCCGCACTGGTGTGGTCGTGGATGATTTTCCATCCCTCGGGGAAGCGCTGCCACACCAGGGAGAAGACTCCTCCGAGTTCATCCTTTTCCCGCTTCAAGTGCCATCGTCCCAGGACGAGTGCCGCGTCCGGCCCCAAAAAGCGAAACTCCAGTTCGGAAAAATCAAGCTGCCCCATCGCGGCGCGATCCGGATAAGTTCTCTTGTACCGTGCCAACACGCCATCCCAGCCGCGAGCGACGCCGCTGCTCCCGGAAAAAGTCAGTTCCGGCGAATGCCAGTAGCCTTCCAGGAAAGCGTCCACATCGGCACGATTCCACGCGGACTGCTGAGCGTGCAGGACTGCGTCAATGGCCTCCCGATCCGCTGGGCGCTCGCCAGCGAGCGCAGGCGAGGGCTGCGTCCGCGCAACGACCGCGGAGAGACATAGGAAAGCGCAGAGTACGTAAAGAACCTTTCGCATCGCCAAGGGCCTCCGTAAAGTATTGATTCCTGAAAGGATAGGAGAGACTCCGCTCCTGGTGCAAGTCTCTGTTTCCAAAGGGTTGTAGCTGCAGGTTCTACTCCAGTGGTACTTCAGGACTATTGGCATATATTTTGCGTACTGCCAGAATCCCTTTAGAGGCTGAAGGATGTTTAGCGCAATGCTACTCGCGATCTCCACCGTAGCCCTGTCACAGTTCGCCCTCTATTATTGGCGGTCGGTTCTGGCAGGTGTAGCGGCTCAACCGGTTTCCGACCGGGTGCTGGTTGCTGCCCAGGTCGAGGACGGGCGCCTCGCGCCTCAGCATTTCCAAACGTTAGCCAGCCTGCACGATTTGACCCTCGAGCTCCATCCAAATCGCAGCGGATTACGTCTTGTGCGGCTGTATTATAAGGCCGTCGAAGGCCTGGATGCTTTCCTCGGGAAGCAGATTCCCGCCCTCGCCGTCTGGAGTGAGCGCGAGCGCGTCATCTGCGCCCGCTACGCCGCAGTCCAGGTGGACCGCCGCCTTCAGGCCAACCTCGACCTCGCGGCTTCCCTGCGCTCCTGCTAATTCACTAATTCAGAAATTACAAAGGAGGCCCAACGTCGGTCTTCCTTTTTCTTCGTGCTCGGGCGCAAAAAAACCGGGCACCTTGTCCGTAAAACGGGATGCCCGGCCGGATACTTCATTGTGGCGCGTCGAAGCGACACCGTTGCTTAGAACTTCAAGCGCAGCGACATCTGCAGGATGCGGGCCTGAGAAACCGTGCTCGTACTCTGCCCGAATTGCGTGCTGTTGATGTTCTGATCGCCAGTAAAAAATACAGGATGATTTAGAACATTGAACGCTTCGGTTCGCAACGTCAGTTTGAAGCGTTCCGTGAGATGGAAGTCCTTTGACGCGGAAAGATCCCAATCGAAGTACGTCGGCCCAGTGAAAGCGTCCAGGGAAAGGTTGCCGGCTGCGCCGGGCTGGGGGTTGCAGAAACCGCCGGTCACTGCCGGTACACAAGTCAACCCGTTTGAAGGTGGAGCTCCCGTGCCATTCGAGCCTACGAGATTGGGGTTAACCACATAGACGGTGCCGTTCGTTTGTACGAACACTCCAGTATCCGCTTTGATCTGCGAGGGTGAAAGGGTAGCGACGGCCGTGTTCCGTGACGAACGTGTTCCGGCGCGGTTGATCGTGGGTTGCGTGGATAGAATCGAGAACGGATTCCCACTCTGCCACGTAGAGATCGATCCTGTCTGCCAGCCATCGGCTAGCAAGCCTAATAAGCGGTTGTTTGAGGCCAAGAGGCGGTGACCCTTGCCGACAGGCAACTCGTAGGTGAAGTTAGCCTTAAATTGATGGTTGAAATCAAAGGGAGCGCGCTCTCTCTCGAGCTTAGGCTGCGCGTTATCAAGATAGGGCTGGAAGCGGCTCTGATCGTTGTTGGTGGACGGGCCGTAGTCCGTCAATACCTTGCTAAAAACGTAGTTTGCCTGCAGGTAAAGCCCGGCGTTTAAGCGACGGCGCACTTCCACAACGCCCGCGTTATAGCTGGAAAACGAATTATTCTTGAGCAAATCCCCCCCGACTATATTGTCGTTAGGGGCAAAAAATCCCGGAGTAGGACCGCAGCCGAACTCTTGGTAGACATGTGCCAAGTCGCCAGCAAAGCCTTGCTGGATGTCGGTGTTGATAAATGCGACTCCGCCGAAATTATCAGTGGGGCCTGCAGCACCAAAGGCTCCCGGGCCGCAGATAGCTGGAAACACCGTTAAGGTCTGGCTGCCGGGTCCTTGGTAAACCGGATTAAAGAATCCACACTGGTTTTGAGTTCCAGGTCCGGTGCACCCCGGGGCGTTCGAGGCCCGTGACTGGGCTAGAAAGCCGTCTGCCCTGGCTCGATTGAAGTCGGAAAGGAATCCGTTTGGACCCAAGACTACTTGGTTCACGTCGATCGCGCGAAACAGACCAACGCCATGATTACCGACGTATCCAATGGAAAGAGAAGTGCCGTGCCCGAGGTCACGCTGAATCGTTAAGTTCCACTGTTCTACATAGGGGGGCTTTAGGTGCGGATCGATCGCATATCCCGCATTGTTTGCTACGCCGACATTGGCCGCATTAGTTGAGAAAGTTGTCGGAATCCCGAAAGGCGGTATGGGCACAGGCGTAGCGGAACTTAAAGTGGGTACTCCATTGAGACCGTTCGGATTGGCTGTGTTGGTTGTCGACAACCCGGCGTTCGCGGAAGCGGCGTTTTGTGCCGCGGTAAAGAAAGCATCATTCACATAGTTCAGACTGAAACCCGCGCGGACGGCGGTTCTGCCATTTCCAAACGGATCCCATGCCAGACCGATATTCGGCGAGAATCCCTTATGGTAAGAGTTATAGAGTCCGCGCTTGCTCGGGCCACCGGCAAAGTCCACCGTAGCGTCGGTGAGCAGAATCTGTGCGGCGGTCACTCCAGAAGGAATGACCGGTAACAGCACCAGACCATTCTTTTCGTCCACGGGGCTGAAGTATTCCCACCGCACGCCGTAGTTAAATGTCAATTTGCGGTTGATTCTCCAGCTATCCGCGACATAGAAGGCTAGGTCATTTTGCCTGAAGTTGCGGGCGTCGGGCGCTAGATTTACGTATCCGGATTTCTCGCTGGTGACGTTGAACGTCTGTGAAACATTGCTCAAAATGCCCGCCGCCGTTGCCAGCAGCGCGGTTGAATTTGAGAAGTCCGTTGCACTGATGCTCGCCCCCGACGGCGCCGGAAAGTCGCCGAACTGCGGCGCGTTGGTAGTGTTCGACTGACTGAACCCGACCTGAAGGTCGGGGTAAATACCCGCCGAATTCGTTTCAAATATCGTTACGCGCTGAAACTGGACGCCAAATTTGACGGCGTGATTCCCGCGCGTCCAATTCGCATTATCCTGCCAGGAGTAGGTGTGCGTGTTGCGGCCCTGCGGAAGGAAGTTTGGATCTGGACCGGTGAACGGGAGATCTGAACCGTCAATCGTGAAACCGGAACTAAAAGACTGGCTGGTCAAGAAAAAAGCGGGCGCCAAATCAAAGCCAACCCGGGCTTCGTTGGTCAGGTTCGCTTTGGGGCTCCAACGCCAGGCCGTGGACAGAAACTTAATATGGTCGTCGTTGGTCACTTTGGGTACAGCGTCGAAACTCGTATCAATATCCGGCCGATCGAAAAAACTGCGATTATATGAATAAGTTCCAGTAATCGTGTTGTGTGAATTGAGGTTGTAGTCCGCACGAAACCCGTAGTTGTCGAGCGAAGTGTTGTTGCGCGCGTTAAACTGATACCCCAACAGGTTCACTCCATCGCCGGCGCGGCTGTTGTTGGACACCGTCGGAACCCGCTGAATTTCAGCCAATCCCAGGGGGTCGATGGTGTAGGGATTGTGATTCGGGAGCGTGAGGAGATCCTGCGTAACGGGGGCACCCGACGGATTGCCATTGCCGTCTAACGGTTGGTAGGTAAACGGGAGCGTGGGAGTCGGCGCTGTCAATGATGCCTGGATCGCCGGACTCAAAACTGTGGTGTTGTTGGGGCTCTGCGCGTGTTTCCGAAGGAACTCGTAGTAACCATAAATAAAGAGCTTATCTTTCTTGATGGGGCCGCCCAGGTTCCCGCCGCCTTGATTTTGCAGGAGGCGAGGCACCGGAACACCGCTGGCATCATTAAACCAATCGTTAGCCCTTCCGATGCTGTTGGAGCGGTAATAGTAAAAGCCTTCGCCATGCCAGGCATTCGAACCCTTCGGGGTTACCATACTTACTCCCGAGGATCCGGTCTTATCCACGTCTCCATTCTGTTGCGTGACGGTGAACTCCTGTGTTTGGCTTAAGAAAGGAGAATTGGGCGAAAAATCCAAAGCGTTCTCCCGGATGAAATTATCCTGAATGTTTATCCCGTCGAGAGTAACATTTGAAAACGAAGAGCGTTGTCCATTGATCGTGGTCTCCGCCGAACCGCCCGGTCCGCTATTGGCAACGCCAGCTTGCAGGCTTAACAAAGCGAGGGGGTTGCGATCCAGAATCGGCAGATCGTCGATCTGCTTTTTTTCGACGGTCCCGGTAACTTCGGAACTCGTGGTATTGACAATTTCCGCGCCAGCTTCGACCATCACGGATTCCACGTTTGTGCCCACTTCCAGGGTTATCGGCGGGACAGAGTATTGAGTCGCGGCATCCAACTTGATGTTGTTGACCACACCAGTCTTAAAACCTTGCGCGGTCACGGAGACTTTATACAACCCGTAGTCGATGCTTTGGAACTGGTAGGCGCCGGTTGAACTTGTCGTCGAAGTGTAGGTATAGTTCGTTCCCAAGTTACTCAGAGTGACGGTTGCCCCGGAAACAGGCAATTCTTGAGCGTCTTTCACTGTTCCTACAACGGAACCGGTAGGACTCTGTGCGCACAATGGTCCAGTCGCGGCAAGTACCATCATGACGAACGCCACCGTCGTAACTATCCTCGAAAATTGCCCTACTCGCTTCATAGGACCCCCCAAAGGTCACACAGACCTTGATCAGCTTCGAGACGCCAAGGAAAAACGAGAGTGATGTATGCAAGAAGAAAGCCAGACCGTATCTGTGGAGGCTCCTATAACGTCCTTGTTAGCAACAACGTGCCGGTTCGTTCGGGTGGGAGTTATAAATTATTTAGATTCTATATTTGAGTATGTGGAGGTAATTCTAAGGTTCATATGCACTGACGGGTTCACGGAATAAAGGTTCAATGAGTTCTGATGCCGGGGCACGCCCACAATTCCGCGCTGAGGCTTGCAATAATTTTAATCGCGCTAACTTTGCGGACCGGCGTGCCAATATTAGCTTAAGCACCATTGGACAAATCACGGCCCAGGCGAATGACAATCGCACGATACTGTCGCCGGTCACCAAAATATCATTCGCCGCTAGTACGCCCAGCGAAGAAGGACGCCGCCGGTCGTATACCCTGCGCCTACGGTCACGATGAGCACCAGGTCGCCCTTGCGCAGACGCCCCTGTTCTACCGCGTCGCGGAGCCCGAGAGGGATCGTACCTGCGGTGGTATTCCCGTAGCGGTCGATGTTGACCATGACCTTGGAATCGTCAATGCCCAGTCGCTCTTGCGTGGCGCGAATGATACGTAGGTTGGCTTGGTGAGGCACCAGCAGCGCGAGATCGTTCTTCGTGAAGCCATTGCGTTCCAGGAGATGCGTCGCCATCTCCGCCATGCGGCGCACGGCGTACTTGAACACCTGCGAGCCTTCCTGGTGGACATAATGCATGCGCTTATCCACGGTTTCGTGATTGCTAGGATGCAGCGAACCGCCTCCTGGCATGTAGAGAAACGCTCCCCCCGACCCATCCACGTCGTGTTCAAAATCGAGAATGCCCTCGTTCGAACCCGAAGGTTCCAGGAGAACCGCCCCGGCGCCATCGCCAAAGAGCACACAGGTCGAGCGATCCTGGTAGTCAAGGATGGTGGTCATGGCGTCGCTGCCGATCGCCAGCACTTTCTTGTGCGTCCCCGCGCCTACGAATTGCGCTCCCACGGTCAGAGCGTAGGCAAAGCCGGAACACGCGGCGGACAGGTCAAAGCCCCAGGCGTTCTTCGCCGCGATGCTTTTTTGCACCAGGCAGGCAGTGGCGGGGAAAAACATGTCTGGCGTAACGGTGGCAAGCACGATCAGGTCGATCTCCGCGGGATCGGTGTGGGTTTGCGCCAGGAGGGTTTTGGCGGCTTCAGTCGCCATGTGAGACGCGGCGGCGCCGTTTTCGACGATGTGGCGTTCACGGATGCCCGTGCGCGTGCGAATCCATTCGTCGTTGGTCTCGACGATTTTTTCCAAATCCGCGTTAGTCATCACCTTTGGAGGAACGTAGCCCGCTACACCCGTGATTTTTGCCGCGATGCGGTGGGACATGATTCTCCTTGCGAATGGGTTCCCCGAACAAAACGAACCTGAATCTTATGCGATTGCGCCGCGGGCTTACAAGATGCTGCCGGCACTCTTCAGTATCGCAGCAGGTAGCTCACTTTAATGAAGAAAAGGCGGCTGGTCGTATTATTGGGCGCTCCCTGCACGGCGACGAAGGGAGGCGGTCCGGGACGCAAGTTGAGATCGCTATAGCCATTGTTGTATCCGAGATAAATCGCCGTACCGGGATGCAGCAGATAGGTGAAAAGGACGTCCGTTGTGAATTGTTTGGTCGGCGCGAAAGGCCCGTTGGGGTCATCAGAGCCGCCCAGACTTCTTTGCAGATCGAACAGTTGCGAGTTGGCGATCGTGGCGTTGTAGTCCAGAATGAGCCGCAAGGACAGCTCTTTCGTAAACTGGTAATTCAGCTTCGCGCGATTCAAGTAGTTGTTGAAAATGCTGTGCCCAGGGGAAAAGGGCGGCCGTACCGAGCCCTCGCGGGTTCCCAGGCGGTAATAGATCAGCGTCTCATCCAGACGGAAACGGGAAGACGGCCGCAACGTGAATCCCAGGTTCACACGCCGTGTATTTCCAAGAAACGGCTGAATTGGCACGGGCGCCTGAGCAGGAAAGAAATTTTCCCCCGTGCCCTGCGCGTACCGCGTGGAAAAGGAGATCCACTTGTACGGCTGGGTATTGAAGAGGACAGACGTGCCGTGCTTCCGGAAGCCGATGCCTTCGAAAAGTTCGTAGGCATCTCCGCGGCTGATGCTGATGGTCGTCTGCTTGGTCAGGTCCACCTGAAAACCGAGTCCCACTCCCCAGTCCTGCAGGATGCCGGCGTGGTTCCAGTCCACCGTTTCGCTGACCGTGGGTCCGAAATCGACAATTTTACTTTTGTCCGGTCTCCAGAAGTAGCCGCCGAAGACGTTGTTCTGCCGGATGTCGATGCGATTCACGAATCCCAGCTCGGTGCAGAAATTTGGCGAAAAGTCATAGTAGTTAGTGGACAAGGTGAAATGCCGGCCGGTATACGATGCGTCGGCCCACAGGGCATTGCCCTGTTGCGACCCGATGGCTGGATTGCTGGACGCAAACGACAGGCATTTCTGCTCTGCGTTGAGATCCTGCCGCGTCCAGGTATGCACCCCTTGAACGTCGACGACCCAGTTCCTGGAGAGTTTCAGGCGCGCATCGATCGAGGCCACGCGATTACTGGTGTCCGCAAAATCGCGGCTCGAAAAAAAGGCACCAATGTAGGACTGATTACCAAACTCGCGCGCCACGCGCACCACTCCGTCCGCCGCCCGCGTGCTGTAGGGTCCATTCGTGAATCCTTGGCCCGGGTGGCGGTCATCGATGACCAGGGCGCCGAGCGTCCATTTTCCGAGTTTTCCCGTTATGCGAGAGCCGAACTGCGGGTCGGCGATCTGGCGCGAGAAAAACAGATTGACCGGCGAGGCGAAAAATCCGGCGTTCTCGATGAAGAACGGGCGCTTCTCCGGGAAAAAGACAGCGAAGCGCTGGTTGATGGTGACTTGCGGGTCGTCGGACTCGACTTGGCTGAAATCGGGATTCAGTGTGACGTCGAAAGAGAGTGAATCTTTCAGAACGAATTTGGCATCGAGTCCCGCACGGTGTTCGAATTGGTCCTTAAACGCCGGAGGCGGAGTGGTATTTGGGGGATTCACCGGAAATGGCTGATTCAGAAAGTGATCGTCGGCAAGAATCCCGTAGGGAATGAGCTGAATATTGCGGCCCGGTGAAACGTTTTCGATCCCGCGCACCGGGTCGAATTGCTGGGTAAGCCCTGCCACACGTTGTGTCACGTAGGGCCAGTAGTCATATTCGCTCTTGCGCAGAATCGTGCGATAGAGTGCCACGCCCCAGGTTTGTTCGGGCTCGTGAGAGAAGCGCAGGCTCTTGAACGGTATCGAAAAGAAAACCACGTAACCGTCCTTGGTAACGCGGCCGGCGTTGTCCCATAAAGTGTCGAAGCTAAAGTCGTATCCCTGGCCCTCGGTGTAGATGGCATCGGTCTGTACGCCAAGCGGATTCGAGAAAAAATAATAGGCGCGGTGAGAATCCCGGAAAGTATCAAGCAGGACGCCCACTCCGTCGTCCTGATCGGAGTCTTCGCGCTTGGAGAGGTGCGCGCGAACTTCGCCGCTATCATCGTGGCAGAGGAAGGCTACGTAAAGATTTTTGTCGTCGTAAGAAAGGTAGGCGGTCGTAGCCTCGGTGGCAGGCGTGCCGTCGCCAGGAGAGTTCTGCCGGAAATCAGTTACGGCCAGCTCCCCTTCGCGTGGACGGTTTTCCAGGAAATCTTCCAGTTTTGGGGCGCGATGCACGCGGGGAATCTTCGAAAGGGGAATCCTCGCAGAATCTGGGCGCGAGGACGGAGGAGCTTGCGCGATGACGTGCGTCGCGGCCGCAGACAGGACCACCATCCCAAGTAGAGCATTGCGGATCACAGGTCCCATTTATGATGCCCTTGTATATCGTTTGGGGGGTAGTTCACGCAAGAGTAAAAGTCGCGATGTGGCGTATCGTCCAAGTCCAGATTAAGGCGAGACGGCGGTGCCAGACTGTCGAAGGAGAATTGATTGACAGCGTGGGTCACGAAGGCACGAGAACACCAGGGCTTTGACGGACCAAGAGAATCCATTTGCTTTACGCGCCGGGTACGTCCATCATCGGATACTTTCAAGGCTAAAAAGGACCTCGCGGACCGTATACCCACTCACAAAGCACGACGCCGGAACCAGGGGAATCATGAAGGACGCGGCGGAAAAGAAGCACTTTTGGCAATCACTGCCGGCGATTACACTCTCAGCTTTCGTGGTGCGGCTCATCTTCGTCGGTCTCCTTTATCGGGGGACGTGGAACGATTTCCGCGACCACTTATTATTCGGCTTTGAAATTGGCCGAATCGCGCGGTCGATTGCCGCGGGCCATGGTTATAGTAATCCGTTTTCCGCCGAAACCGGACCGACGGCCTGGATGACACCCGTTTATCCCTACCTGCTCGCAGCAGTCTTCAAGCTATGGGGGATTTACAGTAGGACTTCCGCTCTGGTCATGCTGGGCTTGAACAGTCTGTTTTCCTCGCTCGTGTGCATCCCCGCCTTCTACATTGCGCAACGCAGCTTTGGGCGGAGTGTGGCGATCGTCGCATGCTGGATGTGGGCTTTGCAGCCCTATTCCATTTACATTTCGAGTTCTTTCGTCTGGGAAACGTGCCTGAGTTCACTGCTTCTGGCGGTTCTCTTCCTCCTGACGCTCAGGCTTAGGGAGCGACCAGGCAACGGGTGGGATTGGCTGGGATTTGGCGTGCTGTGGGGTTTCGGGGTGCTGTCCAATGCGTCCCTGCTGTCTCTTTTCCCTTTTCTTGCTGGCTGGGCGATCTACCCCCTGTGGAAAGGCCGTCGGGGGTGGCTCACCGCCGCTGCCCCGGTGGCGCTTGGGCTTGCGGTGATGCTTCTACCGTGGCAAGTGCGCAACTACCGTGCTTTTCATAAGCTCATCCCTCTTCGAGACAATTTCTGGCTGGAGGTTTGGGTCGGCAATAACGGCTATACCCAAAGCCAGTCCGACGAGTCGGTTCTTCCCGCCGTAAGTGAATCCGCGCTGGATGAATACGTACGGCTCGGGGAAATTCCCTTTATGCAAAAAAAGCGAATCGAGACCCTCGGTTTTATTGCCCACCATCCAGGTTTTTACGCTGCGATGTGCTTACGAAGATTCGTTTACGTGTGGACGGGGTTCTGGAATCTCGACCCATCCAATCTGGACGTTGAGTTCCATTATCCCGGTAATGTTTTCCTGACAGCCTCCACGACTGCGCTGATGCTGGTGGGCCTCTGGCAAGCGCTCCGGAAGGCCCGTGAAACCGTGCTTCCCTATCTGTTTGTCTTGGCAGTCTATCCTATGGTCTTTTATCTCGCACATCCAGAGACTCGGTATCGGCAGCTAATCGATCCGGAGATCATTATCCTAGCCGCGGTGGGTGCTAGGTTTCTGCTCGTGGGGCCAAAAGCTCCGGCCACAATTGCCTGCCAGGATCCCTCGGCGGGAACCGCCTGACTTGCGTCCCGTGGAAGAGGACTGCCTGGAAAAAATAAATTTCGACTAAGTGGCCGCCGGGAAAATCTCGTAATGCCAGGAAAGCGCCGCGGTTTTTCTGAGCATGGCGGCAACGGAACAGTACTTGTCTTCGCTAAGCTGAATGGCGTGCTTCACGGCTGCGTCATCGAGCGGGCCGCGAAGGCGGTAGAACAATTCGAGCTTGGTCCAGACCGTGGGCGGCTCCGGCGCGCGCTCGCCCGAACAGATCACTTCCAGCGATTCGAGCTTCTGGCGCTTCTTGTCCAGGATGATAAGTACGTCCGTGGCCGTGCAGGCGCCCAGCGCCAATAGGAGCAGCTCCATCGGACCGGGACCTTTGTTTGAATTTCGGTCGGAATCGATCGTCAGCGTGTGCCCGGACGGGCCGGTGGCTGCGAATTGCTGGTCGCCAATCCACTTCACGGATGCAGTTTGCATTGCGCCCCCTCAGAGGAAGCATAGCAGGGCTCAAGCGAGTAACGAATTGCCGAAGAGCCTCAGACCGAGCGGGAGCTTAACTTCCTACAGTTTCTCATGTGGAGTGGCTTAGAGCAGGCGCTTTATGATCTTGGTGACGTCTTGTTCGCGAAGCGGCCCGCGAATGATTTTCACTTCTTTGCCATCGCGATTGACCAGAACACTCGCAGGCAGGCCACCTTCAAAGCCAATTTGCCTTGAGAGTTCGTCATGTCCAAGCAAGACCGGAAAGTTCACGGTCATGGATGAGCCGCCGACGTTAAAGTGTTCCGCCTGGACGAAGCTGCTGACGGACTGTTCACCCTGGTCGTCAACGGCGATGGCCACAACCGTGAATCCTTTTGCCCCGAATTCATTTTGCAGCTTGATTAGATTGGGCATCTCATCCCGGCATCCTGGACACCATGTTGTCCAGAAATTGATGAGCATGACTTGGCCCTTGTACTTTTCCAAGTCCACCCAATCGCCATCCATGCCGGGCATGACAGCGTGCGGAAGCGGCAGATTGATATCGGCAACATTGCCCGACTCCTCTTCGGAACCGCCTGCAAAAGAGGTGATATCGGGGCGGAAATAGCGAATGGCAAACACCACGCAAACGATGGAAGCGATAAAGAAGGGCAGAGCTTTCTTCATAATGACAACCCAAACTCGCGCGGGCTATCTTGGGAGAATAGTGGCTGTGAATCTCTCTGATTCCATAATAGCGAAGCGCGCGGCAGCAGACGACACCGTCTTGTTTTCGGGGTGTCGAAAGAGTTTTCCTGAATGTTACTTTTGAGGTGTGAATTGAGACACATTAAAGGTAGGTTTGGAGGGCGTTCTGGGAGGAAAAGAGATGGGACACAGCACTTCACGATTCTTACGCTGGCTTTCGATGATGACGATGGGGTTGCTGACGCTTCTCTGGCCGGCCGTAGCCGGAGTCTGTGCACAGCAAAGCAAAATGGCCGCAGAAGGAAAGGAGCAGCCGTACGCTATCGAATACTATTACAAGGCGAAATGGGGCCACGCCGACGAATTCCTCACGCTCTTCAAGAAAAACCACTATCCGGTGCTTAAGAAAGAGATGGAACTCGGGCGCATGCTGAAAGTAACCATGGCAACGCCGAGGTATCATGCAACGGAAGATGGGCGCTGGGATTTCCGGGTAACCATCGTCTTTAAGAGCGCAGCGATTGCCAACGACAATTTTGACAGTTCGGCGCTGATCAAGCAGCTTTATCCTGACCAGGAGACGTACAAAAAAGAAGAGCAGCGGCGCTTCGAGATTCTTGACGCCCACTGGGACTTGCCCATCAAGGACGTGGACCTCGACGCGCGCTAAAGAATCCTTTTCACGTCCTCAGGACGTTGCGTAGCGGCGGAAGAGTCTTCAATGACGCGCGGCTTCCTTTGCCTGGCCTACTTCCTTCATGCCTCTCACTCAGAACGTGTGGCCGGAGCTTTGCTGCCTTAAGATCCTGCAAGGCGCGCAGGCGTTCGTTGAAGTCCTCCTTCGACAAGCACCCTTCGCGGTAGAGCCGCCGCAGAAAATCTTCGGCCGAGTGCCCTCTTTTCTCCGAGTTGCATCCCATGCAGCAGGAAACCAGGTTGCGGTACGAATTGCTCCCGCCCTCCACGAGCGGCACCACGTGGTCCAGGCAGTGGGACCGGGCAGGCGTCCGGCGTAGACAATAAAAGCACACGCCACCTTCGCGCGCGTGGATGGCCTGGCGCAGGGCGCCCGTCCGCAGGAAATCCACCTCTTCAAGATTGGTTCCGTCGGGCAGCTTGCCTCCGCTTGCACGGAGTGGCGCGAATGTGCCACCGGCTCCGCTTCGGCGGACGCGCGGCGCGCGCACCTCCCTCGGCAACCGCACCTCCACCAGGTGGCCGATGTTGCTGCGTTCGATCAATCGCAAAGCTCCTTTGTCCAGCAGCCGGCGCACCGCCTCTCGCACCGGTCCGCCGGAAAG
>WNGH01004674.1_pt1 | contig 13030 bp, 6 predicted proteins | sample 5400631 | NCBI WGS metagenome assembly WNGH01 (sample SAMN13153373, study PRJNA577476) | soil metagenome | isolation source: 115 cm soil or saprolite under Garry oak tree replicate 1 | place: USA:California | collected 2016-06-15
TCCTCTACGGCCTCACGCGCGCGGGCCTGCGGCAGGGCGATACCGCGGTAATCCAGGGCGCGGGCGGCCTCGGCCTCAACGCGGTGGCGGTGGCTCGCGACATGGGCGCCGACCGGATCATCGTGCTCGACCGCGTCGCGTCTCGCCTCGAGCTGGCGCGAGCGTTCGGAGCCGACCACGCGCTGAGCCTGGCCGATCTGACCACGCCCGAGCGTCGGATCCAGGCCGTGATGGACCTCACGGGCGGATTCGGTGCGGACGTCGTGGCCGACTTCGTCGGCTACCCCGACGTCGTGCCGGAAGGCCTCAAGATGCTGCGCGGCGGGGGCTGTTATCTCGAGGTCGGGTCCATCGCTCCGGGCAACGTGTTCTCCTACGACGCGACCGCCCTGGTCCGTGGCAACGTGCGACTGGTCGCCACGTCCAATTACTCGCCGTGGGCGCTCGCGCAGGCGCTCGCCTTCCTCCGGCGGAACCGCGCGCGCTTCCCGTTCGAGCGGCTCGTCTCGCACGTCTTCCCGCTGGCCCAGATCAGCGACGCGTTCCAGGAGGCCGACTGGATGCAGCGCGGCAGCGATGGCCTGCGCATCTCCCGCGCTGCGCTCTCGATGGCGAGCTGAGACGACGGACGCTTCACCCTCCGTCGATCGTCCCGACCGTAGGAGGCGAGGCGCAAGCGCGGAGGCCCGCGCGGGGCCATGTTACGATGCCTGAGCGATGGCGCTGATCGTCCAGAAATACGGCGGGTCGTCGGTCGCGGACGTCGAGAAGATCAAGAACGTGGCCCGCCGGGTCGTCGAGAGCGCCGGCGGCAATCAGCTCGTCGTCGTCGTGTCGGCGATGGGCAAGACTACCGACGGGCTCGTCAACCTCGCTACCCGCATCTCGAACTCGCCCGATCCGCGAGAGATGGACATGCTGCTCGCCACCGGCGAGCAGATCACGATCGCGCTGCTGGCCATGGCCCTGCACGGGCTCGGCTTCAAGGCGCGCTCGTTCACCGGGCCCCAGGTCGGGATGCGCACGGACACGGCCCACACCAAGGCGCGGATCACCCGCATCAACGCCGAGCGGGCGCGGGCCGCGCTCGATGCCGGTGAGATCGTGGTGGTCGCGGGCTTCCAGGGGCTGAGCGAAGTGGACGAGATCACGACGCTCGGCCGCGGCGGGTCCGACCTCACCGCGGTGGCGCTGGCGGCCGCGCTCAAGGCCGACGTCTGCGAGATCTACACCGACGTCGACGGCGTCTACACGGCCGATCCCAACATCGTTCCCGATGCGCGCAAGCTTCCTCGCATCGCCTACGACGAGATGCTCGAGATGGCGAGCCTGGGCGCCAAGGTGCTGCAGGCGCGGTCGGTGGAGTTCGCCAAGAAGTACGGCGTGCCGGTGCACGTGCGCTCGACCTTCAAGCCGGTTCCCGGCACGCTGGTCACCAGAGAGGAACGGGACATGGAAGAGGTCGTCGTCACCGGGGTCACCCACGACCGGAGCCAGGCCAAGATCTCGATCCTTCGCGTGCCCGACCGTCCGGGCATCGCCGCGCAGGTGTTCGGAGCCATCGCCGAGACCAACATCGTGGTCGACATGATCGTGCAGAACATCAGCCGGGACGGCTATACCGACATGTCGTTCACGCTGCCTCGCAGTGACTACGGGCGCGCCGTCGGCGCGCTGCAGGACATCGGGCGCAAGGTCGGCGCCCAGGGCGTGGTGCACGACGAGCGCGTGGCCAAGGTCTCCATCGTCGGCGTGGGGATGCGCAGCCACTCCGGCGTCGCCTCCCAGATGTTCGCCGCGCTGGCGCGGGAAGGGATCAACATCCAGATGATCTCGACGTCGGAGATCGCGGTGTCGTGCGTCATCGAGGACAAGTACGCGGAGCTTGCCGTGCGCGCGCTCCACGACACCTTCGCGCTCGGCCGGGAGCGAGAGGCCGCGGTATGAAGGGCAAGGCCGCCGTCTTCCTTGGTCCCGGCAAGGCGTTCGAGCTGCGCGAGCTGACCGTCCCCGACGTCGAGCCCGACGCGGTCCTGATCCGCGTCTCGCTCGCCAACGTGTGCGGATCGGATTTGCACTTCTGGCGGGGCGACGCGCCGCTCAAGCTGCCCCAGGACGGTTGGATCTTCGGTCACGAGATGACCGGCCGCGTGGCGAAGCTCGGCCGCAACGTGAAGACCGACTCGCTGGGCCGGCCGCTCGCCGAGGGCGACCGCGTCGCGTACACGTACTTCTATCCCTGCGGCCGGTGCGCGGCGTGCCTCAACAAGGAGCCCGCGGCGTGCCTGTTCAAGATCGGACGCCCGCTCGGCCCGTCGGAGTTCCCGCATTTTCACGGCGCGTTCGCCGAGTACTACTATCTGAAGCCGGGCGGCGCGCTGTTCAAGGTCCCGGCCGAGCTGTCCGATGCGCTCGTGTCGCCGGTGAACTGCGCGCTCAGCCAGGTGATCTTCGGCCTGCACAAGGTTGGCCTGCGCTTCGGCGACACGATCGTGATCCAGGGTGCCGGCGGCCTCGGCATCCAGGCCGCGGCCGTCGCGAAGGACATGGGCGCCGCCGTCGTGATCGTCGTCGATCAGATCGCCGGGCGACTCGAGCTGGCGAGGCAGTTCGGCGCCGACCACACGATCAACCTCAAAGAGGTGGCGGAACGCAAGGATCGCGTGAAGCTCGTCCGCGACTGGACCGGCGGCGCCGGCGCCGACGTCGCCTGCGACTTCGTCGGCTTCCCGCAGGTGATTCCCGAGGGCCTCGACATGCTCCGGCAGGGCGGCACCTATCTCGAGATCGGCACGATCAGCCGCGGCGCCAAGATCGAGCTGGAGCCGGCGTCGCTGGTGTGGGGAGCCAAGCGCATCGTCGGTGTCATCATGTACGACCCGTGGGTGATCCCGCGCGCGCTCGACTTCCTCGTGCGCAACCGCACGCGCTGGCCGTTCGATCGCCTGATCTCTCACACGTATCCGCTCGAGAAGATCGACGAGGCGTTCACCCAGTCGGAGTGGCACGCCAAGGACACGACCCGGATCATGCGCGCGGCGCTGACGCCCTGAGGGTCCGCTGAGCGTCTGATTTTTTCGACTCTAGCGTCGCGTGCGACGGCGTGCGTATCGTCGGCGCATGCTCTACACGCGGCCGCAGCTGGTCCTCCTCCTCGCCGTCCTCACCGCGGCCGGCGCCGGCCTCGCCGTCGGCCACTGGCGCGCACACCATCCCGAGCTGGTCGAGCGCCTCGAGCAGCTCGATCGCACACCGGCGGTCGCCGACGGCCAGCCGGGTGGCGCCATCGCTTCCCCGTCGGCCGCTTCAGGTCGTGAGTCGGCCGCCCCGATTCGCGAGCGCCCGCGAGCCCCGTCATCGACCGAGCGGCGTGGGCGACCGGCCAAGCTGACTGCGCCACCCGTCGAGGCGCCGTCGCCTGGACCGCTCGATCTCAACGAGGCCGGCGTGGACGACCTCGCGCGTCTGCCCGGTGTCGGGTCAGGGCTCGCGCAGCGCATCGTCGCGGCCCGTGACGAGGGCGGCCGTTTTGCGTCGGTGGACGATCTCCGCCGCGTGCGCGGCCTGGGGCGTGTCAGGCGCGAGCGTCTGCGGCCGCTCATCACCGTCGGCGAGTGACCCTGAGCTGGCCGCGCGTTCCGCTCGCTCCCCTGGCCGTCGCCTTCGCGGTCGGCGTGGCGGCAAGCGGATGGGTTCGCGTGAGCGTCGCGGCAGTGGTCGTGGCCGTCACGCTCGTCTGGGGCGCGAGCCTCCTCGTTCTCGGACGCCTCGCGCCGGCCACCGGCTGCCTGCTCGCGGGCCTGGCCGCAGTCGGCGCCATTCGGGCCTCACCATGGCCGCTGGCGAGCGATCACATTGGACGGCTCGACGTGCCGGCCGTTGTGCAGGTCACCGGGCGCCTGGCGGCAGAGCCGGTCGTGTTCGCCGCCGAGCGCACGCGTGTGCTCCTCGATGTCGAGCGTGTCGGCGACGAGCCGAGGACTGGCCGCCTGCCGGTGACGCTCTACGGCGTCGCACCACCGCTCACCGAAGGTCAGCAAGTGGCGGGGGAGATGAGGCTCCACGCCGCCACGGGGTTTCGCAATCCCGGCGGGTTTGATTACGGGGAGTTCCTCCGGCGCGAGGGAATGCCGGTCGTGGCCAGCGCTCGCGTCGATCGGTTGATCGCCCTCGATGACCCGGGGCCGCGCTGGAACGTTCGTGTCCGCCGCGCCGCTCGCGAGGCCATCGCCCGCACGTTGCCCCCCACCTCGGCCGCCCTCCTCAGCGGCCTGTTGCTCGGGGATCGGGCCGACCTTCCTCCCGAGGTCGACGACGGCTTCCGTCGCGCGGGCGTGTATCACGTCCTGGCCGTGTCGGGCTTCAACGTCGCGCTGATCGCGGGCGCCGTGTTCTCGGTCCTGACGCTCGCGCGCTGTGGACGGCGTGTGGCCGCCGTCGCCGCCATCGCGGCCGTGCTCGGCTTCGCGTTCGTCGTCGGCCCCGAGCCCTCGGTCCTGCGCGCGGTCGTGATGGGCGTGCTCGTGCTGGGCGCCGTGCTCCTCGAGCGCGACGCGTCGGTGCTCAATGGCCTCGCGCTGGCCGCGCTCTTGATCCTCGCGGTCCGTCCCAACGATCTCGCCGATCCCGGCTTTCAATTGTCGTTCGCCGCGACGGCCGGGATCGTGCTGGCTCCGCTGCCGCGCGGTCTCGTCTGGGGCTCGCTCGGTGTGAGTATCGCCGCCCAGCTCGCCGTGCTGCCGATCGCGCTCTGGCATTTCAACCAGCTCTCCACGATCGGCCCCATCGCCAATCTCGGCGTCGTCCCGCTGGCGGGGCTCGCCACGATCCTCGGCCTGCTGGCCGTCACGGTGGCGTTTTTCACCGACGCGGGTGGCGCGGTCTTCCTCGACGCGCTCTGGCCGCTCTTGCTGGCGATGCGTGCGCTCGTCGCTCTCGCGGCGCGCGTGCCCGGAGCGCTCGTTCATCTGCCGGCGCCCCACTGGACGGCGATCACCGCGTATGGCCTCGGCCTCGTGCTGGCGCTCGGCTGGTGGCGCTGGCGCGAGACCCGGCCCGAGTGGTCACGCTGGGCGGGCGCCCTCGCGCTCGGCCATCTCGTCGTTGCGGTCACGATCGGCGCGTGGCCGCTCGTCCGTCCGCCCGACGGACGCCTCCGGCTCACCGTGCTCGACGTCGGCCAGGGCGACGCGATCGTGATCCAGGCGCCCGACGGCCGGACCGTGGTCGTCGACGCCGGGCCGGGCGGTGGCATGCGCCTCGACACCGGCGCGCGGGTGCTCGCGCCATTCTTGTGGAATCACGGCGTGCTTCAGCTGGCCGGCCTCGTGACGACCCACGACGATCAGGATCACGCGGGCGGCAGCGCCGCGTTGCGCCGTGAGTTCACGGTCGGCGATCAGCTCGCCGGTCCCGAGCGGATCTGGATGGGCGGCGTGAGCGTGCTGCCACTCACGGCCACCGACAAGCCTGCCGGGAGCCGTCGCAACGACGACGCGCTCGTGTTCCGCGTCGATTACGGAGCGGTCTCGTTCCTTCTCACCTCCGACATCGGCGCCGAGGTCGAGTCGCGCCTGATCCGTGCTCAGGCGCCGCTGGCGGCGACGGTGCTGAAGGTCGCCCACCACGGGGCGCGGACGTCGAGCACGCCGCCGTTTCTGGAAAAGGTCAAGCCCGCACTGGCCGTCATCTCGGTCGGGCGCCGAAATCCGTACGGTCACCCTTCTCCCGACACGCTCGCGCGGCTGGCCGCCACCGGCGCTCGTATCTACCGCACCGATCGCGATGGCGCCGTGATCTTCGAGACCGACGGGTTCGCGCTGACCGTCACCCGCTGGGCCACGCGCGAGGTCGAGCACTTCTGTCTGAACCCCGATGGAGGTTGTTGACCGGGCCCTTCGATTCGCTCTATTTCGTTTGCTGATTGAATAGCTTGGCCCTATAAACGGGCCCATGCGGATGTGGGGCTGTGTGGGCCTCGCCCTTTTCGTGTTCATCGGTCTTCCCGCTCTGACCGCCGAGGCCCAGCGCACCGAGGCCGACGTGTACGTCGGGCAGGCCATCGTCGATTTCGACGACAAGCGCTACGACAGCGCGCTGGACAATCTCCGTCGAGCTCTCGAGGTCGAGCCCGACCACGTCCAGGCTCTCTACTACACCGGCGTCGTCTACATGGCTCAGCGACAGCCTGCCCGAGCCGTGCCCTTCCTGGAGCGCGCCCGGGCGCGGGTGCCGTCCGACAGCGTCATCGCGTTCCAACTCGGCCTGGCCTACTTCGCCGAGGAGCGGTACGACCGTGCCGAGCCCCAGCTCGAGGAGGCGTTCCGCGCCCAGCCCGATCTGGACGGGCTGGGCTATTACGTCGGGTTCCTTCGCTATCGCAAGAAGGACTACCGGGGGGCCCTCCAGGCCTTCCGGGGTGGCCAGACCAAGGATCAGGACCTCCAGCAACTCACGCGGCTCTACACGGGACTGTCGCTCGCTGCCATGGGGCTCCCCGGTCAAGCCACGTCGGAGGTCGAACAGGCGATCCGGCTGGCCCCAGGCTCGGCGATCACCGGACCCGCCGAACGCTTGCGCGATGCCGTGGTGACCGCCCAGGCGACGGAGCGGCGGTTCTCGGGGGAGGTACGGGTCGGCTTCCTCTACGACGACAACCCGCGCGTGCGGCCAAAGTCCGTGGTGGGCAATGGCGACCCGAATGCCGATCCGCTCGTGACCACTCTTCGCGGTCAGAGTCGTCAGTCGATCGACTCGGTGGGGGAGCTGGTGGGGCTGCGCGGTGACTACGTGTGGTGGCGCACGCCGCAATGGGAGTCGTCGATCAGCTACTCGGGATTCCTCACCTACGAAAACGACGTGCCGAGCTTCAGCGTGCTCGATCACCTCTTTGCGGCCAGCCTCGTGCACAAGAACACCGTGGCCGGCATGCCGCTCCAGGCGGGCCTCCAGTACGCCTACGACGTGGTCTTCCTGGGTGGCCCGACGTTCCTCCAGCGCCAGACGGCTTCACTCTTCGGCACGCTGGTCGAGAACGACCACCATCTCACCCAGGTGTTCGGACGATATCAGCGGAAGGACTTCAACGAGCGGCAGCGACTCTCGCGCCCGGAAATCCGCGACGCCGACAACTGGATGATCGGCTTCCAGCACTTCCTGCGGTTTGCCGATGACCGGCACTATCTGAAGCTCGGGTATCAGTACGACTGGGAGGACGCGGACGGGCACGACTGGGAGTATCGGGGCTCACGCATTCTGGCCGGTGGCCAGTACACCCTACCGTGGAAGGGAATCCGCCTGAAGTACGACTTCGACCTCCACTTCCGCGATTACGTCTTCCCGAACTCGGTCCTGCCGTCGAACAATCCGGGGCGGGTGCGGCGCTCCGATCAAGAGTTTAATCACGACGTTCGGGTCGAGGTCCCGATGGGAACCCTGCGGCTCGGGTCCCGCGATACGAGCGTGACGTTCGTGCTCGAGTACTTGAGCACGAACAACAACTCGAACCTCGACGTGTTCTCGTTCCGGCGGAGCGTGACGTCGGCCTCGGTGACCTGGTCGTTCTGATCCGAGACCGCGTCGAAGCTCGACGCGTCGTTCTCACTGTCCTCTGATCGTCAGCCTGGACGCCGGACCGTCGACGACGATGACGGCCGCGGCCGCCGGGACCGGGCCGAGCTGGACGATCGATCCGAGATTGGTGCCCTTCAGCGCGCTGCCGGTCACCGTGACCTGCGCCGGCGTGGCCCCGTTGATCAGCGCGATGGGAATGCCGCCGAACGTCGTCCCCGCGCACGTGCTCCCGCACAGCGTGTTGCTGACGCGAATCTGGTTTCCCCCGCTGCCCCCGAAGATCGCGAAGGCGCCGCTGATGTTCACCACCGAGCCTCCGCTGACCCTCATCACGGAGCCGTTGAGGGCTTGCAAGACGCTGCCGTTGCTCAGGCTGAGGAAGTCGCCGATGACCTGCAGCAGGCTGCCGCCGGCGACGCGAAACGCGTTGTTGTTGGCCACGATGATGGTGCTGGCGTCGAGCCGGGCCACCGGGCCCAGGCTGACGACCTTGGCCTGGGCATTGAGGTTCATCAGCCCGCCATCCACCGCCGTCGTCGGCGCCACCGTGAGGCTGCTGGCCGCGAGGAGCTCGAACACGGGTGCGGTCGCCTGGAACAGGGCCCGATCGATCCGGAACGCCTCCTGGCCCGACACCGCGGCGCCGGCCTCGAGCCTGAGCAGGCTGTGGTCGCCGCCCTTCCAGACCAGCGGGGCGAACGTGCCGAGCGAGAGGGGGACGCCGTCGACGATCTCCACGGCGACCGGCGCGTCGGTGCCACCGATCAGCGAGAACATCGACGTGTTGGCGGCGCTGGCCAGCGCATGCGTGCCGCCGACCAGCCGCACGAAGGAGTCGGCGGCCGACGCGAGGATCTGGCCATCGGACGCGAACACGAGGCCCGAGAGCGCGTTGACCTGGCTGCTGCCCTCGGCGACGAGGAGGGCCCCGTTCAGCACGGCGGTCGCTCGTGTCGTCCCGTTGGGGCCTCCGGTGCCGAAGACGTTGAGGACGTGGCCCGTGTTGGCGACCGCTCCCGTTCCCAGGCTCACCGACGTGTCGCGCAGCGCGATCAACGGATCGACGCTCGAGCTCTCGAACCTGGCGCCGTTCCGGACACGAACGATGACGTCGGTGGACGTGATGTTCGCGTTGCTGGCGCTCAGCAAGGACCCGGCGATCGACACCGTGGCGGCAGCCTCTGCCGTTCCCGGATTGGTGGACGCGATGATGTCCAGCACGCTCCCGAGGACGTTCGTCTTCGAGATCGGATCGAGGCCGCCGACGGCGATCCCCTGGCCTTGAACCTGGATGAGCGGATCGGGGCCGCTGCTGCTGAAGCTGGAGCGCTCGACGTGGAGGATCGACGACAACGCTCGCACCGTGCTGTTCGTCATGGACACGAGCGGTCCACTGAGCGCGACCTGCGCGGCGGCCGCCGCCGCTGCCGGATCTCCACTGAAGTCGGCCACCGTGACCAGGTCCCCTCCGGAGAGCCGAGGATCGGGTCCAGCGTCGAACGTCGAATCGATGAGCTGGATCAGCGCCGACCCAGTCGTGCTCGTGAGTCGCGCGCCCTCTTCGATGGCGAAGCCGGAACAGCATGCGCCCGGTGTCCCGAAGGCCGGGCCGAACCCTTGACTGGTGGTCTGGAACCGGCTCGACGCTCCCGCGAGCAGGGGGCCCCCCAGGTCGATCTGCGAGGGCGCGTCGGGACGGGAGCGCCGGAGGGTGAGGATGTTCCCGGCCGTCTCCACGCTCGAGTCCTGAAAGGCCAGCAAGGCATTGGGGCTCGTGCTCGTGAGCTTCGCGCCGTCGCCGGCGAAGATGAACGAGAACACGTTCTTGGTGGGATCACCCGCGGTGAAGTCCACCCGCGAGGCCGCGAGCAGCCCGCCGGCGAGCGTCATCGAGGCGGGACTCGTTCCCGGGGCCGTCTTGCCGCCGAGCGCCAGGAAGTTTCCCGCGGACGTCACCCGGCTGCGTTGTTCCAGGCCCGAGCCGACGAACCCGAACACGGGAAGGTCGGGATTGGTCGCGATCAGGCTGGCGCCGTTGAGCACGGACAGCATGCTGAACTGGTCGCTGGTGGTCTCGAGCACGGCATCGGTGATCGCAACGAACGGTCCGCCCAGCGCCAGCCGGGCGCCGTTCAGGACCGACGCGATCCCGCTCTCGCTGATCACCGTGCTCCGATCGACCTCGATCAACGGCGATGATCCGGCCACCGCGAGGCCGCCGATGCGGATCTCCCCGATCGCTGGTCCATTGATCTCGACGAGCCCACCTTCGCTTCGCGTCGCCGTCGCGCTCGCGAGCTGGGCGCCGTTCGCGAGGGTGAACAGTCCCCCGCTGGCGTTGATCGCGCTGTCCACGATGGACGCCAGTCCCCCGGCGAGATTGGCGGTCGTCGTGGATCCGTCGACCTGGACGAACGCCTGGGCGCCCGTGTAGCTCATCGCCGAATTCACGATCTGCACCGCCGCCGACGGGTCTCCGCGCACATAGCTGCCGCTGGAGACGAAGATCCGGTCGACGTTCGTGAGATTGACCACGTCGTTCAGGATCTGTCGCTCGGGAAAGGCGTTCGAGACGATGGACCCCGCCTGGGTCACGATTGGAGCGGCTCCCCCGCTCGGTGGGCTGACCGTGCCGCCGGGGCCTTGACATCCGCCGGAGCTGCCCTCGTCACAGCCCTCATACGGAACGAGCAACGCCTGAGCGATCTGCACCGTCGACGGTGACGTGCCTGGGCTCGTGCCGCCCGGAATGGTCGGCGCGGCGGCCCGTCCCGGAAGCCCGCCCGTGAGCGCGGTCAAGACCGCCATGGTCGCATCCACCACCTGATTCTTGACCTGATCGTGGTTGGCCGCGTCGTGGTGGGGATGTCCGGTGCTGTGGAGCCCGGCCGTCACTCGGTTCTCGTGCCCTGGCGGAATGGGGACGAGCCGCGCCACGCCGCCGGTGACCGTGAACTGGAAACCCGCGGCCAGCACGCGAGGCGGCCCGATGGGTGAGCCCGAGGCGGGATCCAGTTGCTGAACCTCGCCGCGACCACGGAGCATGTAGAAGTTGGTCGTGTCGGGCGCCTGGCAGGCCCCGGCCGAGGCACAGGTGACTTCCGCGACGACCACGGTGCCGCGGATCCCGACGACCGCGGTCGGCGTGCGGATGTCGAGCGATTCGCCCCCAACCATCCGCTCGTGCGCCACCGCGACCCCGACCTTTCCGGACTGGAGGTCGATGAACGACCGGCCCGGCGCCTCGCTGATCGTCACGGCCGACCGCTCGCGGACGGTCACGATCGACTTGCCGCCCAGCAGCACACGGGCGAGCGAGTGCTCACCGGTGGTGATCGTGTCGTGGAAGAAGACGTCGTCCTTGAACTTCAGCGCCACCGGCCGGGGCAACGCCGCGCGCCGAGCCGTGACGTTGCCTTCGAGCGTGGTCACGATGCCGACCTTCGCCGGCTGACCGACGGCCACCACCGGAGACAGCGCGACGAACGCGAGCGTCGCGAGGATACGTCGGCACCGGCTCCGCATTGGTTTGTCTTGCAGCTCCGTCGGCGGTCGTTTGAAAGCTGGCAGGCAGACTACGCGTCGCTCGCGATGCGCTCAATTCAACGGTAGGTAGAAGGACCTATTACCTTCGGTATAGAAGCGAGCTCAGAAGGCTCGCGGAGGTGGAAGATTTTCCGACACCTGCCTGGTTGGAATCCTCCTACGGCGCGCCGCCGATCGTCACCCTGCTGTTGCCCTGGATGACGATCACCGCGGCATTGGCGCTCTTCACGAGTGACCCGGAAGCGGGATTTCTGAAGGGGTTCGGGCCGATCGAAACGTTGCTCCCGGGAGTGACGGCGACGGTGATCCCACCGGCGACCGTCAAGCACCCTCCGGCGGCGCACAGGTTGTTCGTCACGTTGATGACGTTCCCGGCGCCGAAAAATGCGGCCAGGGCCCCGGCCACGCTGAGGACCGAGCCGTTGGCCACGCGGATCAGCGGACCGTTGAGCGTCTGGAGCAGGCTGCCGTTGCTCAGCGAGAACAGATCGCCGGACGCCTGGAGCAGGGAACTGTTGAGATTGAGGATGGCGCCGTTGGTGGACGTCAGCCTGCTGGCGTTGAGAGCCACCAGCGGGGCGACGGTCGTCATCTTGACGTTCTTCGAGAAGAGAACGGCATCGTTCGCGAAGGTGAGATTGCTGCCAGCCGAGGCGCTGAAGATGGGCGCCGTGGCCTGGAACAGCATCGTGTCGAAGGTCGCGCCGGCTTGACCGTTGATGCTCGCCGCTGACGTGGCAAGCAGCGTCCGGCCCGTCGTGATTGGCTGATCCGTCCCGCGTGTGATCGCGACGTCGTCGACAGTTTCCACGGTCGTGGCCGTAGACCGCCCGGCCAGGAAAAAGATCGATGAGCCGGGCAGGGTACCGATCGAGTGCGTGCCGCCCGTGATGGAGGCGAACGGGTCACCTGTGCCGCCGGCGATGATCTGCGCACCGGCGAACACACCGACCAGACCGCCGGTCAGCGTCAGCGTGCCGTCGATGGAGTTCCAGAACGGCCCGCCGAGGCTCATCGTGGCAAAGGCCGTTCCGCCGGGGCCGCCCTGCCCCGTCAGGAAGAGCGCGCGTCCGAAGATCGCCGGAGTGGCGGAGCCCGCCGTCACGATCGAGTTGACGATTCGGATCAGCGCCGAGTCCGTCGTGCTGGAGACCGAGCCCCCGTTGAACACGCCGACGAGATCAGCAGTCGTCGTCAGGCTGCCGCCTGTGACCAGGGCCAGCGGCCCGGACAGGACGACCGTCGCCGGGACCGACGTGGTGTCCGGGGTGGCCGAGGCGATCACCTGCAGCATTCGGCCGAACGTCGTCGGGGTGTCCGGCTGGGTCGGATCCGCACCGCCGAAGAGCAGTGACGAGTTGAGGGCCTCGATCAAGGCGTTCGACGTCGTGCTCGTGAAGCTCGAGCGGAAGACACCGAGGAGCGAGAAGAGCGCTCCGACCGAGCTCCCGTCGGTGCTCAGCAGCCTGCCGGCCATCGTGACCGTGGCCGGCGCGACCAGCTCCGTCGCCGGCGCACCGGTGAAGGTGTCGGCGACTTGAAAGAAGTTGCCGCCCGAGAACGCGTCCGGGCCCGACCTGAAATCCGAGCCCACGAGGCGGATGAGGTCGCTCGTGCTGTGACCGATGAGCTGGCCGCCCTGGCTGACGTGGAAGCCATTGCAGCAGGCCGAGCTCGGAATGCCGAAGGCCGTGCCCGCGCCGAGCGACGAGGTGTCCACCCGGCTGCCGTTGGTCGCGACGAACAGCGGCCCCTCGAGCGTGAGGCGACTCGCCGCGTCGGGGGACGACCGACGAAGGGTCAGGACGTTACCGGCCGTGGTGATGGCGCTGTTGTCGAGACTGATGAACGGTGCGGCGCCGATCTGGGTGACCTGAGAGCCGTCGAGGATCGCCGCCAGGGAGAACGTGTT
>WNGH01011962.1_pt1 | contig 13030 bp, 12 predicted proteins | sample 5400631 | NCBI WGS metagenome assembly WNGH01 (sample SAMN13153373, study PRJNA577476) | soil metagenome | isolation source: 115 cm soil or saprolite under Garry oak tree replicate 1 | place: USA:California | collected 2016-06-15
CAGCGCCCGATTGCGCCCTCGTCGAGCCACTGCTTCACCTTCGTCCAGGCCGGGTTGAACCGGTACTGGTGGCATGGCATTACGAGGCGCCCCCGCGCACGCGCCGCCGCCGCGATGCGGTCCGCCTCCGCGCGCGTCACCGCCACCGGCTTCTCGCACAGCACGTGGTAGCCCTGCTCGAGCCCCCAGAGCGTGAGGTCGAGGTGGGTCGCGGTGGGCGTGCAGACATCGATGAAGTCCGCCGGGGGCGCGCCGGCGAGCTGCTCCCGGCGGGAGAGCAGCGGGATGCCGTCAACCGGCGCCAGGTCTGGCGCGCTGTCCACGAGCGCTACGATCGCGACCCGCCCGCGCACGCTCGGGGCCTCGAGAAACGCCGGCAGGTGCGCCTGCCGCGCGATCCCGCCTGCCCCGATGACAGCCCCGCGGTACCGCCTGGGCTCAGCCGACGCGGGCGTAGACATTCGGCTGCTCGGCGAGGGCGTCGGCGAGGACGGCGGCATTCCACTCGTGCGCCAGCAGGAGCAGCACGAGCAGGAGGCTCATGGGCACCGCCTCCGCCCAGAGAAACGCAGAGATGTGATGTCCCAGTCCCGCCGCGCCGAGCAGCAGGAAGCGCGCATTCTGGCCGAGCCAACTGCACAGCGGCAGCAGCATTTGCTGGCGCTCGCGGTATTCGGCGCGAAACGCGTCCGTCACGCTCGTGTGCCGCAGCCGCCGCACCAGTTTCGCCGAGCGCGGGAACAGCTGGGACTGTCGCAGCACGTAGTCGCGGTATACCCGCGCGCCGAACCGCTCGAGCACGCTCCCCGGCGATCCCGACCCCAGGTTTTCCGGGAGGTCGAGCTCACCCTTCTCACCAACGCCGATATAGAGGAAAGCGTTGCGCACGAAGTCCACCGCCGCGCTCTGGTAAGCGTGCGCCAGCCCGGCCAGCGCCACCAGCAGCACGGCGCCGGGCCACCACCAGCCGGCGTGGATCAGCCGATACGCGAGATGGACGTACAGGTTGATGAACCGGAGGTTGTCGCTGATCCCGTCGAGCGCCCGGCCGAAACGGGTCGACGTACCCCGCAGCCGGGCGAGCTGGCCGTCGGCGCTGTCGAAGATGTCCGACACGATGAACAGCCCGAAGCCGATCAGGTCGGTCCAGCGGTCCTGGTAGGCGAACAGGTGTCCCGCGACCAGGCCGATGACAAGCGACCACAGGGTGACTTCGTGGGGGGAGACCCGGGTCGGCAGGAGCGCCCGGGCGATGCGGATGCCGAGGGGCCGGAAGAAGCGGAGGTCGAGCCACTCCTCGACCGCCGGCCCCTTATGCGACAAGTCGCTCGGCGGCTTCATTGAGCACGTCCTTCATGATGGCGAGGGCGTTCATCGCCTGCTCCTCCTCGATGACCAGCGGCGGATTGATGCGGACCTCGGGATTGTAGATCATCGCGAGCACGCCGCGCGCGAGCAGCGTGTCGAAGATCCACCGAGTGGTTCGCTTGTCGAGCAGCGTGCGCGTGCCGGGCCAGACCAGATCCATGCCGATCATCAGTCCCCGGCCGCGCACGTCGGAGACAATCGGCACCTCGGACTCCCAGCGCTTCATCTCCGCGATCATCTTCTCGCCCAGGCTGCGCGAGCGCTCGACGAGGCCCTCCTCGAGGATCACCTCCAGGGTGACGCGGGCGGCGGCCGCCGCGAGCGGGTTGCCGCCGTAGGAGGACGAGCTGCCGCTCGGGTTGGCGAACGGTTTCGCGAACGCGACCGGCTCGCGCGCGATGATCCCGCTCAGGGGGAACCCGCCGCCGAAGCCCTTGCCGATCGTCATCACGTCGGGAACGATCCCCTCGTGCTCGACGCCGAACATCTTCCCAGTGCGCCCGAATCCGGTGAGCATCTCGTCGCAGATCAGCAGCGCCCCCAGGTCGTCGGCGATCTGGCGCAGCAGCTTCAAGTATCCGGGAGGCGGTACGACGTTGCCCGCCGTCCCCTGGATCGGCTCGACGATGATCGCCGCTACGTGCTTCGTGGTCTCGAGCTCGATTTTTCGCTTCAGGAACTCGACGCAGTGCCACCCGCACGATGGGAACGTCTTGTCGAAGGCGCAGCGCGCGCACGAGGCGTACGGGCTGAGATACATGCCCGGCATGAGGGGCCCGAGCCCGTGCTTGAAGCCGCCTCCCAGCACCGGCAGCACACCGCCCGTCTTGCCATGGAAGCCGCCCCAGAAGCCGATCACTTCGGTGTGCCCGGTGCACGACTTCGCCAGGCGCAGGGCCGCCTCGACCGCCTCGGCGCCGCTCGAGTAGAACTGGCTGCGGTTCAAGTCGCCCGGAGCGAGTTCCGCGAGCAGCTTCACCAGCGCCGCGCGGTGCTCCGTCGTGAAGCTCCCGACGTGAACGCGGGCGATCTGCCGCTGCAGCCCGGCCACGTACTTGGGATGGGCATAGCCGAGGCTCGCGACACCGACGCCGGCGAGCAGGTCGATGTAGCTATTGCCATCGGCGTCGTAGAGGACGGCGCCCTCGCCGCGGTCGATGCAGAGTCGGCTGAACAGCGCGACGCTCTGGGTGCCGGGGGCGAGGTACCTCGCCTCCGCCTCGAACTGGGCCTGGGACTTCGGCCCGGGGAGCCGGATGTTGCGCAGGGTATGCGTCACGGGCGATTCCGATGGGCGAAGCGGTGCGTGATGTAGGCGGCGATCGCCTGCGCCGCCTCCTCGCGGAAGGGCGCGAAGCTCGGCCAGTCGTTGAGATCGATCAGCACGGGACGGTCGGGCTCGGGAAACGCCACGTCGCCTCCGAACACGTCCAGGCCGAGCAACGCCGCCGCCTCGAACGCCAGCGCCTTCAGGCGGTTCTCGTCGATCGCCGGCCGCACCCCCGATAGCCCCTCGTCGGAGCCGTACCACCGGAAGAAGCGGCCGTCCGTCACCCCGTAGAACTTGACGATCGGGCCCGGCACGTGCTCCTGGAGCGCGACCCACGGGATCCCGCGCGCCTTGAAAGCCTCGAGGACGTGGGCGGCGCGGCTCAGCGGCGCGGCCACGACGTCTTCCGGCCGCTCCGCGTGCACATCGCCCCGCTTGATCCAGATGGAGCCGTGATCGGCGCCGAGCGCCTGCCGGGGCGCCGCCGCCGGCAGCGGGGCCGAGCTCGCCAGAATGAGCGTGCGGGGGAATGGCAGCATGCCGTCCCTCAATCGCTTCACCATGCGATGGCGGTGGCAGTTCAACGCGCTCGACGGCCGGTTCACCACCAGCGCCCCGTCGGATTCGAGCGGCATCAGCTGCTCAGAGGCGAGCGAGCCCTGGCACATATTGAGGTACAGCTCGGCCGCCGGCAGGCGCCCGTGCTCGACCTCGAGCTCCGTGGTCTTGGTCACCCGCCACCCCTGCGCCGCGAGCTCGGCGACGGTCGCGTCGAGGATCGCGGTATCATTCACGCGATGCTGCAGCGGGGAGTAGGACGGGTTGCGGTAGATGGCGGCCAGTCGCGACAGGGCGCTCTCGCTCTCTGGAGTCTGGTTTCAGGCCTCGCGCGCCGTCAGCCACGCGTTGGCAGTTTCTAGGTCTCGGGGACGATCGATGTCGATGATGCGCGCCACGTCTACCGCCGCCACCCGCGCCCCTCCCCTCCCCCCTTCCCCCTCAAGCAGCGCCTTCAGAAAGCCGCGCATCCTGTACACACCACGGGCGAGCGCCTGCGCGGCGGCGGCGCGGGCAGCGGCGCTCAAGCCGTAAACGCCGCCCGTGACGCACGGGGGCTGAATCGGCTCGTCGCTGACGGCGCGCACGAGACCTCCCTCGTGCCGGTTCACGTATACAGGAGACTCATCGTCCACGTAGCCGGTCACAGCGAGCACGGCATCGGCGCCATCGGCCAGGTGCCGCTCCACCGCACCGTACACCGCGCGCCAATCCTCGGCCCGCATCACCGTGTCCACCATGCTGCAGCAGACGGGCCCCGGCGGAACCGCCCGGAGCCCCTCGACGAGCGTGTGGAGCGAGGAGGGAGTCCGGCATTCCACCACTGTAAAGGGCGCCCGAAACCGCTGCGCGTCAAGCAAGCGCCGCACGCTCGGGGAATCCGCGCGGATTGCGCAGGTGAGGCTCTCGCATCCGAGGGCGTCGAACGTCTGGAGAAGCCGCAGGATTTGCGGCTTGCCCGCGACGTCGACCAGCGGCTTTGGGATCGGGATGCCGGCCGCGGCGAGCCGCGACCCCTCTCCGGCCGCGAGGATGAGCGCCTGCATCTACTCGAGAACCCCCTCGATGTCCGGGAGGCGGGTGATGCGCGCGGTGGGCACGACCCCGGCCGGCGCCGCTCGCTCCGGCGGCGCGACCCAGCAGGTCCGCATTCCGAGCTCGGCCGCCGCACGGATGTCCGCTTCGAAATTGTCCCCCACCATCCAGGCGTCTTCCGCCGCGGCCCGAAGCGCGAACAGCGTCTCGGCGAAGATGCGGGGGTCCGGCTTTGCCGCGCCAATCACGCTTGAATCGCTGACGGCAGCGAACAATCTCGCCAGGCCGAGCTCCTCCAAACAAGGCACGAGATTCCCCGAGAAATTCGATACGATCCCGAGGCGATAGCGGCGCGCCAGGCGCTCCAACACGGGCCGGTTGCGCGCCACGGCCGCACGTGCCTCCCCGTAGAACAGCTCGGACATCCGGTGCGCATCGACCCGCGGGCGGTCGGGCACGAGCTCGAGTAGCAGCCGCACTTCCGCCTCGATCGTGTCCCGAAAGCCCAGCCCGCGGATCTCGGGAAGCCGCGCCAGCGCCCGGTCCGCGGCCTGGACCAACCGCTCGAACGATGCGTACTCGAGCGACCCGCCCTCGGCACGGTAAGCGGCGTGCAACCGCGGGCTCCAGTGAACGCCATCCGCGTCCAGCGTGCCGCCGAAGTCGAACAGGACCACATCGGACTTCACCCCCTGTCCCCGTCTCTCCGGGCGGCCTCACCCCCTGACCCCCTCTCCGTTCCGGAGAAGGGGGAGGCGATGAGTTCCCCCTCTCCCGAAGGGAGAGGGGGACAGGGGGTGAGGACCCGAGAGCGGGTCAGCGGCGGCCGGCCATCTCCATCGCGTGTCCCCCGGAGAGCCGCATGTAGTGCCGGAAGTCCACCTGATAGAGAGAGTCGCCGCGCTCGGCCCGCGGCCATTCCCCCCGGCGGTCGGGGATGAAGAGACCGCCGACCACGCCCATCCCTGCATCGGGGAGGCTGTGGCCCGTCGGGTTGTCGTAGTACACGGTCACGCGGTACTTGTGGCTCGGCACGATGTGGACGCCGAGGTGAGTCCAGCCGTACAGCCGACTCACGGGCACCGAGACCAGATGTCCGGTCGAATCCCGCACCGGCGTGGCGCGGTAGATCACCTCGCCCGTGGTGGCGTCGGCGAACTCGATCTGCTGACCCAGCTCGTGGAAGTGACCGCCGAGGCCGACGATCGTCCCAGGCAGAGCCGGGCTCGCCTCGTACGAGCGGGACGAGCGGCCCGGCGGCAGGTCGAACGATTTGTCGCCCGCCGGAAACGCCACATCCAGCTGCCACGGCGAGGCCCGAAACAGCGGCCACGGCCAGCCGGAGGGTGTGAAGAACATGACGAGCCGGACTCGCGCCCCGTGGTACGTCTCAGCGGTCAGGTTCTCGAGCATGGCGCTCGCGACCATGTGCTCGCCCGTGTTTACGGGCAGACCGAACAGGAGCCATGGCAGCCGGATCGGCCCGGTCTCCTGCCCCGCCGCGAGGAGGCGACGCGAGATCGGGAGGAACAGCTCTCGATGATCCGGGTCGATGAGGTTGAAGTGGTGCAGCAGCTGGCGCGGGAGTGCGTTGCCTGCGCTGTCCACCACCTCGACGCGGAAGCCGTACAGCGAGCCGGTCGCTGGGACCTCGAGCGTGGCCACGGCCGGCTGGGCGATCATGTGATGGGGCGTATTGGCCGGCAGGTCCATCGGCGCGAGCTCGATCACCAGGGCGCTGGCCCTCTGGTCGAGGAAAATGCGCGCGGAGCCGGGGTCGGCCGGTCGCGCGGGACCGCGCCCGTCTCCTGCGCGCAGCATCACGAGCAGGGCGAGCGGCCATAAGCAGGGCGCTTTCACAGCGGGGTATTGTAACCGGGCCCGTGCGACGCACACAAGGCACGGGGATCCACGTGCCACGGACGCGCTCCCTGGCCGAGCAGGGACTTCAGTCCCTCCTACACACCGCCGGGCGGGGGATCAGGGAGCCGCTGACGCGAGGGGTGGCGCGACGCGCCGGACCGCGGCCACGACCGCACCGGGTTGCTCCTCCTGGAGGAAGCTGCCGGCGCCCGGCACGGTGTCCGCCGTGAACGCGGGAAGCGACTGCGCCAAGAGGGTGACCTCGGCGGGCGGCGGGCCGCCCTTGTGCGGCGCGCCGCCGAGCAGCAGCAGCACCGGACAGGCGATCTGCGCGAGGTGCGGTTGCAGCCGCTCGCGCTCACGCGCCCGCGCCATGCCGACGTACGCCTTGAGCGTGCCGTCGAGATCCCGCGCCGCACCGGCGGTGTACCCATCCACGACTTCGTCACTCACCCAGCTGGCATCGCCGGATGCCTCGATCAGGTTCTTGCGGATCTTCTTGCGGATGAGCCCCATGCCGCCAAACAGCTTGATCCACGGCGCGAGCTGCATCGCTCGGCGGAATCCAGGCGTCGCCGCGGCCTCGGCCGGGCCCCCTTCGAGCGAGATGATGCCACGCACCAGGTCCGGGCGCCGGTAGGCGAGCCGGTACGCGATCGACGCGCTCGTCTGGTGGGCGATGACGAGAGCCCGCTGCACGCCCAGGTGATCGAGCGCCGCGGCGATCCGGTCGGCTTGTGCCGTGAGACAGTAGTCGGCGTGCTCGGGGCGACCCGAGCTCCCCACGCCGAGTGGCTCGATGACGAAGGTGCGATAGCCCGCCGCGGTGAGAAGCGGGATCACCTTCCGGTAAGCGAACGCGGATCCGAACAGCCCGGGGATCAGGACTACGGGCGCTGCGGCTACGGCTCCCGCCTCGGTAACCTGCAGAGATTCGGCAGGCGACACGGCTAAAGGAAAGGCATGCGAGCTGTCGGCGAGCATGACCAGCGCGAGCAACCACATATGGCCCCCGTCCCAGCGACTTCGCGTTTGTCACGAGCACCCGGACGGGGGCGCACCACACCGGGCTCGCGAATGGAATCTGCGGCCGCGCCCACCGACGCCGACGGCCAGGATTGCGATGCTCGCGACAAGCAGGACCGGCGTCGGAATCGGCACCAGTACGCCGAAGCCTGCGATCAGGAGCAGTCGGGGGAATCGCCCCAGCGCGATCGCGCCGAGGAACCGCGGCATGGGATACCCCCCGAGCGGCGCCAGGATCCGGACGGCGGAATCGGGAATCGGCGAGAAGATGACCAACGCCGTCGTCCAGAACGGTGCGCGCAGGAACGCGGCGATGCTCCAGCGCACGCTGCGCCGCTGCCACAACCCCGCCAACGCCGGCCGCGCGGCGGCCCAATCGACCAGGCGGTAGTTCACCGCTTCGGCGAGCGAGGCGCCGAGCGTCCCGACCACGGCGAGCAGCCACGCGGGGTAGTAGCGCGCGTAGTAGAGCAAGGTCGCCTCGAACGCCGTCGGCAGGAGCGGCGAGAGCGGGCCGTGCACGAATACGGCGATCAGCACGAAAGTGAGGAGCTTCACAAGACGCGGGCGCCGTAGCGCCAGGCGACGAGCGCGAACACCGCGCCCTCGAGGATCCAGGCCCACGGCTGGCGGTAGTAGCCCGCGTACATCGCGCGGCCCCAGTAGCCGGTGTTCTTCCAAAGGTTGAGGGAGAAGCGCCGCCGGCTGAACGGGAGCAGCAGGGGAATGCCGCTGTCGGTCGGCAGGTCGGCCGCGACGTGGGCAACGACGCTCGCGAGCGCCAGACCGCCGAGCCAGGGGCCGAACAGCGCCGCCGCGACGGCGCCGACGATGCCGCAGAACGCCAGGCTGTGGCTCCACGTCCCGTGGAAGTCCGGCTTCGCCCAACCGGCGCGGATCACGAGCGAGTCCGCGTTGGGGAGGAGTTGTGCCGCGCCCACGACGGCGAACGTCTCGGGCCGCGGGTCGAGCGAGGCGATCGCGAGGGCGATGCCGAGATGGCCGAATTGCATCGTGTCTCCCGGTCGAATGTCCGGGGACACGTTCGCATCAGGCCTTCAAGCCATCGTCAAGCGGCGACGAGCCAGCGCTCCCACTCGAGGAAGTCGAGCGCCTCAGCGACTGTCTGGCGGTCGAGCCCGGTGGCGCGCGCGAGCTGGTCCGCGCTGACCCGGGCACCCAGCGCGGCCGCGGCTGCGAGCGCCTGCTGGGCCGCGGGGACGAGGTGGCGGAAGCGCAGGCAGATGGTGCCGACGACGGCTGGGGGCAGGTCTGTCGGGAGCGAATCTACGAGGGTCTGCCTGGGGGACGGCCACGCGGGGGCATCGGGAGCGAGCTTGAATCCTTCGGCCACTGCCTCGAGCATCGCGACCACGAGCAGCGCGATGCCCGCGGTGTCGCGCTCGACGCGCCGGACCAGGCGCGCCGCCTCGTCCGCGCCGTAGCTCGGGAGCGCCCACGCCGCGAGCGCGCTGAGCGTCGCCGCGTCGAGACGGCCGAGCCGGATGACGGCGCCCTCGAGATCGCGCCCGAGCCGCGCGCGCAGGTCGTCGAGTCGCGCGCTCTCGGGGGCCCCACGCCCCACGCCACAGAGCAGCATCACCGGACGCCGCGCGCTATCGCGCGCGAGCGCGGGGAGCGTCGCGAGGGTCGCGGCGTCGAGCCAGTGCGCGTCGTCGAGGGCCAGGAGGACCGGGCGCTCCTGGGCGACAGCGCGCACCGCGGCGGAGAGCGCCTCGCCCACGGGAAGCGCGCGCTCGGTCGTGCGGAATCGCGCACCGAGCTCGGGATCGAGCACGCCCAGAGCCGCGAGCGCGCCGGCGGGCGCCCCGGCGAGCCCCGGCGCTTCCCCGAGCCCCGCGGCAACGAGCCCGGCGACGGCGCTCCATTCCCTGTCCCGGTCGGCTTGCACCGCGCGCGCCGCCGCCACGGTCGAGTCGTCCAGCCGGACGCGCGCCACGAGCTCCTCGAGCAACCTGGTCTTCCCCTCCCCGGGCTCGCCCTCCACGAGCACCACCTGAGCGCGACCCGCTTTTGTTCGGTCCCAGGCGGCGACGAGCTTGGCGAGCTCCGCCGCGCGTCCCACGAGCGGCGGGCGCGGCCGCGCGGCCGGCGGCGCCGCCAGGATGCGACGGCCCACGCGCGCATCCCGGATCCGCTCGGCCAGCCGCAGCGTCTCCGGCCCCGGCGCCGCGGCGAGGCGCTCGCGCAGCGCCCCCGCCAGATCGGCGGCCACGCGCAGCGCGCCGGCCCGATCGCCCCCCAGGGCGAGTGCGCGCATGGCCGCCCGGGCGGCGGGCTCGGAGGTCAGATCGAAGGCCACCGCGCGCAACGCGAGGCGCACGGCAGCCGGGGCGTCGCCTCGGGCGAGCTCGCCTTCCGCGGCGCCGACCAGGGCCCCCAGCCCCTGCGCACGCCAGACCGCCCGCTCGGCGCCGAGCCAGCTCTCGAACTCGTTCGCCTCGGAGATCGAGAGTCCTTCAAGAAACTCCCCCTCGACGAGCCTGGCGGCGCCGGCCCAGTCGCCGCGCGCATACAGCTCGGCAAACCGGTCGCAGTCCAGCGCGACGGCGTCCGCGCTCAGCCGAACCTGATCCACCTCCACCCTCACTGCGTCGTCCCCCAGGACGCGGCGGAGAACCCGCAGAGCCTCGCTGAGCGAGTGGCGGGCCTGCTGCTCATCCCGATCGCTCCACAGCAGGCCCACGAGATGCTCGCGCGTGCGGCTCCGCCGCGGGCTCCGCGCGAGATAGACCAGGAGGGCGAGGTGCTTGCGCCACAGCAGCTCGGGCGGGGCGTCCGCGCCGTTCACCGACACGCAGGCCGGTCCCATCGCCCGGCAGTAGACTCGCGCCGGAGCGGTCATGGCTCGGGCCCGGTCACGCGATAGACGGGATGAATCTCCCACAGGGCGCGAATCGAGGAATTGCAGCGGCCGTGCGGCTCGCGAATCCGCAGCTTCGCGCCACGCCGGTGCTCGCCGTCGAAGAACGCCGGCCCGAACACCTGGACACGGCGCGGCCGGGCGACGAGGGTGTTCTTGCCGATCGCGCGCTTGCCGACGAGCGAGTCCAGCGACGCGCGCGTTTGCGCGTACACCGCCCCATAGCGGGGCGACGGGATCTCGACCACGATGCACGAGCCGGGAGGACTGTCCGGCTGCTCCGTCAGCTCGATGTGCCAGTCGCGGTCGTCCTTGTGCTTGTCGACGCGGCGCACCCAGCCGGCGACGCCATAGACCGTGCGCTCGCGGCCGCCGCGATCCGCGCAGCGGTCCCGCGCCGTGAGATCGGGCGGCGCCCAGTCCGTCAGGATGGCTGTGATAGTGATCGGGACCGGCGCCTGCCGGGCGAGTAGGGTGTCGACCTTCTCCGTCCAGCGGTAGTGCGGCTCGGCGCAGCTCTGAGCCGGCGCGGGCGCCGCGAGCACGGACAGCACGCCCCCGAGGCCGAGCCTCAGGGCGCGCAAGCGCGCTCCATGAATTGCTGCTGCGCGCTCGCGAGACGCTCCGGCGCAGCACTGCCCGGATCGCGGCGGCGGTACGATCCGTCGGCGTCCAGCTCCCACGCCGCCGGGTCGTCGAGCTCGGTCGTGAGGATCTCGTCCAGCCGGGCCCGGCACCGGGGGTCGCGCACGGGGACCACCACCTCGACCCGGCGGCGCAGGTTGCGCGGGCGCCAGTCAGCCGAGCCGATGTAGTACTCGTCCTCGCCGGCGTTCGCGAAGTGGTAGATCCGGGCGTGCTCGAGAAAGCGTCCCACGGCGCTCGTGACCCGGATCCGCTCGGAGAGGCCGACGACGCCGGGCCGCAGCGTACAGATCCCGCGCACGACGAGATCGACGGCGACGCCGGCCTGGGACGCACGGTACAGGGCGGACACGATCTCCGCATCCGCGAGCCCGTTGAGCTTGGCGCGGACCCGCCCGCCCCGACCCGCGCGGGCGTGCTGCGCCTCCCGGTCGATGAGCGCGATGAATCGGGGCAGCAACTGCGTCGGGCCGACCAGCAACCGCCTGTAGGAGGAGCCCGGCGGCCGCGAAGAGCCGGACAGCTCGTTGAAGAGGTCGTGCACGTCGGCGCCCAGTGCCTCGTCGGCGGTGAGCAGGCCGAGATCCGTGTAGACCGCCGCTGTGGCGGCGTTGTAGTTCCCGGTGCCGACGTGCACGTAGCGCCGGACGACGTCGCCCTCCCGGCGCACGACCAGCGCCGCCTTGGCGTGCATCTTCAGCCGGACGAGGCCGTAGACCACGCGGATGCGCGCGTCCTCGAGCTTCTTCGCCCAGTCAATGTTCCGCTCCTCGTCGAACCTCGCCTTGACCTCGACGAACACGAAGACTTCCTTGCCGGCCTGCGCCGCGCGCACCAGGGCATCCACGATCCCGGACCGGCCGCCGGCGCGGTACAGCGTGAGCTTGATCGCCACCGTGTCGGGGTCGTCGGCGGCCTCGCTAATGAAGCGCTCCACCGTCGCGTCGAACGCGTCGTAGGGGTGATGGACCAGCACGTCGCCTTCCGCGATGACGCTGAAGATCGAGCCGCCGCTCGGAAGGGGCGCGCGACCGCGGAACGGCGGGTACTGGAGCTCGGGCGTCGGGAGGTCCGCGATCTCGCGCAGCGCCGCCGGGTCCAGCAGGCCTTCCACCTCGTACACGTCCCCCGGGCCGAGCATGGTGCGGCCGCCGGCCTCCTCGAACTGCAGCTCGCGCAGCAGCAAGTCGCGCATCGCCTGGGGCATGGCGCGCTCGACCTCGAGGCGGACGGCCGCGCCGTACGGTCGTCGCTTCGCCTGCTCTTCGATCGCGAGCAGCAAGCTGGCGGCGCTCTCCTCTTCGAGCGCGAGATCGCCGCTGCGGGTGACGCGGAAGCAGTGGGCGGCGCGCACCTCCCGGCCCGGATAGAGCACGTCCAAATTGGCGCGCACCACGTCTTCCAGGGGGACGAATTCCCGGCTTTCCGAGAGGGGGACGAAGCGCGGCAGGCTCTCGGGGAGCTTGAAGTACGCGAAGTGGTCGGGGCCCGAGCGCGGGTCCCGCACCAGCGCGGCGAGCGACAGGCGCAGGTTGGCGACCAGCGGGAACGGGTGCCCCGGCGCGCGGGTGATGGCCTGCGGCGTCAGCACGGGGAAAATCTGCTCCACGAAATGGCGCCGCAGCGACCGCCGCTGCGGCTCGTCCAGCTCCGGCCAGCGCAGGATGCGGATGCCGCGCGCCGCCAGCTCGGGGAGGAGGACGTCGGCAAGGCAGCGTGCCTGGCGCTCGAGCAGGGGCCGCATCCGGATGGAGATCGCGTCGAGCTGCTCCTCGGGCGTGAGACCGTCGTCGCTCGCCTGCCTGCTGCCGGCGGCCGCCGCATTCTTGAGCCCCCCGACGCGCACCATGACGAACTCGTCGAGGTTGGAGCTGACGATGGAGAGAAGGCCGCGGCATTCTTGAGCCCCCCGACCCGCACCATGACGAACTCGTCGAGATTGGAGCTGACGATGGAGAGAAACCGTACCCGGGCCAGGAGCGGGAGCCCCGAGTCCTCCGCGAGGGCCAGCACCCGGGTGTTGAAATGGAGCCAGCTGAGCTCGGGGTTGAGGAACTCCTCGGGCAGACTGCGCGGACGCTCCACGACGCTCGAGATCCGCCGCGACTCCCGTCGCACCGCGATCTCCCACTCGCGGGTCAGCGCCCCGTCCCCGTCGCGCTCGGTCGAGTCGCCGTCCTCGGGCGCCGGGGGAGCAGCGCCTCCGGAGGCGGTGACCGGCCACTCGGAGATGAGGTCCGACCGGGCCGCGACCGCAAGCGCGGCCAGAGTGCGCGGATCGTGCAGCAGTGGCGACCCGACGCGGGCCACGACCTCGTGCAGCGGCACCCACTGCACGTTTGCCGCGGCCGCGGGATTCCCCACGCGGCGCGCCAGCCAAA
>WNGH01004675.1_pt1 | contig 13028 bp, 11 predicted proteins | sample 5400631 | NCBI WGS metagenome assembly WNGH01 (sample SAMN13153373, study PRJNA577476) | soil metagenome | isolation source: 115 cm soil or saprolite under Garry oak tree replicate 1 | place: USA:California | collected 2016-06-15
TTGTCCTGTGTCGCGGCAGCACTTGTCTTGACCCTGCTCCTCCAACACCTTTTTCCTTACCCTTTCTTGTTCCTGTTCTTCGCGGCGGTCATGATAAGTGCGTGGTTTGGCGGAACCGCATCCGGGCTTTTCGCGGTCTTGCTCTCCACATTGGCGGTTGACTATTTCTTTGTTCCACCGTTTCATTCCTTCGTCATCAACGCCACGGATAGCGCGTATTTTATTGCGTTCATTATTTGCACCGCAGCAGCGAGTTGGGTGAGTTCATCGAAAAGCAAGAGTGAGGAGGCGCTCAGGGAGGCTCGTGACCAACTTGAGGTCCGAGTCGCCGAGCGCACCGCCGAACTTCAAAAATCAATTGCCGGGTTGCAGGAAAACCAACGCCAGAGGGAGCAGCTCGAGAGTGAGAAGTCCGTTCTTTCAGACCGGTTGGAAGCTCGAAAAGTCGTGGAGCGCGCCAAGGGCATCCTGCAGCGCGAGTTGAAAATCAGCGAGGAAGAAGCGTATCGCACCATGCAGCGGCAGAGCCAGCAAATGCGCAAGTCCATGAAAGAAATCTCGGAGTCCATTATTTTGAGCGACGAACTGAAACGCAAGACTGGGTAGCAGTTCGTCCATGCGCTGGCGGCTCGATACGTAGTAATGATTGGACTGCGGACGATTTGAATCGTGGCAATTGAAAGTTTGAATTTGACTCTTCGAGGGAAACTCTGCAAACTCCGGGCCGAAGTGAAGAAATCGCATCGGTCCTTTGAAGTCCTCTTTTCGCCGACGAAACGAGGAGCCGCAACGCGAACTTCATATTTATTCGTTTGTCTCGGACACGACGCCGTGTCCAAACAATAGAAACATAGCGCTCGACGATGAGCCGCTGAGTATTCACTGAACTGCGCTGGATGCGCGGGCGTATTTCGGCATTTCTGCCCGTCTTTGCCATGTTCGCGGGATTAGTGTTTCTGCAGTTCTGAGGAAGGAGCGCATGAACTGGCCGACGATGCTGGTTGAGGTGATTCTGGCTGGCTTTTTTGCCGTCGCTTGCATCCGTGCCTGCGTGCCGGCGGCGCCAGAGGACAAACTTGGCTTCAGCAATTTGCTCCGGTTCCCTGGGCGCATCGAACGGCTTCGCCGCTCGCGCTGGCAGTGGTTTTCCATGGTGGCGTTGCTTCTAGTCCTCCGGCTGGAAGCAGGGTTGCCTTTGGTCGTGGAGGTGATAGTCGCGGTGGAGTTCCTGATCTTTCTCGCGTTGCCGACGAGGGCCGAAACGACGAAGGGAACACGAAAGGGAGGAAATGCGGCAATTGTGGGAAGTCGCTGACTTCGTTCGCTCGATGCGAAGGCAAATGCGGTTTGGCGAAATCTCCCGCTCTCCGCTGCGGCTGCTGCGTGTTGAGTTGCGCAACGACACTCTGGAATGTGATTGGATCACGCGCCCTCCGGACGTCTGGGATTCCAGCTTGCGTCGCCCGGAACGAGATCGCAACGAAACGCTGCAGATTTTGTTGGATGCGATCACTGTGCGCAACCTCGTGTTTGATGCGCTCCCAAAGATTGATTGCGCCGCGCTGCGGGCCTTTCGTCAGCCCGCGCGCGAGCCTCCCGAGATGATTCTTCTCGGCACCGTGTCCCGGGAAATGCCGGAAGTGCACAGGGTTAGTTCCCTGGCGATGCGCGCAAGGTTGTACGGGTTTTGCTTCATTTTGGAAGACGGGTTGTTGAGACCTTTGCACGTGGGGGACAGAAGCGAAGAATTCATTTCTTAAAAGACAGACCCAGCCGGGTCAAGGAGGAATTCGCAATGGCAGCAAACAAGCAGCAAGGCAGTTATTTAACCCTGTTTTGGACGGGGGCTACGGCGTTATGCGCAGGCCTCGCCTATCTTGCCGAAGGATTCGGCAAGCTGGTTTTGGTCCTCGGCCTAGCGGCGGTGGCTATCAGCTTGGTCGGGTTCTTGAAGATCAAGCCGATGGAAGGAAAGAGCGCGGGTGTCCCGGGGAACGCAGTGATGAAGCTACTGGGGCTGGCGGTTGCATTGGGCGGCTGGTTCGTCACCGTAGCCGGCCTGCACATTACCACCAGTAATGGCGGTCGTCTCGTATTCGCGCTTGCGGGAATCGCCATAAGCCTCATCGGAGTCCTTGGCATATTGCCCTTGGCGTTCGGCAAGAGTATGGCAGGAAAAGCAGAGGCGTCGAGTTTTGCGGCAGCGAAAACCACTATGGAGCATTCACGATGAAAAAAATACTTCAATATAGTTGTCTCAGCCTTTGTCTTCTTGCGCTGGGTCTGGCGCTAGGCGCAGTTGCCCACGCCCAAACTCCGGCACCGGCTGCTGCCGCACCCGCAGCGGCCGCTCCCGCGCCTCCCCTTGCTCCAGCGGATGCCCAACTTAAGGACGCCGCCGGTAAGGCCCCCGCAACAGCCGATCTGGCCAAGGGCGATCCCGGAGGCACGATCACCGGAACGATCAACGACGTCCCGGCAGCGGACTCCAAGGCCGGCGTAACTCTTCCCGATGTCGCCAACCAAGTCGGGCAGAACAAGATCGCTGTCAACTTCGTTTGGACTCTCGTCACGGGGTTCCTCGTCATGTTCATGCAGGCGGGGTTCGCGATGGTCGAATCGGGCCTGACTCGCGTGAAGAACTCCAACCACACGTACATGATGAACTTCTTCGTGTACACATGCGGATTGTTTTCCTACTGGATCCTGGGCTTCGCTATACAAATGGGCGGGTCCGCCGGAAACAGCAACCTCGGGGGCCTGAATTCCTTAACGGGTGAGCACAGCCTTACCTTGTTCGGGAAGACCTGGGGGTTGTTCGGCGCGGCCGGATATTTCCTGGGTGGGCACACGTATGACGTCGGCGTCATGGTCATCTTCCTGTTCGAAATGGTGTTCATGGACACCGCCCTCACGATTGTAACCGGCGCGTGCGCGGAGCGCTGGAAGTTCCTGGCGTTCACCGTTTCGTCCATCGTCATGGGCGCGATCACCTATCCCCTCTATGGGAACTGGGCTTGGGGCGGCGGTTGGCTGTCCCAACTTGGCACAAACACAGGTCTGGGCAAAGGCTATTGCGATTTCGCCGGATCGGGCGTTGTGCACGCGGTCGGAGGAATAACGGCGCTGGCCGTATGTATGATCATTGGCCCGCGTATTGGTAAGTATAACCGTGATGGATCAAGTAATCCAATCCTTGGCCACGACGTTTCAGCGTGTCTCATCGGCTGCTTCATCCTGGCATTCGGCTGGTTCGGATTCAACCCAGGCAGCACGCTGGGCGCATCCGCAAACGGCAACTTGCGCATCGGGACGATCGCCGTGAACACCATGCTGGCCGGTTGCACCGGAACGATGGGTGCCATCCTCTACATGTGGTCGCTCAAAGGCAAGCCGGACTACTCCATGAGCGGCAACGGGCTGCTGGCGGGGCTTGTGGCCATCACCGCGCCGAGCGGTTTCGTCAGCACATTTGGTGCAGCTGTCATAGGCTTCATCGCCGGTGTGCTGGTGTGCTTGAGTTGCGCGTTCTTCGAAAACACTCTGAAAGTTGACGATCCCGTTGGTGCCATTTCAGTCCATGGAACCAATGGCCTCTGGGGCGTGATCTCAATCGGGCTGTTCGCAGACGGGACGAGCAACTACGGGGGAAGCTGGAACGGCGTCACGGGCTCGGTCACAGGCCTGTTCTACGGCGGCGATGCCAGCCAGTTGGTTGCCCAGCTCGTGGGTGTCTCTACGCTGATTGGCGTTGTGTTCTCGCTCAGCTTGGTCATCAACCTGGCGATCGAGTACTTTATCGGGCACCGGGTCTCCGCGGAAACGGAACTTGCGGGGCTGGACATTCCGGAAATGGGGCAACTCGGATATCCCGATTTCGTATACCGTCCGGAACCGGTCATGTCAGCGGCTTAGCAGTTTGCGGTAAACCGGGAGGCAGGGCGTGGCGCTCTCCGCGCCTTGCCTGCCGGGTTTTCAGAACGCTTATGGCGGCGTGAATGCAGAAAATCCTAGGCATGAACGAGGCGAAATTTATGAATCCTGATGCTCAAATGACAACGAACGTGCAGAACGCGGAGGCATTGGTCGCGAACGCATCTTCACCCGTGCTTACGCGCATTCCAGTAAAAACGCAAGGCTCGCTGTTAAGAATGTTCGCGGACCCGCACCTACTCGAAAAACAAGAACGCGCAGATCTCGTGCATGGACTGCGCGAATGCGTCCGGGCGCACCCTGAAGTATCGGAATTGCGCGTCCTGTACGGCATGGCGCTTTGCGTGGATTTCAAAGTGGAGAACGCGATCGAGGAGCTCCGTGAAGGCGTGCGGCTGGCTCCGGACAGCTTCATCGCCCACCTGAAAATGGGCGAATTGTGGATGCGTCTCCGCGTCATCGAAAAAGCCGAGGAGCACACCCATCAAGCCGCGCTGCTGGCCCGGAACATGATGCAGTCGGAACTGGCTCGTAGGCAGGCGGCAACCATTCGAACTCTGGTGCACAACGGAATCAAGCGTGATGGCCCTAGCCATAGGGGGCCGTGGCACCTAGTCAGCCTTCTGCGGCGTCTCTGGACCCGCGACCAAGGAGAAGCTTTGGCCACGGCGGACCTTCGCTAGCGATGTCGCCCGTACTTCAGCTCGCGCTGCTCGTTGCCATCTTGCTTCCGGCCGGCAAGGTTGGAGCTTCGCTCTGCAGCCGGTTTGGAATCCCCGCCATCCTGGCGGAATTGCTGATCGGCGTAGTGCTTGGTCCTGGCGCATTGAATATCCTCCATTTCCATTTGTTTGAGGGAGGACAGGCGACAGCCGCGCTGATGCTGCTCGCCCAACTGGGCGGTTACGTCTTGATGTTCATCGCTGGCATCGAAACCGATGTCGAGCGCATGCGCGAAGCCAGCATGACGGCGTTTATAGTGGCGCTATCAGGAGTGATTTGGCCATTCCTGCTGGGAGCCGGCGTGGGGCATATGCTTGGTCTTTCCTGGACAACCTCATGTTTCTTGGGTGGAGCTCTTACAGCGACCAGCGTTTCCATTTCCGCCCGAACATTGATGGACGTCGGAAAGATGACCTCCCCCGAAGCGACTGTAATCTTGGGCGCAGCAGTGATCGATGACGTGATGGGTTTGTTCGTCCTGGCATTCCTCGCTGCTTCGGTCACCAGCAAAAAGGGAGAAGCGTTTGGTCTTGCCGCCACCGGGAGTTCCTGGCTTCAGCAAAAATTGGCCCCGGCCGCGAGTCACCCCTTACTCGTGCAAATGGGCGCGATCAGCATTTGTGTGACCCTATTCTTCGTCGTTGGATACGCCGCGGCAAAGCGCTGGCTGGATCCCATGATTCTCCAGTTGCGCAAGCTCACGGCCAATGAGGCGGTTCCAAGTTGCATCCTGGCGCTGGTATTGGTCTACGCCATTTCGGCCGAATGGCTCGGCAGTGTGGCCGGTATCACCGGTGCATATCTCTTGGGCTATGTGTTCGCTGAATCCAAATACAAGGCAGACGTCGAGCGCAGCTTCTACGCACTCGGGCACGGCTTGCTGATCCCCTTGTTTTTCGTGTCGATTGGCCTCACTAGCGATTATCGCGCGTTGGCGGGACATTGGACCTTGATGCTCGTGATCCTTCTCGTCGCAGTCGTTGGCAAACTAATCGGATGCGGCCTTGCGGCCTTGGCTTCTGGAATGGATTGGGTGCGCAGCTTGCGGGTTGGGTGCGGAATGATGTCGCGCGGAGAGGTGGGGCTAATCGTAACTGCCATGGGGGCAAGCACCGGAATTTTCGGACGGCCCGAAGTAGCCGTGATGGTCGCGGTAGTTCTGCTTACGACCCTGCTCACTCCTGTTGCCTTGCGAGGCGCGTTTCAGTTGAAGTCCGTTCAGGATCTTGAGGAGGGGTTCCGGGACCCCGAACCAGAGGAGATCGCAGTCCAGAAAGAAGGCATATCCTCTGAATCTTCCGCTGAGCTAGCAGAATTTGCGGAAGACCCGCCAGAAGAGTCCAGTCTCAAGATGGATCGAGTTCAGGGTCCATCATTCCTGGCCCTCAGCGGCGGGGAGGTCTCTCCGGATGCGGAATAACCAGCGTGGTGCAGGAAAATTTTAAGTTTCGCGCGGGGCCGAGTCTCGCTGTGACCGCCATCACGGCGAGACCCGCGCGATCCATCCCCCTGCCCATCGTTTGAAAGGGTGAAACCCGGGAACGCCAATCTCCCGATTGGCGTTCCCGGAGGCGCGACCGTTTGACACTGAGGGATTCATGAACGTGCATTTCGGCAGGCTGTCCAGCCCGTCTGGCCAAAGGCAGTCCACATGGAATAGACACTACGCCTTAACCGTTTCCGCGGCAGCGTTCTTGCCGGCGATGCGGCCCTGCACTGTGCATCGCGCCAAACCATGAAGGCTGAATCCGCCCGCGGACTCGCCTCCGCAGTAAAGGCCGGGGATGACTTCGCCGTTCAGATCCACCACCTGACACTTTGCATTGATCCTGAGACCTGAGCGCGTATCGTGGATCACGGGCGTCGCCCAAGCGGCGTGGAACGGGGGCGTCTGGATTTTGAATTTTGGCGTAGGTTTCTCGAAGTCGGCGTCTTTACCAGCGTCCACGAAAGAGTTGTACCGAGTCACCGTACTTTGCAGCGCATCGGCTGGCATCGGTTTTCGCTGATACTTGCTGGCAATCTTGCCCGCCAATTCTCCGATTGTGTCTGCAGCAAAGAAGTATCCTCCCGCAAAATCCACGTAGGGAGGCGCAACCTTCCAGCCCTCGCGTTTCACGGCGTCTGAATCGAAGATCGCCCAGATCGGCCCGCCTCCGGGAGACGTATCGCCGGTTCCCGCCAAGGCGGCGTTGATGAAATTCGAAGGCGAATACTTGACATTCGCGGCATTGAGGTAGCTTCGAGGAATGTATGGCTTGATGGAATCGTAGTTGTTCGCCGGAAACTGGCCTTGCGTCTCATCGTAAAATCGCAGGCCCGCTTGGTTCACGAGGATCGCGTTTTGGTAATCCTTTACGGAAAGGCCCGTGGCGCGGGCCAGCGAAAAAATGGGGCTGTCCGGCTGCCAGGATAAATTCACATAACCGTACTGGCATCCGATCCAACCCGCCTTGGTAACATTCTGGCCGAATTCTCCCGACTGATTGTACGCGCCCCATAGCGACGCCCCGATGGTCATGGCTGCGATTTCTCCGCTGGCGTCCTGGAAGGAGTAAGGTTCGCCGGCCACTTGATACTCTTCGGTCAGCCGCGGATCGAAGATCCTGCGGAAGTTCACATTACTGCTGTGCCCGCCCGTGCCGATGATGACGCCCTTCCTTGCGCGGATGTTTACAGTCTTGCCCTGGTTCGTTGCCGCAATTCCGAGGACTCTCCCCGAGTTCGCATTCTCCCGGACGATGCTGGCCATCTTGTGCTGCAAGAGGATCTGAACGCCCAACTTCCTCGCAGTCGCTTCGAGCGGCCGGATAAGCCCGACACCTGAAGATGCGGTCGCCCGGCGTTCGGGACTCACCGCCACGCCAGTCTGAACCTGTGGCCATTCCAACGGCGCGGCATGGCTCTCCCTGGGGGCGGAGTTCCCGACCGCGTGTCCGCCGAGCGTGTCGGGAGCTTTCTCGACAAATGTGACGCCGTGGGCTATCAGCCATTCATACGTCTTGGCACTCTCGTCGGCAAAAGCGCGGATCACTTCTTTGTCGTTGTACCTGTAGTCGGGGAACCCGTTGGGCTCCACGACCGACCAATCCGTCAGGTCCGAGTACAGCAGGTCCGGTGAATCGACAACCCCATATTTCTTCTGTCTGGATGTCCCACCACCCAGAGCCATGTTTCCGCCGCTCAAGATCGCGTGGCCGCCGACATCCGTGTTCGCGTCGATCAGAATCACGGACGCCCCGCCTTCGATCGCTTGAATCGCCGCTGGCAGCCCCGTGGCACCCGCGCCGATAACCACGACGTCCGCCTCTTTGTCCCAACGCACGGGCCGCCCTTGCGCCTTCGCTTCCTCCGCGCCAAGTCCTGTCAAGGCGGCCGCGCCGGCGCCGGCGGCTGTTGCCTTTATGAAATCTCGCCGCGAGAAACAGTTCTGATCTCGTTTGTTTCGTCTCATGCGGTTCACCCAAGTTTGCGATTTTGATTTGATCCTTGCGCAAGACGTTATGCCCGGCGCCCTCTCGTGTCAACTTAGAATCGCGTGGATGCGACAAGGCAAAATAGTGTTCCGCGGTGGTTCAAAATCCCATGGGGGCGGTATGCAGACGAGTCCAGTACCTCCGAGTGCGCCTTGGGAGCGAGGCCGCCCAGCGGCGGACTCTACGCATGAGGCGAACGGAGAAGAGGTTGCTTGATCACGACCGCAAACTGAAGCACAATGTCGCACGTGTCTCACAACAGCGTCTTGGACGTCATGAAATTCAATCAAGGGAGGCCGATCATGAAAAAAATTTGGCTGTGTGCGACGCTACTTGGCTTCTGGCCCTCGCTGGGATTGGCCCAAACGACGGAAGAACTGGTTAACGACGGCAAGAACACGGAAAACGTCACAACCCAGAGCATGGGCTACGACCGAAAGAGCTACAGTCCGCTCAAGCAAATCAATAAATCCAATGTCAAGCGCCTGGTGCCGATCTGGAGCACCAGCCTCATGAATGACCAGGGTGAACTAGCGGCGCCCACGATTTACAACGGCGTCATGTACGTGATCAACGGCCAGTGGACTTTTGCCATCGATGTTGAAACCGGCAGGCAGATCTGGCGCACGCCAGTGCAACTCGAATCGGGGATCGAGCGGAAGGCTTTCAACAGAGGCGCGGCGACGATCTATAACGGCAAACTCTTTCGGGTGACGATCGACAACCATGTCCTCGCGCTCGACATGGAGACCGGCAAAGCGCTCTGGAACCAGAAATTCGCGGATTTCCGCGACGGCTACTACGCCACGGGTGGGCCGATCATAGCCAACGGCGTACTGATTTCCGGCGTGTCCGGTGGAGAGTCCACCACGCGTGGGTTCCTCGACGGTTGGGATCCTGACACCGGAAAGAGATTGTGGCGCAGATATACCATTCCGGCGCCCGGCGAACCCGGTTCCGAGACGTGGCCGAAGGATAGCGACGCCTGGACGCGGGGCGGAGGTCCGACGTGGCGCTCCGGTTCGTACGATCCCCAACTCGATCTGGTCTATTGGGGAACCGGCAATGCGGAGCCGTACGATCCCAGACCTCGCGAGAATCTGGATAGCTTGTTCACAAGTAGCGTGCTCGCGATCCGGCCGAAAACGGGTGAGGTCGTTTGTTATTTTCAATACACGCCCAACGACATTTACGATGTAGATGGCACGGACGAAAATGTGCTCGCCGATATTCAGGTTGGCGGCCAGCTTCGGAAAGTGATGATTCAGGCCAACAAGAATGGCTTCATGTATGTGCTTGACCGCACGAATTGCAAACTGGTAGCCGCGCACCCGTACGTCAAGGTCAATTGGGCCAAGGAGATCGACCTGGCCACCGGCCGGCCAGTGTTGACCGACGTACACAAGCGTTTTCTTGCCGGGGAAGAGGTGGAAATCTGGCCGTCGCGCGGCACGAACGCGGTGCCCATCGCGTTCGATCCGAACACGGGCCTCGTCTACGCGAGCACATGGAACGTGCCGCGCATTCAGCAGCTCGCGCCGGAGAAGCCCCCAGTCATCGGCGGGGCCACGACCGGCGTCCACAGCAGGTTCCCGGAAACTCAGCCAGGCGATGTCTTCGGTCACTTCGTGGCGATCAATCCACTAACTGGCGAGAAAAAATGGGAGGTCCCTTTGACCGATCTGCCAAGTTCCGCGGGCATGCTGGCGACTGGCGGCGGGCTTGTGTTCACGGGCAAATTGACGGGCGAGTTTATGGCGCTCGACGAGAACACAGGCAAAACGCTCTGGCAGTTCAAGACGGGCTCTAGCGTTAATTCGACGGCAATCACATACACGCACAAAGGTCGCCAATATGTGACCATTGCGTCGGGACTCGGCGGCATTCTTGCAACTCGCTATGCGGTAAGTAAAATGCCGAGTGGCGGCTCGGTTTGGACGTTCGCGTTGATGGCTGAATGACTCGTACCGAAGCTGCGTGCTCTTCCCGCGCCGTGACCCTGTTAGGCGAATATCTGTGAAGTTAGCATGATCGTGGCGGGAGAAGTTTTGCTTTCGATCTCATGATTACTTCTTGACGTATTTCTTCAAATCCATCGGACCGACTTCCGCTCCGTACACGTTGCCCTCGTGGTCCACCGCAACGCCTTCCGCGGCGCTCGAACCCCCTTTCGGTTCAGGGTCTGGAATGAATCCCGTTACTTTGCCGTCTTTGGCGCTCCCGATCCGGATGCCCCTCTTACAGCCTGGATTGTAACCGTAACCCGCATCCTGGCCTGGTTGATGTGGGTCGTCTGTCGATTCTGAGTCGGCCACGTAAATCGTGTCGTCTTTATCGATGAAAATACCGCTCGGCCGGCCGAACTGCTTCCACTCCGCGATAAATTTGCCGTCCTGGTCGAAGATCTGGATGCGATTGTTGGAACGATCGCCGACGAACAGCCGTCCTCTGGAATCAAAGGCAAGAGCATGGGGACCATCGAACTCGCCGGGGGCTGATCCTAACTTCCCCCATGCTTTGATGAAATTCGCATTCTTCGAAAACTTTACGATGCGCGCGTTGACCGGCGCGTTCAAAGGAGAGTGATGCCCGTCGGCGACAAAAATGTCGCCGTTCGGAGCAACCACAACTGCGGACGGCCGATTGAAGGTGTCTGGACCATCCCCCGGGACTCCCGCCTTCCCGAGCGTCATCAACACTTTTCCATCCGGACTGAACTTTAAAACTTGGTGGCCTTTCCCGTGTTTGCCCACGTCGTCAGGTGTGGCGCCTCCTCCGACGCCGTCGGTCACCCACACGTCTCCGTCCTTGTCCGCAAAAATCCCATGAGGCAATACGAACATCCCCGCGCCAAAATTTTTCAGCAGCTTGCCTGACGGTTCGAACTCGAGAATTGGCGCGAGGTTTGAGCCAACGCAACTGTTTCCACCACATCGATCATACGTCCAGATGTTGCCCTCGGGACTGATGGCGACACCCGAAGTCGATCCCCACTTCCTCCCGTCCGGTAACTGCGCCCAGTTGCGGACGGTTCCATACGGGTTGGGAAGATCATTGCGAGGTTGAGCACTAGCCTGGGCGTGGCACCTCTCTCCAGTCGCCGCAAACATCGCCGTGGCAGCTGCCGTCATGATGAAATCTCGCCGTGAGAGCCTGTTCTGATCTCGTCCATTCCGTTTCATATGTTTCACCCAAGTTTGCGATTTTACGGTGATCCTTGTGCAAGACCTTATGCCCGGCGTCTTCTCGTGTCAACATCGGGCCGGCATGGTGCGACATGGTGGAGGAGCGTTCACTAGTGATCCAAATTCGGATGGCCCCGCTATACAGGCGAATGCATTACTTCCGAGTGCGCCGAGGCCCATACACAATCGCTAAGACAACCAGGCGCACCACACCTCCTGCTGGCCGACTTTATGTCCACTGATATGTCAGCGTAGATTTCCTCGACAGCGCCTCACTTCGCGTACAGTAGCGCTATCGCGACGCCAAGCTGACAGGGGATGGCGGCAAGGAAACCGCAGGCTCTTCCCCTCACATCAGGGACCAGTCTTTGAATCGGCCCGGCCCGTCCCGCCCAGAAGTGCGCTCTTATTAACAAGCTCAGGCCCGAAAACAAATACACGATAGCCAACACGAGTCCCAAGCCGCTTGCACCCCGCGGTGCTTGATAGTCAGGCCAAAGGGCGAGCAGTACGATCAAGCCGGTCATACGGATGCCCCGGGCCGAAGCCTTCAGGAATGACTTTCAGAACGACTGCTCCGACGACGGCCCGAGACCTCGGACGTACAGAACATGATCGTTCGGGCAGTAACGCCATCCCGACCACCACCGCCTCTTGGCTTGGTCAACTAGACTATTGCATTTGGGGAAGATGTACATACGAGCCATTTCAAGGAGCGAGTCCAATCATTATCGAGGCGACAGAGATTTCTCGGCCCCTACGTGCCGATGCGGGCCATTGTCACGTAGCAAGTCATTTTGAAGGTAGGTGGTGACCACAGGCTTCCAGAATTGATGGATGAGGCGTTGAGTTGAAGAGCCCTCCCGCCAATCCGTCCCGTCTAAATACTCCAAGGTCCAATGAGACCGGGAGCCGCCCCTTTCCTGAACTTTCAGGCGGCACCGATTCGAAAGGCCCATAAAGAAACATTCCAGCGCTTTTTCGTAGTCGAAAAAATCTTCATGCCAGCCGTCAAAAGAGACGACGAAGTGGTCTTCCCAAATTTGTTCGATGACCACTTCGAATCCATCCGGCGTGCTTGGAAGTACGCGAATCAGATCTTCTTCTATTTTATATTCGGCGCGGGGGCATTCTCTTAGCGTTTTGAGGATTTCGTCAAACATGCGTGCGTTAGCTCCTTCGATCCAGTACTTCGCGCTACTTGGCGCGAGACCGCAGGATTGGCACCGAGGAGGACTTGTCACCATGATCGTTTTCCCTGCATTGTGTGAAGAGTGATTTCGAGAAAGGTCGTGGATGTAAGTACACAACTAAAGGAAGGGGTCAAGGCCAGGGACATTTTTCTCGCCCTCCGGGGCTTTCCAAGGCAAATCCTAGGTGATTCAATCCTAGCGGGCCCGTGGGGTGCGCAAAACTGACCTTGAGTACAGCTGTGGCGTGTTGGCTACTTCGAAGTGGATTGAGCGCATCCAGTGGTGCCTGGTTGGGAGAGTTTTGCAGGGGAGGTTGAAGGGCCGGGCGCGATACCACCTGGCTCTACGACATGCCAAGCGCACCAGTACCCTTTGCGCTGCCCAATTTCCGGGTATTTTATCGCCAGCCCGTTGAGAACGGCTGACGTTTGAGCACCCCGGCACTCGGGGGCAAGCGCGACGAAGGTGATTACCTCTGTCCGCCGCCGTCGCTGGGACGGTTTGGAATAAGAAAGACA
>WNGH01004676.1_pt1 | contig 13026 bp, 11 predicted proteins | sample 5400631 | NCBI WGS metagenome assembly WNGH01 (sample SAMN13153373, study PRJNA577476) | soil metagenome | isolation source: 115 cm soil or saprolite under Garry oak tree replicate 1 | place: USA:California | collected 2016-06-15
GAAACGCAGCGATAAAAATAAAGCCGTTGCGCACGTGGTGCAGGACGTAGTGGCCCATTTCGTGGCCGAACACGAAAAGGGTTTCCGGGGTTGTCGTATCTTTGATCGTCGTGTCCCACACGACGACCCGTTTCGATGCCACAAACCCGGTGACATAGGCATCGATCTGATTGGTCTTCAGGCTGGCTTGCATCAAGAACATGCGCTCGCGCGGAATCGTCATACCCGCGCGGTGCACCACGCCTTCAATGGCCGTCACCAGATCGGGATGCGACTTGTCGAGCGGCTCGAACTTATTGAAGAGCGGATCAATAACCACGGGAGCGATGAAGAGGATGAACAGCAGGATCGGCAGCGCGGAAATCCAGAAGTAAAACCACCAGCGGCGCGGGCTGCGGCGAATCACGCCATAGAGAATCCACGCCAGCAAAGTGGCGATGATCAAAAATACCATTTGGCCCTTGGTCCAATCCCAGAACCACGAGCCCCAGTGCTGGATGGATTGCTCGTATTTCAGGGAAAGAGAATGTCCGTAGATGCTCGTGGGCAGCTCCAGGATCGCGGAGGTAAGCATCAGCAGCGGGACAAAAATCACCACCTGAACAAGTCGCACACCCGAAGCGCCTTCCGCCCAGTCGCGGTATTTCGTGGCAATGCCGAAGCGCAGGATGACCCAGAGAACCAGCAGTCCATAGACGAAGTCAATGAAGTACAGCCGGTATTCGGCGCGGGAATATTCCACCGCCTTATCGTATTTTTCGCGCGAAAGCGTATAACCCTGAGTTTCTTTTTTCTCCGGCGTCGGCGTTTGTGAAGCTGACGGCGCCGCGGGGGGTTTCGCAGCGCCCGCCGCGGGCGGCGTCTTCGCCGCACCGGTCTGCGCCCCATGTCCGCTGGCCAAGGCGCGGCCCGTGACAACACATAGCAATCCTGCTGTCAGAAGGATCGCGGAAGTCCCGAAAAAGAATCTTCTGACGCGCATCATTGCGCCTCCCTTCGAAGCAGCGGTTTGCGGGCGAGGAAACCGCGTCCAGAGCCGCTGCCAAACGCGCGGAGTATGACTCATGCACAATTCCGCCGCAAGGCTCTCGGCCCAGAGCGTCTCTCCCTGCGGTGTCCTGGCCTGGCAGTTATCTTTGCGGTGCGTCTTGCCGCGCAACCGTTGCGCCGGATCTCCTCGCGAGCTAGCATAAACACGGACCCTCGGAAGGAAGGCACAACCATGAAGTTCTCTCCATGGAAAGCCGCCGCGATTCTTTGTGCGCTGGTGTCTGCGGCAATGTGGGTCAAGCCTGCGGCGGGCCAGGAACCGCCGAAGACGGAATCGGTGGCCGAAGCCGCTCGGCGGGCAAAAGCTGAGAGAGAACAGAAGAAAGCAGCTGAAAAGCAGGCGCGCACCTTTGACAACGACAATCTCCCCGCGCCCAAGGTAGGCGAAGCCGTCAACGTCGTCGGCCAGCCCGCCCCGGCGCCCAGCGCGGTTCCCGGGCAGGGGCCGGCAGCTTCCGCCCCTTCGCGTGAAGACGCACAAGCGAAAGACCAAGAGCGCCAAAGAACTGCGGAGCAGATCAAAGACGCCAAGGCGCAACTCGAGGATGCAAAAAAGGATTTGGAAATCGCCAAGCGCGCGTTTGATCTCGACCGGGATTCCTACTATTCCGACCCCAATTTCCAAAGCAACAAGGCGGGCAAGACTCACCTGGATGACGAACAGGCAGGCATCGCCGCCAAACAGCAAGCCGTGGACAAGCTTCAACAATCGATCAAAGACCTACAAGACAAATTGAAGGCCCTCGGCGGAACTGCCGAGGAAAAAACGGCACCTCCGCCCCCGCGATAGAACTAGTCTCGAATTCACACTCCTGTCCCGGTCGCGGCCCGCGAACGATTCACCCCCGCCTGAGCCTCCGGCTTGGCAGTCTTATCTCGGCTCGAGGATGAGCGGCAAGCCCGTCTTGCTGTTGCCGATAAGAACCACTTTTGCGTTCGAACTGGTTGCGAGCTTCTCGGTGGCTTCGATGCCCTTCCATTCGAGCAGTTGGGGGCTGATGCCTTGCGCCACGATGCGCTGGAAGTCGGCGATTCCTTGCGCCTCGATGCGCTTCCGCTCGGCTTCCTGCTTCTCTTTTTGAAGCACGAAGCTCATCCGCAGCGCGTCTTGCTCAGCCTGCTGCTTGGCCTCGACGGAGGTCTTCAGCAAGGCTGGCAATTGAACGTCCCGCAGCAGCACGTTTTCCACGGTAAAACCTCGCGCGCCCAGTTCGACAATGAGTTCGTCCTGAATCTGCTTGGCCACGAGTTCGCGCGCGCTGGTATAGAGCGCATTGGCGGTGTGCGCCGAAGTCGCCGAGCGGATCGCGGCACGCAGCGTCGGTTCTACAACTTTGGCAGAGTAGTCATCGCCGATCTTTTGATAGACCTCCGCGGCCTTGGTGCGGTCCAGGTGAAACAATAGTGTGCTGTCGAGAGCCAGAATGAGCCCTTCGTTCGAGGGGACATTGGCGGTTTCCTTGATGGACTGCGTTTGCACCGAAAGTTTGTTCACCGACTTCAGCGGGTTGATGAGGTGAATGCCTTCGGGAAGAATTTCGCCGGTCACTCTGCCGAACAGCGTCAGGACACCAACGTTGCCCGTGGGCACGGAAGTCACCGAAATCCACGCCAGAATCAACAGCACAACGGCAGTCAAAATGCCGCCCAGCCTGCGGGGAATCAAGTCCTGGACCCGTGACATCCGGAAAACCGGGGAGTCTCCACTGTCTTTGCCTGAAATGGTCATGTTCGCCTCCATAGCGATGGGTGGTAAAAATCTCGTTCCCGGAGATTCTACACGCCTGCGGCGTCGCGCCCACGGCAATCGCCGTGGCTTTGGCAACGCTACCCCCACTAATTGTGGTATTTCCGCTTGACACACAAGTCACCCTGGAGCACAATCCCGCCAACTCTTCCGGCCACAGGGGAAAACTTGGCCGGATTGCCCACGGGGGGAACGATGCAATATTTGCCCGGATGGACGGTGCAGTGCATCAATCCGGAATGCCAGGCCCGCGGACATTGGCTGCGCATCGACGTCGGCCGTTCGGACCGCTGCAGCAATTGCGGCGCTCCGCTGCACAATGTCCCTCCGCCGCTCGGCCCGCGTCTGCGTTTGCACCCGCGCCCGCTGAGCGCCTACCGCCCCTCGTTTCGCCCGCGCTGACGCGGCCATCGAAGGCCGGCGGAAGCCATCCGCGGATTACCGCGCACCCTCCACCCCAAAATGATGCTTGTGGCCATTGATCCGGACCTGAAGCAGAAGTGCCCGCGCACCGCGCTCGCCTGCGTGACGGCAAGCGTTGTCACGTGCCCTTCCTCCGGGGAACTTGCCGGCGAATTCCGCGCGCGCGAACGGGCCATCCAGCAGCTTCCCAACCCGTCTTCCGTGTTGGCCGAGCCGCAGATTCACGCTGTCCGGGAAGCCTACAAAGCTTTGGGCAAAGATCCGGCGCGCTACCGCGGCTCCGCGGAAGCGCTGCTTCGCCGCGTGGTCCAGGGAAAGGGCTTGCCGCTGATCAACAACGTGGTGGACATCATCAATCTGGTCTCCGTGGAAAGTCTTCTGCCGCTGGGTTTGTACGACCTCGAAAGGGTCCGCGAACCGATTGTGCTCCGCCCCGGGCGGGCCGGCGAAACCTACAAAGGGATCGGCAAGTACGATCTCAACCTCGAAGGTCTTCCGGTGTTCTGCGACGCACTCGGACCGTTCGGCAGCCCCACCAGCGATTCGGAGCGCACCATGGTCACCGCCGCCGCAAAAAAGATTCTGCTGGTAATTATCTCTTTCGGCGGCCGGCAGGACATCGAGCGGTGGACTACCCGCGCAATGGATCTGCTCACACGCTATGCAGCCGCGGGGCAGCTCGAGTCTCAAATCGCAGAGTAGCGGGCGCTTCCAGCGCCGGCGATTCTGCTAAATCTTCACCTGCGGGGCGGCGCGTGCGCCGGCGTCTTCCAGCGCAAACATGTCCGCGGGACGGAATCCAAAGGGAGCCGCCACCAGGTTCCGCGGAAAGGTGCTGCGCGCGGTGTTGTACTCCATCACCGAATCGTTGTAAAACTGCCGGGCAAACGCGATTCGATTCTCCGTGGAACTAAGCTCCTCTTGCAGCGCCAGCATGTTTTCGCTGGCCCGCAACGCCGGGTAGGCTTCCACGACGGCCATGAACTTGCGCGTGGCCAGAGTGAGCGCGGTTTCCGCGGCGGCGACCGAATTGACATCGCCCCCCGCGGCCATGGCCTGCTGCCGCGCCCGTGTGACGCCTTCGAGCACCTCTCGTTCGTGGTCCATGTAGCCCTTCACCGCACTCACCAGGTTCGGAATCAGGTCGTGCCGGCGCTTGAGCTGCACGTCAATCTGCGCCCAGGCGTCCCGCACGCGATACCGCAGCGACACGAGCCGGTTGAACGCCGCAATAATGTAAACAACCACGGCAAGCGCCACGCCGATGGCAATCCAATTCTGCATTTCGTCGCTCCTTAACGGCCCAAGGGGAATCCGCTGCCCTTCACGGAATCAGCCGCACCAGGGCCAGAATAATCGCGAACGCGATGGCCACAAAAACGAAGTTGAGCCCAATGAGCATCACCACCACAGTCAGAAGCAGCCCCACGACCAACAAAATCAGCGGCGAGAAGAACAACAGAAGCAGGGCCAGCACCACCCTTTGACGCGGTGTCTTGTGCGGGCTCCCGCCCGCCGCATAATGCGCGCCCAGCGCCTGCAAACGCTTCAGTCGTTTCCCGAGCGGCGGGTGAAACGAAACCGCGCCTCCGGTGGTCTTTTCGAGCGTCTCCTCGCGGGCCGGCGGCGCCTCGAGCTGGGAAGCTCCTCGTTGCGCCATCACTTCCCGTGCTACGGCCATCATCTGCTCCCGCGTGGGCTGCTGTCCCGGATGCTCGGCGCGGAATGCCTGCAAGCGCCGGGCAAGCTCCGGCGGCATGCTGCCGCCGCCATGTTCGCCCACTATAAAAAGGTGCGAGGCCCATTTCCCGCCGGGGATGAATCCGCCCATTTCCGCGAGCCGTTGCAGAGCCTGGGCCAGCCCGTCGGGGTTGCGCGTGAGCTGAACCGCGGTGGCATCCGCCAGATAGCGGCGTGTGCGCCACATCCAGGCCAGCGGCGGCTCGAACAGCAAAAACGAAAACACCCACATCGTAAACTTCAGGGAGAAATTGAAAAAGAAAAAAGGAAGCATGACCAGCGAGAAGGCGTTGGAAAAACAACCGGCTTTGCCCTGAGCTTTGTCCATCCGGCTTTCCAAATCGTCGCTGGATGCCTGCAAGCCCTGGGTGAGCATCTCGGAAACTTGGTCCGCTTCCGCTGCGCCGCTTCTCCGAAAACCGATGCGCATCAGCCCCCAGAGGGCGCGGCGCGCGCGCGGCCCGAAGGGAGCGTTGATCAACGTAGTCAGCAGCCCGAACGCCTGGTAAACGGAGACCATGGTCATGGCGATGTGCAAATCGCCGTTGCCCGCGGAGCCGATCAAATGCGCGACCACGGCTTGCAATTCCTCGCGGTCCATCCCGTCGAGCAGCCGCCGGGTAACCACCAGTGTCGCATCCTTGCGCGAACCTTCCACCACCGCGGCGTTCCCGGCATCCACATCCAGCAGCATCACCTTCGGCGCAGGCAGGCCGCCGGCAAGGGCCATTTCGGCGGCCACGTCTACGAGCTTTTTTTCCTTGAGATCCTGCTCGTTGGGTGCGCGCGCGCCGAGAGTCAGCAGCACCCCTCCCGCTCCCGCGCGCAGGAACAGCGCGCGGATTCCCAGCCACATAAAAAACTGAATCACAATGCCGGGTAAAAGCACCGCAGCGGCGGTATACCCAAGGACATCCAGCGGAGGAAGCGGTTTGTTGTCGGAGAAGTGATTGAGGACCGCGCCGACCGACGACCCGATCTGCACCAGGGTTTGCCAGACTTCGGGAGGCACGGCTGCGTACCGCTTGGCCAGGGCCAGTCCCAGCAGAAGCAAACCGTAAAGCGGCGGCGCGAGAATCAGGCTGAGCGGAATTCCCGTGAAGAGAATCGCCAGCAGGCAGAACAGCGAAAGCCGCCACGTCGCCCGGCGATTGCGCCGCTGCGCTTCAAAGAAACTCGTGCGGTTGACCGGGCCGGGGATGGGCGCCCAGGGCTGTTCGGAGGAATGCGTATTTTCGCCGGACGGTGTCACGCGCGCGCGTCTCGCAGGGGCGGTGGAAACCCCGCGATGTCCTGCGGATTCTACCGGAGAAGCGCTCCGGCATCGCCGGGATTTTCAGAATTTCCTTCAGTCAAAATATCCGCCGGAGGCGAGCAACTCAGCATTCAGCAAAGCCGCGCCGCGGCCAGGGGCGGCCTTTCACTTTTCAGCAGTTTCCAGCAGACACGGAGACACTTGCAGCGAGAGGGGATTCGTGGCCGCGCGCTGTGACGCGTTCGACTCGCTCGGCCGCGCCGTTGCGCACCAGGAGCGCGTCGTCGAAGTTGTTCACCGTCGGGCAGACGTGCCGCGGAAGCAAGTACACAAAATCCCCGACGGCGGGCTTCGCCGCGCCCGCAGGAACTTCGATGGGAAGGTGTTCTTCGCTGGGCGCGCGCGGAAGCAGATCTTCGCGTCCCAGGACCATGCAGTTCGGCACGCCGCAATCCGCCGAGACGCTCTTGTGCCCCGCGTCGCAAGTGAAAATATTCGGCGCCGGATGGCTGACGACTCGCGCGAGCACCACAACCGCGGGATGGTAACCGTAGTCTGCGGGCAACTGCTCGCGGCTGGTCGCATCGCCATAGACGACTGTCCCCGGCGAAACACGGTGCGTGAAGCGCGCATCGCGGAACCCGGCGTATGAAAGCGAGCCAGGCAGCGCGGGCGTCCCTGCTGTAATCACTTCCGCGGCACGCATGCCGGCGGCTTCGAGTGCGCCGACAAGGGCGAGAAGTTGATCGTAGCCTCGGTGCGCCGCGGTGGTGCGTTCGGGTAAATCGAGTCTCGACAGGTGTCCGTCGTAGTAGTGCAATCCGCGGAACTCCAGGCCCGCATCGAGCACGGCGCGCGCAACGCGGACCACCTCTTCGGCCCGGTTCTGCTCGATGCCGGTGCGGTTCATCCCGGGATTCACGTCCAGGAACAAACCAATCGCGCTGCCCTTCCAGATTTCCGGTGTCTCTGCGGTGTCCACGAGCGCCGAAACGCGCACCGCGGGAAACTGCCGCGCGATTTCGCGGACGCGCAGGGCGTTGGCGCCTTGCAGGGGATACGCGACCAGAACGTCGCGGGCGCCCGCGCGGCAGGCGGTCAACAATTCGAGCGTCGTCGCACACTTGAAGTTCGTCACGCCGTTTGCTGCAAGCATGCGCATGATGAATTCCAGCTTGGCGGTCTTCACGTGGGGCCGCCAGCGGTTGGGATCGCCGCCGAGCAGGCGCAGCGTCGCGCGGATATTCGCTTCGGCCAATTCCGGATAAATGAGCAGCGCCGGTGTCAGAACCTGCGCCGCATTTTGGATGCGATAGGGTTCGAGAGAAAGTCCAGGGACCGCAATCGTCGCGCTCATCTGTTTCTCCAGCAAAAGCTACTTTATCAGATTCCCCGGAGAAAGATGTCGGCGCTTTCCCGAACGAGAGCGGAATCGTTGCGCCGCCTCATTGAAGCCTTCGAAAAAAGGGAATACACTTGCGTCGAATCAATCTGGGGGATCGCACGGAGGTTCCAACATGGCAGAAGGTGCAAACACGCTGCGGCGGCTGATCGCGGTGGCAATTCTGATGGCGGGCGGGGGAGCGCTGTTGTGGCTGGGCCAAGCCGGAAACTCGCGCGCCTCCGCTGCCGAATCCAGCGATGCGGTGATCGCTGCGGCCCGCGCCCGGGCGGCGGCATCCGACCCGCGCCTTGCGGGGGCCTACCGTTTCGAGCAGGGTGGATGGATTTACGTCCATCTCGAAGGCGAGCCCGAGAAGATTGGCTTCGCGCATGGTTATCTGCTCCAGCCGGAAATCGAAGACGCCTTTGCGGCCGTGAAGCTCGGCATGACGCATTCCACCCAGCGCGATTGGGATTTCTTCCGCAAAGCCGCGCACGACATGCTCTGGCCGAAAATTGATGCCGAATATCAGCAGGAGTTACAGGGCATCGTGGACGGCCTGCGCGCCCGCGGCAGCGCGCTCGATGTGGACGATATCGTGGCCTTCAACGCCTTCGAGGAGCTGCCCGGTTATTACGTGCCCTGGTACAACAAGCGCAACCAAGTGGCCGGGTCGCCGAAGCTTGTCAGCCCGGGCAACTGCAGCGCGTTCGTGGCCACGGGAAGCTGGACGAAGGACCATCAAATCGTCATCGCGCACAACAATTGGACCAGCTACCTGGATGGCGAGCGCTGGCGCATCATGTTCGACATTGCTCCCGCGCACGGTTATCGCATCCTGATGGACGGCTTTCCCGGCGTAATCGCCAGCGACGACGACTTCGGCATCAATTCCGGCGGGCTGATGGTTACCGAGACGACCATCACGCAATTCGAGGGCTGGGACCCCAACGGCAAAGCAGAATTTGTCCGCGCGCGCAAGGCGCTGCAGTATGCCGGCTCGATTGACGACTATGCAAAAATCATGCTCGACGGCAACAACGGCGGCTACGCCAACGACTGGCTGCTTGGCGACCGCAACACCGGCGAGATTGCCCAGCTCGAGCTGGGCTTGAAAAAAACCAGACTTTGGCGGACCAAGGACGGCTACTTCGCCGGCTCCAACTGGGCCCGCGACCCCGAAGTTTTGCGCCTCGACACACCCGCGTTCGACCCGAAAAACACGGAGACCTCGCCCAACGCCCGCCGCCTCCGTTGGGAAGAGTTGATGAAGGAGAATCGCGGGAAGGTTGACGTCAATCTCGCGCAGAAAATGCTCGGCGATCATTTCGACACTTTTGAAAAGAAACAAGCCGACGATGAGCGCGTGCTCTGCGGCCATAGCGACTCCTCTTCTCGCGGAATAGGAGTGTGGGAATGGGGTGCGTACTACCCCGGCGGAGCGGTGCAGGGCAAAGCTACCGACAGCAAAATGGCGGAACGCATGAGTCTCGTCGCGCGCATGGGTCATCCCTGCGGCGGAAACTTCAATGCCAAAGCCTTCCTCGCGGCGCATCCGGAATACGCGTGGCAGGCGCCGCTGCTCCGCGACATGGACGCCGGCCCGTGGACGAATTTTCAGTCCGGCGAGCGCAACCCACAACGCGCTGATTAGTTCCCGATCCTCCGACACGCGAGGGCCCTGTTCTGGAGCTGTCCTTTTTCGGTATTGCTCCTGCATCTCTGCAGTGGTAGTCTCCGTGCTCCATTTGCCGGCAAGAAACAACTCCTCTTAACAATATTGCTTCCTTGCGTTCGTGGGAGTACGCTTCGCCCACGTGCAAGGAGATGAGGAGGCGGGTTCTCATACAGCAGTGGCGCCTGTTCACTCAGCTCCTATCTGGATACGGGCATTTGGTTTCCAGAGCGCGAATCCGATCGCAGGATGAAAGCTGAGGAGACTTCATGAAGAAGCTTTTCGCAAGTTTGACTCTCGTAGCCTTCCTCGCCGTTTCCGGCTTGGCCTACGCGCAAGCGACGGGAGGGTCTACCGACACTAAGAAAGAACCCACAAAAACAGAAGCGTCAACGTCAGGAAAAAAAGCGACCAAGACCAAGAAGGGCCACAAGGGCGGCAAGAAAGGCAAGAAGGGCTCCAGCACCACGACCACAACTCCGCCTCCGAAGTAACTGGGCTCCGTTATTTCTCGGGACACGAACTCCGGGCGGTTTCGGCGCGATCTAGAGGCGCCGAGGCTGCCCGGAACTTTTTTCAAGCGCCGAAAATCGCTTTGGATATTCTTCTGCTGTGTCCGTGCTCGGTCACGCGGATGGACGTCGCACGAGGCGCAGGACGACATTCACGAAGAAAGCGACCTGCGCGAGAAAAAACATTCCAATCGCAAAAATAAGCTTCCGGTTTTCGGCGAGCACAAGTTCCCGCAACTGAACATCGCCCGCTTCACTTCCCCGTGCCACGCCCAGGCGATGGAGGACCCAGAAAAACAGGCAAGCGGAAGCGAGAGACATCCAAAAATGCAAAAGACCCAGGAGGAGAGGAGCGTCCGCGGGGGTTCGCGGCCACAGGAGGCGGTACACGCCCGCGAAGATGCCGAAGAACGCCGCGAAGAGAAAATAGAAGTGGAAGGAAGTCAGGACGGCATACGTGTCGTGAAAATACAAATCCACGGAGAGGGAAGGCCGGCCAAGCAAGAACAAAGCCGCAGCCAGCAGACAGACTGCGGCGGAAGCAAAAAACACCGAAGGATGCAGCAGCGAAGACCAGTTTATGCGGCGGCGCATCGCGGCTTAGCGCTCCTGCGCTGCGGGTGCGTCGGCAGCGATAACCGGCGGAGGGTTCATGGCTTCTCCTAGTGCTCCGAGCTCAGCGAGGTATTGCTGCCGGTTGACGGCAGCGGTTTCGACACTTGCTTCGCCTCGCCCCGCGTCATATTCTTCCCGGCACGCCCGGGCACGTTGTGCCCGGCGCTCGGAGGGTTGCCGATGAGACGGGTTACCTTCGCTGCGTCTTTCTCGTTTGCAATCGCATGTCTTTATTTCTGGCCGGGCGCCTGTGGCCTGGAGCCCGCCGCTGCTCAGTCGAGGCCTCCGTTTTCTCCGGGGGTCCGTGACTTCATCAAGATTGATTCCGCGTCGGTGGCGCTCATTCACGTGCGGGTGATTGACGGCACGGGCGCGGCGCCCCGCGAAAACCAGACCGTGGTTTTCACCGACGGGAAAATCACCGCGGTCGGCGACTTTTCCAACACGCCCATCGGCGGCGGAGCGAAAGTGCTCGATCTCACCGGCTATACGGTGATCCCCGGCTTTGTGGGAATGCACGACCACATGTACTACCCTTCGCCGAGCGGCCCGCCGGCCATGTATCCGGAGCACGCCACCAGCTTTCCGCGGCTCTATCTCGCCGGAGGCGTGACCTCCATCCGCACCACGGGAAGCCTCGAGCCCTACGCGGACCTGGCAATCAAGAAGGCCATTGACGAGGGCCGCATGGCCGGCCCGAAGATGCACATCACCGGACCTTACCTCGAAGGCCCGGGCTCGTTCACGCCGCAGATGCACGAACTGCGCGACGCCGAAGACGCGCGCAAGACCGCGGAGTTCTGGATGGACCAGGGCGTGACGTCCTTCAAGGCGTACATGCACATCACCCCGGACGAACTGGCCGCGGCCGTGAAGGCGGCGCACACGCGCGGCATCAAAGTGACCGGCCACCTTTGCTCCATCGGGTTCCGCGAGGCCGCGTCGATCGGAATCGACGATCTGGAGCACGGGCTGGCGGTGGACACCGAGTTTTTCTCCGGCAAGAAACCCGGCGTCTGCCCCAACGCGCAGGAAGCAGACAAGGAAATTGCAGAAAAGCTCGACATCGAGAGCGCGCCCGTGCAGGACATGATTCGCGACCTCGTCGCGCATCACGTGGCGATCACCTCCACTCTGCCGGTGTTCGAAACGCTGGTGCCGAACCGCGCGCCGCTGACAAAACGCGTGCTCGACGCGATGCTTCCGGAAGCGCGCATCGCATATCTTTCCACGCGTTCGGCAATTTCCGATAACGCGGCGAACAGCTTCTGGCCCGCGCTGTTCAAGAAGGAACTGCAATTCGAGCGCGACTTCGTCAAAGCCGGGGGGCTGCTGCTCGCGGGTCTCGACCCGACCGGCTACGGCGGAGTCGTTCCCGGATTCGGCGACCAGCGCGAAGTCGAGCTGCTGGTGGAAGCGGGCTTCACGCCGCTCGAAGCGATCCACATTGCTACGGCCAACGGCGCGCAGTTCCTTGGCGAACTGGACCGCGTCGGCACGCTGGCCCCCGGCAAGGCCGCGGACATGGTGGTGATTCACGGCGACCCCTCGGCCAATATCGCCGACATCGAAAAAGTCGAAATCGTTTTCAAAGATGGCATCGGTTATGATTCGCCGAAGCTGATCGAGTCGGTCCGCGGGCTGGTAGGCTTGCGCTGAGCGGGCCGGCACCGGTAAGAGTGGCTGAGCCACAGACTTTTGGCGTCCTCCTCAGTGCGCTGACTCCTTGAGCAGTTCCGCGAGATATTGCTGCCAGTTGACGGCCCAGGTGTGCGTGCCGTGGCCGCGGGTCAGGTCCGTGATGGGCAGAAGGATAAACTTGCCGTTTTTCACTTTTTTGATTTCGCGCTCGGCGATGCCCAGCTCGGGTGGATTGATGAAGTCGTCGGCGGAATTGACGAACATCACCGGCGCTTTGATTTTATCGAGCTGCGGCGAGGGATCATAGTTCCGTGAAGCGTCCACGGCGTAGAGAAAGTCGTTGGCGTCGAGACCTTTGCCGCGCGTGGCCATGAATTCGTCCAGATATTTGTCGGCGGCCTCGCGCGTTGGATAATTTTTCTGCATTTGCAGCGGGGCGCTCCCGGCCATGAGGAGAAAGTCCAGCGCTACTTGCACGGCGCAGCCCGGCTCGGTGGTGTACTCGCCGTTTTTCCATTCCGGGTCGTTGCGGATAGCGTCCATGGTCATCTTGCGCCAAATGCGGTTGCGTCCGGCAATCTGCACGGGCTGGCAGGCCAGCGGCATGAGCGCGTCCATGAAATCGGGATAGGTTTCGCCCCACATCCAGGAGTGCATACAGCCCATGGAGGTTCCCAGGATGAGGCGGAGGTGATTGACGCCGAGACCTTTTTCGACCAGTTCGTGCTGCAAGGCAACCATGTCGGCATATTCGTAATGCGGGAAACGCATGTGCAAGCCATCGCTGGGCTTGCTGGATTTCCCGTGGCCTACGCCGTCGCCCAGAATGATGAAATATTTTGTGATGTCGAGAAGCTGCCCGGGGCCAAAGAGCACGGCGGAGAATTGCTGCTGAAGGAATTGCCGGCCGGAGCCGCCGGTGCCATGAAGGACCAGGACGGCGTTGGTGACTTTGCCGCTCGCGTCGCGCGCGGGCTTGCCTAG
>WNGH01004678.1_pt1 | contig 13025 bp, 9 predicted proteins | sample 5400631 | NCBI WGS metagenome assembly WNGH01 (sample SAMN13153373, study PRJNA577476) | soil metagenome | isolation source: 115 cm soil or saprolite under Garry oak tree replicate 1 | place: USA:California | collected 2016-06-15
CATCCGCGATGGTGGGGCGATCCGGCGTGCGCACGGGCACCTCCCTGAACGGAATCGCGATACTTTTGGAAACGATTCCAATCTGGATTTGCTTATTTTCACTCCGCTGGAAGATCGCGTCAAGGGCGCAGCCGCAGGGCGCCTCGCCGGATGCCAGCGCGCCAGCCGGGTCGGCGAGGACGGCGCCCGGGCGGCCGGCCCACCCGTCGAGCAATGCCTCAGGCAGGCAACGGAATGGCCGGCAGGCTGCGCATCCTCAGCCCGCGCACCCTGCGCAGCCTCGCGTTATGGAGACTCGATGCCCCTTTTCGCCAAGCCGTCCGGCACCGCCGCCGGCTGGGAACCCAGGCCGCGGACAGCAGGCTGGCACAAACCGCAGGCGCCGACCCGGCCGGCGTATTTACGTCCGACCTGTCCGTTTCTGAGGACGTCCTGCTCGGCGAGGCCGGTTTCGAACCGCTGGGCTTCGTGGTCGGATCGTCGATCTACCACGTCGGGCTGCAGGTCGGCCGGTGGTCACAGAATAAGGCGAGCGAGGCAAGGTCGTCGGGGATCGTCGGGGTCAACGTCGCCGTCGCCAATCACGTCTGGGGCGCGCACGCCACCGAGTTCCTGGCCACCGGCACGGCGATCCGGCGGCTGGCGGACGAGCACAAGATGCCGGACACGACGCCGAGGCCGACGTTCACGCTCGGCCTCGACCGGTAGCCGCCTCGCGTTCACCTGCGCAGCGCCAGCCGGTCGCGGCCCGGGCCTCCGGGGGGCACGGGCCGCGATCGGCGCCGGCTAGTCGCCGATGGGCAGCGGGTCGACGGCTACGGCTTCGTCTCCCTCCAGCAGCGCGGGCGCCCGTTCCAGGACATGCGGCCGCCAGGCGTTCAGCACGAGCGGATAGGCGATGCCCACCGCGATCAGCGCCAGCGTCAGCCACGGCAGCGCGTTGTACGGGCTCGGCTGGCCGGGCCGGAGGTCACCCCAGACCGGGATGGCCAGGACCGCGACGCCGATCACCGGGGTGACCACCCAGAGCCAGACGTTCTTGTGAATGCCCCGGCTGCGGAACTTCGCCCAGTCGACCACCAGGGCGACGTTCGCGACCAGGTACATGATGATCAGCCCGAGGATGCCGAAGGTGGCGAGGAACCCGGACGCGGTGACCGGATCCGTGAACGCGGTGGAAATCACTCCGATCGCGATACTCGGCGCCACGAACGCGACCGCCGCGGCGGCCGGCGTCTTGAACCGCGGGCTGACGCCAGCCAGCGCGTGGCTCCACAGCCCGCCGCGGGCCCCGGCGAAGATCACCCGCGAGGTCTGCGTGTTCGCCGCCACGTACGAGCTTGTCACGCTGGACAGGAAGATCCAGGTAATCAGCGGGGCGACGAACGGGATGAACGCCTTGGCCGCGGTGTGGAACGGGTTGCCGTCCGCGGCCAGCGCCCCCGCGTGGCCCACCCCGAAGGCGGTCACCAGCGCATACGAGCCGAGCACGTAGATGATCCCGGTCACGATGACCGCGCCGAGCACCGCGATCGGCACGTTGCGCCTCGGGTCGCGGGTCTCCTCGGCCAGCGGCGCCGCCGCCTCGAACCCGCCGAACGCGAGCACGGCCAGGCTGAACGCCAGCAGGACGTCATGCGAAGCCCCGGAGCCCGGCCAGTGGAACGGCGTCGCGGACAGCCCGCTCGCGCCGCCCCTGGCCAGGATCGTCACGCTCAGCACCAGCAGCAGCACGACCTCGAACGCGTACAGGACGACCGTTACCCGCACGCCGAACTTGAGGCCAACGATCACCGGCACCACCACGAGCACGCCGTAGAGGATCGTGATGATCTGGGTGAAGCCCCAGATGTGCGGGCTGCTGAACACGTTCTCCGCGATGTAGCTGCCGACGAAGATGTAGATGCCGCCGAACGCGATGATGTAGCCGAGCACGGTGATCACGCCGACCGCGACGGCGACCTTCGTCCCGATAGCCCGGGTGATGTAGGTGATGAAGGAGCCTGCGCTCGGGTAGACGCCGGCGAACTGGGCCAGGCTGCTCGCCGTGGCGCCCATCCCGACCATGCTGATCAGGAAGATCAGCGGAACCGACGCGCCGGCGTACAGGACCATCAGGCCGGTGGTGAAGAACAGGTTGAACGCGGGGGCGATCTGGGCGAGGCCCGGCATGATCACGCCGGCCAGGCCGAGCTGGCCGCGCTGCAGGGTCTCGCCTGCGGGTGCGGTGGTAGCCATTAGCTGCCCTTTCCGTGCCGGCGCACGAACTCGAGGAACGTTTCGTTGAAGGGGGCGGGATGCTCCCAGATGCAGGCATGGCCGCCAGGCGTCGTGGCCCATTCGGAGCCGGGGACGCCCTCGTGCAGCCGCCGTGACAGCGACACCGGGATCAAGATGTCCTGCTCGCCGGCCAGCACCAGGGTGGGCAGGGTGAGCTGGCCCAGCCGGCTGGTGGTGTCGTGGCCGGTGATCACCGCCAGCTGCGCCAGGTAGGCATGCACCGGCTGATCCAGGTAACGCATGGCGGTCTCGAACTCCTCGGCCTCTGCGCCGCGCTGCTCGAAGAACGGGACCGTGAATGCCCACAGGCTGACGTCCCGCATGATGAACGGGACGCCGAGTACCGGGGCCATGTCCGCCCACATGCCGAACATCCGGGAGCAGAACGGGCCGGGCGCCGCGTAGGTGCACCCGAACGTCACGGAAAGCAGGTCAGCGGGGTAGGCGAGGGCGTATTCCTGGGCGATCATCCCGCCCATCGATACGCCCATCAGGTGGAAGCCGGAGATGCCGAGCTCGTCGGCCAGGGCCTTCGCGTCGTCGGCCAGCATCCGGCTGGAATACGGCCCGGCGGGCTTCGAGCTCGCGCCGATCCCCCGGTTGTCGAATCGCAGCACCCGATACCCGGCTGCCAGCAGATCGTCCATCTGCAGGACCCAGGTCTCCAGGTCGTCGGCGAGGCCGTTGATCAGGACGATGGTCTCCGGTCCGTCGCCCTCCAGCCGGTAGTTGATCTCGATGTCGTTGACCCTGGCGATCGGCATCAGGCTTCCCTTGCGTTCGGCATGACTGATTTCCCCTCCCTGGCCGTTACTGGCACCGGCCGGTCACTGCGTGGCATGTCCCGATCTGACATGGATGCGGGCGTGCAGTTCCCTGAGCATCTTCTCGGTCAGCGAGAAGTGCTCGGACGCCAGCCGCGCGGCCCGGTCCGGGCTGGCCGCGATGACCGCCTCGGCGAGCGCCGGGTGCTGCCGGATGGCGCGCTCGTGCACCTCGGGCGACGACGGCTCCGCGTCGAAGCCGAGGCTGACCTCCCGGCGGATCCGGGAGCTCAGGTCGACCATGTGCCGGTTGTGCGTGGCCGTGGCGATCGCCCGGTGCAGCGCGTGATCGGCCAGCCTGCAGGCGTCCCTGCTCTCCGCCTTCGCGTACGCGTCGACGGCCTTGCGGATCGCCGCCACGTCCTGGTCATCACGTCGCTCGGCCGCGGTCCGCGCGATCAACTTCTCGATCAGCTGGCGGAACTCGAGCAGCTCGTTAAGGTCCTGCCAGGCAGGCACCAGCGTCCGGCGGATCATCTCGTCGGAATCGGGGCCCTGGTCAGCGGCGACGAAGGTGCCGCCGCCGCGGCCGCGCCTGGTCCGCACGTAGCCGGATGCCTGCAGCCGCTGGATGGCTTCCCGCACGGTTGTCCGGCTCACCTCCAGCATCCCGGCGAGTTCTCGCTCGGTCGGCAGCCGCTGGCCGGAGACGAACTCGCCGAGCGCGATCGCGGTCACGAAGCGCTCGGCGACGCGCTCGCCCGCGGTGCGCATGGGCATCGGCGTCAGCACCGCCCCGAAGGGCGGGCTGGCGGCAGGCATGGTCATGGTTCCGCCTCTCTATCGGGAAGTTCGCTGCCGGGATGCTGGCCGCCGGAAAGCCCGCCGCCGGACGGCAGGCCGCCGGAGGCGAAGAACCTGGCGATGAACCGGGCCAGCGTGCGCGCCCCGCGCACGATGCTGGCGAGCTCGACCGCCTCGTCGGCCGCGTGGATGTTCCGGGCCGTCGGCCCGTAGGCCACCGCTGGCCTGCCGAACTGGTTGAGGTAGAAGCGCGCGTCCGTGGTGCTGCCGAGGACCAGCCGCCGCGGCGGGCTGCCGTGGGCATCGGCATGGGCGGCCGCCAGCGCGTTCGCCAGCGGATGGTCATCACGCAGCAGGTACCCCTCGGCCCGGAAGCCGGTTTGCCGGATGACCGGCGGATGGGCGGCCAGCCACGGGTCCGCCGCGGCGGCGCGCAGCACCGTGGCGCACACCTCGGCGAACGCCTCCTCCGGCGTCCAGCTGCGGGGGAATCCGACCCGTACCCGCAGCCTGGCCCGGGCCGGCACGCTGGACGCCCAGTCCCCCGCCGCGACGGTGCCGACGTTGACGTTGTACGGCCGCGCGACCTCGCCGAACGCGGGGTCGGCGGCGGCGGCGTTAAGCTCGGCCTCGAAGCCGGCCAGCGCCCGCAGGATAAGCGGGATGCAATGCACCGGGTTGACCGCGCGGTCGGCTGCTTCCGCGTGTGCCGGAACGCCCTCGAGCTCGATCTCCGCCCATAGCACGCCGACGCCGCCGAGCAGCAGGCCGAGCCCGGTCGGTTCCAGCAGCACGACGGCATCGCCGAGCACGCCGGCGGTCCCGGCCGCCAGCGTCCCGTTGCCGGTGCACTCCTCCTCGATCACGCTGAGGAAGGCAAGCTCGCCGCTCACCGCGTCCGGCAGCGCTTCGGTGAGTGCGCGGATGGCCAGCAATCCCATCGCGAACCCGGCCTTCATGTCACCGGCGCCGCGGCCGGCCAGCCAGCCGTCTGAGCGCACCGGCGTGAAGGGATCCGACGACCAGACGGCGGCTTCGGCGGGCACGACGTCGATGTGGCCGTTCAGCAGCAGCGAGGGGGACATTCCCGGGTTGATCCGGCCGAGCACGTTCGGCCGGCCCTGGTACGGCGCCTGCGCCACGCCGCCCGGCGCTCCGGCGGCGGTCTCGGCCGGGACCTCCGGGCAGCTGACGCCGAACCCGAGGATGGCGAGTTCGCCGGCCACGAGTTCCTGCGCGCCGCGCTCATGGCCGACCGTGCTCGGCTCGGCGACGAGCCGCTCAAGGAAGCTGAAGGCGGATTCCGCCGCCGCGTCGATGGCCGCGTCCACTGACTCCCAGCAGGTGGCCGTCGTCGTGCTCATCGACGCCTCCTGGTCTAGGGTCTGAGGTTTAGACCATATTTGTGACTGCTGTCCGCGGTGTCAAGAGGCGGCGGCTTGCGCTACAGAACGGGCCAGGCGTGCACGGGGACGTTCGTGTGCATGTGATCCAGGTAGCGCAGCGTCATCTGCCGCAGCGCCTCCGGCCTGGCCAGGCTGCCCGATTCCTCCAGCGCGTGCAGCGCCCCGGCCTGCCAGGTCGCGCCATTGCGGCCGGTCAGGCAGCGCTGCTCGATGATGCCGAGCAACCGTTCGGCCTGCTCGCTGTCCGCCCCGGACCGGCTGAGCCCCTCCCAGGCGAGCGGCAGCAGGCGGCGCAGGGTGATCTCGGTAACGGGCACCTCGCCGAGGCCGGGCCAGTAGAGCCGCGCCTCGATGCCGTTCCTGGCGGCTTCCAGCAGGTTGTCGCTGGCGGCGGCGAACGACATCTGGGTCCATACCGGCCGCTCGGCTTCCGCCAGCATGCGGACAAGCCCGTAGTAGAACGCGGCATTGGCGAAGGTGTCGGCGACCGTCGGGCCGGCCGGCAGGACCCGGTTCTCGACCCGCAGGTGCGGCTGGTTCCGCACCACCGCATAGACCGGGCGGTTCCACCGGTAGACGGTGCCGTTGTGCAGCGTCAACTCGGAAAGCTGCGGGGCGCGGCCGTCGTCGAGCGCGGCCAGCGGATCCTCTTCGTCGCACAGCGGCAGCAGCGCGGGGAAGTAGCGGAGGTTCTCCTCGAACAGGTCGAACACCGAGGTGATCCACCGCTCGCCGAACCAGACTCGCGGCCGCACTCCCTGTGCCTTGAGCTCGTCCGGCCGGGTATCGGTGGCCTGCTGGAACAGCGTGATGCGGGTCTCCGCCCACAGTTCCCGGCCGAACAGGAACGGCGAGTTCGCGCCGAGCGCGACCTGCACGCCGGCCATTGCCTGCGCCGCGTTCCAGTAGTTGCCGAACGCCTCCGGGCCGACCTGCAAGTGGAACTGCACGCTGGTACAGGCGGCCTCTGGGGCGATCGTGTCGACGTAGGTCTCCAGTAGCTCGGTGCCCTCGATCGAGATGCCCATCTCTTCGCCGCGGGCGGCGAAGATCTGCTCGTTCAGCAGCCGGTAGCGCGGGTTCGCCGAGATGGCCCGCTCGTCGACGTCGGTTTCCCGCAGGGTCGGCAGGATGCCGATCATGGCCAGCCTGGCGCCGGTTTGCACGGCCTCCTGGTCGGCGTGATTCAGGCTGGCCCGGACCTGATCCTCCAGCTCGCCCAGGGCCGTGCCCGCCAGCGTGCGCGGCGGCACGTTGATCTCCAGGTTGAACTGGCCGAGCTCGGTGGCCCAGGCCGGATCGGCGATCGCGCCGAGCACGTCGGCGTTCTTCATCGACGGCCAGCCGCCGGAATCCACCAGGTTCAGCTCGATCTCAAGCCCTACCTGCCGCGGCTCCGTCTCGAACCTGGACTCGCGCAGCATCCGCGCCAGCACGTCGAGGCAGTGCCGAACCTTCTCCCGGTAGGCACGCCGGTCTGCCTGGCTGATGACGATTGCCGGGACATCCCTGCCCATCGGAGCCTCCCCGCGGCGTCGCCTGGGCGGCAGGGCCGTCCCCCTAGCCTGGCACGTTCCGCGGCTGCTGACCAGCCAGGCGGCGGCAGGCGGGGGCCGGCTGGCTGGCCGCCGCCTGCGATCGGCGGCCAGCGCGAGAGCGGCCTCAGTGGCAGTGCGTCGCGATGTAGGTGACGAGGCCGAGGAACGCCTGCCCGGTCTTGCCCGTGGTGGTAATGCTTGCCATCTGCTTCTCGACCTGCTTTACCGACGAGGCCGAGCCGGCCCCGCCGCCCAGGGCCGTGTAGGCGGACGCGATGATCTTGAGCTCGGTCGACGCCTGCGGGGGCGCCTCGTCGGCCAGCCCGTTGAAGTACGCCGCGGCCGACTTGAAGAACTCGCCGCCATTCGCCTGCAGCGCGGACAGGTCGTTCTCGCTCTGCGGGACCTTCGGCATGTTGTGGCTGATATTGGTGAAGTCAGTGCAGAAATGGCCGGTCAGCTTGGCCGAGGGCACCCCTGGCACCGCGGCCGCGCTGGCAGAGCCCGATCCGCCGCCCGCCGACGAGCCGCCGGTGCCAGGGGCACTGCCGCCAGACGAACCTCCCCCGCACGCGCTGAGCATGAGGCAGGCGCCCGCGACGGCGGCGGCGATCGCGGAGACCCGCGGAGTAGATCTGATGGCGAGCATTGTCATGCCTTCCTGGTGGCAGTGAGAAACGGGAGCCGTTGCCGACGGCAGCGTAAGTCAGGACCGATCGGCACCGATCGTGGGACCGCCGCGTTGCAACGCCGTTACAGCGCCGTTGCAGCAGATGCCGGGGGAAAGGCAAAGAACAAAGGCCATTACGAGTTTTCGCCGCGGCCCGGAGTAACCGGGGCTGGCTCGTTAAGGCTTGATGTCCTTCCGCCCTTCCGCGGGGGCTGCCCAGTCGAGCAGCGGTCCGTCCGGGACGATCCTAGACGGGTTGAGGTGCGGGTGCGTCATGAAGTAGTGCCGCTTGATCTGGTCGAACCTGGTCGTCTCGGCGAAGGCCGGCATCGAGTACAGGTCACGGGCGTAGCCCCACAGGTTCGGGTAGTCAGACAGCCTGCGCAGGTTCGCCTTGAAATGCGAGTAGTAGACGGCGTCGAACCGGGCCAGGGTCACCCAGAGCCGGATGTCCGCCTCGGTGATGGCATCGCCGAGCAGGTACCTGCGGCCGGCCAGCCGGTCCTCTAGCTCGTCCAGGGTGGCGAAGATGCGGCTCACCCACAGGTGGTACTGCTCCTGCGAGCCGGCGAAGCCCGCCCGGTACACGCCGTTGTTGACGTTCTCGTAAATGACCTCGTTGATGGCGTCGATCTCGGCCCGCCGGCCGGCCGGGTACAGCTCGGGCGCGCCGCCGGTCCAGGCGCCGAACGCGGTGCTCAGGTCGATCGTGATGTCGGGGAAGTTGTTGCTGACGATCCGGTGGCTGGCCCGGTCCCACAGCACCGGCACCGAGATGTGCCCCTGGTAGCCGGGCTCGGTGGCCTCGTACGCCTCGCGCAGCAGGGCGAACCCGTTGACCGGGTCGAGCGAGTGCCCGGCTCCCTGCCGGAATGCCCAGCCGCGGCCGTCCCTGACCGGGTCTACCGCGGACAGCGAGATGACCTCATCGAGCCCGAGCAGCCTGCGGACGATCGCCGACCGGTGCGCCCACGGGCAGGCCCAGGAGATGTACAGGTGGTACCGGCCCGGCTCGGCCGGGTACCCGCTGGAGCCGTCGGCGGTGATCCGGCCGCGGAACGGGTAGGCGGCCCGGACGAACTCGGCCGACTTCTTCTTGCCCGGCGGGCTGAAGTCCCCGTAGTCGCCAAAGGCGGCGAAGTCGACCGGGCTCGCGCCGCCAGCCCGCTCGGTTGTCGTCATAGCTCCTCCTTGCCGGGGCCAGCATCGTCCCTGCCGGTGCCAAGATCGTCCCTGCCGGTGCCAGGTCCCCGGCCAGCGTCAGTCCGGCTGGCCGCGTCCATCACACCTGCCGCGCCCGTCACGGCGGCCGCGCCCGTCACGGCGGCCGCGCCCGTCACGGTGGCCGCGCCGGTCGCACAAGTGCCGCCGGCTGCGCCTGGCCCGCCTGCTTCGCGGGCCAATGCCATCGCCTGCTCGACGCCCATGGTCTCTCCCCTGGCCTGGGCGGCGCGCAGCCGCTCCGGCCCGAGCGCGAGCTCGGTGGCGGCGGCGGACTCACTGAACCTGGCCAGTTCCGGTGCCGGAATGGGGGTCCCGATGGCGGCCCGCAGCGCCCGGGAAGCGCTGGCCAGCACCGCCGCCCGCTCGGCGTAGCCTTCGGCCGCGTCCACCTCGGCGATCTCCGCCAGGCTCTCCGCGATGGACCGGCGCTCGCCGACCTCCTCGGCCAGTGCCAGGCTGCGCTGGTGGAAGGCCCGGGCGGCGCCGAAGTCCTTGCGGGCCAGGCCGGCCATGCCCAGGTTGGTCAGGGCGCAGACGGCCAGCCGCCGGTCGCCGAGCTGCCCGGCGAGGTCGAGCGCCTCGGCGTGCATGGCCGCCGCGCGGTCGAAGTCGCCGGCATCGTGCGCGACCATGCCGAGGTTGGTCAGCGCGCCGCCGATCAGCTTCCGGTCGCCGAGCCGCCGGACGTTGCCCAGGTGCTCCTCGAAGCGCGCCGCGGCCAGCGGGAAGTCGCCCTGGTCGAGAGCCACCACGCCGAGGTTGCCCAGGATGAGCGTGGCCTTGCGCAGGTCGCCGACCTCACGGAACCTGGCCATGCTCGCCATGTAGTACTCGGTGGCCTGATCCAGCTGGCCAGCGTGCAGGGCGAGCCGACCGAGGCCGCTCAGCGACGTGGCCATCTGCTGCAGCTGGCCCGCCCCGGAGGCCAGCTCAAGTGCTTCGGTATACATCGCGAGCGCGGCCGGGTACTCGCCGCGGATATGTGCCACCGTACCGAGATCGCCCAGGCAGCTGGCGATTCTCGGGCTATCACCGAGCTGCCGCCAGATGGCCAGGCTCTCCCGCTGGTAACCGCGCTGCGCGGCATAATCGGCGTGCACGGCGGCCAGCTGCCCGGCACCGTCCAGTGCGATCGCCCGCAGCCGCCGGTCCGCGCCCGGCCCGGCTGCCGCCAGGGCGGCATCCAGCCAGCGCCGCCCGAGACCGATGTGGCCGCGGACGATCCAGAACGGGGCGAGCTGCCCGGCTAGCCGGAGCGCCGACTCCGCCAGTGCCGGGTCGGGGGCGGGCCGCGGGGGATCGGGGGCGGCCATGCTCCACTCCAGGCCGGCCCGGATGTTGTCGAACTCGGATTCCAGCAGGTCGAGCCAGGCAGCCTGGTCCGGGCCGTCCAGGTCGGCCCGGCCGGCGAAGTCCAGCAGCCAGCGCAGCTGGCGGCCGCTCAACCCGGCGCTCTCGCCCGCCGCTGCCAGCTTCTGCCGCGCGTACTGGTGAATGGACTCGAGCATCCCGTAACGCATGCTGCCGAGCCGCTCTTCCACCGTGAGCAGCGACCGGTCGACCAGTGAGGTGACGGTCTGGAACACCAGGTCCGGCGTCAGCGCGCCGCCCGGGCAGACCGCCTCGGCGGCCTCCAGGGTGCAGCCGCCGGCGAAGACGGCCAGCCTGCGGAAGCAGATCTGCTCTGCCTCACTGAGCAGGTCATGGCTCCATTCGATGGCCGCCCGCAGCGTGCGGTGCCTGGGCAGCCCACTGCGGCTGGCGCCGGCCAGCAGCCGGAACCGGTCGTCCAGCCGGGCCGCCAGCTGCCCGGCGGTCAGCGCGTTGACCCGGGCCGCGGCCAGCTCGATGGCCAGCGGGATGCCGTCGAGCCGGCGGCAGATCTCGCTGACCGCCGCGACGTTGCCCGCGGTCAGGCCGAAGCCCGGCCTGGCCAGCGCCGCCCGGTCACAGAACAGCCGCACCGACTCGGCCGCCGCGACGACGCCGGTATCGACCACGTCCGGTGGCGGCAGCACGAGTGGCGGAACCGGCCAGGTCGCTTCCCCGGCCAGGCCGAGCCTGCTCTGGCTGGTCGCCAGGATCCGCAGCTTCGGGCAGCCGCGGAGCAGCGCGGTCAGCAGCTCGGCGACGGCGTCGAGCGTGTGCTCGCAGTTGTCGACGATGAGCAGCAGGTCGCGGCCGGCCAGCCCGGCGATGATGCTGTCTCTGAGTGCCCGGCCCGGCTCCTCCCTGATCGACAGGGCGGCCGCGGTGGCCGTCGCGACCTGGTCCGGCCTGGTGATCTGCGCGAGCTCGACCAGCCACACGCCGCCGGGATGCACCGATGATGCCTGGGCGCCCGCGCGCAGTGCCAGCCGGGTCTTGCCGGAGCCGCCCGGCCCGGTCAGGGTGAGCAGCCGGGATAGCCCGAGCAGGTCCTCGATCGTGCTCAGCTCGGCCTCCCGGCCGACGAACGAGGTGGTCTCGGCCGGCAGCCCGGGGGCCGGGGTAGGGCCGGCCACCGGGACCGGCTCGTGCGCCAGCTCGGCCGCGCGGCCAGCAGTGCGGCCGGGGCCTAATGCTGCCCGTTGCCAGGACTCGCCGGCGCCCTGATCGCCGGCCGGGCCCGCAGCGGCCGGTTGCCAGTCAAGTTCCGGCAGCTGGCGGAGTATCGCCTCGTGCAGCCGGTGCAGCCGGAGGTTGGGATCGATGCCGAGTTCGTCGGCCAGCCGCGCCCGCAGCTCACGGTACGCACGCAATGCGTCCGCCTGGCGGTCGCACCGGTAGAGGGCGAGCATCAGCTGGCCGCACAGCCGCTCGCGGAGCGGATGGGCGGCGGCAAGCCCGTCGAGCTCGCCGGCCAGGCTGGCATGACGGCCGCAGGCAAGGTCGGCCTCGACCCGGTCCTCGGTCGCCGCCAGCCGGGCTTCCGTCAGCCGGGCCACGTCCGCCTGGGCGAACGCGAAGTCGGCGACATCACCGAGCGCCGGACCCCGCCACAACGCGAGTGCGGCGCGCAGCCCGGCGGCAGCGGCCTCGGCCTTGCCGTCGTCGAGGTCACGGCGCGCGACGCCGACCAGGTGCTCGAACTTGCTAGCGTCCAGCTGACCGGGCTCGAGCCGCAGCAGGTATCCGGGCGGCTGGGTGACCAGGGCGGTCGCGGCGGGGCCGAGCGCGCGGCGCAGCCTTGAGATGTAAACGCGCAGCGTGCCCGAGCTGTGCGGCGGCGGCTCGCCTGCCCACAGATCATCGGCGAGCCGGTCGGCGGACACCACCTGGCCAGCTGCCAGCAGCAGCCGCGCCAGCAGCGTCCGCTCCCGGAGCCCGCCCAGGTCCACCGCTAGCCCGCCGTTCTCGGCCTCGACCGACCCGAGGATGCGGAACTCCACGCCTCTACCGTCTCATCTGGGGAGCTGCGAACCCATCGTAAGCGGGCATTTCGTCATGTGCACGCCCGCTGGCCGGGCCACTGGGCAATCTGCCCGGGCGCGCTACCGCTATCGCCAGGCGGCCGCGATCAGCCCGGTGGTGAGCTGCTTCGGGGTGTTGCCGTGGTGCGACACGTACAGGATGTCGCCAGCCAGGTAGAGCAGCCACTTGCCGTTGACGGTCGAGTCCAGGCTGGTGTGATCAAGGCTGGCGAAGCCGACCGCCACCTGGCGGACCAGCGCGCCCGAGGTGTTCACCTCCCACATCAGCCGGGAGGTGTCCCGCACCGGCACCCCGGCGCAGCAGGCGCGGCTGACGAACAGGTTGCCGTCCGGCATGAATACCGCCTCGCGCAGGTAACTCCTCCTCGCGCTCGGGTGCCCGGTGACGGGGACCGGGGTATCGCCCGGGCCCGACAGGTAGTACCTCGCCGTGGAAGTGTCGAGAAGCACTACGTTCCAGCCCTCGTTATCCTGCACAGCCGAGATCGACACGGCGAGCCTGGTGCCGTCCGATGCCCAGGAGAGGTGCGAGATAGGGGCCGGCAAGCCGCTATCCTGCCCGGCCGCCACCATCGGATAGGCGATCTGGTTTCCGCTGCCAAGCATGCGAATGATCAGCTTGTACCGCGACGTCAGGTCAGCTTGCTTCGGGATGCAGCCCGCGGTCAGCGACGGCTCCTGGGCGAACGCGAGCCTGCTGCCGTCGGGGCTGACGGCCGGGAGCGAGCCCTGGCCGATCAGCTTCGGCGTGCCGCCGGTCAGCGGGACCGACTCGACATCGTCGGTGCAGCCGTGCCTGACCGCGAAATACACGGTCGCCCGGTCGGCGGAGACCGAGATCTCGTCGCCGATGACGCCGCCCGGCACCAGCGTCTTGGCGATGGCGCCGTTAGCCGAGTCAAGTTTCACGAGTGCGCCGGCCTTGG
>WNGH01004684.1_pt1 | contig 13015 bp, 10 predicted proteins | sample 5400631 | NCBI WGS metagenome assembly WNGH01 (sample SAMN13153373, study PRJNA577476) | soil metagenome | isolation source: 115 cm soil or saprolite under Garry oak tree replicate 1 | place: USA:California | collected 2016-06-15
CGCACCGATCAGCCCGTTGATCGCGAGTGCCGTAAGGTCCCATCGGCCCACAGCGCGAACCAACTTGCCATGAGACAAGGCCGCCTCACTGATTCGAATGACGAATGACAAGTGACGAATAAGCTGCAAGTCGTCGTTCGTCACTCGTCACTGGTTTTTCAGACTTCGAAAGAGCCGGGTTTTCTGCCGGGCTGTTCCGTGGGCTCTCGGAGACCTTCGGGCAAGCACCGGGGGCACGGGCAAAGCTTGCGCAGATATTCAAAGGTATAAATGCCCGTACTGTGACCATCGCTCCAGCGAAAATTGAGAGCATAGTTCCCAACGGGCTGGACGTCGACCCTCCCAAGGGTCGCCGGAATGCTCCCTTTCAGAACTTTTCTCTGGCCCGTGAATTCTTCCACGCACGTGGCGCAAGGACAATTCTCGCGCAGATACCAGGAGGGATAGGAACCTTTATGCCCATCATTCCAGGTAATGTCCGTCTGCGTCGGGCTGACCCGTTTGACCAAAGTCGGTGTAACGTAGCTTTTCATAGAATGATTACGTCGAAAATCTCTCCGCAAAATGACCAATGACAAATGACAAATGAGAAATGACAAATGAACGATCAGAGATTTCCCCGGTCCAATTTGTCATTGGTCATTGGTCATTGGTCATTGGTCATTTTGCCAAGTCTTATCTCATGGAAGGGGGAGAGACACAGGTTTTCGCGTTTCCGCCGACATCTGAGTCGCGAAACAGATTTCGTGCGTCTTCACGGCGTCGGCTACGTTCACGTGAGACTCGGTGTTCGTGCGGATGCACTCCACCAGGTGATTGATTTCCCCCACGAACGGGTGATGGGAGACGTCGCCGCTGTCCGGTAGTACCGCCGGGATCGTCGCCCAGCCTGCCTGGCCGGGCCACTTGCGAGTAAAAAGCTGGTTGTTGCGAATCGTCCCCTGCTCGCCCAGCAGCTCGACATTGAAGACATACGGCATCGCGCATTCGATCGAACTGGCCACTTTGCCCATGATTCCATCCGCAAACCGGATCAAGGTCACGCTGTTGGGTTCGTATTCATACTTTAGCGGGTTGTTCTTGCTGAAGTTGGCCATGGCAAAAACTTCAACCGCATCTCTTTCGAGGAACCAGCGCATTCCGTCCACCGCATGACATCCCGCCGTGAGGAGGCTGCTGCCTCCGGTGTCTTTGCGGATATTCCAGGAGTACTGGTCATACCACGGGCCGATGCCGTGCAGATAGTCCACTTCCGCATAGAACAGATTGCCGATCAAGTCCTGTCCCAGGATGGACTTGATGACCTCGAAAAGCGGGTTCCAGCGTAGGACGAAACTCACGACCGATTTCACCCCTGACTGCTTGACCGCAGCCTCCAGGGCGCGCAGGCTCTCCAGGTCCAGGGCGATCGGCTTTTCGACCAGGAGATGTTTTCCTGCCCGGGCGGCCAGGATAGCCTGCTGCGCGTGCTGGTTGTGAGGCGTGCAGACGGAGACAATCTGCACGCGCTTGTCGTCGAGCATCGCCTCATAGCGGTCGTACGCAGCGCAGTCGGTGAGTCTCATGGACTCGGCCTTGGCGCGAGCGCGCAGCTTGTCCCGGCTGCAGATGGCCGTCACACGCGTATGCGCATTCCGCTCAAAAGCGCGAATGTGCTCCGCGGATACCCACCCCGTACCGACAATTCCCACGCCGAGGTATTTTTCGTCGGTCATCTCACCTCCAATTGCGGATTTCCGATTTCGGATTTCCGCTATTTCATTTGAATCGTGCAATTGTCGGCGACACCACCCAGGACGGTATAGGTTCCGGGCGCCGTCTGAAGCATGGAGCCCGGAACCAGCGTGTTTACCGGCCCGTGAGCCACCAGGCGGGCAATAAACCGCTGCCAGCTCACGCCTCCGCCGAGATATCCGTCCAGCCAGAAGCTGCGATCCTTGGCTCCCAGGATCTCTGCCGGCCCGATCGTGTTTGCCTTGGGCGGAACCCACGACCAATCGCCCCCGAAAGAGTGCAGGGCGTTCTGCATGATCGTCATGGGATGAAGCTCTACGCAGCGCGGGCCCGCTTTCTTGTAAGCCTCCAGATCCTCCCCAAACTCCAGTCCCAGGTGCGCTTCCCAGAATGCAACGTGCCCGCACCAGCCGATGCCTCCGTAACAGACATCCGCCCCGCCCAAGTCCGCGATCCTCTTGCCGTAATCGCGGATCCTCTCCTTGGTCGGGAAATGAATCTGGCTCTCCGGCGGGCGCAGGTCCGGATCCAGCCTTCCGAAAAAGTTCTCCATCATCGCCCGCTGGAAGGAACCCTCCCAACTCAGGGGGGGCGTATTGCCGTCCTGGTCTGCATATTCATCCATGTTGAACGAGATAACGTGCCCGCAGGAAATGCGCAGGCGATTGATCATTTCGACCGCTGCATCATACTGCGGCATCGGCCCCACGGGGAAAATGGCAACCAGCCTCTGTCCTGCTTCCAGGGATTCTCGAATGCGGCGGACGATGTCCAGAGCAAATCCAAGATAGAACTCCGCCGGGGTGTCGATGACCCGGATCTTGAAAGCGGGGTTACGGTGCTGGGTGATCTGCTCCCGTGGAATTCCTCGGACACGCTCACACACGGCCATGTCCCGGTAAGGGATGAATCGTGCCAGATCGTAGCGAAACTTCATGCGCCTCCTTTGGGGGCACCGCGGAGAGCAAATGACCAATGAAAAATGACAAATACCCGTTCGTTGTCCGCGCTTCTGACCTCTATTTGTCATTGGTCATGGTCATTGGTCATTTCGACCTAGATCTTCAAGACCTGACCCCGGAGGATGCGGTTGACGGCGCTCACGTAAGGCCCGTAGTCGAGATTGGGACGCGGGTCCAAATCCTGGTAGAGTTCCAGGAACCCCTCAGAACAACCACGGCCTTCGCGCGCCTTCGCGAGGCTCTCAATGATGGCTCCCTGGGAACGAAACGCACGAATGCCGTCACGGACCTTCTCTTCCCAGCCCTGAGGGACCACGACCGCTTTGTTGGCGCGCAGCTCCGGCGGCGCACCTTCCGCAAGGGCCGGGGGAAAATCGCCCCACACGGAGTAGACGTGAACCGAGCGCACCGCAAAGGGCTCCGCATAGTCCACCAGGATCGCGTCGCCGGTCTGCGAGGATGCATAACGTCCCAGATCGTAAACCGCCTCGTGATCCAGATGCTCGCGATAGCCGTTGGGGATAAAGAACCGCGTGACGCGACGCCGCCGAAGCTCGGCTATCAGGTCCGCGATGATCCCCTCCTCGTTCCCCGGAAGCTCCCAGGGAATACGAGCCGCCGCAGAAAAATCGGGAACATCGAAGCGATGGATGTCCTCCGGTGCAAGCCCTAAACGGGAATAAGCCTCGAGTGTTTCCCTGCGCCGGATCTCGACAATGGAGAATTTCTGTTCCGCGGTACTGTAACCAGCGCATCCGTTGCAGACGATCATCACACAGACCGTTACGCCCATTTCCCGGCCGGCAAGAATGGCATAGCCTGCTCCCAGCAACGCGTCATCGTCGTGAGGTGAGAGAATCCCTATACGATCTTCTCTGGGATTCCAATCGGGGAAAACCGTGGCGGGATCCTGGTTGCACTTCGCCTGCCAGAGGTCAAGGAACCACACGCCGTTCATGCGCTTTTCATACCACACTTCAACTGAATTCACCACTCAAGCAGTTTTTCACCACAAAGACGCGAAGAATCCAAAGTCTTCTTGGCGATTCTTCGCGTCTTCGCGGTGATTGCCTGCGCAATACGCGAAGGCAGAATTCTCTTGAGCCACGAGAGAAAAAATTCTATTTTCGCTCTACAATCCGCAAATGGGGAGAAGCTGCCATGGGCAGAGTGAAACTGAATCGAAGAGAGTTTGTGAAGACCACGACCGCCGCGGCTTCCGCGCTCGCCTCCGCCCCGGTCGTCAAGAACGTCCTGGGCGCCAATGACAAACTGATCGTCGGTGTGATTGGCCCCGGAGGTCCTCCGTATGCCCAGGGAAGAAACGTGATGAGGAGTTTCCTGCGCCAGGGGGCTGAGGTCGCAGCAATCTGCGACGTGTACTCGCCTCACGCCGAGGAAGCCAACGCCGAAGCGGGAGGGAAGGCTGAGATCCTCAAAGACTACCGGAAGCTCCTGGAGAGGAAAGACATCGATGCTGTCATTATCGGAACCCCGGATCACTGGCATGCGCTTCCCACCATTCATGCGTGCCAGGCCGGCAAACATGTCTACGTGGAAAAGCCCCTGGCGACCAGCATCGGCGAAGGGCGGAAGATGGTCGAGGCGGCGCGCAAGTACAACCGCGTCGTACAGGGAGGCACGCAGCACCGCTCCGGGCCTCATTTCAAGCGGGTAGAGGAACTGGTGCAGGGCGGCATTCTTGGCGAGATCACAGCGGTCCGCGCCTGGAACATGGGGAATTCTTACCCAGCCGGCATTGGTAATCCTCCGGATTCGGATCCGCCTCCCGGCCTGGACTGGGACATGTGGCTTGGGCCGGCTTCCAAGGTGCCTTACAATCCCAACAGATTCTTGCGCGGCAACTTTCGCTGGTTCTGGGACTACGCGGGCGGTCTGATGACGGACTGGGGTGTGCACTGGATCGATACTATCCACCAGTGTATGCACGTGGAGGCGCCTAAGAGCGTTTGCGCCTCGGGAGGCAAGCTGGCGCTCCAGGACAATCGTGAAACGCCGGACACCCTCGAGGTCGTCTACGAGTACCCGGGTTGGGTCCTGATCTATTCCATGTCCCAGTGCGTCAATCGCGGCATTGATGCGAAGGGAGGCGGTATTCAATTCTACGGAACGGACGCAACGCTCTACGCGGACCGAGGACAGTACGAACTATTCCCGCGTGAGATACGCAAAGGCACGGCAGATGAGAGCGTCCTGTCCTACAACATGGATCCCATACGCGGCCGCGGCCTGGACCAGGGCACACCGCATGCCCGCAATTTCATCGACTCCGTCCGCGGCCTGGCCACGCCGAATGCCGATGTCGAAATCTGTCACCGCTCGAGCACCGCCGCCATTCTGGGAAATATCGCCTACGCCGTGGGACGCAAGCTCTACTGGGACGCGAGCAAGGAAGAGTTCATCGGCGATCCCGACGCGAACAAACACCTCGTGAAGCCGTACCGCGCACCCTGGAGCCTCGATACAATCTGAACTCTCAGAGAGATCCGTGGGGAATTATCCTGCGTTTGAAAAGCTTGCCACGAATTCCACGAATTGCACGAAGTTTTTCCTCAGGCTGTTTCGTAGTACTACGCCAAAAATTCTTCGCAAACTGGCAAGGATTTTCCTCTGCATAAACTGCACAAAATGCAACCACCGATGAACACAGATAAACACCGATCCGATCCGTGTTCATCTGTGTTCATCTGTGGTTTCGTTCATGCTGTTGGTTGCGGCTTTGCTGCTTCGTGATTCTTCGCGTCTTCGCGACTTCGTGATGGATTGGGTCCGGCGTTTACCACGAAGACGCGAAGACTCAAAGAATCGCCAAGCTTCCTCGGCACAAAGAATGAGAATTTTTGTTTTCGGGGCCGGAAGCTTCCCACTATAATGCCCAACCAATGTCACCGGATCCAGGGCAACCGATTTTGCCGGTAAGGGACGTGGGCGCCATGGAGTTGTTTGCGCGCTGCACGCAAAACATGGACGATTCGGCCCTATGGTCGGAATTCATGCGCCGGTACGCTCCCAGGATCAAGGGAATCATCAAAGGCACACTCCGGCAATTACTCCCTGCAGATTCTTCCCTTTCCTTGGGAGCAATGCACGAGAACGACCTCTTCCAGAGCACTGTAGTCCGGTTGGTGGAAAACGGCTGCGCCCTCATGAAGCGGTTCTCCGGCTCCCGCGAAAGCGAGCTGCTGGTCTATCTCGCAGTGATAACCCGCTCCGTGGTCCGCGACTGGGTGAGACACTATCGGGCGCAGAAGCGTCCCCTGAGCGAATCCCAGCTGCTGGATGCGCGCCGAGAAGTGAGGTCGGACTCAACCTCCACACGGGGCGAATGCGCCCTGGAAAGGGAGCTCCTTGTCCGGGAAGTACGGCGCCTCAGTTTGCGCGCCATCGAGACGCAGGCCGGAGAGTTTTCCCGCCGGGACAAACTGATTTTCGAGCTCTATTTTTCCCACGGTTTGACGCCGAGGCAAATTGCCCTCTGCGAGGGCATCGGGCTATCGAAGCCCGGGGTAGAAAAAGCGCTGCAACGGCTAAAGGAGCTCGTACGGAGCGCGATGGATACCAACCCGCCCTTCGAGGCAACCACGTGATGAGAAAACATACAGAACCCCAACCCTCCATCGGGCCCTGCCTGAGCGAGGCCGATTTTTACAACTTCGTAACGGGCTCCAAGGGCGAACGCCCCGACGAGGACCTCGAGTTTCATCTGATCCGATGCGACGCCTGTCGCGAGCAGCTGGCGGGCTTGCTGGAAATATTGGACGGGAATGATGAGGAAGACCTGGAGGCCATTCCTCCCGTCTCCGAGGAAGAGATCCAGGAGACCCTAGCCCTGGTACAGCATGCCCGGAAGGCCCCGGCGTCTCCTCGCCGCGTTCCGTCCTGGCGCCAGTGGGCAATGGCGGCGGCGGCTCTTATTGTGCTCGTGGGATTAAGCGCTCTGCTCGTTCACAATTATTTCGAAAGGAAAAAGTCCGGAGATTTTTACAATCAAGCGCGCGCCGCGCTGGAAGCCGCGTATGTCCCCGTGAGCCCGAATGGGTTGCGCCTGGAGCTCCCTTTCTCTTCCTCAGGCTCGGACCAGCGCGCTCCGGCGGACGAAGCGGCGCTCAACCGCGCGGAGAACTTCTTCTACCAGGCTCTGGCGGTTCGGGAAGACATGATGGAGGCTCACCTTGGTCTCGCGCTTGTTTATCTCAATAAAGCCAGGTTTTCCAGCGCGCGGCTCGAGTTCCAGAAGGTCCTGAGCTTGGGAAGCCCGAATCCCCGCGCGCTTCTCGGCCAGGGCGTGACTCTATGCGAGGAAGGTCTGGCATCCAGGGACCCCGTAGAAAGAAAGACCCGTCTGGAGAGTGCCCTGGCCGACTTTGACGCCGTTCTCAAGATCGATCAAGCCTCCCGCGAGGCCCAATACAACAAGGCCTTGACTCTGTACGAAATGGGCAGGCACCGGGAAGCGCTGGCGGAGATTGACCGGTACCTGTCCCGCGACCCCGGGTCGATCTGGTCGCAGAGGCTCCGAAACATTCAGCTGAAAATCCGCGCCACGCGCTCCGAATTTGTAGACAAGGAGGTCAACCGGGCGGCTCTGGCGCACGACCTGAGCGCCCTGGAGAGACTGGCCACCGTGGCGCCCTATCAGATCCCTGACGCAATCCGCGGTGTTCTCAAGAACAGTCTTGATGCCAGGTTCCACGAGGGACAAAGCACTGGATCGGCGTCCTTGATTTGGTCAGCCAGGACCCTGGAAGCCGCCTACGGCACCGTTACGGGAGATCGAAGTTACAAGCGCCTGCTCGACTTCTACGGAGGCCTTTCACCTCCGGAGCGGAAAAAAAAGAATCTCCTGGATTCGCGGATGGAGAACCTCGTTGACCTGCACCGCAAAGGAAACTACGAAACAGCCCTCCGGAACACCCCCCTCATCGCGCGCGAATACCAAACACTTGGCGACTACTGGCAACTGGTCAATCTTTACCACCTCCGCGGCAACAGCTTTTATTACAGCAATGCAGACTTCCGGAGCGCGGCGCGTGAGTACCGCAAAATGCTGCGATGCGCGGAGCATGCCGGAGCGCCGGACCTCATCGCCCGAGCCCTAGCCTCCCAAGCCTCTATCTACAACGAGGAGCAAGAGTACGACGATGCCCTCGCATGCCTGAACCGGATGCAAGAGGTCGCCAGAAAGTATCGACTGGATCCGTGGGAAGCGTATGCGCACCAATACCTGGGCCAAGCTTACCTCATGTTGAACCAGGGTGAGGCGAGCCTGAAGGAATACGCTTCGGCACTGGCATTGGGGTGCCGGCTGGGCGAGGAACAGCTCGTTGTGGTGTCGCTGGAGAACCTGGGCGCAGTCCTGGAGCAACTCGGCAGGGACCGGGACGCCAGCCGGTTCTTCGGTTTGGCGCTCCAAGCTCATGACGAATACTCCGCACCCAGGGGCGGCGACAAGACCCCAGCCGAAATGGTCCGAACTGTCAATATCCTGTGCAAGCTCGGTTATCTTTCCCTGAGAATGAAAAACCTCGCTGCCGCGCAAACACATTTCCTGGCCGCCCTGAAGACTGTTCCTCGCGGAGCCAGAGAGCTCGAGACACGAATCCGAATCGGGCTGGCTCAGGCTTTCATCGAAGCCCGGGACTTCGAGAGCGCCGGGCGCGAGCTCACACTGACGAGATCTGTTGCCGCATCCGGAGAATTTCCGGACCTCGCCTGGCAGCTCCATTACCTGAACGGCGTTTTACAACAGCAAAGCGGCGCGAACGCCGGCGCGCGCGCCCATTTTCAAGAGGCAATCCGAATTCTGGAAGGAATGCGCCAGGGCATTACTTCTGAAGAGCTGCGGCAGGCTTTTCTGACCCGGCGATTCGATCCGTACCGGGAAACAGTTTCGCTCCTCTGCGGATCCCAAGACAAGCAGGGAGCCCTTCAGTTCGTGGAAAGGTCCAAATCCATGACCTTGACAGAACGCCTGGTTTCGCGGCAGCGCAACCCCAGTCCCAGACTTCCGCGGATAACGCGCCCCGTGATGGCCTTCCCCGAAGGTCTCGCCGTGCTCGAATACTTCTTCTTGTCCGACCGCTTGCTGGTGTTTATTTCGTCGAAGGACCGCCTCGATATGCTTTCTCTCGAAGTGCCGCGTTTTCGCGTCGACGATCAGGTCCGGCAATATGCGGAGTCGATAAGGAGCGAAGGCATAGAGTCTTTTAATTCGCTTTCCCGCGCGCTCTACGATCAGCTCCTCGCGCCGGCGTTGAAGCTCCTTCCGCCGCGGGGTGTCCATACGCTGCTCATACTCCCCGACGGTCCACTGTACAAGTTGCCCTTTGCGGGACTGCAGGATTCGGAGGGGCGTTACCTCTTGGAAAAATTTGCACTGAGCTATGCCCCGTCCCGTAGCGTTTTCCGATACTGCCTCTCCCTGAACCGGGGGACCGCAGCATCACGGGAACACACCATACTGCTCCTGGACGGCACCGACGGCCTGCGCGGAGCCTCCGAAGAGCTCGCATATCTGGCCGGCATCTACGGGGCACGGGCGACGCTAATCGGCCCGGGACAAGTGAACGCCATCAAGGAGAAAGCAGCCGAGGTGGAGATCCTTCATTTTTCCGGGCACGCCGCGTCTTCCGGCGGAAAGCCGCGCCTGTTGTTCCCCTCGCTGCCGCGGCCGCGCTACCTCGAGGCATCGACAATAAGCTCCTGGAGTCTGCCGCACAACCGCCTGGTTTACCTGGCCGGCTGCAACACGGGCATCGGCCCTGCATTTGAAGGCGAAGCGCCCTGGGGCCTGCTCCCGGCCTTTTTCAGCGCCGGAGCGCCCGCCGTTGTTTGCAGCCTTCTCCCCGTAGAGGACAGGGAGGCGCGAGACCTGACTTTACGATTCTATGATGAGCTGACTCGGGGCTCCTCCAAAGCCCGCGCTTTGCAGGTCGCACAACTCTCGATGATCAAAGATCTCAAGACCCAAGCCTACCAGCATCCTCGCTCCTGGCTCCCCTTCGTGCTGGTGGGAGACCCCCGCTAACGGGATTGCGGATTGCGGATTGAAAAGCTGAATGCTCTGCAACGGCGTATCGATTTAATCCGAAATCCGAAATTGAAAACTGCATCCCTTGCTGGATTGCGGATTGCGGATTGAAAAGCCCAACATCTTCATTGATCTAATCCGCAATCCGCATTCCCCAATCCGCAATCCGAAATCCGAAATCCCTTTGGATTCGCCAAAAAGAATTTCATTCCCCGGTATGCGATTTCCCTCGCTTTACGTACTTATACATTAGCAACACAGCAAATGAGCGAAACGATGAACGGGAGGCGCCGGGGCGATCGCTCTGCTCCTGACGCCAAGAAACTTGCTTCGGGCGGTGGGATGAGCAGCGCGATGGGTCCATAGGCTTTCGTGTTCCTCGGTCTTCGACTGCTCGAGGTCTAGCCGGAGGAGTCGAAGATGAGGAAATACGCAGAGATTTTGTTTGGAGGGTTGTTGTTTCTGATGGTTTGGCCAAATGCTGCAAGCGCTCAGGGAGGTCCACCGCCACCCCCTTGCTGCGGGCATGATCCGTCGATAGCGGCGGAGGATGAAGTCCGTGCGACGCCGGTGTCACTCAGCACGTTTTATGCAAGTGAAGGGACGCTTCAGACCCTGGGACTCACACGAACTCAGTTCCTGGCGCGGCTATCACAGGGCTTGTTCCCGGGCGCGAGTGTGGACGTGGTCCTTCCGACGTCGCGTGCGGTGAGCGTCATCGACGGGGTGAGAGGCCGAGCCGCCGCGGAGGAAGCGGGCCAGGTTGGCGTGGAGGAGAGACGTTATTACCGGTTAGCCAAGGATAGTCTGCAAACGCAGGCTCTGGACACGTTCGACGATCTCTATCTCACCAATGGTGAAGTCTACGTCAAAGTGACCTTCACCAGGGAGGGAGGCCATGCAGTCCCATGAGGAGGCCGATTGCATCCAGAGGATGCTCGATCTGCTCTGCTACGAGAGGATACGAGGAAGGTTAAGCCCCGAGGCTTCGTGGCTGCTTCACGGGCATCTCCTGGTATGTCCCGGATGCCTGAGCAAAGCGAACAGTTTCCTGGAGATCCTGGCGGAGCCTGAAATCTATCCTGACTTGGCTGTATTCAGGATTAAACGCTGAGACTGTGTGAAAAAATTGACGTGACGTAGGGGCGGCCCTGCGTGGCCGCCCGCGAGTCCGCGCCATTACTGGCCGGGCGGACGACCACGTGGGGTCGCCTCTACAGCCCGAAGGATCTTTCACACCTTCTCACTTACAGAGTGACTGTTGGATCCGGACGCGGATGAACGCTGATCTCGCGGATCAAAACACTGAAGCAATGGATCCAGGAAGATCCGGGTGCATCCGCGTAATCCGCGTCCCATTTCCCATCGGCGACTGAGAGTCTCAAGCCGGGCGAGGTACACGCGATGGAAAAACACGACGATAGCAATTTAGAAGAAGCTCACGAGTCGGAGTTCGATCAGATTATGTCGAAAGCCGTCCGTGACGTTCTGGAAGGCAACATCACGCCGGACGCCTTCCTGAAACTTGCCCGGTCCAGAGACGCCGATGCGGTCCGCTATGCCATTCGCCGCATGGCGGACCCGAGCCTGGAGTTGTGGGAAGAGCAGATTCTGCAACGCGTTGTCTTCCAGAGCGGCGTCGTGCTTCAGCTCATAGCCGACCTTGCCCGGAAGTTTCCGGGTCCGGCGGAAGCCATTGCGCGAACAACACTCAGAGAAGCAGCCGATCATCATGGCCTCCACATCCGGACAGAGGATGCGCCTCTGGTGATGCGCGCTTTGGCGGAGGTGCAGGAGATGCCGCAAACCCTGGGGACTGTGGCGTTTCTTTTTGCCCTGTTAAACGCAGACGCCCCGCAAATCCAGTCCAAGGCCGCCTGGCTCATCCAGAAGGCCGACAGCGACCTGCAATACACGTGGCGTCTCGTGCGGCATCCGGCTCCCCGGGTTCGGGCCAACACTCTCGAAGCCCTTCTGGAGTTCAAAGACCTCAGAGCCCTCGAGCATTTCCGGTCCTGTGCCGCGGACACACACAGCCGCGTGCGCTCGGTCGCTGCAGTCGGTCTGTGCCGGTCGGGCGACCCCTCCGGATGGGAAATCTTGACACGACTGGTGTGCAGCCCCCTCATTCCGGAGCGCCGCAGCGGAGTGTGGGCTCTCGGAATGTGCGGAAACAGGGAGCATCTCTGCCTGCTGGAGTTTCTTGAGCGCAGCGATCGCGACCAACGTGTACGCCAGCTCGCCGTCGGCGCCACGGAAAAAATTCGCGGCACGAAACCGGCGGCCCGGCAAGCAAGCTCTTGAAAACCATACTGATCCTGGACGATGACGAGGTGGTGCGACGGCTTCTGCGCATCATGCTTGAGGGCCGAGGCTACGGGACTCTGGAAGCCTCGGAGGGCGGGGAAGCTCTGCGTCTGCTAGAAGCGCGCCCGGATTTGATCCTGGTGGATTGGAACATGCCGGGCATGAGCGGGATTGAGTTTGTGCAGACCCTGCGCAAGCAAGCCGAAATGCCGGTGCCGTTCATCATTCTAACGGGAACAGATCCTTTGGAAATTGAAGAGCAGATCGAGGCTCTCGGCGCGAGCTGCTGCCTGTCCAAGCCTTTCACCAAGGAGGAACTGCTTCAGACAGTCGAAATTATGTTGAAGAAGTCTTGAGTCGCAGACTCTTACTCCTTGCAAGCGAGAATATGCCTCTCACATTTTCGACGTCTGACAAGGCACATAACAAGGGGACGCGGATGCTGATCCAGCCCTGATTAATTGAAGTCTCCACTCACGGAAAGACCGCTTCGTGATTCTTCGCGTCTGCGTGTCTTCGTGGTGGATTCTGCGCAACCTTCACCGCCAGGACGCGAAGACACAAACAATCAGTAGTACAGAAGACGTGAACGATCATCTCTTCCTGACGGATTTCAGGATATCGATGTTGCCGTTGGAGCCGGTGAGGCGCAATTCGCAGTCGCCGCCACCGATTCGGCCCGACAATGAATCGTTGCTTACGATGCCGGTCACCGTGAGGGGAAGCTCGCTGTTGATCTTGCCGAAGGAGGTTCGCGCAACGACGTTGTAGCTGCCATCCTCAGGTAGATATACCCGGATGGGAGCAAAAGAGGTCTTCAGAATCACGCTGTTGCAGGCTCCCGCGCGTTTCACGGAGAGACTGGATACTTCGACAGAGCCATTCTGGTTATCCACCTCCACGCTCCCCCCGATGCCATCGAGGACAACCGAAGAGAACGAAGTGCGCACGGCCGCCGAGA
>WNGH01013643.1_pt1 | contig 13010 bp, 10 predicted proteins | sample 5400631 | NCBI WGS metagenome assembly WNGH01 (sample SAMN13153373, study PRJNA577476) | soil metagenome | isolation source: 115 cm soil or saprolite under Garry oak tree replicate 1 | place: USA:California | collected 2016-06-15
GCGCTGGTTGAATTGTTCAGTTCAAAGATGAATCGTCAGGCCGCTGCTTGTGCCTCCACTGCGGCGATATAATCGACGATTCGCTCCGACCAACCGTCAATGTGCGTCCAGCCGTTGCCGTAGCTGACGCCGTGTTTGTACGGGGCCACGTTTACCGCGTACGCGCGCGGCGTCCACGCTTGCAGGATGCCGTCGTGCGACTGCTCGTCGGTAATTACGATCAGCCGATCGAGTTCGCGCCACGCCGCCTTGTCGTGGAGCTGCGTCAGCGCGCGCTTGAGGTAGGTTCCCGAGTGCGCCTGCGAGCCCACCATGGCATCGCGCAACGCGAAGCCCCGTCGCGGAGGCAATTCGATGCAAGTATCGGAGAAGGTCGCGATGGTGAACTCGTCGGCCTTCTCGCGAAGCAGAATCGCCAGCCCTGCCGCCGCGTCCATGCGCGTGGTCTCACCCTTTTTCGACAGCTTGTAGTTCATCGAGCCGGACACGTCCACGACAAGTCCGGTCGACCCCGTAAGCTTCGCGAATCCGGCGATGCCCTTGAGCATGGCCTTTTCGAGAGCATCCTCGAGCCTGGGTGCTTAGCGAGCCGCGGTCACGAAACGGAACGGCAGCGCTTGCGCGACGCCCTGGTCCAGCCGCTCGCGCACGAGCTTGGGATCGACGCCCGATGCCAGCATCAAGCGGAGGTTTCGCAGGACGGCCATGCCGCCGAGCTTCCCTTCGCGCAGGAGTCTCTCAAAGTTCTCGCGCTTGTCCTTCCCTGTGGACAAGGCAACCTCCCAGGTATCGGGAGGTTCGAGCGTGTTCTCAACGAGCTTCTTCCAGAGCACGGCCTGCGCTTGGTCCTTGGGCTTCGCGTGGCAGAGGAACAGCACGTCGCGGAGCTTCACCGCCGATTCGCGGTCGTACGTCGCAAGCTGGTAGGCGTCGAACTTCGTGAACGCTCGTGCCAGACCGCGCTTTACGCCTGCGGAGAGCGGCTGCTTCCTTTCCTTCCAGTAGAGGGCCACAAACTCGCCGAGTTCATCGGCCCGCTGGATGACGTCCTCGAGCGTTTCGGCCACGAGTCGGCCGGTGCCCTTGCGGCGCGCGAGTTCACGTGTGAGGAAGAGCGGCGCGTGACGAAGCTGCATCTTGCCGCGTGCTTCCCGCGCGAGAGCGGCCACGACTTCCGGCTTGTTCTCGGCGGCAAGCGCGGCGAGGCGTTTGGCGATGTCGTTGCCCTTCTCGTAGAAGGTGTCTTCCCGGAGCAAGCATGTGAGCACGGTACGCCGCAGCTCGCTTTTCGCGTCCATCTTTTGCGCCACTGCTCCTTCATGCGTCCGCACCGGGAACATCGGCTTCCAGACGTTCATCTTGGCCATTGCTAGTCCTCCTTTCCTGAAGGCTTTGCCCCCTTCTCCAAGGCACAGGCCCCGGCCGTTAATCGAGAAACGCTAGAAAACGCATTGCGCTCGAGCGATTCTCGGTGTTCATCAGTACACGGTGCCAGCCAATGAGCGTCACGGTTTTGTGATCGGGATGCGACATCTTCCCGCGCACGTAAACCGCTGCATCGCGCTTCATGATGCTGAAACCCCGATTGCGCTCGCTCGCTGGCAACTTCTTGTATTCCGGAGCGGTCAATCCGTTCGGATATCTCGCTGAGACGTAAACCGTGTCCCCGCCGGACCGATAACCCTCTTCAGCCCAGTGAGGCTTTCCGCCGTTGCCGCGTGAGAGCGGCTCATCCTTGAGAACGAGCAATGGATCCGCTTTCACCGCCGTGGGGACGAAAAACCATTCCCCCTGGCGGATGAAGGCTGAATTCCTCCGCCGGAAGCTCGCTTTCCGCGAAATTCCCAGCAGACCTTCTCGTGTGCGTACTTCCTCTGGCTTCAGCGCGATCTTTGCGCTCGCGACGGTGGTTACCGGTTCATTTTCTGGAATTGCCGCTACGAACCAGTGCCTTTCGTCATGACCGCAGAGAAACTTCTGCTTGGCCAAAAACCGCCCCTGCTCGTCGAACTGACGGCTGAGCAGAAGCAAATGCTTTTCCCTTGGCTGGAGGTTCAGAACGACGACTTCCTGCAAGCTGCCTGGAGCGATTCGGATCTCGAAGTATTCGCCAATTTTGTCTCGGCGAATATCGAGAACCATGCGCGGGGCTTCCTTCTGAGACCCAGCCAGGTTCCCACGGCGAGCCGCAGGCACGGCTTCCAAAACCTTCACGCGTGCGCCCATCCGATAAAAATATCGGTGCAAATCACTGCCCACTGCTTTTTCCTTTCTAAAGACTGCCCGTGGCAGTCGGAATGTGTTCACGGCTCGGAGTCTTGCTCCGAACCGTTCAACTACTGACGAGTTGACGCCACAAGATTCTTGCCTCACTGCATTTCTTTTCTCCTTGACAGTAACCGAAAAAACTGCCGGACGGGAACCCCTGACCAGGGAACATTAGCCGCTCTATTCATTGAGCTACTGGCCCGTATCAGCCAGGTGGGAATCGAGCCCATAACCTCCCTCTCCTGAGCCGAAGTAACCCCGTCCTGAACCACCTTCAACTTTGTTGTTTGCCCTCAAAGCATCCGCACAAGCGATTCTTGGTTAGCGTCACCACCGCTGGCGGCGATTTTCCCCAGCCCCGGCGCGAACCGCCGACTGTTCCGCGGTTCGCGCCGGCCAAATTTGAGCCGGGAGGAATAATCGAGCAGAGCTGCGGAGCAGCAGCCCCGCATCGCCTAACCACGAAGTATCTCTCTACCGCGCCATCCCGGCAGCTCATCTGGTGGAAACAAGTGGTTCGCGTTTGTCTAAGCCACTGCTTCTTACGAAGCAAACGAGAATTGCCCTCGCGACCTCCCCAGTTCATCACCGGGCGCTCTATCGAAGTAACGCTCACCTTCAGCACACCAGAAACTTTGCGGCGGGAATCAGCGGCTCAGGTATTTGTTCGCTGCTCTATCCGTTGAGCTACGGCAGCTCGCGCCACCGGCAGGAGTCGAACCTGCAACCATCGGAGCCCGATGTTGTAACCCAGGCCTTCACCACGCCGCAGCTCTTCAAGCTTTCCAAGCGCTTCTCTCCTTGTTACCCGGCCCCGTGACTCCTTCACTAGCGCACACCCTCCTTCTTCAAGGATCCACGGCGTCAAGAAATCCGGGAGGGATCGGCGCTCACGGTGAAACTGCATTCTTGCCTGGGGAGCACTGCGTACCCCGAGGCCAGAACAAGCCGTGAACTTCACCGTCCCGGGACACAAATCCCGAGGCCGATAATCTTGAATCGAAACTACTTAGGCGGCTTGTTCTACAGTCGCGCGAACAAGCAGTCCACGAGACTCGATCGCCTTGGTGTCATTCCGTATTGGCTTTTGTCTTCGTGTCTCATAGTCTGCTCTTCACGCTCAGCGAGGACCTCGGCTAAGCCGAGGCGTACGACTGAGGTATCTCGAAAGTAAACTCATTCGGAAAATCTGTCAAGAACTATTTTTGAAAAGCACTGTTTTTGGCCCATTTTCGCGCTGCTTGTTAATTTCAAAGTACTTAGAGGTCGCAGAACCCACGCCGCGGTCTTCATTCGTACCGCAGGCAAACGATGGGGTCGAGGTTAGCAGCCAGATTCGCCGGATAGTATCCGAAGAACAGTCCCACGCCGACGGAAATCGCAAACCCAATGGAGACCCACAGATAGGACAATGTCGCGGGAATCGAAGGCACGAGTGTGCGCACGAGAATGGACACGCCTGCCCCAATCAGAATGCCGATCGAACCGCCGACCAGGGTGAGCACCACGGCTTCCAGCAAAAATTGTAGCCGGACATCCGCGCGGCGCGCGCCGATGGCTTTGCGCACGCCAATTTCCTGGGTGCGCTCGGTCACGGAGATGAGCATGATGTTCATTACGCCGATGCCGCCCACCAGCAGCCCGATGGAACTGATGACTGTAGTGAGAATGACCAGCGCGCCAGTGAGCTGGTTCCAAAGATTGCTGAGGAAATCCGGTGAGCTCAACTCGAAATCATTTTCCTTCCCAGCAGGGATACGGCGGAGACGGCGCAAGGCCTGAATGACTTCGCCGTGTGCGGTTTCCACGTTGACGTTCTCCGGAACAGTGAATGCCATAATCAATTCCTTGGCTTCCGGATACTGTTTCTTGAAGTTGCTGAGCGGGATGACCACAAAGATGTCCACGCCCGGGCCGAGGAACAAGCCCTGGTCATGCTCGAATACGCCGATCACTTCGTAAGCGGCGCCATTGACGCGCACAGTTTTCCCGAGAGCGTCCGTATTGGGGAACAGCGATTCGCTGATGGCCGCGCCCAGCACAGCGACGGGCCGCGCATGCTCCTGATCGAAGACGCTGATGAAACGGCCGCGCTCGATGCTGAACAACGGAATCGCCTCCGTGTACTCCGGCTCCGCGCCGCGTATGACAACCTTCTCGACACTGCGGTCACCGCTGATAATCCGATTGCTGTCACCGAAGAAGAAGCCCCGCGTGCCAAACGTCGTGACGATCTGCACGTCGGGCGCAGCATTTCGGACAAACTCGGCGTAATTGTATTCAAGATACTTGCGCGTTCGAATCCGTTCCGGCAAGCGCGATGGGTCGCTGCCGAACGGGAATCGTGAAATAAAATAAGTGCGCGACCCCAGCCGCTCCACCCGGTCCTGCACAAACTTGTTCAGACCTTGAATGATGGCCGCCATGGAAATCACCGAAGATACACCGATGACGATACCCAGCACCGTCAAGGCGGAGCGAACCTTGGACGAGCGCAACGTCTCCAGTGCGGCAAACAGATTCTCCCGCGTTTGCGCAAGCGTCATAATGGCCATTAGTCGGACCTCAAAGCCACAATCGGGTCCAGCTGTGACGCGCGCAATGCCGGATATATTCCGAAAAACAATCCGACTGCGGAGCTCAGAAATACTCCTAGCACCGCGACCCACGTTTCGACCGCCGCTGGGAACGGCGTATACGTGCGAAGTGCCAGCGCCACCAGAAATCCGAGAGAGATGCCCAGAGCGCCGCCGGCGATACATTGCATGACGCTTTCGGCCATGAACTGGCGCAGAATGTCGCTCTTCGTCGCACCCACCGCGCGGCGCACGCCGATTTCCCGTCGCCGCAGGTTCACACTTACCAGCATCACGTTCATGATGACGATTCCGCCGATGACCACTGAGATCGCGCTCACCAGAATGAAAACGCCGAAAAACGCCGAGCTGATGCTGCGCCACAAGGCCATGTAGCTTTCTTTCGTGCCGATGAAGAAATCATCTTCCATCTTGCCGCTGAGGTGACGTCGCGCCCGCAGGACCAGGTCGGTCTGATCCTGTGCCTTTTCAAAATCACCGGTATTCGTTCTGACGTTGATCGTGAGGCTGGTGTGCACACCTTGCATGCGCAGAAATACCGGCAGGGGGACGATGATGAACTTGTCCTGGTCCTGCCCCAGGACACTGCCGATCTTCTCGATGACCCCAATTACCATGAGTTCGTCATTACCGACACGAAGGTTCTTCCCGATGGGGTCCATGCCGAGAAACAGCTGCTGCACTAGTGTGTCGCCGATCAAGCAAACATCAGTGTGGTGGTCGGCTTCTGCGGCCGTGAAGTAGCGGCCAAATTCCACAGTGCGAGTATCAATGTCGGCCATGTTTGGCGTCTGCCCATAGAAATTCACATCTGTCACCTCTTTGTTGCCGTATCTTGCGTGCGCGCTTCCGCTGGCCGTGGCACCAACCTCCTGGCAAGCGGGACAGCCTTCTGCAACCGCGCGCATGTCCTCGAGCTCAATCTTCTTGAACTTCAGCGCCTTGATAATGATGTTGAAATCGGTCACCGCGAAGGGAGTGCGCGCGATTTGAAAGACGTTTGTGCCCAGGTTGGCGATCTTTTGCTCGACGTAGACGTTTGCGCCCTGCACGATCGTCATGACCGTGATAAGTGTGGCCACACCCATCGTCAGCCCCAGCATCGTGAGCGAGGCGCGCAGTTTGTGCGTGCGCAGGGCACTAAAGCATTGCACGAGATTGTCACGGAGGGCGAGCATGGGCTTAAGGGAACTCCCATTCACTCTATCAAATCCTTTGGGCGCGCACTCAAAGCTCACGCACCACATCGGAATCGTCTCTAAGTGAATACGGAAGGAGAGCTGCAGGAGTTACAGGGCGCGGATCGTAATTCAGAGGGTGCCGGCTTCTTTGCGAGTTGAAACGCCTGTGGGGCTGAAGTGCATGGCGTCAGGCCGCTAATGGCCCATCTGCTCATCCATCCAGCGCTTGATACGCGCTTCCAACACGCTCAGGGGCACCGCGCCTTCTTCAAGCACGGCATCATGAAATTTGCGCACATCGAGTCTTTCGCCCAGTTTCTTCTCTGCTTCCGAGCGCAACTCGCGAATCTTCATCTGCCCGATCTTGTACGCGAGCGCCTGCCCCGGCCACACGATGTAGCGATCGACTTCGACGGTGATGTCCTGATCGGTCTTTCCGGTATTCTCGCGGAAGAAATCGATGGCCTGCTGCCGTGTCCAGCCCATGGAATGCATCCCGGTATCCACCACGAGCCTTACCGCGCGCCACATTTCGTAGCTCAGCTGCCCGAATTTCGAATACGGATCTTTGTACATGCCCAGCTCTTCGCCGAGGCTCTCCGAATACAATGCCCAGCCCTCGACAAACGCCGAGTAGCCGAGGTGTTTTCGGAATTCAGGCACGTTTTCCATCTCCTGCCCGAGCGAGAGCTGAAGATGATGTCCGGGCACCGCCTCATGCAGCGAGAGCGCCTCCATTTCCCACTTTGGTCGCGCGGGAAGGTTGAAGGTGTTGACGAAATAGCAGCCTGGCCGCCCGGCACTCGGTGCACCCGGTTGGTAATACGCCGTTGTCTGTGAAGGCGCTTTGAACTCCGGAATCACGCATACGCCGTAAGGAAGCCGAGGCAGCTTGCCGAAGAGATGCGCGAGTTCTGGGTCGATCTTTTTTGTAATAATGCGGTAGCCGTTCACCAGATCATCCGCCCGGTCATAGTAGAAGCGCTGATCCGTGCGCAGAACTTCCGTGAAGTCGTGGAAGCTGCCCTGGAATCCCGCCGAGGCAATGACTTTGTCCATCTCCACGCGGATACGTTTTACTTCGGAAAGTCCGATCTCGTGAATCTGTTGCGGCGTCAAGTTCGTCGTGGTCTGCCAACGCACATGAAACGCGTAAGCTGCGGCGCCGTTGGGCAGCGCCGTCGCCGCGATCGATTCACGGCAGGCCGGCAAGTACGTGGAAGTCACGTAGTCGTGCAGTTTCTGAAACGCCGGAGCAACGGCGCTGGCGTAAAGCTTCTTGGCGCGATCGGTGAGCCGGATTCGCTCCGCATCGGGAAATCCCGCGGGGAATTCTTTGAACGGCTCCAGCAGCGGGCTAGCCAGCGGATCGGCGGGAATCAGACCAGCGATTTGTTTCGGAACATCGCGCAGCATCAACTTCGGCGGCGTATATCCTTTGCTCAAACCCTCCTGAAGGAACAAAAGATTCTGTTCAATGCTGGTCGGCAGCGCTTCGAGCCGCGCCAGAATATCCTCGTAATCCGCGACCGTTTGGTGCGGCATCGCCGCGATTATTTCTGCTGCGCCCTGCTGGATTCCACCCATCTGCGTTATGGGCATCCAAGAGTTACTCGGGCGTGAGACTCTCGTGGAGGTGGCGGATTCTCGCTTGCAGGCCCTCTCGCGAATCGTGGCGCCACCGGCGGTTCTGCCCGGGAAACCCAACGAGAGTCGCGGTTTCGGGATATTCCTGCATCCAGCGTTTCCAATCTTCATCGAGATAAGCGCGGAATTTTCGGCTTTCTTCCGCTGAGCTGGAACTGGTTTGTGCCATCGTCAGCAAGGGCATCACTAGCAGCGCGCTGCCTGCGGAAAATGCCAGCATCAATGATGTTCGAATCACAGATTTGCTCCCGCAACCCCCGCCAATTCTTTCCCGCGATCCTCTGCGAGCATGACGATCAACCGCGCGGTTTCTTCTATGCCCATGGCGGTGTTGTCCACCAGCACGGCGTCCCCCGCGCGCACGAGCGGGGACACTTTGCGCTCGCGATCGCGGCGGTCGCGCTCTATCACTTCGTCGAAAACTTCGGCGAGCGTCATCTTCTCGCCTTTTTCCTGGTGCTCTTTCCAGCGGCGTTCCGCGCGCTCTTCCGGCGATGCATCCAGAAAAATCTTCAGCCCGGCGTTTGGGAAAACGACGGTTCCGATGTCCCGCCCTTCCATCACTACTCCGCCGCCCCCACCGGCGCGCTGCTGCTCGGCGACGAGTACGCGACGCACTCCGGCAATCGTTGCGAGTCGCGACGCCGCTTGCGCCACTGTCGGGGTACGAATTTCCTTCGTCACGTCTGTACCGTCGAGGAATACACCATTGGTCGCGCCCGCCGCTTCCTGCTCCGGTTTAGGGGGCTGTAGTTCGATGTGCGTTTCTTTCGCAAGTGTTTCAAGCCCGACCTCGTCATTCGCGCGGTAGGTGGCCCCGCTGTCTAGATACAGATACCCGAGCATGGCGGCAACGCGCCGCGCCACGCTGCTTTTGCCGGACCCCGCAGGACCATCAATAGCGATAGTAAGTTTTGGCATCTTCGTGGTTCAGCTCGGTCTTGGGTGTGTGACTTTACTTTGAGGCGGCCGCCAACCGGGCACCGGCAAGAGTCCCTGTGCCACTCTCAAAATCCCATGATGTTATAGCCGCAATCGACGTAAATCGTTTCGCCAGTGATACCGGAACCGGCCTCGGAAAGCAGGAACGCAGCGGTTCCGCCAACTTCGCCCGGATCGACGTTGCGCTTGAGCGGGGCGCGCTCGGCATGCGCCTTCAACATGTCTCCCAACCCAGAGATCCCTCGTGCCGCCAGCGTTTTGATGGGGCCGGCAGAGATGGCATTCACTCGGATGTTCTTCGGCCCCAGGTCGTTTGCCAGATACCGCACACTTGCTTCGAGTGCGGCCTTAGCAACACCCATCACGTTGTACTTCGGCACGACTTTTTCCGCGCCGTAGTACGTCAGCGTGACGATTCCTCCGCCCGCCGTCATCAGCGGCGCGGCGGCGCGCGCCACCGCGACCAGCGAGTACACGCTGATGTCATGCGCGATACGAAATCCCTCGCGCGTGGTGTTCACAAATTCGCCCTTCAATTCTTCCGCAGGAGCAAACGCCACGCTGTGCACGATCCCGTTCAACAAGCCATATCGTGTTTTTAGTTCATCGAAGAGTCTTGCGATTTGGTCGTCCGACGAGACATCACACATGAAGCCCGCGGCGCCCGGCAGATCGGTGATCAAGTCTCTGGCTTCCTGCTCCATCCGATCGTTCTGATAGGTGATAGCCAGCTGCCAGCCGGCTTGGTGCAGCTTCTGGGCGATAGCCCACGCAATGCTGCGCTTGTTGGCCAGGCCGAAAATCACTGCCGTTTTCTGCGTCTCCGTCATCCGCGTCTCCCCACACTTATCATCCTGCGGTCCCCGACCGGGTCGGGCCCGAACGATCTCCACGCAACCATCTGCGACCAACTTCGGATGGCGTGCCAATCATGCTTCCCTCCGGCTTTGCGTGCATGACATGGCTAAATGCGATGAAACGCCTTCTCAATTTCTTTCATGGAATACCGCAGCACCACCGGCCGCCCATGCGGGCAGCTCATCGGACAATCGGTCTTGGCCAGGGCGTCCAGGAGCCATTCCATTTTCGATTGTTCGAGCGGCGTGTTCACCTTGATCGCCGCGTGGCACGCGGTGGACGCCGCGATTTTCGCCTGCAGTGTTTCAATCGAAATCGCCGCGTTTTCGCGCTCGATGCCATCGAGAATTTCGGTGAGCAGTTTTTCAGCATCGGGCGCGCCAACCCCGGCGGGCACGGCCTGGATCGCCACGCTTTTAGGACCCATGGGCTCGACTTCAAATCCGTTCGCGAACAATTCTTCCGCGATCTTTTCAAACGTGACGATCTGGCGGGGCGACAATTCAATCACCAGCGGGATGAGCATGCGCTGCGATTCTATTCTTCCGGCGCGGCGCGCTTCCAAATGCTGCTCAAAGAGTACGCGCTCGTGCGCCACATGTTGATCTACGATCCACAGCCCTTCGCCGTTCACGGCAACGATGAAACTTGCGCTCACCTGACCCAGTGGCTTTAGATCTGCTATGTGTTCGGTGCGCGGGAGACTCGCGGGAGCGTCCGCGCTAGGAGCGGCGAGACTTGCGGCCCAATTTCCAGAAGAAGAAGTCTGCGCCGGTGCGACAGCTGCGCCAAGGGCAGACCCGGAAGTGAATGGAATCCGCTGTGCGACCGGTCCGAGGGTCGCGCCGGTGAGACCAAATCCGCCGTCGGAGCCGACACCGACCTCTTCCACGGGAGGAATAATGGCGCGCGGCACGCCCGATTCCACCGCCGCGGGCGTGATGCCACCGGAAAACGTCCCATTTGCGGAGCCCGCGGTTTGCGGCGTGGCGGCAGCGGCCGCAGCAAAACTTGCAATCGGCCGCGCGCCCATCAATGCTTGGCGAATTGCATCGCGCGCAAAATCGTGGACCAATTGCGAACGCCGGAAGCGCACTTCGATTTTTGCCGGATGCACGTTGACGTCGACTTCGTCGTAGGGCATCTCCAGGAAAAGCAGCGTCGCGGGAAAGACGGCCGGCGGCAGAATGTTGCGATAGGCCTCGTGAATGGCGTGCAGAATCAGCCGGTCACGCACCAGGCGCCGATTTACAAAAATGTAGATCCCATTGCGATTCATCCGTTGTATGTCGGGACGCGACGTAAACCCACTCACCGTCAGCGATGACTTTTCTTCTTGCGGTTCGAGTTCCGGCTCGGTGGTGGCCGCGCGGAAGGGCGCAGAAACGGCGAGAATTTCCACTAGCTCTTCCAGTGCTTGCCGTCCGAAGAGTTGATAGACGCGGTCGGCCAGCTTCTCCGCGGGCGGACAGTTAATGATTTCCTGGGTCGCGGTCGTGAGAATGAATTGTTTGCCGGGATTCGCGAGCGCGTAGTGCGTGACCAGCGAAGCGATGTGGCCCAACTCCGTGGTGTCCGCCTTGAGGAATTTTCTGCGCGCGGGGACACAATAAAAAATGTCGGCGACGCTGATGGTTGTTCCCACGGGCAAACTCGCCGACTTTACGTTAACCAGCTTGCCCCCCGCGAATTCGATGCGCGTGCCTTCAGCTTCCGCTTCATCGCGCGTTTCGAGCAGCAATCGCGATACGGCGGCGATCGTTGGCAAGGCCTCACCGCGAAATCCCAGCGTGGCAATCGAGAGCAGATCGTCCGCCGAGCGCAACTTGCTCGTGGCGTGGCGCTCGAACGCCAACAGCGCATCGTCATGGGTCATCCCGTGACCATCATCGATCACACGAATCATGCGCTTGCCGCCGACCTCCACTTCGACACGAATCGTCTTCGCACCTGCGTCGATGGCATTCTCCAGGAGCTCTTTCACCACCGACGCTGGCCGCTCGACAACCTCGCCCGCGGCGATTTTATTCGCCACCGCCTCCGGCAAGATACGTATCCGTGACATCAGCTGAGCCTGTCAGTCTCTAGCCTTGTGCGCATCGAGGGCAGTTCAGTTTCATATCGATTCTTCGAGCGACGCACGCAGACTAGACGAATAGGACACCACGCAATTATGGGTATAAGGGAGAATCCCAATACGATGAGGGTCACGAGCCAACTGTGCTCGTCCCACGGTGTAATTAAGATACTGAGGATCGCTGCAACCACAAACCCTCCCGAGATTCCAATCAGAAGGGTTGCGAAGAGGAACCTAAGCCTCTTGGCCAAGCTCAACTCCGGCCATTCATGTGAGCCATCATCAAAGACTGTGCCACACTTTCGACAAATGTGCTTCCCACTGCCGAGCTTGACATCATTAGGCCAGAAGTCTCTTCTGAGAGCTCCTCGACAGTGGGGACAGCGATAGGTCGTCGACCGCAGGAGAACAAGGAGACCCTCAAATGCACGAGGATTGTGTTCTTCCCTAAGTGCCTGAGGAAGGTCCATAATCAATCGTTCCCACCTACTGATCTTGCTTTAGGGCGATGCCCAACTGGTCAAGCTGGTCTTGGTCCACTGGTGACGGCGAATCGGCCATCAAGTCCTGTGCGGCAGTCGTTTTCGCGAAGGCGATGACTTCGCGGATGGACTTTTCACCGGCGAGGAGCATGACCACGCGGTCGATCCCGAGCGCGATGCCGCCATGCGGAGGAGTGCCATAGGTCAACGCGTCGAGGAAAAAACCGAAGCGGCGACGCAATTGCTCCTCGGATAGGCCCAGCGCTTTGAACAAGCGCTCCTGAATGTCCTGGCGGTGAATTCGAATGCTGCCGGAGCCGAGCTCATTGCCATTCAGAACGAGGTCGTAGCCTTTCGAACGCACTTCCCAGGGCGCCGATTCGAGCTTTTCCAGGTCTTCATCGACGATGCCGGTGAAGGGATGCTGCGCGCTCACCCAGGTTTTGTCGGACTCGCTCCATTCGAACAGCGGAAAGCCTGTGAGCCACAAGAATTTCCACTGGGACCTGTCGATCACGCCGAGCGCTTCACCAAGGTGAACACGTAATTGACCTGCGATCAGCGCAGCTGCTTCGGTGCCTTTGATTTGTTCTTTCGCGGAAACAGCGACAACGAGATCGCCGGGCTTCGCGCCGCATGCCTCGGCGAGCTTCTTCACATTTTCCGCGCCGATCAATTTATCAACCGTCGAGGTCAACCCTTCCGGTGTTACTTTTACGAAATATGCGCCACGCGCGTGGAGCGACTTGGCCTTCTCCGTCAACTCATCAAGCTGCTTGCGCGAATAGCCTGCCGCTCCCGGGGCGGCAAAAGCGAAGACATGGCCTTCGATCTGCAGTTTTTCCTTTGCCTCGACTGGGAAACAAGCCGTCACTTCATGCAATTCCATTCCAAAGCGCAGGTCCGGTTTGTCGCTGCCGTACGTTCGAATGGCATCCTTATACAGCATGTGCGGGAA
>WNGH01004690.1_pt1 | contig 13007 bp, 13 predicted proteins | sample 5400631 | NCBI WGS metagenome assembly WNGH01 (sample SAMN13153373, study PRJNA577476) | soil metagenome | isolation source: 115 cm soil or saprolite under Garry oak tree replicate 1 | place: USA:California | collected 2016-06-15
GGGATCAACACGCTGATCTCGCCGTCGAGTGTGACCCGCAGCACGCGGTTGAGGTGCGAATCGGCGACCAGGAAGCCGCCACGGTAGGTTTGCAGCGCGTACTGGAGACCGGTCGCGATGAAGTACGGAAACTGAATGGTCGGCGGGTTGGCCAGGTTGAACGCACCAATGTCAGCAACGACAGTGAAACTGTCTGGGCCGTCCACTCGGTATATCCCGTCAACGTTGCTGCTGGGGAACAAGGGATCGTTGACTAGGGTGACCAGTACGTACGCGGTATTGTCGATGAACGCGACGTCGATCGCCCCACCGATGCCGATGATCGCCGGTGGCAGACCGCTGGCGAACGTCGTTTTCTCCCCGGTCTGCGGATCGACGCGCGAGATCGTGCCGATTGCGCCTTCGGTGACGTACAGCGCACCATCGGGGCCGATGGTGCTGCCCATGGCACCCTGCAGGCCTGTGACTAGCCGAGTGGCGATGGGCGCGTGGCACGGTGACGAGGCGCTCACCGCGGACGGCGTGATCATCGCGATCAGGGCCGCGGTCAACATCAGCATAGTACTGATACCGACTGATTCCGTCACGCGCATCGCCGGTTTTAGAGCGAGCGCGAGAACGTTTTGTTTTTTCATGATTTAATTTCCTTTTTGTTCTGGCCTTCTTTGACTCCTCGTCGTGAGAAGTCATTTCTGGCGCTTCACTGATGTACTGCGCGAAAATTGGCCGGGCCTTACGCGGAAAGTTGGGGAAATCGTTAAATTGCCTACTCGCGAATGCTTTCGGAGTTGAAACGATAAACCGTTCAATCGTTAAAGCGGAACCGCGGAGGGCGCGGATTTCACGGATCGGAGGGCATGGAGTCTTGCCCTGCTCGCCACGCCGAAGTGGAGCAAAGGCGGGAGCGAAGTCGAACGGGCCGCGGCGACTCCTCCCCCAGATATTACTTCAGCGCGAACGGCTGCTTCGATTCTTCCACGAGCTTTTCAAAGCGCGGGTCGCCGCGCAGCGGATCCCAGAACGGCAGCAGTTTCAATTCGCCATAGCTGAGGCTGCTTGGACGGCGGATGACGCTGGCAAGTTGTTCGCAGGCGAGATCTTTGTCACCAACCCATGCAGCGATCACCGCCAAATACTTGACCATGACCGTGCCATTCATTGAATCTTTTTCCACAGGAAGAAGCTCAACCGCGCGCCGGCCTTCGCGCAGCGCTTCCTCTTTGCGCCCGAGACCGGCGTCGATCAAACCAAGCGCGCACAGCGCCGGGCCGAAATTTGGTTGAGCTTGGACGATTTTCTCCTGCTCCGCGCGCGCAGTAGTAAAAGCCGATCGTGCTTTCCCATCGTCTTTTGTCATACGAGCAATAACACCTTCTGCAAATGGACGATTGAAACGAAAATTATTGGGAGCGAAGCTAATTGGCTCCTCGCCAAACGCGATCAAGGCGTCTTTTGCAGCCGCGGCGTCGCGTTCGGCCAGTGCGCAAATAATCCAAAAATGAGCGATACCGGGCACCGCGGTAGGATTTTTGGCCCGAATTGAATCGATTGTTTGATGGAACGGTAAGGTATCGGCTTTCCAATCAAAGTCGACGTACGCAAGCCATACTTTCGTAAAGGCATTGTTAGGTTCAAAAACCAATGCGCGAGCGGACCACTGGTTTGCTTCGGCATAGCGTCGAAGAAGCGAGTAGTTCCCTGCTACCCCCAGCAGCAGCGTGTCAATATCGCGCGGGTTCAGCTCCACTGCGCGCTCCAGATTTCGCGTGGATTCTTCCCAGTGCCCCTGGCGCCTCTGGATGAGACCCATCAGATCGAATGTCCGCGCATCGTTAGGCAATGTCTGGCGGGCAACCTCCACTTCAGCCAGAGCACCGTCGTAATCGGCGTACGCCCAATAAAGATTCCACCCACGCGCGAGATGCGTTTCACCAGCGTCCGGACGAAGGCGAGAGGCAGCTTGAAGAGCTGCTTCCGCTAACGCCAGACGGGCCGATGTATGGTCGTAGCCAAAGAAATAAAGCGCGTCATGAGCGAAGGCGAGCTGGCAATAGACATCGAAAAACGATGGATCGCGGGCGACAGCCTGGTTTAGCAGATCGACCGCCTGGAGGGTATCCGCCTTCCCGCCGGAGCTTGACGTCAGAAGAATATTTTTGGCGCGCGTGTAGAGATCGAACGCGCTGATGTCGCTCGTCGGAGAACGTTGGATTGCGTCCTCTTCACGCGGTGAAAGTTTTGCCTGCAACTGATCAGCAATCGTCTTTGCGATCTCGCTTTGAATCGCGAACACGTCCGCCAGATCGCGGTCATAAGTTTGGGCCCATAGGTGTCGATCGGTGCGGGCATCAACCAACTGCGTGTTGACACGCACACGATTGCCGGCTCGTTGAACACTTCCTTCCACCACATGCGCCACACCTAATTGCTGACCGATCTGGCGCAGGTTGCGCGCCATCCCACTCTTGTATGGCATCACACTCGTGCGGCTGATCACTTTCAAATCGGCCACTTTCGCGAGGTCAGTCACGATCTCGTCCTGCACGCCATCGGCGAAAAAGGCGTTCTCTTGTTCTTTGCTCAGATTGCTGAACGGCAACACCGCAATGCTTTTCTCCGGCGGTGCCACATTCGACAGTGGCGAACGCTCTGATCCGGTTTTCCAAATCATCACGCCTAATGGCAAGGCCAAGACGAGAAGCATCGCCGCCATTACCGCGATACTCGGATTGCGTCGCACCCACTTTCTGCCACGGGTGACGAGTCCAGTGCGCCGGGCGCGGATCGGCTCATGCTTTAGCCAGCGTTCAAGATCTTCGGCGAGCGCGAGCGCGGAGGCGTACCGGCGCTTTGGATCTTTCTCGAGACACTTGAGGCAAATGGTGTCGAGGTCTCGATCTATCTTCGGATTCAAGAGGCGCGGTTGTCGCGGCTCAGTATCTAAAACCAGCCGTACCGTTTCAAAAGTTGTCCCCCCAGCGAAAGGCGGATGGCCGGTCAGTAGTTGATAGAATACCGCGCCAAGGCCGTACACATCGGTCGCGCTTGTGATCGCTGCGTTGTTGCCTACCGCCTGTTCCGGGGCCATGTAACTGGGCGTGCCCAGCACTTCCATCGTGCGCGTGATAGTGCTCTCTGTCTCGACTAGTCGCGCCAGCCCGAAGTCGGTGAGGTGCGGTTCGCCTTTTTGATCAAGCAGAATGTTTCCCGGTTTAATGTCGCGATGAAGAATATTGTGCTCGTGAGCGTAATGAACAGTGCGCGCGACCTTGGCGATTAATTCCGCGGCGCGACGAACTGGCATTGGTTCGCGCCGAACCACTTCATCGAGTTGATCGCCTTCGATAAATCCCATGCTGAAATAGCAAGTGCCCTCGCGCTCGCCGACTTCGTGGATTGGAACGATACCGGGATGCTCTAAACTGGCTGCGGCTTCGGCTTCGCGACGGAATCGCTTCAGGTGTGCTTCGGTGGCCCAATGTCCCAGACCGATTAATTTGAGTGCGACGGTGCGGTTAAGACTTTTCTGGTGCGCGCGATACACGACGCCCTGACCGCCGCGGCCGATTTCCTCCAGCAACTCATAATCGCCAAACTCGGCCAGCGTCTTTGCCGGACGCGGAGCTTTTTTAATATGGGGCGCAGCATTTGCGTCACTCGTTTCAGTATTTTCAAGGGAGCCGCGGTCGCCAGCGGCCACAGATGGACGTGCGATCAGACCAAGGCCTGTCTCAAACAGGCAAACTGTGCAAAGTCCTTCCGGCGCGTCGGCGAAGATTTCCGCTCCGCACTTTCGGCAAACTCTGAGTACGCTGCTCATCAAAGGAGAGTCGCCCATCCGCTCCCCACCTTGTACTGCGCGGAATTCTACCATACCTTACGCCCGCAACACGGAAAGTAGATAACGCAGCTCATCTTCGATATCGCTGGCAATGGCAACAGTGTGGCCGATTTCCTCGCGCAACAAGACTTGATAACGGTGGCGAAACCGATGGAGGGCCTGCCAAACTGCGTTCTCCGTCATCCCCAACCGCGCAGCGATCTCCGTCCGGGACGGCCCTTCCGGTTCGTCCGTTAGCAACTGTTTCAGCCAATCAAATAACGCGGCATTGCCCGCGGTGCCGTATTCGTCCTTCAATCGCCGCAGAACCTGCTCCATGAGGCTCGAGGCCCAGCGGCGCTCATAAAGCCGATCCGCGCTGAGATGGTCTGCTGGTTCCACCTCGATTCGCTCCTTCGCGCTGAGTTCTTCCAGTGGCACCAGCCGTTGTCCTTTGCCTCGCTTGATTGCCATCGCACGGCGCTGCTCGCTGGCGAGAAAATGTTTCAGTGACGTCAGCAGATAAGAACGCAGTCGTCCTTTCTCCTTGCGGACAGCATCCAAATCCCGCCGCTCCAGCAATAGCGCGAAAAAACCCTGAGTAAGATCTTTTGCTTCCTCGGTCCCGACTCCCTGTCGCCTGACGAAACCATAAATCGGTCGCCAATAAGTGCGGCAAAGCTTCTCCAGCGCTTCCTGTGCTGCAGGCGATTCGCCTTGCGCATCCAGCACCACGCTCCAATGCGTGGTGGCAAAAGCAACGGGGTCAGCTTGGGTGGCCCGATCGATCGCATCCCCCGATGCCCCGTTATCAATCGCTGGCACGCCGGAATCCAAGTAAAAAGTCGCGCGAAAGCAAGTCGAAATGGACAAAAGAGGACACGACCGGCGAAACAGATGCTCTGAGTCGGGGCAGGAGTATGACCCAAGTTAGGAGAATCGGACAAGCTGTTGCGCCATGGACGCGATTTATGGTAGGAGGGATTGACCTCAATCGCCTGCGCGGGCGGTTCGGTGAACCGCCCTACCTATTCGCCGATAATTGTGACTGACACTTTTCGCCGATGCGGTGCGCGGCGATGTTCGAAAAGAAAAATGCCCTGCCAGGTGCCAAGCTGCATTTTGCCATCGATGATTGGGACCGTTTCGCTTGTCCGCGTCAGGACCGTGCGAATGTGCGAGGGCATGTCGTCCGGGCCTTCGTCATCGTGCTCGTAGTCCGCGTCTTCGGGAACGAGCTTCTCAAAAAATCGCTCGACATCGCGTCGGGCCGCTGGCGCCGCGTTCTCCATCATGGTCACGCTACAACTGGTGTGCTGAACGAAAATCGTCACGACTCCGTTTCGCACGCCTGATTTGCCAATCTTCTCCTGAACCTCATCCGTGATCTCATAGGTGCCTTTGCCGTTGGTTCGCACTTCGAATTTTTCGTGCTGGACCTGCATGGCCAACAATTAGCATTTGATCACGGAGGAGTCGCGCGTTGATCTTTCGCCAAAGGGGTGGCCTAGTATTGAGCAGTGCAAGGCGATCTTGAGCGCGTTCTCTTTGATGAACGGACGATTCTGCGTCGCCTCGACGAAATCGCCGCCCAGATTTCGAATGATTATCGCGATCGTGAGCTGACGGTCATCGCGGTGTTGAACGGCAGTCTCGTTTTTATGGCCGATTTAATGCGGCGAATTCAGCTGCCGCTGCGCCTGGATTGCCTGAGCGTCGCGAGTTATCACGGGAAAGCTGAGACCAGTGGCGAGGTCATTTTTAAGCAAGTCGCGCCCCCGGACGTGAAAGATCGGCATGTTCTCATTCTCGATGACATTCTCGACAGCGGGCATACGCTGGCCGCGATTCGCGAGAAACTTGAGACGGCCCATCCGCGGAGCATTCGCGTTTGTGTCCTCTTAAGCAAAAAGAAGCAGCGCGCGCGAGAAGTCGATGCCGATTATCTCGGCTTCGAGATCGAGGACGAATTCGTGGTCGGCTACGGACTCGACTACGACGAGCGGTACCGCAATTTGCCTTGCATTGGAGTTTTGCGAAAAGAACTGATCGCGCAGCCGAAGTGATTAGCGATGAAAGTTCGAGTAAGATTTTATTCGCAGCTCCGGGATTTGGTTGGGGTACCGGAGCTGGATGTCGATCTTCCCGAAAAAGCGCCGGTGGCCGAATTGCTGGAGAAAATTTATAGCAAGGCGCCGGCGCTACGCGCGCACGACAGAAATATTTTGGTCGGCGCCGGTGTCGAATTCGTCGACCGGAAGTACAGACTGAAATCCGGTGACGAAATCTCAATCATGCCTCCGGTGCAAGGCGGCTAGGGTGACAGAAACAACAGGAGATTTCTCGATGGATTCGACTCCGCTCACCACAGACTTTCGCTCGAAATGACAAAGAGGCCACCGCTGCAAGGTGGGTGACAATGGCACCGCCAAATACGCTAAACGGCGCAAAAAAAGCAGACTTGGCTCAGAAAGACTTGGCGTGTTTGGCCGATTCTTCCGCTCCGGAATCCCTGGCATCCGGGTAATCCGCGGCTGGCCTTAGTCGCGAAAGTTTTTGAAATTCGTCGCGACGCCGAAATCGCGGCCGCGAATGAACTGAATCACGGTTTGGAGCTCGTCCTTCTTTTTTCCGGTGACGCGGATTTGTCGATCTTGCAACTGGCTCTGCACTTTGAAATTTTGTGCCTTGATTGCTTGGATAATCTCCTTGGCTTTGTCGCCTTCCAAGCCTTGTTGAATTTTTAGTTCCTGCCGGGCGTGGCCAACTGACGAAAGCGCCGGCTCTTCCTGTTTCACGTTGCGCAGATCGACGCCGCGTTTTGAAAGTTTGCCGATCACAATTTCACGGAGCGCCTTCAAATGGGGGGCATCATCGGCCGCGAGGACGATCTTGTCCTTCTCTTGAACAATCTCGGTCTTGGCGCCTTTAAGATCGAACCGGGTCGTGAGTTCTTTCCGCGCCTGATTGAGCGCGTTGTCGAGTTCCTGTCCGTCGACTTCAGAAACGATATCGAACGAAGGCATCGTTGACGATCTGGTTATGGGTTGTGTTCGGCAATCTTGACGTTGCCATCTTGGGTCTCGAACTGAAAGGTCGTTTTACCGCCGCCACCGACCAACATGTCGATTTTGTTAATTGGTTCGGTCCGTCGTTGCTCCTTCTCCGCAAAATCATTGGCAATTTTGCCGGTGGCGGTGTGTGCGATCAGGTGAAATGCCGCCTCGGTTGGAATGTAAGCGGATGCATTTCCGTTTTGGATGGTGGCGTGAATTGAGAACTCAATGTCTTCCCACCACTCGTAGACGATCGCGAGATTACCGGTCTTAACGTCGAGGTCGAGATTGCCGAAACAATTATGCGCGAACAATCGGCCATTGCCCAGTTGCGCCCGGGCCTCATCGCTGCGCATTTCGTCCAGCTGCACTTCGCCGGTGGTCAGCTCGAGTTTTGAAATCCGGATCGTTTCTGGGACGACAATCACGTAATCAACCGTTCCGGAGCGGTCGGAAAATCGTGCGCCTGAATCTGGCGAATAGATTGTTTCGATCGAAATCGAATTCGGTTGCGCTGACACCCGGACCGAAATCGCTTTCAGTCGCTCGGGGCTGTACGCTTTTTTGATTGCTTCGACTCGGACGCTACGCGTCTCACTCCCGGCCGCGTAAACTCGAATGGATCCGTCGCGATTACTCACGCTCAGAGTCGCGGTTGGCTCGACTGGATAAACGTGGTCGCTCATTTCTTCCACGGTTCGGTCGGCAGCTGGGCGACAACCCAGGAGCACACAGGCCGTGATCGAGATCGACACGAAACGAATCGCTCTAGTAGTCGGCATGTTTCTCAGTCGTGTCCGACTCAAGCGGCGGGGAGATGAAGGAAATGAATGATTGCGCTCGCGCCGGTGATGAATGTCACTGCGAGAATGGCGGCGATGGCGAGAAAGAATGCGACTTCGGCGAGAAAATTGCGCCGCGCTTCGTAGCGGAAATATTCGCGACTGATGTTGAGGAACGACGGCTGTGAACTGCCGGTTGAACCGCCGTAATAGCGATCGAGCGAGAAGACTTGAAAATTACAATCTGTAACAGGAAATCGAGGTTCAGTCCGCCTTCGACAAAGATTCCTGCCTCTGCGTCCGGTGTTTCGTTCGCAGCTCGGTTTCATCGTTTTCTTACGTTCCTTTGATGAGATGCAGCCGGCCTCAAACCTCGATCCAACATTGCTGCAAAATTCTTTTTCGCAAACTGTCCGCCGCCCGGCGTCTGCGGTTCAGATCCAGAGCGTGCGATCGAAGGTGCGATATTGAATCGCTTCGCTGACGTGCTCCGGTGCGATGTCGATCTTGTCGTCCAAATCGGCGATGGTTCGGGAAACTTTCAGGATGCGATCGTAAGCGCGCGCGCTCAGGTTCAGTTCTGTCATTGCGACGCGGATTAGATCCTGCGAATCGGCGTGGAGTTTGCAGTGCGTTTTCAAGTGCCGCGTGCTCATCCGCGCGTTGCAATTCGTTTTCGCGTCACGGGCGAAGCGCTCGTGCTGTCTTTGCCGTCCGCGAGCAATTCGTTCGCGAATCGCGGTGGAATTTTCTTCCACCCGCTCGCTCGACACATCGCGATACTCGACCGCCGGCACTTCAATGTGCAAATCGATCCGGTCGAGCAGCGGCCCCGAAATTCTTTGGCGATAGCGCTGCACTTGCACCGGACTGCAGCGGCATTCGCGTTTGAGATCGCCGAAATATCCACAAGGGCAGGGGTTCATCGCCGCGACCAGCATGAATTCGCTGGGAAAGGTGAGGCTGCCGGCTGCGCGCGAGATCGTTACTTTTCCGTCCTCGAGCGGCTGACGCATTACTTCCAGGGCGGATCGTTTGAACTCTGGCAGCTCATCGAGAAAAAGGACGCCATTGTGGGCAAGGCTCACTTCACCCGGAGTCGGGAACGCTCCGCCGCCGAGCAGACCGATGTCGCTGATGGTGTGATGCGGCGAGCGAAACGGCCGCCTCGCGACAAAAGATTTTTCGCTGTCGAGAAATCCGGCGATGCTGTGGATCTTTGTCGTCTCGATCGCTTCATCGAGCGACATCGGCGGAATAATTGTCGGGATCCGCTTCGATAACATCGATTTCCCCGAACCCGGCGGGCCAATCATGAGGATGTTGTGCCCGCCGGCGACCGCCACTTCAATTGCGCGTTTGACGTGGCGCTGCCCTTTTACATCGGCAAAATCGACATCGTAACTTTGGTGGGTTGAAAAAAATCCGGTGAGATCGCCGCGCGTTGGAAGAAGCGGAAGTTCGCCGCGGAGAAATTGGAATGTCTCGCGCAAATTATGCACGCCGTAGATGTCGATCTTGTTCACCATCGCGGCTTCGAGCGCGTTTGCTGCCGGCACAAAGAGCGCCTGTTTGCCGCGGCGTCGCGCTTCCAACGCGACCGGGAGCACGCCTTTGACCGGACGAACGCTGCCGTCTAAAGCGAGTTCGCCGACGAAACTAAATTTTTCGAATGCCGAAGTGTTGAGTCCTTCCGCGACTGCAATCATTCCGAGCGCGATTGGAAGGTCGAAGCTCGGTCCTTCCTTTTTAATGTCGGCCGGCGCCAGGTTGATCGTGGTGCGCTTGCGCGACCATTTGTAGGCGCTGTTCGCGATCGCTGTTCGGACGCGATCTTTGCTTTCCTTTACGGCGGCATCCGGCAAACCGACGATGACCATCTTCGGGTCACCCGCGCCGGCGTTGACCTCAATTTCGACCTCGTAAGCGTCGATGCCGTAAACCGCTGCCGAATAGATTTTTGCCAACATGGAGGGAACGAACTGGACAGAAGACTTACAGAAAATGATGACGGCGAAAAGAGACAAATACCCCGGTGTCAGGTCCGCTTGGCCTTAGCAAAAGCAGCCTGGCAAATGTTTTGAGAAATATTGAACAAACCCAATTGGGGGAATGTCAAAATTCGGAATATTTAACCTTGTTAAGTAGTTTCCCTGATGTTAAGAAATCCGATTAAGGAGCCAGCCACGAACATAAAAGCCGGCAACTTGTCGGCCCTACCCCCATTTTTTCATGAAGAAAGGCTATATGGCCGCTGAAGATAGCGATACCGGAATAAAGATTTACCTGCGCGAGATCGGGCAGATCCCGCTTTTGACGCCGCAGCAGGAGATTGAGCTCGCCGCCAAGATCAAGAGAGGCGATCGAGAGGCGCGTGCGCTCATGATTCGTTCCAACCTGCGCCTGGTCGTCAAGATTGCCCACGATTATGCGAATCTTGGGCTGCCGCTGCTTGACCTGATTTCGGAAGGAAACATCGGTTTGATGAAAGCAGTCGAGCGTTTCGATCCGGCCAAAGGCGGCAAGCTTAGCACCTACGCCGCATGGTGGATCAAACAATCGATCAAGCGCGCGCTGGCGAACCAGTCGAAGACGATTCGTTTGCCGGTCCATTTGGTCGACAAGATTTCCAAGATGCGCCGCGTCTCCTTGCAGATGAGCGAGGAACTCGGCCGTGAACCGACTGACGACGAGCTCGGCGAAGAGATCGGAATTGCTGCCGGAAAAGTTTCGCAGCTCAAGACGGTGTCGATCCGTCCAGCTTCACTCGATGCGCCGATCAGCGACGACGATTCGACTGAGTTCGGCGAAATCGTCGGAGACGAGGACGCCCAAACGCCGTTCGAGCTGTTGCGCGACAAAAATCTGCGTAACGAAGTCGGCGGCCTACTCGACGTCCTCGACGACCGCGAAAAGAAAATCATTTTCCAGCGCTTCGGTCTCGACGGCGGAAAGCCAAAGACTCTCGAGGAAGTCGGAAAGAAATTCGGCGTGACCCGCGAACGTATTCGACAGCTGCAAAACATTGCGCTTTCGAAACTGCGTCGCGCGTTGAGCAAAAAAGAGAAGCCGATCGACGTCGAGCTGCCGGTCGAAGCATAACGCAAGATCGACCCGCCTTCGCCAAGGCTAAGGTGCGGCAAGCATCATTATGTGAAAACGAGCGGATTAGAAACCCGCGCGTTTTTTTATTTCGCCGTGCGCAACTGGACGCAATCGACCAACGCGTCCCGTGCACGCACGTCGCTGATGACGACCAGATTGTCGCCCGCCGTAGTCAGTTTTTGATCGCGCAAATATTTCTGCGCGGTCTCAATTGTTACATTCGGATCGTCGCTGAATTCAATCCGCACCGGGCAGACGCCCCAGCAGATCGACAACTGCCGCCGCACTTCTTCGCTTGGCGTGAAAGCAAAAATAATGGCGCGCTCCGGTCGCAGGTTTGAGGTATTGCGCGCCATTCTTCCATGTCGCGTGAAGACAATGATCTTGGATCGGGCGAGCGAATTGGCTAGGACAACCGCGGACGCGACTGTTTTTTGCCGTGCATCTTCCAGAATAGCCGATTCGGCATAACCGGCGCCACCGCTTCGCTCGTTCCGCGTGGCCACGCGATTCAAAACCTCCACGCATTCTACCGGATATTGGCCGATGCTGGTTTCGCCGCTCAACATGATCGCGTCGGCTTGCTCAAAAACGGCGTTCGCTACGTCGGTGATCTCCGCTCGCGTCGGCACGCGATTCTTGATCATCGATTCGAGCAAATGGGTCGCGACCACGACCGGTTTGCCCAGTCGAATGCAACTTTTGACGATTCGTCGCTGAATGATCGGCAATTCTTCCATCGGCACTTCGATCCCGAGATCGCCGCGGGCGACCATGACCAGGTCCGCAGTCTTAATAATGTCGTCGATCGATTCGACTGCGGCTTGGTCCTCGATCTTGGCCAGCACCTGTGCATTGCTCCTTTTGCGGATAAGCAAATCGCGAAGCTCCGTGAGATCGCTGGGTTTTCGGACAAAACTGAGCGCAACGAAGTCGACGCCGAGCTGCGCTCCGAGCGTAACGTCAGCAATGTCCTTTTTTGTCAGCGCTGGAAGGCTGACGTGGACGCCCGGTAAATTGATATGCCGACGCGAGCCGAGTGTTGACGGAGTGATGACTTTGCAAAGGACGCGATCCTTCTTCTTCTCGATGACCGTGAGCTTGATCAGGCCGTTGTCGACCAGAACGGTGTCCCCGACCCTGACATCATTCGCGAACTTGTCGTAATTGACTTCAACCGATTTCTTTTGCGTTTTCTTGGCGTGGCCAACGGTAAGTTCGAGGACGTCCCCCTTCTTTAGATCCAACGGTGTTTTCACCGGCCCGGTCCGAATCGCCGGCCCTTGAGTGTCGAACAGGATTCCAATCGGACGCCTCAACTCATCCGCGAGCTTGCGAACTCGCGGAACAATCTCACGCACCCATTCCCGCGGCGCGTGACTCATGTTCAAGCGAAAGACGTCTGCTCCGCGCGCAATCAGTTGCCGAATGGTCTCCGTTTTTTCGGTCGCCGGGCCGAGCGTGCAGATGATTTTTGTCTTCCGCATCTGTTAAAGCCTTAAGTTTGTCCCAAGGAATGCAAAGCCAAAAAAAACGCGGCACGCCGTGATGGCGTGCCGCGCGTAAACTAATCGAAGTTACTTATTTCAGTTTGCTTTGAGTTTCCTGAGCGAGCTTGAGGTGAGCAGTGACCATTTTCGCGCCTTTGGCCGCGAACGCCTTTAGGTCTGGATCAGTTCCGCTCTGTGCTTCTTTTTGGAACTCGGCCAGGTCCGCCTGGTGATCCTTCACCATCGTGTCCATGTAATCCTTGTCCGATTTCCATTTGCCGGGCGATTTCGCGGCTGGAAGTGAGACCCCTTCCTCCTTCGCCAACGCCATCAACTCGCTGTTCGCCTTGGAATGATCGGTCACCATCCGGTTGCCGAATTTTTTCACATCGGCGTTCTGGCCGTTCTGCGCCGCCAACTTGCCCCATTCAACTTCCATCATGCCGCCCTTGGCCGCGTTCATCATGAAAGCTTTGTCCGCCGCGCTGAGTTTGCTGGCAGCCTTGGCTGCGCCCTTGGCCGGAGACGGGCTGGTTGTTGGAGCGTTCGCGTTCGCGCCGGTTCTTAACGGTGGATATGCATTAAGTGCGCTGCTGGTCGTAGCCAGGCAAAGCGCTCCGACGCCCAGCGCGACGATTGCGATTCGTGACATTACAAGATGTTTTTTCATAAGTGTTTGCAGGTTATGATACCGCCATTCGGCATCAGAGGTTCGCATCTTGACACAGCTTTGGACGTGCGTGCAAGCCAGCTA
>WNGH01007589.1_pt1 | contig 13007 bp, 10 predicted proteins | sample 5400631 | NCBI WGS metagenome assembly WNGH01 (sample SAMN13153373, study PRJNA577476) | soil metagenome | isolation source: 115 cm soil or saprolite under Garry oak tree replicate 1 | place: USA:California | collected 2016-06-15
ACTATTAAGTCAATTGGTCAGCCCATCTCGGCGTAACGATTTCGCCATTTCCGCGAATTTTATAGTCGCTGTCATTGTTTAGCAAGAAATTTTTTAGTAATCGCAACCCCACAAACACTGCAAGCATTGCCAGCCTATTTCGGCGTGCTCCGATGATGGCTCATGACACTATCGCCAACCCGGTGAAAACCGGCATCCAGAGTCTTTGAAAATTCCTGGATTCCGGGTCGCCCCTCCCCGCGAAAGCGAGAATCACGCCGGGGTTGCCCGGAATGACGACTGAATTTCGTTGTGAATTTCTGGGACGGGACAGTACAGACTGCTGAAAAATTCCCTCGGAGTCCTTCGACGGGCTCAGGACGAACGGCCAGTATTTTAATTTCTGTATATCTCTCTTCCGTTCTTGGTGAGTCCAGTCGAACCATGAACGCAGTTTTCACACAGCCTGGCGGTGGCGTGAAAATCATCGAGGCAGATCCGCGCCCCAGATCTCTTTGAGGAAGCCGCTCTTTTCGAGATTCTCCGCGTACGCGTTATCGACGATCTCCTGGGCTTTCTTGCGCACGTTGGTGCCTTGCTCGCACGCGAACTCGATAATTCCCGCGACGGTATTTTCCGGAACTACCAGCCGGCGGTTTACCAGCAGCTTTGCATAGGCGTCATATGCAGATTGCAGCGCGTCGGCATCTGTCAGTCTCAGCTGCTTGCTCACGGCGGTCTTACTCTTGTCTGGATTCTTCTCCACAAAATGAATCGCTTCGGCCAGCACCGCGACCCACTTTTGCGCCAACGTCGAGCGCTCTCTCAGCGTTTTGGCGTTGGTGTGCAGAGAACTATAGACCGCGGGCAGGCCCAGATCGTTGAGCCGATAAACGAGATTGAATCCCTCCCTCCTGCCCCGCGCATCCAGCGGCGGCGTAACGAGACAGGACTCCGCGATGCCGGCTCGCATGGCATTGAACGGCTCCACCTGGCCGGTGCCACCAACCGGCCGGATTTTTACCTCTTCTTCCGTCAGGTTGAATTTTTTAAGAAGAGCTCTCGCCAACCGAAAGGTTAAATCCCCAGGACGCGTAACCGCTATACTCTTCCCCTTCAAGTCCTCCGGCCGCTTGATATCCTTGCGCGCGAGCATCACCCATGGCAACCCGACGAGCGGCGCTCCGATCAGCTTGGCGTCGCTGCCCGCTGCCATACCGGGTATCGTGGCGTCAGCCGCGCAGTAGAGAAACTGGATTTCGTCGGCCGCCAGCGCGGCCAGAGAAACGCCGCTTCCCCGAATCGACACAAACTCGACTTTGATGCCGTACTTGTCGAACAGCCCGTAGTCGAGCGCGCTGTAGAGATGAATAAATCCTCCGCTGATCGCGCATGTGGCGACGCGCACCGTCACGGGGCTCTCGCCGGACTTAGCAAGATAAGGATTGGCACTAGCATCGTAGCATTGAAGGCTCGCGAACAGCAGCAACAAGATCAGACTGATTTTTCGAATTCGTTGATTCGCCATGCGACTGCTGCATATAACCGTTGCCTCACCGCTGTCAAGCGTTGCGTCCGGCAAAGAAAAGAACTGGACTGCGATATTCCGTTTTGACAGAGCTTTGCCGCTTCAACTCTCATAGCCGGGTTGAGTTTTCACCCACCACCCATTATTCTCGACCTTACTATGAAAATAATGGTGGTTTGCGGCATCGGTTTTTTGCTCTTCGCCGGATGCACCACCCTGGCATTAGAAGGGGAGTTCGCCTCGGGCCGACAAGCTCTCCTCAAGGGCGACTCCAATACGGCCCAGGTCTCATTCGAACGGGTCGCGCTCGGCGATCCCAATCACGTCAGCCGCGCAGGCCCTCTCCAGGAGAGTATTTGGACCTATTTGGGACGGGCGCAATACCACTCAGGTAAGCTCGCAGAGGCCAAAGAAAGCCTTGAAAAAGCGCTATCGCGTTCCAATGAAGATCAAATGGCGCGGCTTTACCTCGGCCTGACCTCACTGCGCCAGCAGACGGCGCCGAAAACAACCAACTCATTGACTCTACAGGATGTCTCGTACGCGCTCCGCGAGGGAATCGAGCCGAGACGAGTCGCCGCGCTGGCGCGCGAACGGGGTATCGATTTCGACGTTACGAGTGAATCCGAGAGTCAACTGAGAAAGGGCGGCGCGGATGAGCCGCTGCTAAACGAGATCAAAAAGATACGGGCCGAGACTGTGCAGAGAAGGAAAACGGGTGAAAACCAACTCGGGCGAGCGACAAAAGAAATCACGGCTGCGCTCACGGCTCTTCGAGACTCGCTGAATGAGACTATTGCTCATAGCACGCAAGGACTATTCTGGGATACGTCAGGCGAGATCCGCTCTCAAATCCAGAACACGCTCCCGCTGCTTTCGGCGCGGGAACCCGATCTGCAAAAGATCGTTTCCGCCGGCGAATGGATAGGACGAAAGTTAGAGGAAGAGATCGACCTCGCGCGCAGGGACGAACGCGAGGACCTGCGCCGGAGGTCACGATAACAATTTAGGCGCTAAAGTCATCCTCACTCGGAGCGTTTCAGCATTCCAATCCGGGGCGCCCCAATCTCTTCTCCGCGTTGCAGGCTCTCTTTGTCTGTTCAATTTCCTTGCGAATCTCTTGATTCGACGGGTCCGTAGCGCGCGCTTTCTCCAACTCGGCGAGCGCCGCACCGTAATTGCCCTGTACGCGATAGTCTTTTGCCCGGTTGAGGTACGAGGCGATCTTCATATTTTCCCCTGCTGGCTTCGAAGGCGAGATATTCGACGGCGTATCGGCGTTCTGTATCGGCGGCTGTGAAGTCGGTTCCTTGACCACGACGTTCAGCGGCGCGCTGTTGATCCCGCCGGTTCTCGCCACAACCTGAACGGTTCCCGCTCGAAACGCTTCAAGCTCTCCTCTGGGGCTGATTGACGCGATCGTCATGTCACTGCTTTGCCATGCGATGCCGTTCGACAGCCCCTTCTCGCTTCCGTCCGAATACTTCGCTTTGACGCGAAGCGAGGTCTTTTCTTTAATCCTCAGCTCGCGCTTGTCTGCGCTCACTACCAATGCCACCAGCTTGGCAGCAACCGGAGGCTGCGCCACGGGTTCCGGAGCCTTCACGACGAGCGTCCATTCGGGACTGACGAGGCCGTTGTATTGGCCGCTAATTCTGGTCCGACCCGCCTGATGAGCCGTAACCCGGCCGTCCGCATCGACCGTCGCCACCCCAGGGTCACTGCTCGCCCATTCCACGCCCTCTTTGATTTCGTTTTGGGTTCCGTCGACGTACTGCGCTTTGAGGGAAAGGTTTAAAACCTCCCGAGGCTTGATTTCCGTTCGCCCAGCGTTCACTCCGACACCGACAAGCCGCGGGGCCGCAACTGATTCCGGCGGCAGTTGATTCGCCATCGGGATCTGAGAAAAGTCCGTTTCATCTCGTCTGAGCCACAGCAGCGATCCGACAATCAACGCGATTCCCACAGCGCCGGCGGCCGCGGTCTTCCAGATAACCACAAACTTGCGATCTAGGATTCGTTCACGGGATTTGGATTCGTCGAAAGGCTCGCTATCGGAGGACTGCCGGTTACGGGCGTCGCTAGAAGAGCCGCCGGGGTCGTCCTCTGCATCGCGCTCCGTCAATGCGCGACCTATCCGACCTGATTGCAGGGACTCCGAGGCCGGTTGATGGCTGGGTTTTCCGATCAGGGATTCCAAGTCGGCAATCAGTTGTCGAGCCCCTGGAGCATCATTCGAACCGTCCCAGTCCGTCAGATCGGCCGCCTGAATAGACCGAAATCCGACTGGCGGCGTGACTGCATCGATCAGTACCGGAACCAGTTTTCTAATCGTGCGCGCTTCTTCCGCTTCCTCTTTTACCCAATCGCTCTCGATTGAATCGGTCGACCACAAGACGACCATACAGCGCATCTCGCGCAGCGCCTCTTCGAGCACAGAACGCCATGTGCGCCCTGCGGGAATTCGCCGATCCCACCAGACCGTCCACCCGGCGGATTCCAGCAGCGCAGCGATGCTGCGGGCCGATTCACGGTTTTCTTTGGCGTAACTCAGAAATATATCTGCCATAGGCGCACATAGTTGCGACGTCCAATGGAGCACACTCGAGTTGGAGTAATTTTACCAAATCCCGGCGCGGTTGTAATTGGAAAAATCGGGGGGCACATGGGCAGGAACTGACTAAGTACCCTCCAAAGGCAGAATTCTCCGTGCTTTCGTGCCCGGTTGTACTTCAGACTCGTGCGGCACCACCTGCTACGATCTTAGGGCTCCCACGGTTCCTCCGTACCGCCTCGCTCCCGGTACGCCCGCCGCTTTACAATATCCATAGCCAAGCGGTAAATTCGGCCCAACGGTTTAGTCCAACACGTTTTGTTCCTAATGCCACGTAAGGGATTCCATCGAAGCTCTATCCTTCAAAGAAATCAGGGATAAAACGCTATACGTTAGACCGCTGAGCGCAACGTTCGGCGCGAGAGCACATAAGGAGGTCATCTGATTGATGGATATTCAAACGTACACCGGTAGTTGTCACTGCGGACGGATCCGCTTCGAGGTCACGACCAATCTTTCGCGTGCGAGCGAATGTAACTGCTCAATTTGCCGCAAGAGGGGCTACCTGCATCACATGGTTCCACCCGAGCGGTTTCGTCTACTCGCCGGAGCAGAGGATCTGGAGACGTATCAGTTCGGCACGTTTACAGCGCGGCATCTGTTTTGCCGGCATTGCGGTGTGGCTCCATTCTATCGACCGAGAGCCGACCCGACAAAATACATGATCAACGCGCGCTGCCTGGACGGTGTGGATCTCGCTACATTGCGGATCGAAAAGTTCGACGGCCGAAGCTGGGAGCTCAGGCCCGATGCGCCGTACACTGGAATATGGAAAGATCGGTCATGAGGTTAATGGTCGCAATACGGCGGACAATGGGGATTTGAAAGCGGTGCGGCTTCACGCACCATCCGCCTGATTTGGGGAGTCAATATTACACGGGTGCGGGAAACTCGCTGCTGAGGGTCTTCGACGGTCTGACTACCATCGCGTAAAGGCATCCTACGATGAACAGCACTCCAACCAGACCCCACAGAAGATAGCTATAGCTTTGGGTTCGATCATAAATGGCGCCGGCGGCGACGGGACCCAAGACGGCGCCCCATGCCTGCACGAAGACCATTGAGCCACGAATCTTGGCAAAGTGAGGCCGACCGAAGAACTCACCGACCGTTGACCAGTTCACCGGGAACGTAGATTCTACGAGGGAAAATAGCGGTAAAAAAAACCAAATCTGCCATTCTTTCTCGCTGAAAATAAGAATCAGCAGCGCCAGCATGGCGAACAACATGCAGACCGCCATGAGTTTGGGCTTGTTGACCCGGTCCGCGAGCCAGCCGAACAACAGAGTCGTCGGTAAGCCCATGAAAGCCTGGACTCCCAAGAGGAACGCCGCTTCCGTCTGGCTAAGTCCCTTCCAGACCATGATTGGAACGTAATGAACAGTTACGGCCGTGAGAGTAACAACACGCAAGGCGGTTCCAATCGTGAGAAACCAGAAGGAAGAGGTACGCAGCGCGTCGGCTAAAGTAAAATGACTTTCGTTTCGAGCGCTTTGATGCTGCCCAGGCTGTCCCGTTGGTTCAGCCGCAACGGCCGCATCACCATCGGGTCGCAGCCCCATACTCTCCGGCGAACGACGGACCAACAGGGCCAGCGGTAATCCCAACAACAGAAAAGCGATCCCGTTGCCGAATGCGGCGCGCCGCCAACCCCAATAATAGACGGCCGACGCCAGCAAAGGTGTAAGCAAAAATCCGCCGACGTTGACCGAAGCGCTGATCAAGGACATCGCCAGCGTTCGCAGACGGATGAACCAGGTGTTTGCGATGACCATCGGCGCATCCATGAAACCCGCTTGGAATGAGAGCGAAACGACGCCCATATAAATCAGCACCAGGGCAAAATAGCTGTGCACGTTGGACAGCAACATGTGGCCCACGCCGTTCATCATGATCGCGGTGAGAATAAGAGGACGGGGACCGAAACGGTCCATGATGTAGCCGGCCACGGGACCCTCGAAGGCTCCCTGCGCGCGCGCCAGCGAAAAAACCAGAGATGTCGCCGCGCGGCTCAATCCCAGATCGTGGCTCAGGGGAAGAAAAAAAACCGAAAAGCCGTAATAATACAGCCCACCGCCCAGTATACGCAGGGCGGAGCCGACGGCGATCATGCGCCAGCCGTAAAAGATGCGGGAAATTTTCGCTAGCATTAAGACAAATGGAAGTAACGACGACAGTAGCCGACGAGCGGCAACTCTGCAACGGGATCGCCGCGTGATTCAATACAATGTGAAAGGGAGGTTCTCTTGATGGATAACTGTTGAGTCGGTTCAGCCCGATACTTCGTAAACTTTGGATACATCGCCGTCAACTGAAGTTGCGTTTTCTCAGCTGATCCAACCTGAGTGATTCCGATGATTAAGATCTTTGTGATATTTTGAAAACTTTAAATCCTTCTGCCGACCGATTCCACACTGGCATCGTGATTGCTCAAAACAATTGTGATTGACAAAACAATTTAGTAACGGTTGGGTTTTCAAAGAATCTTGTCTCACAGACAATCGAAACTCGGTGCATCACAACGAAAAACACAGGGGGGATAGAATATGTTAAAGCCGTTTCCGATTTGTCAGATCATTCCGCCGCACATCCTGAACAATATCGTTGAGCGGGGAAAAAAAGAGCAACGCGCGCGGGCGATGCAATCCTTGACTTTGTCTGCGCGCATCCGCGGCCAACGAGATATTACCAGCCTGTTGCCGATTCACGCGGTCGCCGGAACAAAACGCCGCACCATTTACAACACCCATCGCTCCGAAACGCTTCCCGGCACACGCGTCCGAGGCGAAGGTGGTAAACCGGTAAAAAATCGAGCAGTAAACGAAGCCTACGATTACTGCGGCGATGTCTACGATTTTTATGAAGCAGTCTGCGACAGAAACTCGGTCGACGACCAAGGGCTGCGCCTCGATTCTACGGTGCACTACGGCGAGGATTACGACAACGCATTTTGGAACGGCAGCCAAATGGTCTACGGCGACGGCGATGGAGAAATCTTTCAGCGCTTTACAAAGTGCATCGATGTCATTGGCCATGAGCTGACCCACGGCGTGACGCAGTTCGAAGCAGGGCTAACTTATTCGGGTCAACCCGGTGCGCTCAATGAATCGTTCTCGGATGTCTTCGGATCGCTCGTCAAGCAGTGGAAGCTCAAGCAACCGGCAAACAAAGCGGACTGGCTGATCGGAAAAGGCTTGTTTACCTCCAAGGTGAAGGGAGTTGCGCTCCGATCGATGAAAGATCCGGGAACGGCGTACAACGATCCCGTCATCGGCAAGGACCCTCAACCCGCTCACATGAAAGACTATTATAAGGGCAACGAGGATCACGGCGGCGTCCATATCAATTCCGGAATACCAAACCGTGCATTTTACCTGGCAGCCACAGCCATCGGCGGAAACGCTTGGGAAAAGGCAGGGAAAATCTGGTATATTACCTTGCGAGACCGGTTGCGTCCGACGTCAACGTTTAAGGATGCTGCAAACGAGACGATATCGGTTGGCGGGCAGTTGTACGGCTTGGGCGGCATGGAAGAGAAGGCCGTTAAAAACGCCTGGACACAAGTCGGAGTTTAGGAATCGCGTTGCGTATCACGCTGAAGCGAAGCGGCGGGTTTGGCGGCATCCGCACCACCGCTTCGCTTGATATCTCAAAGTTGGCGCCAGACACGAGCGCTGAAATCCGCCGTTTAATCGACGGGGCGAATTTCTTTAACCTGCCTAAAACCATTCATGCAGAGCGCCCGCAACCCGATCGATTTCACTACGAATTGACGATAGAGGGCGAAGGACAATCGCATACCGTGTCCATCGGTGAAGAAGCTGCGTCAAGCGCCTTAAAGTCTCTGATCGCTTGGGTGCAAAAGAATTCAAAAGCGTGAGGATTCTCCCACCAAGTATCTGGCGGTAGAAAAGCCGATTCTCCGCTGGCTGCTTTGACACAGCCTTGGCTTTCTTATAATCCCTTACTGAATTTACTCTCCCGATCAAACAGAGCGTTCCGGCGCACCGGGTTGACAGTCGCAGATTGGTTGGAGGAAGATCCGGTCACTGCGATGAAGCAAGAGGTCGGCTGTCTCTTACAAGCCGTGAGGTTATCGGGTGCTTTAGAAAATTGACTGAGTAATGGCTCACGAAAGGAGGCTTCTATGGGAATACTGAAAATGGAGGGCGTCACTCACTGGTCTATTCCGGTGAACAACCTCGAAGAATCAGAGAAATTCTATGGTGATTTGCTCGGCCTTAAGCCGTTAGGGCGGCTCGGCAATTCGGTCATGTCCTGCTTCAACGTGGGAGACCACAACATACTGCTGTGCGAGCGCGAGCAACCCGTGGACAATCCGCCCGAGGGAGATCACCGAGTCCACCATTCATTCACAGTCAGCCCGGAGACGTTCGTGCAGGCGTGCAAGGTATTTCACGAAAAGAAAATTCCCATCGTCGAGCTTACCTACCGCGCCAAGGGTTACTTTACGGGAAGGGAGCTTTATTTCTTCGATCCAAGCGGAAACAGACTCGAGCTGCGCGATCCGACTTGGAAGCTCGGCATGCCCGAGCCCGCATTCGAAGAAATCGTGCGTTCGTGAGCCGCGAAGATGAGAAGAACTTGGCTTGGCATCGCTCTGATTCTCTTGCTTTGCCATTCGAAGCGGTCGCTCCAGGCGGCGGAATACCTTCGCGCGGCGAGCGGTGGATTTACCACGGCAATTCATGCGGTGCTCTGGGCGGCCTCTGAGGAAAAGATTTTCAGAAAATACGGCCTCGATGTGGAGTATTTGGCTCTGAACACAGGGCGACTGGGCATGCAAATGCTGCTCGCCGATGACATCCAGGTTCTCTTCTCGACCGGCGTTACGGTCGTGAGCACCAATTTACAAAAAGGTGACCTCGCTATTATAGGAGGAGGACTGAATTTTTTTCCCACCAAGCTGGTTACCCGCCCGGAGATAAAAAAAGCGGCGGATCTCAAAGGCAAGACACTGGCCGTAGGCGGTTTCGGCGCCGCCAATCATATGGCCCTCTTGGTGGCGCTGGAAAAACTGGGCGTCAATCCAAAAGAGGTCAGCATCATTCAAGTGGCGGGAGGCGCGGCACAGCTCACCGCTCTCGCCAAGGGGGCCATCTTTGGTTTGATGTTTAACGAACCGCAAGCGACGATCGCCGTAAAAAAGTTCGGCATGCACTCTCTGATTGACTTAATGGAAAGCAAGGCGCCCTTTCCCCAAAATTGTTTTATCGTCAAAAGGGGCTATCTCGAATCGAATCGCGATAAAGTCACCAGCTTCATGAAGGCGGTTATCGAGGCGATTTACCTCCTCAAAAAAGATCGTCCGTTGGCGATCCGCCTGATAAAACAATATGTCCGCGTCAACGATGAAGAGGCCGCCATCGGTTACGACTACTACTTAGCCAAGCACAGTGAAGGAATTTTGGACCTCCCCGATCGTAGAGGGCTTCAGTTCGTCATTGAGGAAACCGCGAAAACCAATCCCAAAGCTGTAGGTCAGACTCCCGAAACCCTTAGACTCCTGGAACCATCGGTTCTCGATGAGCTCAAGAAAAGCGGCTTTGTGGAAAAACTGAAGTCTTGAAGGAGGGCCACGCGAAGATGTACCCCGGCAAACTAATTGAAAAAAGCCTCTGTGAAAATCCGCGGAAATTCTACTCGCTCTAGTTCACGAACTTGAATAGCGACTGTTCAGGTTCAAAAACAGACCGCTCCTCAAGGGATGGAACAGCGGGCGAATTCAATCCTGACGCGGCTCGCAGCTACTTCTTCCACGGCATCGATAAAACCGCTTTTCCCAGCTCGTGCATCAGGCTCGCTGTCTCTAACCGCTGAATTCGTGGCCAGCCGGGCGAGGGCGACAGCCCGAGTGAGAGTCCAAAATCACGTAAAGCGATGTCATCTCCCGAAGGGTTACGCTGTTCCTCGACAACGAAAGACCAAGCCTTTTTATTTTTGTGCTGCCCGGAATCCGGCATCACTCCTGTCTTGCCCGTTTGGCACTTCATCAGCGAAGTAGAGACGCCGCGTTTCAGAGTCCGCGGCGGGCGAAATGGCAAAAAGCAAATCGGATAACTCGTCGGCGTGCTCCTCTTCGTTGGCCAAAATCTCTTCCATCATTGTGCGCGACGTCGGGTCTTTGCCACCGAAATAATTTATCATTTGGCGGTACGTCTCGACATGGCGAAGAAAAATAGCGCCGGCATACTGCTGCACCGCCTGCGCGGATCCCGAATTGAAGTTTTCCTGGTGCATCCCGGTGGCCCGTTTTGGGCGAAAAAAGATGCGGGAGCATGGTCTATACCCAAAGGAGAGTTCGAAGTGGGCCAAGATCCGCTGGAAGCGGCAAAGCGGGAATTTAAAGAGGAAACCGGATTTGCCGTGGAAGGCAATTTCATCGAACTGACTCCAGTCAAGCAGCCCGGCGGGAAGGTCGTTTACGCATGGGCAGTCATGGGTGACTGTGAAGCGGAATCGATCAAGAGCAACACATTTTCCCTGGAGTGGCCTCCACGGTCAGGCAAGCGTAAGGAATTTCCAGAAGTGGACCGGGCCGGATGGTTTACTCCGGAGGTCGCCCGAGAAAAAATCTTGAAAGGTCAGCTGAACTTTCTCGAAGAGCTAAAGCGAAAGATTGAAAACAACTCAGTTTCGCCGGTCTAATTTGACTGCCTCTGACCGCCGTGCTACGAACCAAAAAACTGTCTGCCAGCCCGGATTATGCATTCGTGACAGCGATCGAGGGGCGAGCGCGCCAAGGCACAGGCTCATTGCCTTCGCTTTGAAGGGCTCATCCCTCGATCGACACAGTGTCGTAGTTTTTCCTCTGACCATGAATAATGCGGGGTAGCAGTGCCACGAGAAAGGCCGCCTAGCCTTTGAAATTCGAAGAGCTTAAATCATTGGATTTGCGAAGCTGCGCCACCGTCGCGGAAATCGTCGACGCGATGAGGTTCTGCGCGTTCGGCGCCAGAATGCTTGGCGAGGCCGCCAAGACGATCCATGAGATGATCACTGCAAAGAGGAAGCCGATTCTTATTTATAGTGGACTGCCGGATTCGCCTCTGGGGCTGTGTCTAAAAAAATTTGTTGAGAATAGGTGGTGCGCGCGGATCTTGCTCCCATCTCAGTATGCACGGCGAAAATTCAGCGGCGAAAACATCATCGTCGTCGGCGCATTCTCAGAAAGAAACGCCGAGGCGATCTATTCGAAACCCGCACGGGCCATTTATATCAACCCTTTCGATATGGCGCGACCCGGACAGGTCAAAGACGGCTATTTTCCCGATGCCGTTTTTGCCGACCCGCGCTACATTATGCCGGTTCTCTATCGAACCCTGGACGAATGGATCAATGGCAAGCGAACCCCGGTCGGACAGTTGATATCGGATCTTGCTTCCTACGGCGGCGTCGCTTCGCAGGTTTCCAGAGGAGCCAAGGCGCTGCACACCATGGCGCGTGATAAAAACTGCCTTCGTTTTCTTACGGTCAGCGGCGCCATGACGGTCGGGAAAATGGACCTGGTAATCTGCGACATGATCGAGTCGGGATTGAGCCATGCGATTTCTTCGACCGGAGCTCTCATGGCTCACGGTCTCGTGTCATCCATTGGGCTCAAGCACTACAAGTACAATCCGGCTTACGACGATACGGCGCTGGCCCGTCGAAAGCTAAACCGCGTTACGGACACTCTCGAGCCCGAGACCAATCTCGATACCGTCGAGGAGGTGCTTGGCGAGGTGATCGATCAACTGGATGGCGCGCGCCCGATCAGCCCCACGGTTTTAAATAAACTCATCGGGAAACATCTCGCAGAGCACTATCCTAACGAACGCGGTATATTAAAGTCGGCCTATCTCCGCGGCGTCCCGGTATTTGTGCCGGCGTTCGTGGATTCCGAGCTGGGTAACGATCTCTACATCCACAACGTCAAACGTAAACGCCGCGGCAAGAAACCGATTTTGATGGACCTTGAAAGCGATAGCAAAGAACTGATCAAGCTTGTGACGGAGGCGAAACGGTTTGGAATTTTTACCGTCGGCGGAGGCGTGCCGCGGAACAACGTTCAAAACGTCGCTCCGCTGATCGAGATCGTCAATGAGCGCCTGGGCACTAACTTACCGCCACGCCGCTTCACATACGGAATCAGAATCTGCCCGGACCGACCCCACTTCGGGCATCTGTCCGGCTGCACCTACTCCGAAAATGAATCCTGGCGCAAGGCAGCGAAAAACGGCGTCTATGCCGAAATCCAAGCCGACGCCACCCAGGTATGGCCGTTCCTCGTAAAACATATCTTTGAAACTCTTGCCGAAAAAAAGACGTGATGGTGATGTATACGGACTGCTGATGAGATTCGCTCCGAATTTTATTCTGCTCTATTTCTCGTGACGAGCGGTCTGCCCCGCTTACTTGGGAGATACGGCCGAAGCGAAGCTAAGGAGGTTCCTCAAGGGCTCGTTCGGGTGGTACAGGACCGACAGTAGGCCTTTTGAAGTACGATCAGTTGGCGACCTTTGAGCGCGCGTCACTGTATCGCGGCGCAAAGCTGTAATTGACGATTATTTGGTCCCGAACGTTTTTAACGCCGGAAACACTGCGCGCCGCCTGCGCCGCTGCGAGCTTCTGCCGTTCGGTCGCGCCTCGACCGCCGAGATAAGCCGTGCCGTCTATAACAGAAACTTCAACGCCTGTTATCGCGCGGTTAGCGATCGCCTTGTATATTTCAAATTCTAATCTGTCATTCGTTAACGTACGATCACTACCAACCAGGGTGTCGCTTGCCCGCCTGGCAGCCATTTTTACTTTATCCTGATATTTCTTATCGTTTTTAACCGTCTGTTTTCCTTGGGACCGCTCCGGGGTTACGGCGGCTTGGGA
>WNGH01005475.1_pt1 | contig 13006 bp, 13 predicted proteins | sample 5400631 | NCBI WGS metagenome assembly WNGH01 (sample SAMN13153373, study PRJNA577476) | soil metagenome | isolation source: 115 cm soil or saprolite under Garry oak tree replicate 1 | place: USA:California | collected 2016-06-15
CTTTAATCGCCTTAACCACGGCGCGAAGCTTGTTCACAATCACGATCTTCTGATCGAAAGGTAGTTTCGCAAGTCTTCTTCGGCGCTCCTCCTTGGCGCGGAAGATATCGTCAACGGTGAGTCTTGTTATATCAACCGCCTTACTGCTCATTTACTCCTCCAACTCGTAACGTGAAACAAACTGTTTCCACTTGGCATCAAGGCCGTTTCGCCGAACAATCTCTCGGAAGGTTTCCATGTCAACGTGTTTGAACCGAATTAAGTCGTTCACTCGCAGGTGATCTTTTGGCCGACCCGATCGAAGAAGTTCCGCCGCCAAGTAATCAGCGGTGAAAATGAGAGTAGGAGTTTGTCCATGTTCCACTTGCCGCGCCTGCATCACCGCTTCTTCCTGCACTGTTTCCGCAACCGGAATGAATTGCACTGGCCAATCTTCGATCAGAATACCGACACCTTCCTCAACGGAATGGTAACCCAACTTCTCAAGATATGTGTAAATCGGTTCGAGAGATACCAAGCCACTGTCTCCAAAAAATACTGGCAAGAAAAATACGTCGATGTCATCCGTTTGATAAGGCTCAAGGTAGTAAATAGCCGCAATTCCACCGCCAATGGCGAATTTCTCAAAGACGCCATCGGCTTGCATGCGGTTTAGTATTTCGATGACCTTCTCCATTTATTCTTGCTTCCGGCGAGCTTTCGATCTAAGTATTAGCGAAGTCAAGTTTATCATCCATCGAAGGGTACCGGTAATTCTGTTGTGGTTCGTGGACAGCCAATCATGCTAACGAATCGATCATCTAAGAAGCTGCTCGGCTGGCTGGCCATCATCGCTTCAGGCGGCGCCGTCTTGGCTCAATACATCTCTGCCGACACGTACACGCATTACGAATTACTGGCGCCGGAGACTCATCAATTCAAGATTTATTACGAAGTGACGGAGACGCGCGCGGGCGCGCGATTTCATTTCAATCAGATTCGCGAAGGCAGCGAAGCGTCCGATGAATCGGTGATCGATCTGGCGATGAATCGGTGATCGATCTGGCGACGGGCAAGCCTTTGAAGTTTGAAGTCGTCAGCGGAACGCAGGCTAAGGCCGATTCGCCCGCTGAGAACTTTAGTCCGACGGCTAAATACATCAAAGTGTACCTGACGCATCCGATTCCCGAGCGCGGCGAGTATCGTCTGGCAATAATCAAAACCTACAAAGACGACAAGAGCTATTACAGTGAAGGCGATCAAATCGTCTTCAAACGCCCATTGTCGATCCCGCGCAACAGTGTGGTGTTGCCGCTGGGCTATGAAATAGTTTCGTGTTCAGTAGCAACGCAAGTGCTGAGGGAACCGGATGGCCGTTTGAAACTGGCGTTCGTGAATGCCGGCAGCGGTGGATCGTTGGAGGTCGCGATTAGAGCAAAGAAACTGAAGTCAGTACCACCCGCGGTAGTGGGTGGGTCCAGCCTTTTGGAGGTTGAACGGTGAGATTATTGCGCGCGATTCTAATCGTGCTTTTCTGCCTTAGCACCCGCCCGCTACCGCAGGCGCTAGTGACAAACGTCGTCGCGCAGAATCAGAACCCCTCCATCACTGAGCGCGCTTATCAGGATCGCGAGATTCTCTACGAGCTTCAGTCGCCTGAGTCGCACGCTTTTCGCATCACTCACGACTACACCGTCCGCAAGGTGGGCGAGAAATATTATTTCAATGTCGTTCGCGCCGGCAGTCATGTCACCAATCCTGACAGCGTCGATCTCGATACTGGTGAAAAACTGAAATGGGAGATCATCAGCGGTAAGCAAGCGACCGAGCGCAAGCTTCCCGTCGGCGAGACAATAAAGGATGACAGCGAGATCGTCGTTACTTATCTGAGTCGCTCGCTCGCGCCCGGAACGACCAACAGAATTCGTTTAATGGAGACGTACGCCGATCCGAAGAGTTACTACATGGACGGCGAGGAGTTGGTTTGGGATCGCAGCTTCGGAAGGCTCCGCAACACGGTCGTACTGCCGCTTGGCTGGTACCTGACAACTCTGTCTTCGCCGGCAACCATTCAGACCTTGGCGGATGGACGCGTTTCGATCTATGTGGTGAACCCGCGACCCGACGACATTCGCGTATACTTCCGCGCGCGCCGGCGAGCGGGGCAGTAGCCCGACCGTAAGGGAGGGCGCTAGATCAGCACTTGAAGATGATCAGACACCGAAACCTTACGCTCTTAGTTCTCGCGTCCTGCGTTTGCCTTACTCTATTTCCGGCTCTGCCGGTTCATTCGCAGAAACAGAAAGACGCGCCCTATTATCCGGTAGCCGGAGAGACCTGGCTGCGACGCAAGCCGGAAGAAGTCGGCATGGACAGTGCGCTGCTCGATCAGGCGTTGGCTTACGCGAAGACGCAGGCGAGCACAATCCCGCCGGATTTTTCGACGCAGGTCGAGACTTTTGGCCGCGTGCTCGGCCCGCTGCCAAAGATGCGCGGCGACACGAACGGGATCATCATTCGGCATGGCTACATCGTCGCCGAATGGGGCGACACGAACCGTATCGATCCGACTTACAGCGTCGCCAAGAGTTTTCTCTCCACGCTCTGCGGGCTGGCTATCGATCGCGGAATGATCAAGAGCGTTCATGATCCGATGAAGCAATACGCGACCGATGATGGTTACACTTCTCCGCACAACGCGAAGATCACCTGGGAAAACCACTTGCAGCAAACCAGCGAGTGGGAAGGATCGATGTTCGGAAAGAACAGCGACTTTGTCGGCGTTGAAGAATTCGGCCGCGGCCAGCGGCAGCCGCGCATGATCAAAGAGCCAGGCACGTTTTGGGAATACAACGACGTGCGCATCAATCGCATGTCGCTGACACTTCTCGAAGTCTGGCAAAAGCCGCTGCCGCTGGTTCTGAAGAATGAAATCATGGATCGCATCGGCGCTTCGAACACTTGGCAGTATCACGGCTACTTCAATTCTCAGGTCCGGATCAAAGGCAAGATGATTGAGTCAGTCAGCGGCGGCACGCGCTGGGGCGGCGGTCTTTGGATAAATACGCGCGACATGGCGCGCTTTGGCTATCTGTTCCTCCGCCGCGGAAATTGGAAAGGCAACCAAATCATTTCCGAGAACTGGATCAAAATGGCGACCACGCCGACAACGATTGGGCAGGACTACGGATTTCTTTGGTGGCTCAACACGCAGGGGAAACAATATCCCGACGCCCCGCGTAATAGCTTTTCCGCGCTTGGGGCCGGCTCAAACACGATCTGGATCGATCCCGAACATGATCTCGTGGTCGTCTGGCGCTGGCATCGCGACCGCAGCGCCAATGAGCTATTCAAAAACATTCTTGCCGCAGTGGTGGAAAAACGGTAGCAATCTGTTATTCAGTCACAACATTACCCGCGCTATAAGCTGGATTCGCGAGCAGCGCGCCGATGAACATTAAGGAGACCAAATTCAAATGCGCCCCAGTACTGTCGTTAGCCGTACGCTTAACCTTATCTGCGTCTGCTTGATCTTGTCAGCACTGCCACTGATCGTAATCGCCCAGGACGACGATAAAGCGCAACCGCAGGCGACCCCAGCTCAGCGTCCTTCACCTGAAGCGGCCAAACCTGACGCCGCGAAGAGACCCGAGCAAGCATCCGAAGATGAAAGCAAGCCGCGCGACCCGATGTCGACGCCGACTTTCAACGGATTGAAGTTTCGCTCGATTGGTCCGGCATTCACCTCGGGCCGCGTCATTGGCTTCGCGGTTGAGCCGAATAACCCTTCGCATTTTTTCGTCGCCTCCGCCTCGGGTGGCGTTTGGAAAACAGTGAATGATGGAACGACGTGGATTCCGGTCTTTGATCGCGAAGGTTCGTATTCCATCGGCGCAATTGCGCTCGATCCGAAAAATCCTTTGACGGTTTGGGTCGGCACCGGAGAGAACAACAGCCAGCGTAGCGTCTCGTATGGCAGCGGTCTCTATCGTTCGGATGATGGCGGCAAGACCTGGAAGAACGTGGGACTGAAAACGTCAGAACATATCGGTCGCATCGCGATCGATCCGAAAGATTCCAACATCGTTTACGTCGCGGCGCAGGGACCGCTATGGGGTCCGGGCGGGGACCGTGGTCTCTTCAAAACGGTCGACGGCGGCAAAACGTGGAAGAACATTCTGAACATCAGCGAGAACACCGGCGTGACCGATGTCGTGGTCGATCCACAGAATCCCGAAACGATTTACGCCGCGTCGTATCAACGTCGCCGTCACATGTTTACCTTAATCGACGGTGGTCCCGAAAGTGCGATCTACAAATCAACCGACGCCGGCGCGACCTGGAATAAAGTGCGCGCCGGATTGCCGACTACTGAAATGGGCCGCATCGGTCTGGCAATTTCTCAGGTCGATTCAAATGTAATTTACGCCACGATTGAAGCCGCGGATCGAAAGGGCGGCATCTTTCGCTCGAACGATCGCGGCGGAAGCTGGGAAAAACGAAACGAATTCGACGCGGGCGCGATGTACTACGCGCGCATCGTTGCCGATCCAAAGGACGTCGATCGCATCTATGTGATGAATGTTTTCTTAATGGTTTCCGATGACGGGGGCAGGACGCTGCGGCGGCTCGGTGAAAAATCGAAGCACGTCGATAACCATGAAATCTGGATCGATCCCAACAATACGGATCATTACCTGGTTGGCTGTGACGGTGGCGTCTACGAAAGCCATGATCGCGGCGCGAACTGGGATTTCAAGCGGAACTTGCCGGTGACGCAGCTCTACGACGTGACAACCGATAACGCAGCGCCGTTTTACAACGTCTTTGGCGGCGCGCAAGACAATTTCGCTTTCGGCGGTCCGTCGCGCACGCATAACGCGTCGGGCATCGTCAACAGCGACTGGTGGGTTACGCAGGGCGGAGACGGTTTTCGCACTCAAGTTGATCCCGAAGATCCGAATACCATCTATGCCGAACTCCAGAATGGCAACCTGGTTCGGGATGACAAGCGCACGGGCGAACGCATGGGAATTCAACCGGAGATTGGCCGCAATGAAGATCCTTTACGATGGAATTGGGACTCGCCTTTCATCATCAGTCCGCATTCGCACACGCGCATCTATTTCGCTGCCGACAAGCTTTTTCGCAGCGACGATCGCGGCGACAGTTGGCAAGTCATCAGCGGCCAGCTTTCGCGCGGGCTCGATCGTGACAAGCTGCCGGTAATGGGCAAAGTCTGGAGCATGGACGCCGTCGCGAAGAATCAATCCACCGCTTTCTTTGGCAATGCCTCTGCGCTTGCCGAATCGCCAAAGAAGGAAGGATTGATCTACGTCGGTACTGACGATGGTTTGATTCAAATAACCGAAGATGGCGGCAAGAACTGGCGGAAAGTTGACAAACTTCCTGACGTGCCTGAGATGGCTTACGTCAGCCGCATCGTGGCTTCGAACGCGGACGCGAATATGGTTTACGTTGCGATCGAAAATCATCAGAACGCAGACTTCAAACCTTATCTTTTCAAGAGCACCGACGCAGGCCGCACCTGGGCTTCCATCAAAGCTAATCTCCCCGCGAATCATCCGGTGTGGGCGATTGCCGAAGATCATGTCAATCCGAATCTGCTTTTCGTGGGCACTGAGTTTGGCCTCTTCTTTTCCATCGACACCGGACAAAAATGGATTCAGCTCAAGGGCGGGCTGCCGACGATTCAAGTGCGCGACATTGACATTCAGCGACGCGAGAACGATCTCGTTTTGGGAACATTTGGCCGCGGCTTCTACATTCTGGATAACTACACGCCGCTCCGTTTGCTGAAACCGGAGATGTTGAAACAGGACGCGCTGCTGTTTCCCGTCAAAGACGCTCTGATGTACATCCAGGCGCAACCCATCGGCGGCCGTGGCAAGAGTTTTCAGGGTGAATCATTTTTCACGGCTGAGAATCCGCCCTTCGGCGCGACCTTCACCTACTATTTGAAAGAAGAGTTGAAGACCAAAAAAGCGAAGCGTCAAGAAGCTGAGAAAGATGCGCAGAAGAAAAACGCCGCGATTAATTTGCCCAGCCGGGCCGAGCTTCGCGCCGAAGAAGAAGAGGAAGCGCCCGCAATCATTTTCACGGTCGCTGATTCTTCCGGCCGAGTAGTGCGTCGTTTGACGGGACCGATCACTGCCGGCATGCAACGCGTCGCGTGGGATCTTCGCTATGCACCGCCGTCTCTGCCGCCGCCGCCAAATCCGGAAGCTGAAGATCCTTTCAACGAAGGACCAGCGGGTCCGCTGGTTATGCCTGGGACTTACAAAGTCTCCTTGGCCAGGAGAGTCGACGGCGTGACGACACCTCTCGGTCAGCCACAGGATTTCCAGATCGTCGTCGAAGGTCAGGAACGAATGACGCCTGCCGATCGAATTGCGCTGGTCGAGTTCCAACAGAAAGTCGCACGCCTCCAGCGAGCCATGCAAGGCGCGCTTGAAGCTGCCAATGCGCTCACGCCGCGCTTCGTAGCGATCCGGCGCGCGTTGCTGGAAACGCCAAACGCGCCGGAAAAATTACTTGACGATGCATCAGCTTTGGAGAAGCGCAAGAATGAGATCCTGCGCGCCTTGCGCGGCGATCAGGCTCTGCGACAGCGCAATATGAATCTGCCGCCATCGATCAGCGAACGCGTCGGCAGCATCGTCGGCTCGCAACGCATGTCCACATCTCGACCGACGCAAACGCAGATAAATCAATACGCCGCCGCGGCCCAGGAATTCGAGACGACTCTCAATCAACTGCGCCAGTTGGTCGAAGTCGATCTTCAGAAATTGGAGAAACAGATGGAAATCGCCGGCGCCCCCTGGACGCCGGGACGAATTCCTGAATGGAAGGATCAGTAGTTCTCTCATTCGCTGATTAATCTGGCGTAATGCGGTCGCCTCTTAGTCGACCAGACAAGTCGGGCGCCAACGGGTTTCCCGAAGGGTCGCTGAACTGAAAGGTGAAAGTGCCCGTGAAGCTGCGGCCGCCCCGATCAAGAGTGATTAGTTCCAGGATTGTCACCCGGCCGATCACAAACGTATTGGTCGGATCGAAGAGCCAGGCCGGGTGCTTGAGCTTGAGTGTCCGCGGTCCGCTGTTTTCATAAACGCCCAGACACACGTTGCCTGTGGCTGGTGGTGAAGTGTCGTTCAGAATCTCAGTCCCGTCGATATGGTATTGGTCGAACCCTTCATCGACCACCTGGTTGTCGGCAATGAACTTCACGTCCCAAAGACCGACGATTGTCGGGCTGTCCGCGACCTCGTCATCTCCTACGCGCGGCTTAACCGTCATTGCCGGTAGCGCATTCGCCGCATTGGCGAAGACAGGCTGGTTATGCTTTAGCGAAACTCCGCATTGAGCGTTTGCGCGCGACGCGAATGTCCCGCAAAGCCCAATGACCAAGCCGAATATCGCAATTAACTTTGTTGATTTCATCGTAGTTTCCTCTCAGTGCCGGTCAGGACCGGCGGGTTTGTAAGACTAGAAAGTCACAGGTTAAGACCGTGTGTCGATTGTATTTTCCGCAGCAATCCGAAGTCATCGGTTAGGCTGGAGCTGATCATTAGAATCGCGTCAGCCTATGGCGCTCTGCCACTCGTTTAACTGCCCTCATTTACTAGCGCGACATTTCGGGCGAGAACGTCTCAAAAAACTCCCGCAAGGAAAATTGACTTGTTATTAGCGTCAGCATATTCTCGCGAACGTATCCGCATCGACGCACCAAGCATATGAGCCAGTCTGTAAGCCCACGCGACATAACCCAGATGCTAAAGGAATGGAGCGACGGCAAGGATGCGATACTCGACCAGCTTTTGCCGCTCGTTTACGCGGAATTGCGCCGTCAGGCGGCGCGTCACCTACGTCGTGAACGGCAAGACCACACGCTGCAGACCACCGCGCTGATTCATGAGGCGTACCTGAAATTGGTTGGCCAAAGGAATGTCAAGTGGGAAAGCCGCACGCATTTCTTCGCCATCGCTTCGCAAGCGATGCGGCGCGTTCTGGTGGACTATGCCCGAGCGCGAAAGCGAGCCAAGCGCGGTGGCGATGACATACGACTTTCTTTGGCGGCAGCCGAGCAGATCGCGAGCAATCAAAAACCGGTCGATCTGATTGCGCTCGATGAAGCTTTGACGCGGTTGGCGGCCATTGATGAACAACAGTCGCGCGTTGTCGAGTTGCGATACTTCAGCGGCTTGAGTTTGGAAGAGACGGCAATGATTCTGAACATTTCGCGCGCGACCGCCGCGCGCGAATGGAACATGGCCAGGGCCTGGCTGCATCGCGAACTAACCAAATAGAGCCACGGATGATTCCCGATCGTTGGCAGGAAATCAAGCGAATGTTCGACGCTGCGTTGGAGCGCGCGCCCGGCGAGCGGCTGAGCTATCTTGTCGACGCTTGCGACGATGATGAGGACCTGCGCCGCGAAGTCGAATCGCTGCTGGCTTCTTTCGACGAGTCTCGGAGCTTCATGGAGCAGCCGGGAGTCGGCGAAGTAGCCGACGTGATCTTGGAAACTCGGCCGCAATTATGTGCCGGCGATCACGTCGGTCACTATCGGATAACGCAACCGATCGGCGCTGGCGGCATGGGCGAGGTTTACCTGGCCCATGATTTGGAGCTTGAACGCGACGTCGCTTTGAAAATTCTTGCCGCCGACGTCGCCGCCGATCAACAGAGGATGCAGCGCTTCATCCAGGAAGCAAAGAGCGCTTCCGCCTTAAATCATCCCAACATCATTACCATCTATGAGGTGGGACTGGCGGATGGCCGCCGCTTTATCGCCACCGAATTCATCAAAGGCGAGACGTTGCGCCAACGCCTGCGGCGCGAGCGGCTATCTCTGCGCGAATGTTTCGAGGTTGCTGTGCAACTGGCCCGCGCGCTCTCAGCGGCGCATGAAGCAAAAGTAGTTCACCGCGACATCAAGCCCGAAAACATCATGCTGCGGCCTGATGGTTTGGTAAAGGTGTTGGATTTTGGCCTCGCGAAGCTGACCGAGAAAACACCCAACCTCCGAGCGCTTGATTTGAACGCCGCCACGCGAGTCCAAATCAAGACGGCGCCGGGCATGGTGATGGGCACGGCTAACTACATGTCGCCGGAGCAAGCGCGCGGCAAAGAGGTTGATCTTCGGACGGACATCTGGAGTTTCGGCGTGGTGCTTTACGAGATGTTAACGGATCGCCTGCCTTTCACTGGCGAGACGCCGACCGATGTCCTGGCGGCACTCTTAAAGGATGAGCCGGCGCCACTCGCCACGCAGGCGCCTGATGCCCCGGCTGAGTTGCAACGCATAACCCACAAGGCTCTCAGGAAAGAACCCGACGAACGTTATCAGAACGTCAAAGATCTGCTATTCGACCTACAGACTTTGCAACGCGAGTTGGATCTCGCTGCGGAGCTGGAACGATCGATGCCCAGCCGGTTGAGAGATGTCGCGGCCGCGGCGCAATCTTCACCACCTGCGACAATGATTGACACGGCGCGCACCGCTTCCGGTGCAGAAAACATCGTCCCGAAAACCCGGCGCTACCAGCGAAATGTTCTACTGGCTCTGGTAGCACTTGCCTTGACCGTGGTCATTTTTTCCTCTTTCTTCCTACTCAAACGGAAGACGTCTGCTCTGACCGAGCAAGATACAATTCTGCTGGCGGACTTCGATAACAAAACGGGTGACGCGGTGTTTGACGACACGCTGAAGCAAGGTTTGGCGGCGCAGTTGCAGCAGTCGCCTTTCTTGAATCTCCTGCCTGATGCGAGGGCGCGCCAGACATTGCGACTAATGAATCGTCCCCCGGGTGAACGAATGACGCGTGACGTGGCGCGCGAGGTTTGTCAGCGCCAGGAACTCAAAGCGCTGGTTGCCGGGACCATCGCAAAGTTCGATCGCAATTACTCGCTGGCTCTCGAAGCGGTCAACTGTCAAACAGGCGACACTATTGCCCTCACGCAGGCGCAGGCCGACGGCAAAGATCAGGTTCTGTCGGCGCTCTCTCACGCCGCGGCTGATCTGCGTGAGAAGCTGGGCGAGTCTTTGACTTCGATTAAAAAGTTCGACGTGCCGATCGATCAATTAACCACCGGCTCTTTGGACGCACTCAAGGCTTATTCGCTCGCGTTCGATCGTTCCAACAAGGGCAAGTACTTTGAATCGGTACCACTGTTCCGGCACGCTACCGAACTCGATCCCAATTTTGCTTATGCGTACGCGCTGCTCGCCGGGAATTACATCATCCTCAACCAACCGCGCCACGCAGCGGAGAATGCGGCCAGAGCGTTCGCTTTGAAAGATCGGTTAAGCGAAAGAGAGAAGCTGTACATAACCAACTATTACAACGTCGCGGTTACCGGTGAACTGGACAAGTCGGTCGAAGGCCTTAAGGTCTATAAGCGAACTTACCCGGGAGACTTTAGGCCTCCCGGAAATCTCTCTTTGACCTATTCGCTGTTGGGCCAATTTGAGAAAAGCGAAGCCGAAGCGCGCGAGTCGGTGCGCCTGAACCCGAATATTTCCGCCTGGCACGTGACTCTGGGAACAGCTCTCATACGCCTTGATCGCTTCGGTGAGGCCAAAGAAACTTTCGAGCGATCACTTCAGATGAACCTCGACGATGCTCGCATACATTCCGGGCTGTACCAGATCGCGTTTATCGATCATGACGCTACGGCGATGCAACAACAGCTTGATTGGGCGCGCGGCCTGCCTGAAGAATATTTCGCGGCTGACCTGCAAACCTCCACCGCAGCATACTTGGGACAATGGCGGCAGGCGCAGGATTTTGCGCGACGCGCCATCGAGCTGGCCACGCGGGTTGACGTGAAAGAAGTGGCCGCAAGGTATGCGGCAGAGCAAGCATTGCGAGCGGCGGCGTTCGGCAGATGCGATCAGGTCAAGACTTATGTGGCGCAATCACTCGCGCTCGAGCGCAATCAAGTAACCCTCGCGCGCGCGGCGTTAAGCCAGGCGCTGTGCAGCTACCAGACTCAATCGTTGATCGACGAACTTACTAAGCAACACGAGGGCGACACGATCGTCAACGGGCTCTGGCTGCCCGTAATTCGTGCGGCGATCGAATTCAATCACGGCAACGCGGCAAAGGCAGTTGAGTTGCTGGAAAGCGCGCGCGCTTACGAGCCGGCGGCGGAATTCTGGACTAATCATTTGCGCGGCGAGGCTTACCTGAAACTCGGGCACGGCGCGGAAGCCGCAGCCGAGTTCCAACATATTCTCGAGCACCGCGGCGAGGCTCCACTGTCGGTCTTGTTTCCGTTTGCGAATCTCGGCTTGGCCCGCGCGGCCCAACAAAGAGGCGATGTTTCTCAGGCACGCAAGGCTTACGAAGATTTTCTTGCGCTCTGGAAAGACGCAGACCCGGATCTTCCGGCGGTTCAAATTGCCAAAGCAGAGTCTGCAAAGTTGCGCTAAGAGTTAATACTGGTGGTCGCAAAGCCTGGGGGAGACGGATGGGATTTGAATATTAACTACGATGGTCTTGCCAGCCTGCCGAAACTCTCAGTTAAAGGCGCCGTCGACAACGTCAATCACTTTTCTCATTGGAATTGGAGAAACAGATGAGGACCATTCGTTACAGAACCGCGAGCGGTAGCGACCGGCCTGTTGTCTCGCCTGACTTCTTCAACAATGAAAGGGCCGGTCGCTACCGCTCGCGGTTCTGTAACGATAAGCTGCTCTTGGCACGGACAACCCAGTCCCACTTCGAATTGCAACCGCAAAGACTGGCCCACACCTGCCTTTGCGGATAATAATCCCAGCCAAGTAAGCTTCGAGGACTATCATTGGCAGATTTTTCTGTGCAGGAAACGAACATCCAGCGCAAAGTGCGGCCAACTCATCCCGGCGCGATCCTAAGAAACATGCTCGCAGAGCTGGCAACTGATGGGAGCGACGAGTTGGCATCGCTGACGCAAAAGGAACTGGCAAAGCGGCTCGGTGTGTCGCGGCGCGCGGTCAGTGAGTTGCTTCACGAGCGGAGCACTATTACAGCCGATATGGCGATCCGTTTATCGCGAGTGTTCAAGACGACACCAGACATTTGGATGAACTTGCAGAAGGCTGTTGACCTGTGGGACGCAGCCCAGGCGAACAAGAATCAGTACGCGAAGCTCAGACCGATTGCCGCTTAAAGTCATTACCCCGCCTTCAACTCTCCCAACAAGGTTCTTCCCTCGCCATATTCGATATCGCTGATTCGCCAACCAGTCTTGCCGTTGACCAGGACAAAGACGATATTTTTCTGCTGGCCAAAGTTTTCGAAGCGTACCTTCACGCGCGCTTTTCCGCCGGCAAAGGTTGCTTTGTCGATGGCGAACTTTTTGATTTCCATGTCCTGCGCATCGTAGAGCGGGTCGCCGTCGATCGCGCCGACTTCGCCTTTGGAATGAACTGCATCTTTCCAAATCATGTCGGCGAGGTTTTTCGCGAAATACTTGTACAGCAAAGTGCGGCTGCGGGTTTGAAAGAAAGGACTGTGTTTGCGGTTATGCTCGCGATAAAGATCGGCCACTAAGGCATCCGGAGATAATCGATTAATCGGTCTGGTTTGCCCGTGAACCACAAACGAAAAACAGAGGACCGCGATTATCAGAATGAGTTTTGCTCTCTTCATAAAAGTCCTTTCGATGATTGACGATGATGCGTGCCGTTTAGTGCCGTTTCTAAAGTTCTCGTAACAACAGTGATTCGGTTTTCAGTCCCGGAGGGACGAAATGTTTATAGAACCAAGCCCAAAAAGAACCGCTTCGCTCCAGCGGAGCGAGACATTCCTTTCTTTCGACAACACATTGCGCTCCTACGGAGCGCTGGTGTGCTTGCTGTGGATTAGCTATAAACATTTGGCCGCTCTGCGGCCAGCCCAGATTTTGTCAGCGAACTTTAGAAACAGGATACTAGCAGATCGTCGTATGATGCGCTTCGCAAAAAACTGAATCCGCAGTTATGATATGCCTGCGATGAACGCCCTACCAATAATTGTCG
>WNGH01026251.1_pt1 | contig 13004 bp, 17 predicted proteins | sample 5400631 | NCBI WGS metagenome assembly WNGH01 (sample SAMN13153373, study PRJNA577476) | soil metagenome | isolation source: 115 cm soil or saprolite under Garry oak tree replicate 1 | place: USA:California | collected 2016-06-15
ACAAGCCGCGGTTTTGAGGGTGTAATCGCGAAGGAAAGTCAGTCCCAGTACGTCCTAGGTCTAAGAACAGATTACTGGATCAAGATCAAACAGGTCAACACGACTGAATGCGTTGTCGTCGGCTTCGGCGCGGGAGAGGGCGCACGCGCTCGGACCTTTGGCTCTCTGATTCTTGCTGCATATGACGACGATGGAAGGCTGCAGCATGTAGGAAACGTGGGCGGAGGATTCTCCAACGACAACCTTGAACAGGTCAAGAGAAAACTCGACAAGCTGCGAACAACAGGACCAACGATTCAAGGACCAGTGGACTCGCCAACCCCTGTAACCTGGGTCAAGGCTAGGCTTGTCGTCGAGGTTGCGTACATGGCAGTTACCAACGATAGGAGGCTCAGATTTCCAAGATTCAAACGGGTTAGAGGTGACAAAGATCCATTGGACTGCAGGCTCCCCTTTTGACCTAGACGAATCCGGACCAGAACCGTCGCTTAGAATTTTTGTTGCTGCGGGTCAGGCCCCAGAACAGGCGGATAATACCGAACAGGATCATGAAACCACCAAGGTACTCCCAGTAGATCGAAGCCGAGCGTGCGAAGATACCGACCTTCGCAGCCAACAAGATGAGGCCACATACGATCCAAACCAGTCCAGAGATGGACACGTACAAGCGTGTGGACTGCATCTGGGATAGCCGGTTTACTATGGAATTACGAATAGATAGCTCTATGGATTATCCTGCTAAGAAAATCCTACCTATGCAGATGTCGGTTGCGCGCTAGAGGATAGCTAGGACGAAGGCATATAATCCGCCGGAAGCTACGAGATGTTGTCGTCGATGTTGACAGAAGTTCGCACTGTTAGAATGCCCTCGTGCAACTGGTGCGGACGCATGATACTGCCCCGCGAAGGTGCGGTGAAGTTCCCGTGTCCCCAGTGTGGCGAGACGACCATCTGGCGCTGCGAGAAGTGCCGCGGCTTCGGCCGTCCATACAAGTGTCAGAAATGCGGCTTCTCAGGACCCTAGACGGTAACCAGAATTGGCAAAGGTCATGGTCTCTCTCAAGATATTTCCCTCAGACATAATCGCAGACATGAACGGGCTCAAAGACGCGATCAAGAAATCACTCGAAGGCCAAGCAACCATCTACAAGTTCGATGAAGAGCCTGTCGCCTTCGGACTAGTCGCTCTTGTCGCGCACATATTGATGCCAGAAGAGACCTCGGGGGTAATGGACGAGGTGGAGCGACGTCTAAAGTCGATCGCTGGCATAAGCGAGGTCGAGGTTCTCGTCTCTCGCAGAATTGCTTGAACTTAACAAGTGGTAATTAAGTAACATTAATTTTAAATATCTACGGATCAATTTTTCCGTCTGCAATGAGCATCAGATTCACACTTCAAGAGGGAACCAAGGTCCTCTTGGACCTGCCCCTCTCAGGGAGGGAATGGCAGCCTGAAGTCCGCGAGATGGTCTTGAAGGAACTCAAAGATTCTGAGGCTGACCTTGACTCCCTAAGCGAGATCTGCGATTTCTTCTCAAACAAGAAACGACTCCAGATGGTCAATCACATGATTCGGGACTGCGAGAACTCTGCTAGCTTCACAGACCTCCTAAAGGTGGCGGTGAACCCGAAGTACGTGTCCGACCTAGTGAACAGGTCTCCAAAACGAGAGCTAGTTGTCAAGGACAAGAACGGCTACAGTGTCTCGCCGATAGGCGTCGGTAGCTTCCTATTGCTATCGATCGCAATCAGGAAATTGCTGCGGAACGGGGATTCCATTAATAGTGATGATAAGTCTTTTGAGGAGGAGTAGGATTTGAAGCTCAAGGTTAGGAGCGGCCAGTGCGCTACTGAACGCTCGTCTTCTCCTCAACCCACCGCCCCTATCGAGGTCGAAGAGTCCAAATGACAATGGTACCTAAAGAGGCACAGCTAAGGGTAGCTGACGCTAAGCAGAGAGACGTCGGGCATGGAAAGGTAAGAATTGATAATGAGACGATGCAGAAGCTCGCGATAACCGCAGGCGACTTCATCGACGTTCACGGTAAACGAACGACCGTCGCGATCGCATGGCCGGCGTATGCGGAAGACCAAGGCCAAGAGATCGTCCGGATGGACGGACTGCTCCGGAGAAATGCCGGGGTTGCACTTAACGAGTATGTGACGATCAAGAAGGCTGAGGTAAAGGACTCACAGACCATCGTCTTCGCGCCTACTGATGTTCGACTGAGTGTTGACGAGGAGTTCGTTGGCTTTGTGAAACGACGGTTCATGGACATGCCCTTTGTCGAAGGTGACATGACTCTCCTCAGCATCTTCGGTAGCGCTGTTCCTCTAATCGCGACCAGAACGCGGCCTCATGGTCCAGTAAAAATCACAGAATCTACTGTTGTCCAGGTGATGAGCGAGCCCACACCAGAGAAGAAGGGCATACCGATTGTCACCTACGAGGATATCGGTGGACTCCACAGCGAGATCCAGAGAATTCGGGAGATGGTCGAGCTTCCATTGCGGCATCCAGAGCTCTTCCAGCGACTCGGAATCGAACCGCCAAAAGGAGTCTTTCTGTACGGGCCTCCGGGCTGCGGGAAAACCTTGCTGGCGAAGGCGGTGGCGAATGAATCCGACGCGAACTTCTACGTCATATCCGGCCCTGAGATAATGTCCAAGTTCTACGGCGAGTCGGAAGCCCGGTTGCGGGAAATATTCCAGAAGGCTCAGGAAACGGCTCCGAGCATCATATTCATCGACGAGATGGACGCCATCGCGCCCAAGAGAGAAGAAGTTACTGGAGAGGTGGAACGACGGGTCGTGGCTCAGCTTCTCTCGTTGATGGACGGAATGGGCGCTCGCGGGAACATCATCGTCATCGGGGCCACTAACAGGCCAAATGCGATTGATCCGGCTCTAAGGCGTCCAGGCAGATTTGACCGGGAGATCGAGATCGGAGTGCCGGACAAGATGGGACGATATGAAGTTCTCCAGATCCACACGCGGACGATGCCGTTAGCACCTGACGTCGGCCTCCCTAGGCTTTCGGACATCTGTCATGGCTACACGGGAGCTGACATTTCCGCTCTCTGCCGTGAGGGGAGAGAGTACCAAGCGGCATCTTGGAGAAGATGGAAGTCAACCTAGAAGATTTCATGAATGCTTACCGAGAGATTACCCCAACTGCCATGCGGGAGGTCTACATAGAGGTCCCTACAGTCCACTGGAGCGATGTCGGCGGGCTGACCGAGGTGAAGCAGCAGCTGCAAGAAGCTGTCGAGTGGCCATTAAAGAAGCCTGAGGTATTCAAGAGGCTCGGAATCCGCGCTCCCAAAGGAATCCTACTATTCGGGCCTCCGGGTTGCGGGAAGACTATGCTGGCCCGGTCGGTGGCTACTGAGAGCGAGGCGAACTTCATCTCGATCAAGGGTCCGGAGCTCTTCAGCAAGTGGGTTGGGGAATCCGAAAAGGCGATACGCGAGGTCTTTCGGAAAGGAAGAACAGCTGCACCGAGCATCATTTTCTTCGACGAGCTTGACTCGGTTGTTCCGAGACGGGGGACCGGTTTCGGGGACAGCGGAGTATCAGAGCGAGTCATAAGCCAATTGCTCACCGAGCTAGATGGGATCGAATCGTTGGAGAACGTGGTCGTGATCGGTGCAACTAATAGGCCGGATATCATCGACCCAGCGATTCTCCGCCCCGGAAGGTTCGACCGGATGATTTTCGTCCCGGCTCCCGACTACGCGACAAGATTGCAGATTCTCAAGATTCACTGTACAAACATGCCTTTGGCTCCAGATGTTGATCTTGAACATGTCGGTTCGCAAACCGGTGGCTACTCCGGCGCGGATCTCGAAGCCGTTGTTCGAGAAGCGGGCCTGGTGTCTCTGCGTCGTGATATAGAGACTAAGAATGTTACGATTGAGGATTTTAGGGATGCACTTGAACGGATCAAGCCGTCGGTTACTCCGGACATGGAGAACTGGTATCAGGGATTTGGCAAGCGGTTCAAGAAAGAGAGAGCTCCGGTCCCGATTACGTAGATCGGTCACAGAACCGGGACGGCCTGGCGAAATGTATAGTTGAACAATATCTGGAGCCCGAGGCCGATGTCGCTCGCAATCGTCGAACTTGTCGAGAAGAAGGGACCTTTGACGGATATCGAGTTGCACAAAGAATTGAAAGCTAGCTTTGGAGAAGTTAGCTTCCGAGAGCTGAACAAGAACCTGATGAAGCTAGAGCTGGGTGGCGTGTTGAGGGTCTCTAGGTTGATGAAGGGTAAGCGTCAGGTGGAGTTGGCCGGGAAATTCTAGTGAGAACTATATATCCAGCGTGAATCCGATAAGGTTGAAGTTGACAGAGATGGCGGATTTTCCAGCTGAGCCAGTTAAGGTCGAGGATTCAAGTTTCGATCAGTTTGTCCAGAAGTACTCTCTAACTGTCATTGATTGTTGGGCGCCCTGGTGTGGCCCATGTCGAATAGTCGGTCCGATCGTTGATGCGCTGGCGAAGGAGTATTCGGGAAAGGTCGTGTTTGGAAAATTGAACACTGACGAGAATCCTGCCGTGTCGGGCCGTTTCGGGATAATGGCGATTCCGACGATGCTTGTTGTCAAGCAGGGGAAGCTTGTCGACCAGATCGTGGGCGCTGTTCCGAAGGCGAAGATAGAAGCTGTTCTGAAAAAGTACATGTAACCGGTTTTTCCCGGTCATCTTCTGTAGCTGGCTGGACAAGTATAGACAGACGTTACTTCCAAGCTTAACTCTATATTCTAGCCGGAGAATCTATCTTGTGTAGAGGATCCTCGGCTTGTCTCAGATGATGGAAGCTCGTAAGGTCCAGAAAGTCGGCTACTCAACCCTCATCGTGTCGCTGCCGAAAGACTGGGTTGAACAGGTCAGTCTCAAACAAGGGGACATTGTTACTTTCAGACGAGAACCTGACGGCGGAATAACCGTTTATCCGGGTTTAACTCGTGAACGGGAGAGCTTTCGTTATGTTATTGATGCGGATATTTGTGATGCTCCGAACCTTCTTACTAGGATAATCACCGCGAACTATCTGACGGGTCATGATACGATCCAGATAGTTGCGAAGAAAGAGCTGTCTCAACGCCACCTGGAGGAGGTAAGGGCGGTGAGCAGGCGTTTGACCGGTCTTGGGATCGTCGAGCAGAGTCTGAAATCTGTTACTTTACAGAGTTTTGTTGATCCGACCAAGTTCCCGATCTATGGGTTGATGCGGCGTTTACAGATCATACTGAGTTCGATGCTGGAGACGGCGGTGAAAGCTGTGGTTGAGGGTCGGCCGAATCTGGCGGATGAGGTTTTGCATATGGAGGAGGAGGCTGACCGCATCTATTGGATGATTATACGACAATTATTGCTCGCTGTTTTGGATCGGCGGGTGGCGAAGGAGGTTGGTATCGATGGGCCGATGCACGTTGTGGGTAACAGGGTTATCGCGAAGAGTCTGGAACAGATGGGTGACTTGGCCTCGCACATCGCTCAGGAGGCGTTGCGGTTGAAGGGGGACACGAAGAGTGTTGACCCGAAGCTCACGAAAGGGATCTTGGAGTATAGCGATAAGGTCCGGTTGTTGATCGAGGACTCGTTTAACGCGTTGATGAAGGGTGATCTGAAAAAGTCGAATGATTGTATTGAGAGGGTTGCGAGCTGCGAGGCACTGGAGAGGTCGCTGACAACCGATATCATGCGTAGCGTGAAGGCGGTCAACCTGGCTGTTGGGTTACGGTCTATCGTCTGGGATGTGGGGCAGATGGCGAAGTATTCTGAGGCGATCGCGGAGGTCGCGATCAACAGGCATCTAGAGGCGCCGAGCGCCTTCTGCGCCTGGGAAAAAGCCTAGCTTCCTCCTGAGCGAAAGTGTTCTAGGCCGTTTTCTTGGCGACGCGCTACTTGAGTAGGCCCCCGGGGGGCTGGAAAATCAATGGTTACCTGTTCCGAGAACCTGTTTCAGAAACCTGTTCATTATTCAATAAACTGGATTCGAAAAACGCTGCTGTTTCAGATGGGTGGTTTCAAGACCCTTTTCAGGGTGCGATTCTTGAGAACCGTTTCCCAGACTTCTTTCGATAACTGGTTTCAAGAACGGGGTTTCGGATGGGTCTTTTCAAAGGCTTGTTTCAGGATTTTTGTGAAATGATGGGTTTCGGAATCGAGATCACGAGGTTGTATTGTTAGCTCTGGTGGGGGTCTCGAAGAGCCGGGTCAGGTTTTACTTTCACCTTGGTCCTCAGAGACCCGATCGCGCCACGAGAGGGGCCCTAGGGATCCATTTTTTTCTCGATAGCTGTTCCCGTCTGGGCTGGATTCTCGCCTTACCAGTTGAGAATGGACGTGTTTTCGCCCTGTCATGCCTCTTTTGATCCCCCCTTTTTTCCCCTAGGGATGAGCGTGGAAAATTGGGAGCGGGAAATCGAGCGCCTGGAATCGTGATGAGGGCTGATAATGGGCGATTTCCATAATTTCAGCAGGCTTGGGCAGTCCGATGTGTCCGGACCCGCTTCGTGTAGGTTTCGCTCAGAAAAGGGTCAAGCCGGTTTCTATGTCTTGACGCCCTTTTTCATGGGGTAAAGGCTGCTGTATGCTTGGCCTTTCGGGGCATCAACCCAGTCAGGTTTCTCCACGCTGTCGAACGCTGATTCGTCGCGAAGCCTATGGGGGAGGACGTGGTTTGCGACTACAGTCTCCTTCAAGAGTGCAAGATGATCCCTGAGGGAGTCTGTGTAGGAGAAGTCAAGTCTCTGAGAATACTCTTTGAACATCTCGACCACCGTTCTATGCACAATGACTCGAGCGCAAGCTCCCAGACTTTTCGTCAACGCCGCTACTACGTCATCAAACCTGTTGGAAACCTCTTCCTTCCGGATCCCACTACGTCCCAGCAGGCCGTAGACAGTTGCCTGCACCGTGGGCCCAAGAGTTTCTAGCAAGGCCTTTCCAAAACAGTATCCGAGAGTTTCGTAGAAAATATCAACTAAGGAAGACCGCAAAACATCCTCCTTGTCCCATCACTCTCGTCTTAGGCAATTGAATACGGCTATTGTTACCCGTCATATCGACGCAATCGGATAGCACAATAGTATGCGTGACGAAAACCAGGTCTTCTTCTCAAATCCTTAGGCGCGAACGGCTCAGCCAGTTGTTCCTTTCGAATCTCTGGCTCTCCAATGCAAGATCGGAAAGACCTGTACATATGGCTCGAAAGCCGGGTTACACCCGGTTCATCTCTCAGCAACCGCGCCAGCAAGCAAGGACATGACTGCCATGGCATCGCGTGTAAATGAGTCGGGTTGGAACGGTCCACATGGCACTTTCGAACCTGTCTCCGGGTCCTTGAGTCCAGATCAGAGGTTTGCGGCAGAGAACGCGTTCTCTTCGGTGCTCGCCAGCACGATTCGCGAGGCTGTAGGAGATGCCTTGGGTCGGAATGTGCTAGAAATTCTCACCTTGAAAGGATTGCTTGACGCCACAAACAACTCGAAAGAATTTGATTCAAAATTACGATCACTGTTCGGCAACGGGGCCGCTGTCTTGGAAAAGATCGTCGTCAAAGATCTGAACCGGAAACTGGGAATACGCTACGATTCAGAAGCGAGCTTTGACTACGAGAAATCCCTAGAAACCGCATGGGGAGTTTGTTTCGTGGAGAGCAAACTGAAGTGAGCGGATCAGAGATACTGTCGACCCTCCTCGGATCAGAGGTCAGAGGAGACCTTCTAGTCCTCTTTCACCGAAACCCAGGGCTCATCGATACAGTCGATGGAGTAGCCCGCCGGATCGGAAGAACGACCGTCGCGGTAATTTCCGAAGTCAGAGAACTTTTGGAACTAGGGGTTCTCAAGCAGAAGAGAATCGGAGCCTCGGAGGTTGTATACTTAGATCGTGATAAAGACCGGGAGCTTCTAGAGTCTGTTGCAAACCACCTGAAAACCCTCAGAGTAGGGGAAGAGCGATGAGCGCAGCCCATCCCAAGACCAGAGCCTCCGAGTTCGATAAATTGTTCTCCAGCGAGGCCATGGGAGGTCTTCGCGTCAAGACTGGAATTGTCGAGCTAGACGAGATGCTGAGGGGAGGGTTCATGCCAGGTGACGCCGTAATGCTTGCCGGAAGCGCAGGCACAGGAAAAACAACCCTTGCTCTTCAGTATCTTGTCAACGGAGTAAACCTAGGTGAACCCGGAATCTACGTGACCTTCGAGGAACTCCCAGACCAGATCTATAGAGATGCGAAGAACTTCGGTTGGGACCTCCGAAAAATGGAAGACGAGGATAAGTTCCGTGTAATCTGCACTTCTCCAAATCTCGGATACGGTATCTGAAGACTCGGGGAGTCAGCTCCTTGCTGCTCTGGGAGTCGCCTCAGATAAGTGGCGGATCCTTCAGCGTAACCGATGTAGGGCTGAGCTTCCTGGTCGACTGTACCGTCGCACTCAAACCGGTAGAGATCGAGTCCGCGATGCGCAAAGCGTTGGTCATATTGAAGATGCGTGGCAGTGATCATGACAAGAGCCTTAGAGAGTTCGAGATAACACCGTCAGGAATCAAGATAGAGTCAGCGTTCTCAAACTATGAAGGTATCATCAGTGGATCGCCGAGAAAGATAGCATCAGAGAAATTCATGGACCTGTTCCGCGGAGCCTCGGAGAAGCGAAAGTAGGCGAAGATTGAATGGTTGATACTGTTGTAATCTCGACGCTCTATTTCATCTCCGTTTTCCAGCTTATCCTCCAGGCAGGAGTGGTCTTCTACGCGTATCGAGTGACAAAGCTAACCGGGTCGTTCCGCGCTTGGACACTCATCATCGCCGCGTTCACCCTTCTGACGATCAGAAATGTCGTCTCTCTCTTTCTCTCATTATCTCTCCCAGCTGATCAGCTCGCTGCACTGATAGATTCGGTTGGTTTGGTCGCTCTGATTCTGAGCTCGGCGGTCAACATAGCAGCGGGCGTGGCTTTGTTCCTTGGAATGTTCGGCCTTGCCAAACGATTTGAAAACCAATCCAAAGCTCCCCAGTAAGACCGCTCCTCCGCCTCGAGACGTCGACGGGGCCGTTCGTTTCGTAGAACTGTTCAAGAAAGCAGTGAAGAGCACAAAGTCCCATTCCTAGGCCTGAAAGAATCCAGAAAGCTCGCTGTTACAACCGCGATCTGGCTCATGCTATCGCTGATACTATTGAGTCGGATAATAGATGATCAGCGTCCTAAATCCATGGGAACCTCCCCGATAGATAGTCTAGCGCATCACTGCGAAGCCGAACTGATCGGTTCTCGACGTCACCTCGTATCGAGAAATTGCCTTGCTTTCTCACATGTTCGAGGGAGCCACTCATCCTATGCAAGGTGGTCGAACAATACCTCCCTGTTCCGGAGGGGTTACTCGCTGTCAGGCAAGTATTCCGGGCGAGTCTCAGGATTCGGGGCGCAGAGGAATTTGATTTAGCTACAAACAGCTCGGCCGCTAGGTTATCGCTCCTTGGAGAAGTGTATCGTGGGATGTTAGCCGGCCAAGTCTGATCCTGCCTCATGAGGAGAGCCGGAAACTCCGTACAATTCTTGGCGTGGCTTCTGCCGGGATTTCGGGGACAAACGTGTTATTCGAGCTACCTCACCGTCCGCAATAACAACCCTGACCTCCTCACCGATCGTGTCAAGATCGATGTCCACATCTCCCAATTTCAGCGTCAGAAGCGCCGGTTCTCCGGTTCCATCATCTTCGGATTCGACCTCTATCTTCCCTTTCGCGATACGAACGAGTTTTCCTTCGATGAAGGTAGCTTCCTTGAAACCGGTCATTTTCCCCACTACCCTCATTCCCCTACAAGGACCTGGAGGAAGGAAACTGGACGGGAATAAGAGTTGTGCTCAACCGGACCTTCCCCCGTTGGGTGACACGCTACGGGAACGAGTTCGCAGTCAAACCCCCGCCGACTCTTTCCTCCACGACAAGCGTGACTCTAACATCCTCCAACTCCGCCGGCGCCGCTACGTTAACTGTCTCGACGAATCGTTCCACCAATGCTGGAACGTACACTGTAACGATAACCGGAACCGGTGGAACGACAATTCACTCCCTGTCAGCAACAGTAACCGTAACCAACAAGTAGTCAAACTCTCAACGTGCAGCCCAAGACCTAGTCCCTGAATCGAGGGAATTGGAGATTTCTCCGACTCTAACTACAGCATCTTACTTGACTGTCTGATGCCTTATCTGAGCTAGCTCCTTCTCAACTGCGACTATCCTTTTGGGACAGTTGGGACAGAAAGAGGGTAGCATTGCATAGATGTTAGCGTTCAGCTGCAGAAACGGTTGTATCATTTGGCTTACAGCCGCTGCCCCAGGGTCTGTTGGGAAGACTTTGGATCGCTGTTCCATATCTTTCATCTTCTCCCCTACGACTGTGAGGACTGGGCATTCGCCGAGTCCGTAGACGCAGGAGTTGTCGGGCTTGGGCTCCAAAACTGATCGTGGTATATCGAAAATAGCTTGATTAATACTTGTGCCCATGCGAGCAGTTGGACAGGTTAGCATGAGAGCTTCCGGAAGAGCGGTGATAATCGATGCCAGCTCTTCTGGAGCTTCGGGAGACAAATTCTTGGGCGCTCTAGTCGATCTAGGCGGCAGCCCAAAGAGTCTGGGAAAAGTTGCTGAGGTTGTGGAAAGAAATCTTCCAGGCGTGAATCATGTCCGGGTCAAGACGACCAGAGTAGAGAGAGGAGAGATTAGCGCGCAACTGGTCGAAGTAAGTTCTGAAGAAAAAGTCTCGAAAAGAAAGGCCAGTGATCTTCAGTCATCTGCTATGAAGTGCGCAAGAGCGCTGGGTCTCTCCGAGCGGGGAGCTGCCTTCGTCAAATCCGTCTTGGACACGTTATCCTCGGCTGAATCACGGGTCCACGGCCAATCCGCGAAAGAGATCGAGTTGCACGAGCTAGGGTCCGCAGACACTCTCGTGGACATACTCGGCGTAGCATACCTTGCAGATGAGCTCGAATTGTCCGGGAGCAGGTGGTGGAGCAGCCCGATCGCGGTTGGAACAGGAGTAACGAGCTTCTCTGGCCGAACCTATCCAAACCCGGCCCCCGCCGTCGCCGAAATCCTGCGAGCCCACAAGTTTCCCACGAAAACGAGGAATATCCAATTCGAATTGACAACACCCACGGGCGCGGCAATAGCAGTCAACCTAGCAAGCGAACGTGCGAGTGAAGTCCCGGTCATAACGCCCAACAAGGTCGGATACGGTGCGGGAGCTAAGGACTTGGACCAAGTAACCAATATTCTCCGTCTAACAGTTGGAGAACTTTCAGGAAATGGTCATGCTCATGATGAAGTTGTTGTCTTAGAGACCAACTTGGACGACGTTTCCGGCGAAGTAATTGGAAGGGCCGTCGAGAAGTTGATGGAAGCAGGAGCCCGAGACGTATCCATCACTCCGGTCTTCATGAAAAAAAACCGGCCCGGCCAATTAATCTCGATAATAGCTGAGACTGGGACCCTTGGGGTCCGAGAGATACCAGTTTCGAGACACATTAGTAGAAGGGCGAGTAGCACGATCGAGCTCGATGTTGGAGGGAAGAGGTTCCAAGTTAGAGTGAAAAGCGCGATTACAGCAGCCGGTCGTCCCCAGCGCGGCAAAGTGGAGTACGAGGACCTACGAAGAATATCAAACGACACAGGATTAAGCATTAGGGAGCTTCAGCAAATCGTTAAGAACCGTACCATTGGGCGCGACACCTAAATTCGTGTGACTGCAAGAATGCAAATTCGCCAGACCAGATTCGATACTAAACGGATAACTCTAACGGCATCTCTAGCTGCACTCTACATAATTCCTCGGACCATACCACTCGATAGGCTCATAGGGGTATCCGGGGCCATCACATTCAGCGGAGTCATTACTCCAGTCTTGGGTGTCTTCCTCGCTCCATCCTATGGGATACTTGCGGTTTTCTTGGGGACAATGATCGCTGCATTCATTCCGGGATCGGCGGGGACTCTGAAATTCGGCGGGCTCGACTTTCTCGGGGGAGCATTGAACGTGGCACTGATTAGTCTACTCATCCGTGGTCGAAGGACTGAGGCGACACTAATGTACGTGGCTATACTAAGCCTCTTTGTTATCAATCCCAATACGGAGATCTTTGTTGGAGCAAACCTTCCAAACTTGCCTCCTCCATTCCAGTGGCTTCGTCTTCCCAGTCCGCCCGTTCCATATCTCTGGCTTCATCTGGTTGCACTCGCGGTGCTGGTGTCTCCATTGACTCGAAATGTGCGAGATAGCTTCGTGTTTGGAGCGCGCGAAGATTTGGCCAAGGCTGTGCTTGTGGTTGCTTTCATTGGAACGATGATTGAACACGTCACGGGAGGAATTCTCTTTGCTAGTGTCGTCGGAGCAGGTGCGCTTCGCTTTTGGCCGGCGATATTCCTGGTTTATCCGTTCGAGCGAGCGATTATCGTGCTCGGAGCAGTGCTTGTTTGTACTCCGCTGTTGCTCGCGAGTCGAGATCTCATCGCGAGATATCGTTTGCAGGAAAAGTAGAGATTGACCTAGGCGAATGGTCAGGACGCCTCGATTTCCCTCTTAGGCTCTCGTCTGGCTCTTTTTCTGCTTCTCGCAGGAGTTACTAGAGTGGTTTTGTGAGCGTTAGCCTTCTGTGACTTTAGTGCTTCTTGCTTGACAAGCTCGGAGAATTTGTCTGCACCTGTTGCGATCGATGCCAGTGCCAGACTCGTGGTTTTGGCCGCGACAGTTCCGAATGCAGCTGCTAGTTTCAGCCCCGAAGCGAAAGCCGCCAAGGCGAGGTTCTCCCCCGCCTTGATGGATTCCTTGGATGCAGAGATCCCACGGATGTCCTGAGATTCGCTATTTGATCTTGAGCGTGTCTTTGCCGCGACCTTGCGAGGCTTTCTCCGGGCCAAGATGGTCGCAAGAGTCGTTGGTTTTCATTCTTATTTAAGATGCCGAGGCGGTGGTGTTGCGTTCCACCCCCG
>WNGH01015605.1_pt1 | contig 12999 bp, 14 predicted proteins | sample 5400631 | NCBI WGS metagenome assembly WNGH01 (sample SAMN13153373, study PRJNA577476) | soil metagenome | isolation source: 115 cm soil or saprolite under Garry oak tree replicate 1 | place: USA:California | collected 2016-06-15
GCCGGGCCGCGTGGTGCAGCTTGTCCGCTTTCTCGATCCCCGGAGTGCGCCGCCACTCCGGGAAGGCGGCCTTGGCGGCCTGTACCGCGCGGTCCACGTCCGCCGCGCCGGCCCGGGGAACCGTGTCGAGCAGCTCCTCGGTGGCCGGGTTCTTGATCTCGAAGGCGCGGCCGTCCGCCGAGCCGACCCAGCGATTGGCGATCCACATGAGGGCCATGGCGTGCCGCCTCCGGGAGAGAGAGCATACGACGAGGGCGGCGCCGGTGCCACGCCCCGTCCGGCGCGCCGGCGCGGGCAGTATGATTGTCGACGGAGATCCCGCATGGAGCGTGAGACGGTCCGCCAGTGGTGGGACGAGTTCGAAGCGGCGGCCCGGCGTCCTCTCGAGACGCGCCTTCGCTACTCCTTCCTCCGCACCTACAAGCCCGTGCTGGACGACGCCCCCTATCGAGCGTTCGACACCATGGAGGAGTACCGGCGCTGGTGCGAGCAGAGCCTGCCGGCCTGGCTGGGCTATGGCCGCGTTTGACTACCGCCAGGCCCTCGAGATCCGGGAGGCGCTGGCTCGTCACGCGGTCCGCTACCTCTTCATCGGCAAGGCGGGCGCGATCCTGCTCGGCTTCCCGGACACCACCCAGGATGCCGACATCTTCGTGGACCGCTCGCCCGGGAACGGCCGGGCCCTCGGGTCGGCTCTGCGCGAGCTGGGTTTCGCCCTGACCGAAGACCAGGCGCGGGACCTCGAGCGCGGCAAGGACTTCGTCCAGCTCAAGAACGGGCCCTTCGACGTCGACATCGTCTTCGCTCCCGACGGGATCGAGGGCTTCGGGGACGCCTGGCGGCGGCGCGTCGAGGTGGAGGGCTTCCCGGTCTGCCACATCGACGACATCATCGCCAGCAAGGCCGCCGCAAACCGGGTGAAAGACCGTGAGTCGCTACCCCGGCTTCGCTCCTTCCGCGAGTACTGGCTGCGCCACCGGCACCCCTGAAGCGCGGGATTCCCGGCCCCTAGTTGCCTGTAACGGGCGAAACGGAACTGTGGATTCTGTGCGTCGGATCGGAGTATCGCCACTTGATGGGTTTGGCGCGTTGGTTGTAGCGCCTGATGTAGCGCATCAGCTTCCGGGCAAGATCCTTCACGGAAGTGAAGACACCACGGGCGATGACATCGCGCTCAATCTTGGAGAACCAGATCTCGACTTGGTTTAGCCACGACGAATAGGTGGGTGTGAAGTGGAACCGGAGTCGGGGGTGATCTTCCAGAAAGCGCTGAACGAGGCGGCTCTTGTGGACCGAGAGATTGTCCAGAATGACGTGAACCTCTCTCTTCCTCTTGACGCTCGCGAGGAGGTTCTCCAGGAACGCGATGAAGGCCGCGCTGTTGTGCTGTTCGACAGGAGCGCCGAGCACCTTGCCCGTACGCGTGTTCAGAGCCGCATACAACGACAAGGTCCCGTGCCGGTAGTACTCGAAGCCGTGCCTCTCCAACCGTCCCGGCGACAAGGGCAGCACGGGATCCAAGCGGTCAAGGGCCTGGACCTGAGTCTTCTCATCCAAGGAAAAGAGAACCGCGTGCTGAGGAGGGTTCAGGTAAAGCCCGATCACGTCGGCGGCCTTCTTCTCGAAGTCAGGATCGTCCGAGGTCATATAGCTCTTGGTTCGATGAGGCTTGATACCAGCCTGGCTCCAGACTCGCTGGACCAGCATGTGGCTGACGCCAAGCTCCCGTGCAAGCTTGCGAGTGCTCCAGTGGGTCGAGCCGTCAGCGGGCTGGCGTTGTGTTCGAGCCAGGATCCGCGCCTGCATTCTCGGCGTCATGGCGGTTCGCTTCCGACCCTTGTGTCTTGCATACATTCCCGCCACGCCCTGCTCGAGGAAGCGCCCTCGCCAGCGGCTGATGTATGCTCGCCCGCAGCCAACCGCCTCCTGAATACCGTCATAGGTTTCGCCGTCGGCCAGCATCAAGACCACTCTCGCGCGACGCGCCTCGTCGGCTCGTCCGTTGCGCCTCCGCACACGGCCTTCGAGGACCTTCCGGTCTTCGGGTGTGAGTCGAACCAGATCCTTGGACAGCATGCGGCATGATGCCACATCATAGTTCCGATATCAACGTTACAAAGCACTAGGCGGTCGCGCTCCCCGGGGCCCGGCCGCGCCGCACCAGGGGCCGCACGAGCGCCATCAGGATGAGCACCAGGCCGAAGGTGCAGACCATGGCCGCGCCCGTGGGCAGGTCCAGCTTCACCGAAAGGTAGATGCCGAGAGCCGAGACCACGGTCCCCATCGTCCAGCCGATGGCCAGGCGCGCGCCGATGCGGTCGGCGTAGAGCATGGCCGCCACCGAGGGCACGATCAGGTAGCAGAAGACGAGCAGCACCCCCGCGATCAGGACCGAGGAGGTGACGACGAAGCCGAAGGAGGCGTAGAAGAGGAAGTCCCAGAAGCGCACGCGCAGGCCCTCGGCCTCCGCCTGCGCGTGGTTCAGGGAGATGGTCAGGAACGGCCGGCGGAAGACGTAGTGGAAGAGGCCGATCGCCGCGTAGAGCCCCGCCGTCTTCTCCACCTCCGGCCAGGAGACGGCCAGGATGTTCCCCACCAGCATGTCCTTGAGGTGCTCGCTCTCCGAGGTGGATTGGCTCATGGCCAGGATGGTGGCCGCCGAAGCCACCGCATAGGTGATGCCGATGATGGCCTCCTGGGGGATGCGCGCGTGCCGCACCCGCACCGTCGAGAAGATGGCGGCGCCGATGAAGGTGAACAGCAGCCCGGTCCAGTAGACCCAGGGCCCGTGGGGGTCCTGCCCGGTGAAGGGCAGCAGGATCGCGATCGTGGAGCCCAGGGCGGCGATCTGCGCGAGGGAGAGGTCCACGAAGATGACCCCGCGCTCGATCACGTGGACGCCCAGGTAGGCGTGGATCCCGGTGAGGATGAGGCTGGCCGCAAAGGGGGCGGCGAGGAACTGAAGGATGGTCCAGTCCGTGCTGCTCATCGCGCCCCCACCTCCTTGATCGCGCTCGCCAGCAGGCCAAGATCGTAGTCGAAGAGCTTGATGTAGTCGGTGACTTCCTTGACCCCGCCCACCGAGGGTGACATCACGAGCACCTTCGCCCCCGTTTCCCGAGCCACCGATTGAGGCGTCTTGAGGTCGAAGTACGGCTCCACGAGCAGGATCTTGACCCCGAGCCGCTTCATCTCCTGGATGAGGTCGAGGGTGTGGGAGGGGGTGGGCGGGATGCCGGGCCGCGGCTCCACGTATCCCACGACCTGGAGAGAGAAGCGCTCGCAGAAGTTCGGCCAGGAGTTGTGGTAGGTCACGATCTTCAGGCCCCTGTAGGGGGTGATGAGGGCGTCCCAGCGCTTCTCGGCCTCCGCCAGGCGCTTGTCGAAGTCGTCGTAGCGGCTCCCGAAGTAGGCGGCATCGCCCGCGCTCAGGCGCGAGAGCTTGTCGGCGATGACCCGGGCGATGCGCCGGCCGTTCGCGGGATCCAGCCAGTAGTGCGGGTTCCCCAGGGGGTGCACGTCGCCCATGGCCCGGGTGATCTGGCCGGTGGGGATCTCCAGGATGCGCGCGGTGAGCGAAGCGTCGAGGTAGCCGTCGGCCCCCGGCTGGACCTTCGCGTTCCGGCTCTGCTGGATGAGGGGCGGGAGCCAGCCGATCTCCATCTCGCGCCCCACCGCCACCAGCAGGTCCGCGGAGTGGAGCTTCAGGATGAAGCTGGGCTTGGCCTCGACGTAGTGCGGGTCCTGATAGCCCCGGGCGAGGGCCTCGACCTTGACCCGGTCGCCGCCCACCTCGCGGGCGAGGGCGGCCAGGTCCTCGGTGGTGGCCACCACGTTGACCGCGGCCTCGAGGGGGAGGGCGACGAGGAGGAGGACCGGAAGCAGAGGGATGCCGACGAGTCGCATGGCGGGCCTCAGAAGGTGTGGGCGCCGTGGGCGCCGATGGAGAACAGGAACTGGAAGAGGAACTCGTTGGCGGTGCGCCCTTCTCCGAAGCGGGTGTGACGGTACTGGCCGCGGATCTGGCTGAACTCGCTCGGCCACCAGGTCAGGAGCAGCGACTCGCCCGTGTCGCGGACGCTCGCGTCCTCCGCCCGCTCGGACCAGTCCCACCGCCCACCCGCGAACCAGCGCCGGGCGAACTGGTACTCGAGCCCCACGTAGGTGCCGAAGGCGTTGGCGGTGCCGGTCGCCTGCCCGCGCCGGCTCCACACGAGCTCGGAGCGGGCGATGAACCGCTGGTAGATGGCCCGGCGCAGGGGCCGGAAGCGGAAGGTCGCGTCCACCCCGAAGAGTCGGGTGGTCTCTCGCGGACCCGAGTCGTTGTGGCCGTAGGCGATCGAGCCGCCCAGGTCGAGGTTGGTGCTCTCGGTCAGGTCGCGGTAGGCGCGCAGGTGGCCGACGTAGGCGAGGTCGGCCCGTTTCTCCCCCTTGAACACGCTCGAGTCGCCCCGGTAGACCTGGCCCGTGGCCTCCAGGAACGCGAACGAGTTCGGGATGAGCCGCGAGAGCGAGATCCCAGCGTCGGCCAGCCCGTCCTCGCCCCCCAGCAGGTTGTTCGTGACCAGCGGACGGTCGACCCAGGGCATGACGTGGTTGTGCATGCCGTTCACCTTGCCGAAGGCGTCCCGCATCTTTCCCACCTTCACCAGCAAGCCCGCGGGCGCGGTGGGGAAGGTGATGAACGCCTCCTCGACGCCGACCTCGTCGGGGCCGAAGGTCAGGAAGAAATCGGCGCGGGCATACGGGTCCACCACCGCCTGGAACGCCAGCTCGGACTCGTGCATCTGGAGGGAGGGCTCGCCACCCCCCGGCGACCGGCCGATCGCGCCCAGGAAGTCGCCGATGGCCGCGATGTCGGGATTGAAAGCCTTGGAGGCGGCGGCGCCCCCGCCATAGAGGGGCAGGGCGCCGGCCGGTCCCCCGGCGCCTTGCGCGCCCGCGGGGACCGCCGCTTCCACCGGCACGGTCGGGACCGGAGGCGGAGCGGGAGTGGCCTCGGGGGCCGCCGGCATTGCCTGCAGGGCATCGAGGCGAGCCTCCAGCGCGGTCACGGCTTTCCGGAGCTGCTGCAGCTCCTCACGGAGACTGTCGACCTCCGCGGAACTGGCGGTCGTCTGGGCCAGCGCCGGGCGGCCGGAGGCACACACCAGGGCGAGGCCGATCAAGGGAACGGCGGCAATACGCATGGCTGACACTCCTCGAAACAGAGGAAGGGAACGATTGCGGCGCGAGGCCGGAAGACCTCGGGCCCGTCGTTTGAGGACGGATCAGCGGCTGGGCGGGGCGCGACCGGGCGAGGGGACGACGACGTGTCGAGGGGACGCCTGCCGCCCCGGGCTCTCGATCGAGCCCGCGTCCGCGAGGCGCGGGGCGGTGAGCCCCGCGGGCTCCGCGGCCCGGGGCGCCGGGGGATGGGCGAGGCAGGCCTGGCAGTGGACGGGAGACCGCCGATGGCAGGCCAGGTCGTGGTGAAGGAGGGGGCTAGCGACGAGGACCGTCAGGTAGAGGCCGAGGGCGAACCGGCCCGCAGCCCGGTGGAGACGACCGCGCGTCGGGAGGAGGGTCAAGAGCAGGTGCGTGGCTCCTCAGGCACGAATCGAACCGAAGGGTAGCCTACCACGCGATGCGTCGGCGGGGGGGTCTGGCTCTGGAGCTGCCTCGGCTATTCCGTGCGCAGCGCCGTCATCGGATCCACGCCTGCGGCCCGGCGGGCGGGGACGTAGCAGGCCGCCCAGCCGACCAGGATCAGGACGCCGGCCGTCACGGCCATCGTCGCGGGGTCGGTGGGGTCCACCTCGAAGAGGATCTCCCGGAGCCAGCGCGTCAGGCCCACCGCTCCGTAGGCGCCGATGATCAGCCCGAGCAGGACGGACGTCGATCCGGCGCGCACGACCAGGCGCACGAGGTCGGTCGCGGAGGCCCCGAGGGCGGCCCGCACGCCCAGCTCCAGGGTGCGCTGGGCGGTCACGTAGGAGAGCACCCCGTAGACGCCCAGGGCGGCCATCGACAGGGCGAGCCCGGCGAAGGCCGCGTCCAGGCTGCTGACCTTCTCGTCGGCGACCACCCCGACGACTTCCCAGGGCACTTCGGGGCCCAGCTCGCGCTTGCCGGTCACGATCCGCTCGATCATGACGTGCTGTCCGATCGGATCCTTGGTCGAGAGGAAACGGCGGACGAACGTCTCGTTGGCGACGAGCACGGGCGCCGCCCCCTGGGCGTCCGCCTCGGAGAGGCCGCGGCCCTTTCGCAGCTTCATGCCGAGCGCGCGGAAATACCCGGGGGTGACGATCTTGAAGTAACAGGCGGGGCGACGGGAGGGCTCCGTCGCCCTCCCCTCGATGCGGAAGGGCATGCCGAAGCCCCAGCCCTGCAGGGGCAGGGCGGAGGTCAGGGCCACCTCCTGCACGCCGGGCACCGCCCGCACCGCTTCGATGGCCTCGCCGAGATAGCCGGTCAGGCGGTCGCCGTCGGTGTCCTTCTCCATCTGCAGCAGGAAGCCCATGGTCACGACGCTCGTGGCGTCGAAGCCGGCATCCACGCTGGTCAGCCGGGCGAAGCTGCGGATGAGCAGCCCCGCTCCGGAGACGAGGACGAAGGCAAGGGCCACCTGCGCGACCACCAGCCCGTTGCGGAGCCGGGCCTTGCGCAGGCCGACGGAACCGCTCCGGCCCCCCTCCTTGAGCGCCTCGATGGGATCGCACCGCGAGGCCTGAAGGGCCGGGGCCAGCCCGAAGAGGACCGTGGTGAGGATCGTGAGCAGGGCCAGGAATCCGGCGACGCGCGGGTCGATGCCCACTTCGGCCTGGGCGGGCAGCGAGAAGGGCGGGAGCTGCGAGCGGATGCCGCGGAACAGCGCCACTCCCAGGGCGAGGCCGACGAGGCCACCGGCGCAGGAGAGGAGCAGGCTCTCCGTGAGGAGCTGGCGGACGAGGCGCCAGCGGCCCGCGCCGAGAGCGACCCTGATGCTGGTCTCGCGCGTGCGCTCGGTGGCCCGGGCCAGCAGGAGGTTCGCGAGGTTGGCGCAGCCGATGAGCAGCACCGCCCCCACCGCGGCCATCAGGACGACGAGCGACGTCCGGAGCTGAGGGCCCACCACGCGGTCCAGCAGGCGGTCGACGGTGGCCCCCCAGTCCTTCTTGATCGCGGGATACTGCTCGGCGATGGCGCCGGCGATGCGGCTCATCTCCGCCTGCGCCTGCTCGAGGCTGACCCCAGGCTTGAGCCGCGCGATCGCGCTCATGTAGTGGAAGTTGCGCACGGCGTCGCGGGGGAAGGCGAGCGGCATGTAGCCGTCGCTCCAGCGCCGATCGAACTCGCCCGCCGGGAGCACGCCGACGACGGTGTGCCGCTCGCCATCCAGGACGACCTCGCGGCCCACCAGGCCGGGATCCCCGCCGAACTCCGATCGCCAGGCCCGCTGGCTGAGCACGATCACGTGGTCGTTGCCGAGCTGATCCTCGCCCGGGACGAAGAGGCGCCCCCGGGCCGGGCGCACGCCGAGGACGTCGAAGTAGGGCGCGCTCACCAGGTTCAGCCGGAGCTGGCGGGGCTCGCCCGCGGCGGACGACATGGTCACGATCTTGCCGGTCTGCGCGGCCATGGCGGTGAAGGACGTCGCCTGCCTCTGCCAGTCCTGGAAGTTCAGCGCCGAGATGCCGTTGCGCGTGCCGCCGGGCGGCTTCTCCCAGAGCTGCACCAGCCGTTCGGGCTCGGGATAGGGGAGGGGCTTGAGCAGCACCCCATCCAGGAAGCTGAATATCGCGGCGTTGGCCCCCAGGCTCAGCCCGATGGTGAGGACGGCCACGGCCGTGAAGGCGGGACTCTTGCGCAGGCTGCGAACCGCGAGGCGCACGTCGGCCCAGAGCATGCCCCTAAGACGCCGCGGGGGGAGAAAGGGTTCCCCCGTTCTTTCCGCTTCTCGGGGGAGGATGAGATCATGCGCCGTGTTTGCCCTTGCGCTTCTCCTCATCACGGGCTCGGCACCCGCCGTCGACCGGGAAACCGCCATGTCCGCGCTCCTGAAGGGGCTGGTCGCCGACGGCGAGCCGGGGCTCGCGGTGCTCGTGCGAAAGAACGGCCGAACGATCTTCGAGCGCGGGGCGGGCGTGCGCGAGCTCCGCACCCTGCAGCCGATCGACGCCCGCACGCGCTTCCGGCTCGCCTCGGTGACCAAGCAGATGACGGCGGCCGTGATCATGCTGCTCGTTCACGAAGGCCGGGTGCGCTACGAGGACACGCTGACCGGGGCCCTTCCGGGGTTCCCCCCTTATGGAAGCGGCGTGACCATCCGCCACCTGCTGACCCACACGTCCGGTCTGCCCGACTACGAGCAGCTCATGGAAAACGCGGAGAAGGACAAGGGACCGATCTGGACCCCCGAGCGCCAGATCGGTGACGCCGAAGTCCTGGACCTGCTCGAGAAGGAGACGCGCGGCCTCTTCACGCCGGGGACGAGCTGGGCCTACAGCAACTCCGGCTACGTCGTCCTCGGGCTCGTCGCGGAGCGGGCCGGGGGCAGGCCCTTCGGCGACGTCCTGCGCGACCGGATCTTCGCGCCCCTCGGCATGACCCGCACCCTCGCCTACGAGAAGGGCCGGAACGAGGTCGACGACCGGGCCTACGGCCACACGAAGGAGCCCGCGGGCTTCCGTGAGACCGACCAGAGCTCGACCTCCGCCACCCTCGGCGACGGCGGCGTCTATTCGTGCCTGGAGGACCTCGCGAAGTGGGACGACGGGTTGCGGACGCACGCGCTCCTGTCCGAGGCGGAGATGGCACCCGCCCTCACGCCGGTGCGGCTGGCCGACGGTTCCGAGCCGCGCTGGCCCCAGGGTGAGCAGGGCGGCGACAACCTCTTCCCGGGCCGCCCGGTCGCGTACGGATTCGGCTGGTTCCTGGACCCGTGGCAGGGACGGAAGCGCGCCTGGCATCACGGCGAGACCATGGGCTTCCGCTCGATCGTCGAGCGCTTCCCGGCGGACGGCGTGACCGTCGTGATCCTCGCGAACCGCGGCGACCTTGACCTCGAGTCGCTCGCCCACAAGATCGCCGAGGCCGAGCTCGGCCGCCGCTGAGGGTTGAAGCGTAGGAGGAAGGACCCATGGAAAAGACCGCCCCCAAAGCCAGGACCATCATCTATTGGATCGTCACCTCGCTCTTCTGCCTGCAGATGAGCTTCACCGCCTACGCGCAACTGCGCCTGCCGCAGGTGGCGGAGGCGTTCACCCACCTCGGCTTCCCCGACTACTTCCGGGTGGAGCTCTCGTGGGCCAAGCTCCTCGGCGTGGTCCTGATCCTGGCGCCGGTGCCGGCACGGCTCAAGGAGTGGGCCTACGCCGGCTTCGCCATCGACCTCGCCTCGGCGGTCATCGCCCACCTCGCGGTGGGCGATGGCCCGGAGGCGTGGGGCTGGGCGGCGGGCACCGGCGTGCTCTGGGGGCTCTCGTACTTCTTCTGGCGCCGCCTGCCGGCGAGCGCCTGGCCGTGCGCCGCCGGCGGTTGAAGTCGTAGGGCTTTCAGGCGCGAGAGTTGGAGCTAAACATGAAAAGACCCGTCGCGGTGGAATCTGCCTCGGCACTGATCGACGAGAAGATCAAGGCACTTGGGGACTGGCGCGGGAAGACGCTCGCGAAAGTGCGCAAAATCATGCACGAGGCAGACCCTGAGATCGTCGAAGAGTGGAAGTGGGGGACTCCCGTCTGGTCCCACGGCGGCCTCGTCTGCACGGGAGAGACCTACAAGAAGGTCGTCAAGATGACATTTTCCAAAGGAGCTGCCTTGAAGGACCCTTGAAGGATCTCCTCCGCGCTGCAGTGGCGCTCAATCTCAAGGGCAAGAACAAGGCGAAGCCCCGGCGAGCGAGCAGCAAGCGGGCCCGCTAGTTTCATCGCAGGTCCCCGGGTCGCCGCGACGACGAGCGGTGCATCAACGGTAGCCGAAGAGGGGCGGGAACATGACAACCACCAGTGCCGCCCATACGGCGTACACGGGCAGATAGGCGATCTGCCATCGCTCCAACGTGGCAAACGAGCCCCGGTGACGCAGAAAGCGTGCATAGAGCCACGCCGTCCACGCCAGGTTGACGAGCAGAATGAGATTCTCGCCAAGGGCCGCCACTCGGTTGGGAGTGAAGCCGAACTCGGATATGCGGGCTGCGATCGCCCCGAGCGCCACGCCATCGACCACGAGCGCGCTGACCACGAGCAGGAGCTGCAGGCCGTCGAAGAAGTCGGGCGGTGCCTGCGGATCGCGCGCGGAGGCCGCATAGAGCGCCAGCCCGACGACCAGCACCAGCAGCAAATCGAAGCCGATCAGTACCCCCCGCTCCACGTTGATGGGGCTGCCTGTCCACGCCATGGTGCCCAGAAACACCAGCAGCAGGACGGTGAACAACGGTGTGAACAGCCGGGTCAGCACCGGTGCCATGTTCTCGATGACGCTCTGCTTCGCCTCCACGAGCCAGGAACCGATGATGACCGCTCCCGCCGCCCCGCACGGGACCAGCCAGCCCCCGACGAACCACTCGGCGTTCGTCCCGATGGACTTGAACATCATCACCGTAAAGCCGATCAGGACGCCCCCGCCGAGTGCGATGAGCACGTAGTAGATCGCCAGCTCGCCCGAGAACCGCACGAAGTCCATGCGCCGCCCGTCGGCGAACCAGCGGCCTCGGACGTACGCGAAGCCGACGACCAGCCACAGGGCGATCGGTAGGTGCAGAGCGGTCAGCCTCTCGGTATCGCTGGCCGTGCCGAAGGGGAAGATGTTGGCGCAAACAGCCGCGGCCGCGAAGGGCAGCGCGAGCCAGAGTGCGCTCTTCACGCCAGACCTGCGCTTCCAGATGAAGTAGACCATCAGCAGCGGCAAGACGAACAGGCTGGCATTCCGGAAGTAGAACATCTCGGCGCCACCGTCCGGCCGAAGACCGAACAGCGCCGGCACCTTGACGGCCAGCGCCGCGGCCACGGCAAGGCCCAGGACGACGAGCATCTCGGGTTGCCCGGTGGGCGCCGATTCATCGGCAGCGCCCGGGCCTATCACCAACTGCTTCCACAGCCGGTCGGAATGCTCGCATGCGAACTCGCGCGACAGCGCATCGAGGCTGCCGATGCGCTTGACCGCGACCAGGAAGGCCTCTTCTCCGGCCAGGCCCGCCTCGGTCAGCGCCGTCAGCTGGTCGCGCAGATGCGCCTCGAGCTCCTCGACGTCGGAACCGTGAAAGGCCTGGCGGCGGCGCAGATACTCCCGCCACTGCGCGATCTGGTCCTCGAGGGGCTGATCGGCGAAGGTCGTCATGCTGTGCACGCCCGCATCCAGATGCCCCGAAGGGTACTGTCTACGGCTTGCCATTGCTGCCGCTGCGCGGCCAGCTGCGCCCGGCCTTCTCGAGTGATCCGGTAGTACTTGCGCCTGCGGCCGTTTTCGGACGCGGACCACTTCGCCGCGACAAGACCCTGACGCTCGAGCCGGTGCAGCACGGGATAGAGCATCCCGTCGGTCCACTGCAGGTGCCCGCCTGACAACTCGGCCACTCGCTTGATGATGGCGTAGCCGTAACTGTCGCCTTCGGCAAGGATGGCGAGCACGAGCGGGGTGGCGGACGCAGCAACCAAGTCCTTGCCCATGTCCATACGTAGAAGCCTTATACATTGATGTTCTATGTATGTCAAGCGGAGGTCAATCGCTGGACCTTGTGGTCGGCTCCTCAGGTAGGATTCACTCGCCACTTGCGAGGGCGCCAGGGCCCAGGCGATTCGGTTTGAGTTTGGGGGGCTTGGTAACATGTGCCCTAGTCGGGCCTCGTGGAGGAGCCAAATGATCGATCTCAGCAGACGTGAATTCATGAAGACTGGGCTTGCCGCGGGAGCGCTTGCGGTATCTGGCGGTCTGCCGCTGATGGCACAGCAGCGCCCCACGGCAACCGACTTCGTGACCCTGGGAAGGTCCGGGGTGAAAGTCACGCGTTTGGCGTTTGGCACGGGGAGCTTCAGCGGCCAGGTTCAGCGCGATCTCGGACAGGAGGGGTTCACGCACCTGGTGCGCCATGCCTACGATCGCGGCATCCGCTTCTTCGAGACCGCCGAATCCTACGGTGAGATGCACAAGATGCTGGGCATCGCTCTCAAGGGTATCCCGCGGGAGAGCTATCAACTGATGTCCAAGCTGACCACTCGCGACGGTGTGAGCCCGCAAAAGAAGGTCGACGAGTTGCGCACGCTGGCGAACACGGAGTACTTCGACATCATGTTGCTGCACTGGCAACACACCGCGACCTGGCCCGCCGACACCCGCCACTGGCAGGACGCGATCTTGGAAGCCGAATCGCAGAAGGCTGTGGTGAGCCACGGCGCGTCGGTCCACGGCCTCCCGGCGCTGCGACGGGTCCCCGGGAATGAATGGCTCAACGTTGCCATGATCCGGGTGAATCACAAGGGCAAGAGCATGGACGCCGAGGACTACGCCACCCAGGGGTTAGGGAATGTGTCCGAGGTCGTCGAGCACGTGAAGAAGGTTCGGAACGAAGGAATGGGCGTAATCTCGATGAAGCTCGTCGGCGAGGGCACATTCAACCGCGAGGACCGGCAGCAGGCGATGAGGTTTGCGTTCAGGCAGGTTGGCGTCGATTGCGTGACGGTCGGCTACAAGAGCACGGGCGAGATCGACGAGGCGATTGAGAATCTGAACATGGCGCTTGCGTAGGCGCGTGGAAACGCCTGGCTCTCAACCCAGCCGACTCCAACCTGGCCGATCCTGACGCGAAGGGCAATCAGCTGACCTAAGAGGGCTGACACTCTGATCGCGCAGACGTGCGATGTCAGGGAAAGAGGCTACCTCGCGAGCGGATGCGCACGAAAGAACGCCCAACTCTGGCGCGTGGCGTCCACGCCGCGGCTCGTGGGCCCGGCGAACCATTCCGGCATCGGCCCGCCGCCAGGCCAGGTGTGGCCGCCTCCATGGATGGTGTAGAGCACCACGTCCGCGTCCTCCGCACAGCCC